>Ga0055524_1001764_pt1 | contig 11926 bp, 7 predicted proteins | sample AraplaCol_mCL_r2_2_FD_55011 | JGI IMG/M metagenome (GOLD analysis project Ga0055524, IMG submission 55011) | Arabidopsis root microbial communities from North Carolina, USA - plate scrape MF_Col_mCL_r2 | ecosystem: Host-associated > Plants > Roots > Endosphere | place: USA: North Carolina...
CAGGGCCAGGCTCAACATCATCGCGGCGAGGGCGATTTTGGTCTTCATCATAATTCAACCTCTTGCTAGTGCAGCGTGGGAGATTATCACAAGCCGAGTGCCGCCCGCGCCCTGTCGGGGTCCATGCTTGCGGCATCCACGGCTGCATCGGGCGGAAGCCATTGCGGAAAAGGGATCTCCTCGTTGACATGCTTGCCGGTAGCGGTATGCACTTGCCGTACCCGCGCCAGTGCGTCGGCAGGCAGTTCGCTGGCCAACGCCGCCAGGGCGGGCCATAGGCGGCGGTGTACCAGCGTCAGTTTTCCCGCCAGCAGGCGGCAGACGAGGATGTCGTCGTGCTCCTGCACTTCGCTGAGCANCGCGAAAATGCGCTTGCCTTCAGGATGACCCCACCAGCTCCCCTTNATCGGGGCGCCGGCGATGGCTTCGGTCAACGTTGGCACTTTGCCGCGCGCGGAGGCCAGCACGACACCGTGCTGTTCGACAAAGGCCAGGGCTTGTTGCACGTTCATTCGGCGGCCTGCTTCAATGCGCGCAGCAGCAGTGGCTTCAGGCAGTTGCGCTGCGCTTCGTCCTTGCTTTCGCTGACGTTGATGTACAGCGGCTGCAGGAAGCCGTTCAGGTTGTGCTTGCGGGCCAGTCTTGCCTGCTGCGTGCCGGCGGAGGCCGGAGGTGCTGCAAGGCGTGCGAACCACCCGTCCCAGTCGCTGCATTGCAGCGATTTGGCGCGTGACAGGTAGAAGATAGGAGCCATCAGGCGTTCGCCTTCGCCATAGTGATAGAAATGCTCGTTTGGCGGCGCAACCTGGCTGGCGATGGCTGCGAGCATTTGTTCATGTTCGGCGCGGGTTAATGCAGGATTGAGCGAGAGCTGCAGCATGATGTCGGCAGCGTGAGCGACACCATGGCGCCAGCCTTGCTTTTCGTCGAAACCGCGGTAGTCGTTCACGCCGCGCAGGTATTCCGTCGCGGCGCCCACCAGTTGCGCGCGCTGGTCGGTGGAGAGGTAAGGCTTGATGCGGTCCACCCGCGCCACGTCGGCCAGCACCAGGGCGGCGAAAGGGCGCGCGAAACCTTGCGGATCCGGCGCCTGCAATTGCGCGGCCAGGCGGGTGCGCAGCTCCTGCACTGTGGCGGTATCGAGCTTGTCGGCGCGCATCCAGGCTTGCAGGGCTTCGAAGGCCAGTTCATCGCGCTCGACGGGATCGGGCGACGACAGGCAGGAGACCGCTTGCAGTGCCAGCGCCTGTCGCTGGGCGTCGTCGGGGACGTGCCATTTTGCGGCTTTCGCTTCGCGCAGCCCGGCGGCCGGACAGCTGGGGGCGGCGGAGGAACCGGAAACCGGCGCCCCGGCCAGGCAGATTGCGGCCAGCGCAGCGGTCGTCGCGAGCTGGCGCGCCTTGCCGCATGCGGCGATGGATGTCAGTTGCATAGCATCTCCTGTCAGAAGCGGCGCAAGCCTTCGTTCAGCATGGCCAGCATATCTTCCGCCGTCATGCGCGCGGCGGTGTCGCTGCCATCGAGCAGGCTGTCGGCCAGTTCGCGCTTGTGGCCATGCAGCTCGACGATGCCTTCCTCGATTGTATTGCGTGCCACCAGGCGGTAGATGGTGACCGGCCGCAGTTGTCCCATGCGGTGAGCGCGGTCGGAAGCCTGGTCCTCCACGGCGGGATTCCACCACGGGTCCATGTGAATCACGTAGTCGGCTGCCGTCAGGTTGATGCCGACGCCGCCGGCCTTGAGGCTGATCAGGAACACGTCGCCTTCGCCGGCCTGGAAAGCATCTACCGACTGCTTGCGGGCCGCCATCGGCGTGCTGCCGTCGAGGTACTGGTACGGATGCCGTTGCGGTCGAGATGGGCGCGGATCAGGGACAGGTGATCGACGAACTGGCTGAATACCAGCACCTTGTGGCGGTTCTCCAGCAATCCTTCCAGCAGGCGCGCGAAGGCTGCCAGCTTGCTCGACTCCAGGCGCAGCGATGGCGCCACGAGGTTCGGGTTGCAGCAGGCACGGCGCAGCTTCATGATCTCCGCCAGGATCTGCATCGACTTCCTGTCCGCGGGACCTTCGATGGACGCCAGGTTTTCCAGCGCCTCGCGGCGCAGCGATTCGTACAGCGCGGTTTCTTCCGGCGACAGGTCGACTTCCAGCACGATTTCGGTGCGGGCAGGCAGTTCGGTCAGCACCTGCGCCTTGGTCCGGCGCAGTACGAAAGGCCCGATCAGTCGGCGCAGGCGGTTGCGCGCGCCGACTTCCGCGCGGTGGTCCTGCTGGCGCTCGATCGGGCCGGCAAAGCGCAGGTTGAACTGCTCATGGCTGCCCAGCAGGCCCGGATTGATGAAGCGGAACAGGTTCCACAGTTCGCCAAGGTGGTTTTCCAGCGGCGTACCGGTGGCCACCATCTTGAAGTCGCCCTTCAGCGCCATGACGGCCTGCGAACGCTTGGTGGCGGCGTTCTTGATGTTCTGTGCCTCGTCCAGCACGATGGTGTGCCACTTCGGCTTGGTGAAGCGTTCGGACTCCAGCTGCAGCAGGCCGTAGCTGGTGACCACCAGGTCGAATGGGCCGGCGTTGGTGACGATGTCGTCGCGGTCGCCCGTGGCATACATCTTCACATTCAGCGTCGGCGCAAAGCGTGCCGCTTCGCTGGCCCAGTTCAGGCAGACCGAGGTCGGGGCCACCACCAGCGTGGGGCCCTGCGGCGCGCGCAGCAGGACCAGGGCCAGCGACTGCAAGGTCTTGCCCAGGCCCATGTCGTCGGCCAGGCACGCGCCGACGCCCCAATGCGCCAGACGGGCCAACCATTCGAAGCCGGCCAGCTGGTAGTCGCGCAATTCTGCCTGCAGGGTGCTTGGCAGTTGCGGCGTGTAGCTGGCGCTGGCTTCAATGCGCTGCAGGTGTTCGCGCCACATGGCATCCGCTTCCACCATGCCGACATCGTTGGCCAGTTCTTCCAGTACAAAGGCGGCCAGGCGGTGCACTTTCATGCCGGCGTCGTCGTCCTCGCCATAGGCGGCCAGTTCGGACAGGCGGCGGTGCAGTTCTTCCGAAAGAGCGAGGAACTCCTTGTCGCCCAGTGCGATGAAGCGGCTCTTGCTGGCGCGGATCATGTCCAGCAGCGAGCGCAGGTCCAGCACGCGGTCTTCGTCGACCACCAACTGGCCGCTCGCGGCGAACCAGTCCTTCTTGCTCTTGATGTTCAGGCGCAGCTGCTTGGTGTACACCGGCTTGGTGAGGCGGAAGGTTTCGCCCTCCGGCCATGCCAGCACCACTTTATCCGCGCCCTGCTCCTGCAATTCAGCCAGCAACTGCAGGCAGAGCGCGGGCTCGCCCAGCAGCCATTCGCCATGTTCCTCGGTGGCCTGCTCGAGCACTTCGCACTTGAGCACCAGCTGGCGCTCCGCATCGCGTTCACCGGCCAGGCTGCGGCGCGCCTGCACCGAGCGGCCATTGACATCGGCAATCACGTTTTCGGCGCCGGCGCCCGGCGCGTAATACGGCCCCGCATCGCGCAGGGGGCGCACCTGGATCTGCATCTTCAAGCCTTGCTGGTAAGGCAGCAGGTGGATGTGCAGGCGCGGGTCGGCATCGCATTGTTCGGTGCTGGCCGCGCCGCCGCCGATATCGGATTGCACGGTTACCATCGACGACACTGCGCCGATGGCCTTCAGTACCTGCTCCTTCGCATGCTCCGGAACGGCCAGGCCGTCTCCGACAATGGCTGCGATGCGGCGATGTTCATCCTGCACACTGACCACGCGCAAGCGGTTCGGCGCCTCGCGTACCACGATCACGTTGGCGTTCAGGTTGTCAATGGATGGATGCAGGGCCAGGTGCAACTGGCCCTTCTGTGTGCGGATCAGCAATTCCGGTGCGCCGGCCAGCAATTCGACACGGGTATCCGGCGCATCCATCCAGAACACCAGCGGATGGCCGACCAGCGCCAGTACCGCCTGGTCAATATCGATGTCGTAGCGCAGGCCGGAAGAATAGGCCTGGCGCGATGGCATGATGGCGCTGCTGACGCGCATGTCCTGCGGCGTCAGGAATTCCATCTGCGCTGCGTCGTCGCGCAGGCGCTTGAGCGCGACCGGGCGCGCCTTGCCCCAGGCGCCGCGCACGTCGCGCTTCTGCTCGCGCGGTTCGATTTCAGCGATGCCCTGCCGCTCGCCGTAGCTGATTGCCCAGACCAGGCGCATTTCGCCGCCGGTCTCGGTGCCGCCCTGCTGCAGGTTGATCAGGGCCGCCAGTTGGCGTTGCCATGCTTCCTGGCGTTCGAACCAGGTGGCCATGTCGCCAAAGCCAAGCTGCTCGCGCAAGGCTGCTGCGCGTCCCGCCGCCGCCTCGTCGCCCAGGTGGCCGAGCAGGCTTTCCGCGCCGCCTGCCAGCAGCATGAAGCCTGCAGCTTCTGCGGCTTGCGACAAGTCCTGCAATTCGGCACGGCGCTGTTTCAGTTGCGGCAGCGCTAGCCAGTAATACAGCATGCATTGGAACATCTGCGCCTGCAGCGGCACCTCCCAGGCGCGCTGCGTGACCAGGTCGGCCTGCATGGTGCCGGCACGGATCTGGCGCAGCATGCTCAGTTGCTGGTAGACCGCGCTGTCGGCATTGTGCTGGGCATGCACGGCGACATCGAGGTAGCTCTCTGCCGATTTCAGGTGCTTGGCATCACCGCTGCGCAGCAGGGCCAGCACGTACAGGTGGCCCGCGATGCCCTGGAACAGGTGCTTGCGCTTGCCGGATTCGCGGCGGATCGATTTCAGCGCAGCTTCAAAGCCGTTGATCGCGCCGGCCACATCGCCGCGCAGCAGCAGCACAGCACTGGAGAAGCATTGCGCCAGAGCGCCATCCAGTCCTTCCAGGAGACGCATGGCATCGGCCAGCTTGCCGCACAGGATGGCGTGCTCCGCCATGGCCAGCCGCAATGCGGGACTGATTTCCTGTCCGGCGGCCTGGCGGCGCTGCAGGTGACGCTCCGCATAGCCGCGCACCAACGGCGCCAGGGCGGGTTCGCGCTGGGTGTGCTGGACCAGCAGCATCAACACATCGTCCTGCAAGGCCGGATGCACCAGCAGCAGCATCCCGGCTTCGAAAGGGCGCGAAAAGATGTCGACAATCGGGTGCAGTTGCGCCGCCTCGTAGCACACCATGCAGGCAGCCAGCAGCGGCATGACATCCTGCGGCGGGCGCCCGCGCAGCATGGCCATGCGCAGGCGCGCCACGCCGTGGCGGTAACTGCGCGGCTCGTAGGCGCCATTCCAGTTCTGGCGCATGGGATTGAGCGATTCGTAAGCCTTGCAGATATCGTCCAGCAGGTGGGCGCCAATGGCGGCGCGAATGGCCGGCCAGCGCAGGCGGGCGTTGCAGACATAACCGCGCCCCATCACAGCGGTGGTGAAGGCCAGGCGTTCCAGCTTGAGGAGCGGATCGTCCAGCGTCAGGGTGGTGAAGGGCTGGTCGTTCGTATCACGGATGCCGGCAGCCACCATGAGGTCCAGGATGGCGGTGCGGCCGATCGGGTCGCCCACCAGCGACAGCAAGGCGAGGATGGCTTTTTCGGGCGGTTCGAGGGCTTCGAATTCGGCCAGCAGGGTGTCGCTCATCCGGTCAAGCCAAACATGCGTTGGTAGAAGGANAGTTCGGCCTGNAGNGTGCGCACGATGGTGNCGGCTTTGCGGAAGCCGTGGCCTTCGCCTTCCAGNTCCACATATTCGACCGGGATGCCGCGCTGGCGCAGCGCGTTGACCATGGCTTCCGACTGCTGCGGCGGCACGACCTTGTCGTCCAGCCCCTGGAAGAAGATCATCGGGCGCGACAGGCGACCGGTATGGTTGATCGGGGAGCGCTCGGCATACACCGCCTCGGCCTGCGCCTTTGGCGCGATCAGGTATTCGTTGTAATGCGATTCGAATTTGTGCGAATCGTCATCCAGCCCTTTCAGGTCGGATACGCCGTAGTAGCTGGCGCCCAGCTTGAATACATCGTGGAAGGTCAGCGCACACAGGGTCGTCAGGCCGCCCGCGCTGCTGCCGCGGATGATCAGGCGCTCGCCATCCGCCAGGCCTTGCGCGACCAGGTGGCGCGCACCGGCGATGCAATCCTCGACGTCGACAATGCCCCATTGCCCCTTCAGCGCGTCGCGGAAAGCGCGGCCGAAGCCGGTGCTGCCGCCGTAGTTCACGTCCAGCACGCCAAAACCCCGGCTGGTCCAGAATTGCGTTTTCAGGCTCAGGGTGCTGGCAGCCATGCCGGTCGGGCCGCCATGGCTGATGACGATGACCGGCGGCTTTTCGCCATGCGGCGCGTGCACGTCCTGGTTGGCGGGTGGATAGAAGAAGGCGTATGCGGTGCGCCCGTTGGCGCTCGCGTAGCTGATGCTTTCCGGGACGGACAGGTAGCCCAGCGCAGGCAGCTCGGCGATCGAGCGCTCCAGCACTTCGCGCTTGCCTGTCGCCAGGTCGATGCGGGCGATCTCGGTGGCGATGGTCGGGCTGCCCGCCAGCACCACAACGTAGCCGTCGCCCACGCGCAGTTCGCGAATCTCCTGGTACGGCGTGACAATCGGCTCCAGCACCGTGCTGCCGGCGCGCAGGCAGGCCAGCTTGCTGACGCCTTGTTCAATATAGCTGCACACGATCTCGCTGTTCGCGGCGAAGCCATACAGCGAATTGCCGAAGGTCCAGTGCGGGGTCGCAAACTCCGCGGCCATCGGGCATAGGGCCTCGACTGCGCTGGCCGTGCCGCCAGAGCTTTCACGCAGGCAGTACAGGTTCCACCAGCCGCTGCGGTCCGAGACGAAGTGCAGTACGCCGGCAGGCGACCATTCGGGCTGGCAGATCGACTCCTGCGGCCCTCCGGCCACGCGCAACGGCGTGCCAAGGCGGCCATCCTCCTGTACGTCCGCTACCCACAGTTCGGTGCCCTGCCACGGCATGCGCGGATGGTCCCACGACAGCCACGCCAGGCGACGGCCATCGGGCGACAGCCGCGGCGACGAATAAAAGTCATTGCCCATGACGAGCACGCGCTCGCCGCCATCGAAGCCTACCGCGCAGATCGTATTTACCGGCTGTGCGTGCGAGCCTTCGTCCTCTGGATGCTGCTCGCGTACGGCGATCAGCCGCGCGCGGGAGGAATCGAACACGAAGTCGGCAAAGCGCTGGCGGCCCGGCGAGGTGAATGCTTCTGCATCGCCGCCGGGCGCAAGGCGGTACAGGCGGTTGTCGGCGTGGTGCGAGAACACCACCACGCCCCCGGCCACGGCATAGGCGCCGCCGCCGTATTCGTGGACGCGATTGCGAACGTTGAACGGCATTGGCGTCACTTCGCCGGCCGCCGCGCCCTGGTGGCGCATCAGGGTGGTACGTCCCGCTTCCGCCGCGCGGCCGGCCAGCCAATAGATATCCGCCCCGTCCAGGACGACCGAAGACAGCGGCGTGGCGCCCGCGGCGACCATTTCGGCGCCGATCGGCGAAGTCCAGGTGCCAAAAGGCGCGGCGGAAGTGGAAGTCATGGGTGCTCCAAACGCGTAAAAACAGGGCAGGGATGCGATAATACCCCCTTTCTATCCGCTTTAGATTGTCTTTCATGCCACAATTTGCCCCGCTGAAGAACGACACCTTCCTGCGTGCGCTGCTGCGCCAGCCGACCGAATACACCCCGGTGTGGCTGATGCGCCAGGCAGGCCGCTACCTGCCTGAATACCGCGCCACGCGCCAGAAGGCGGGCTCCTTCATGGGCCTGGCGACCAATCCGGACCTGGCAACCGAAGTCACGCTGCAGCCGATCGACCGTTATCCGTTGGACGCGGCAATCCTGTTCTCCGACATCCTGACGGTGCCGGACGCGATGGGCCTGGGCCTGTTCTTCGTGGAAGGCGAGGGCCCGAAATTCGAGCGCCCGCTGAAGACCGAGGAAGACGTCAAGGCGCTGCAACTGCCGCCAGCGGGTTCGCTGGACTATGTCTTCAAGGCCGTGACCCAGATCCGCACCGAGCTGAATGGCCGCGTGCCGCTGATCGGCTTCTCCGGCAGCCCATGGACGCTGGCCTGCTATATGGTGGAAGGCCAGGGCTCGCGCGAGTTCCATACCATCAAGAAGATGATGTACTCGCGCCCGGACCTGATGCACCACATCCTGGACGTGAATGCCCGCGCTGTCGCCGAATACCTGAATGCGCAGATCGACGCCGGCGCACAAGCCGTGATGGTCTTCGATTCCTGGGGCGGTGCGCTGGCCGACGGCGCCTACCAGCAGTTCTCGCTGAAATACATGCAGCAGGTCGTGAGCCTGCTGAAGCGTGAAAAAGATGGCGTGAAGATCCCTGCCATCGTGTTCACCAAGGGCGGCGGCCACTGGGCCGAGGAAATCGCCGCTATCGGCGCCGACGCCATGGGCCTGGACTGGACCGCCAACATCGGCAAGATCCGCGAACTGGTGGGCCACAAAATGGCCCTGCAGGGCAATATCGACCCGGCCATCCTGTTCGCCAACCCGGAGCAGATCGCCGCCGAGGCGCGCCGCGTGCTCGATTGCTACGGTCCACACAATACTGGCCACGTTTTCAACCTGGGCCACGGCATTTCCCAGTTCACGCCACCGGAATCGGTGACGGTGCTGGTGGACACCGTCCACAGCCATAGCCGCAAGCTGCGCGGCGGTTGAGAACTGTAGTCCCGCTCCAAAGGGCGCTGCGGCGCCCTTTTTTATTTCGTGCAGAAGCGACTTATACACAAAAATTTTTACTGCGGAAATAAGAGGCAGCAGCAAATCCGTCCCTCTCAGGGCATTCGCAAGGCATTGATTTGTAAGGATTTATTTTTTACTGCTTTTGTCAATGTTTTGGGTTTTGTAAACCTTATCCCAAGGTGCAAGCGAGCTTGTTGGGTCATTCTCCACAAAGTTATCCACAAAAACTGTGGAAAAAAGCCAAAAGTACTTAGTAAACCGGCACTTAGTAGGAATTTGTAGGAATTGTCTTAGCGTTATGTTGCGTTGCATGATATTTCGCTAAGACTTTCAGTGGTGAAAACGCTTGCGGAAACACAAACCTTGCNGTGCCTGCCTGTGTACAATGCTTGGCTTGATGTTGTGGCGCACCAGGCACGTTTTGCGCTGAAAAGNCNGAAAAAAATGCTTGATTTCGGTGAAAAACTGCNCCTTAAATGAAGCACTTATACACAGAGCGTGGAAAAATATGCGCTTTCTGCTTCTCCTAGGACGGCTCTTGTAAGTAGTTGAATTAAAAGGGGAAAAATAAGCCTCTTTTGCTGGGTTTCCCCGGATTGCAAGCTGGAGGTTAGTGCTTGCTCTGGATTCCAGCCCCTTTGTTCACAAAGTTATCCCCAGTTTCTGTGGATAGTTGAAAAACCCTCGATCGATAGCCCGGGATGGCGCACTGCATTCTTCGAATTGCCCTCGACACGCCGCTGAACGCGGTCTTTGATTACCGCTGGGATTGCGAAAAATCAGAGCGACCCGTGTAGGACAATTGGCAATGGTGCCGTTTGGCCCACGCGAAGTAGTCGGACTCATTGTGGATATCCTCGAGGAAACGGATGTCCCTGAGGAAAAGCTGAAAGCAGCACTTGCCGTGCGCAGCCAGTTGGCGCCGCTGTCGCCGCAATGGCTGGCGCTGGCCGGCTTTGCCGCAGAGTATTACCAGCGCCCGCTGGGCGAGGTGGCCCTGCCTGGCCTGCCCAAGAACCTGCGCGTGACCAGCACGGTNGCNCTGGACCGCGCCATCAAGAAGCTGGCCAAGCTGCAGGAACCGCACGACCCGGCGCCGGCCAATGTGCCGGCATTGAATCCGGGCCAGCNGGCGGCGGCCGATGCCATCGTCGGCGCGCAGGGCTTTGCGCCCTTCCTCCTGTATGGCGTAACGGGTAGCGGCAAGACCGAGGTCTACCTGCAAGCCTGTGCGCAAGTGCTGGCGCGCGAGCCTCACGGCCAGGTGCTGGTGCTGGTCCCCGAGATCAACCTGACGCCGCAACTGGAAACCAATATCCGCACCCGCTTCCCCGGCGTCATGCTGTCCACCTTGCACAGCCGCCTGTCGGAAGGCGAGCGCATGCTGCACTGGCTGGCGGCGCATGAAGGCAAGGCGCGCATCGTACTGGGCACGCGCCTGTCGATTCTCGCNTCCATGCCGAACCTGAAGATGATCGTGATCGACGAAGAGCACGATCCTTCGTATAAGCAGCAGGAAGGCTTGCGCTATTCCGCACGCGACCTTGCCGTGTGGCGCGCCCACCAGCTCCAGATTCCTGTGGTGCTGGGCTCCGCCACGCCGTCGCTGGAGAGCTGGCACCATGCGCTGAAAGGCCGCTACCGCAAGCTGGAATTGCGCGAACGCGCGGTGCAGCAGGCGGTGCTGCCTTCCGTGAAGCTGATCGACACTTCGCGCCGGCGCGGGCAGGAAGGCTTGACCGAGCAACTGGTGGAAGCCCTCCGGCTGCGCATGGAACGCGGCGAACAGTCCTTGCTGTTCCTGAACCGNCGCGGATATTCGCCTGTGATTACCTGCGAGTCATGCGGCTGGGTCAGCGAGTGCAAGCGCTGTACAGCGTCGATGGTGCTGCACAAATCGGATTACCGCCTGCGCTGCCACCACTGCAGCCTGGAGATGCGCATTCCACGGCATTGCCCGACCTGCGGCAATATCGACCTGCAGCCGCTGGGGCGCGGCACGCAGCGCATCGAGGAGAGCCTGCAGGAGTTGTTCCCGCAAGCGCGGATCTTGCGCATCGATGCCGACAGCACGCGCCGCAAGGGCAGCGCGCAGGAAGCTTTCGACAGCGTGCACCGGCAGGAAGTGGATATCCTGGTCGGCACGCAGATGGTCGCCAAAGGGCACGACTTCAAAAACCTGACGCTGGTGGGGATCATGAACCCCGACAGCTCGCTGTTCTCGCAGGATTACCGCGCCAGCGAGCGCCTGTTCGCGCAATTAATGCAGGTGGCCGGCCGCGCAGGCCGCCAGGGCGGCAGCGAAAGCGAGGTGCTGGTGCAGACCAGCTATCCGGAGCATCCGCTGTTTTCGGCGCTGGTAGCGCATGACTACGACTATTTCGCCAACTCGCTGCTTGGCGAGCGTGAAGTTGCCGGACTGCCGCCCTACCTGTACCAGGCCATCCTGCGCGCGGAAGCGCGCGAACTGGAGCTGGCGCTGGAATTCCTGCGCGGTGCGCGCGACCTGGTGCAGCATGGCGGCATCACGATCAACGACCCGATCCCGATGAGCATGGCGCGCGTGCACAATATGGAGCGCGCGCAGTTGCTGGTGGAGTCGCCGTCACGCCCGGCCCTGCAGGCGTTCCTGAAAGAGTGGATGCAGGCGCTGCGCGAGCAGAAGACCCGCATCAAGTGGTCGCTTGAAGTGGACCCGGTCGATATCTAAGGCTGCACCAGATAGCGCCGTGCGGTGCCGATAATCTGCTCTGTGAGTGCATGCGTGAACGGCGTATCCAGCTCCCACGCATGCCAGTCCAGCTCCACATCGATATAGCGCCCCGGCAGCAGGTCCACCAGCGCGCCTTGCGACAAGCCATGCGCCGCCTGCAGGTATGGCAGCAAGCCGTAAGCCAGCCCTCCGAACACGGTATCGTTCAAGGCCGTCGACAGCGGCAAGGTGTGGTGCGGGAACGGCCGCACATAACCCGCCTCGCGCGCCAGGAAGCGCGCCATCAAATCCCGGTCATGCACCACGGCCGGCGCCAGCGCCAGGGCTTCAACGCCGAACCCATCACCGAACCAATGGCCCGCAAAGGCTGGCGCAGCCACGCACACATACCGCATGGCGCCCAGCGGCGTAGAGGAAGAGCCGGCGGCCGCAGGCACAGGCACCTCGGCCCGCGCAGCCACGCAGCCGAATACCGCTTCGCGCATCAGGTGCAGCGCCACCTCGCGCTCGGCGCATTCGACG
>Ga0055524_1001766_pt1 | contig 11914 bp, 10 predicted proteins | sample AraplaCol_mCL_r2_2_FD_55011 | JGI IMG/M metagenome (GOLD analysis project Ga0055524, IMG submission 55011) | Arabidopsis root microbial communities from North Carolina, USA - plate scrape MF_Col_mCL_r2 | ecosystem: Host-associated > Plants > Roots > Endosphere | place: USA: North Carolina...
TCGAATGGTGGGCGTGACAAGGATCGAACTTGTGACCCCTACGATGTCAACGTAGTGCTCTCCCGCTGAGCTACACGCCCATCCGATGGCGGCGCATAGACCACAAACCCTTTTTGCCGTCAATAGGCTTTTTTCGGTTTTGTGACATGCTTTGCCGGAAGCCTTATGCGGCAAGCATTTTATTTACTTCCTCGACGAGGTCGCGAAGGTGGAAAGGCTTGGAAAGGACCTTCGCGTCCTTCGGTGCCTTCGAATCAGGGTTGAGGGCGACGGCTGCGAATCCGGTGATGAACATCACTTTCAGGTCCGGATCGAGTTCGGTGGCGCGGCGCGCCAGTTCGATTCCGTCCATTTCGGGCATGACGATATCGGTCAGGAGCAGCGAGAAGGGTTCTTCACGAAGCCTGTCATAGGCGCTGGCGCCGTTGTCGTAGGAGAGGACCTTGTAGCCTGCCTTTTCAAGCGCCTTCACAAGGAACCGGCGCATGTCATTGTCGTCTTCTGCAAGAAGTATCTTCTGAGTCATTATCCAGACCGCTAATCANTAATTTATGCGTTGGGCTCCAGCCATTTACACTAGAGTTCGCCCAGTAAACAACCGGTGAAGAGGCCATCCGGGCCGTCATCCCCATGAGATAGTATGGACTTGGAGTGCTGCAACTGGCAACATGGGCGAAGCAATGGCCTCCTGATGTGGTAAAGAGGGAAAAAAGGGTGCACGAAATCCCTGAATACGCACTTTTCGAGGTCCGGGAGCCTGCGTCGCACGCCATTCCATTCGTCTACAACTCGCCGCACAGCGGGCGCATCTATCCCCCCGAATTCATCGCTCAGTCCAGGCTCGAGGGCATTTCCATCCGCCGCTCCGAGGATCACTATGTCGATGAGCTGTTTGCCGATGCGAAGCGCGCTTGGGGCGCCGCTCCTGCTTGCAAACTTTCCGCGCGCCTATCTCGATGTGAACCGCGAGCCCTACGAGCTCGATCCGCGCATGTTCGACGGTCTGCTGCCGCCCTACGCGAACATCAATTCACTGCGCGTGGCAGGCGGGCTCGGTACCATTCCGCGCATCGTTGCCGAGAACATGGAGATCTATGCCCGTCGGCTGTCGGTGCAGGAGGGGCTCGATCGAATCGAAGCCGTCTATAAGCCATATCACGCGGCGTTGCGGCGGCTGATCGCCCGCACGCATGTCCAGTTCGGCTTCGGCGTGCTGATCGATTGCCACTCCATGCCGGGCAACGTTCGCGTCGCCGGCACCAATGCGCGGCCGGATTTCATCATCGGCGATCGCTACGGCACCAGTGCCTCGGCCGANCTGTCGCGNGCGGCNGTCGCCATCTTGGAGGAGATGGGCTTCACGGCAATCCGCAACAAGCCATATGCCGGNGGGTTNATCACGGAGCATTATGGCCGCCCGTCGCGNGGNCTGCATGCGNTGCAGATNGAAGTGAACCGCTCGATCTATGTCGACGANGTNACGCTGGAGAAGCGCTCCGACTTNGCCTTGGTNGCCGCAGCGATCACCGCCTTCATGCGCCAGATGGCNGTCTATGTGGCGCAGTTCGCGACCGACACCGCCCTCGCTGCCGAATAGGCCTTCAAGACATCAAAAAGAGACCGCCTCGCGGCGGTCTAAGTCTAGGGAGGAAACACCCAAGGAGGGCATTTACAGTCAAAGACTGTGGGCAAAAGCTACTATTGCGGTGCACAATTGTCAATCAAAATTTTGCAGTGCAAAAATATTGTGCAGCCGGCTAAAAGCTGCCGCTCTCGTTTGCAACGGGCGGCAATTCGGCTATGAAAAGCGGCACTCGCGCGCCACCAATGGATTCCACCATGTTGCCTGATCGCTCGTTCTTCAATCGCCTGGCGGAGGCCGCCAAGGCCGAAACGCTGCCACGGTTCCGTTCCGGACTTGACGTGACCAACAAGCTATCGAGCGGCTTTGACCCCGTCACGAAGGCGACAGGGCGGCGGAAGTCGCCATTCGGGCGCTGATCGAGGAGCATTTCCCGGATCACGGCATTCTCGGCGAAGAGCACGGCAATGTTGGCCTGGACCGCGAATATGTCTGGGTGATCGACCCGATCGACGGTACGCGCGCGTTCATCTCCGGTGTACCGGTCTGGGGAACGCTGATCGGTCTGCAGCGAAACGGCCGGGCCGTCATGGGCATGATCGACCAGCCCTTTACTGGCGAAAGCTATTTCGCAGATGCGAACGGTTCGATCTATAACGGCCCGGAAGGGGAGCGGCGGCTGCAGGTTCGCGATTGCGGCGCACTGGCGAACGCCATTCTCTTCACCACCTCGCCGCATCTGTTTGCCGGTGTCGAGATGGAGAAATACCGTGAGATCGAGAGCCAGGTGCGGCTCTTCCGCTATGGCACGGACTGCTACGCCTACGCGCTGCTCGCCGCCGGCCATGTCGATCTTGTGATCGAAAACGGCCTGAAGCCCTACGATGTCGGTGGCATCATCCCCGTCATTGAGAATGCCGGCGGGATCATCACGACCTGGGATGGCGGGCGTCCGGAAAATGGCGGCTCGATCATTGCGGCCGGCAGCCGCGCCGTCTACGAGCAGGCGATGGCGGTTCTCAATCGATAGCATCCACCGGCATTTGTCGCGGTCGCTTGGATAGAGACCGGGCTAGGTACCAAACCCTTCGACTTCCTCGACGGCCTCGGCGTCACTGCCGGGGATGAAGGCGTGAAAGGCGGCAAGCGCCGCCTTGCGGTAGACGTCGCGTTCCTGCAGCACCTCATGCCGCGCACCATTGATCGGCACGAACTGGGCGGCGCGGAAATAGCGCGAGATCCGCTCCTGCGCGATATAGGGCACGATGGCGTCGCGCGTCGGCGCGATGACGACCGTCGGGATGGTGATCGAGAACAAATGGCTCGGAGCGGTTACGCGGTCGATCGTCAGCAGCGAGTCGTGCAGCCAGCGCGCTGTCGGGGGGCCGATCGTCAGCTCCGGATGTGCGGCGGCAACAGCGACATTGCGCTCGAAACGGGTCTCGTCCGATGTCAGAGGGTTGTCGCTGAACGGCTTCTCCTTGAGCTTGCGCGTCAGCGGGAACGAGCCGAGACCGAGCGAACAGGCGATCCCGGCAAGCGCCCGGATCGTACCTTCCGATGCTGCCTGACCTGAAAGACCAATAAAGGGTGCCGTCAGCACCATGCGCTCGATACGTGTCGATAGGTACGGGGCGGCGGACATCGCGATCAGCGCTCCGGTCGAATGCGCCAGAAGAAAGAACGGCAGGCGGGTATCCGGCAGCACGATTTTCTCGAGGAACGTGTCGAGGTCGTGCTCGTAATCGACGAAGCGGCGGACATGGCCATAGGTGCGCGTCTTCAGAAGCCGGTCCGAGCCGCCCTGGCCACGCAGATCGAAGGTCGCGACCCACAGGCCCTTGGCCGTCAGGTCGCGGATCGTCTCGAAATACTTCTCGATATACTCGTTGCGGCCCTGGAGGAGGACGACCGTACCCTTCGCCACCGGCGCGTCGGAGCGGAAGACGGCATAGCGCAGCCGATGGCCGTCATGCGTTTCGAAGAAGCCTTCGGTTCGGTTCTCCGGAGCCGGATTTTCGGGGGTCGAGAAAAGAACTTGTTCCATGGCCGATCGATCGTGTGCTTCGCGGATTCGCCTATTGAGTAAAACGGATAGCTGATTGGGCTGTCAAATCAAAGAAAAGAGGCTTGGTAACAGGCGGTGAACGTAAGCTGGCCGTTTTGCCGTCACGCCATAAAAAAAGCCGGCATGCTGAACTTGAGGTTCCGCGATGCCGGCTGGAGATCGGGCTGAAGACGAAGGGACGATACACTCCAGCCATCGGGCCAGTGTCACCCGATAGGCACGATTCCTAATCCCCTGCGCATGAATGGCTTCCGAACCGGCTGTTCATGCGGGGTTCACGCTGCGTGAGTTCCCTCCCAACGCCAGGGTCTTGAACTGCGCAAAGGCCATCCCCATCTCAATCCTGCGGGTGCCAAACGGGCCTGCTAAACCGTCCCGAAGCTGCCGATCAAGGGGTTTCAGGGGCAACTATCGCAACACGTCGCTTCCTTAAGGAGGACATCATGCGTCACGTAGACTTCTCTCCCCTTTATCGTTCGACCGTCGGTTTCGACCGTCTCTTCACCATGCTCGACAGCCTCGGTCAGCCTGACCAGGGCCAGACTTATCCGCCCTACAACATCGAGCGTACCGGCGAAAACACCTACCGCATCACCATGGCCGTTGCCGGTTTCGATGAGACCGAAATCTCCATCGAGGCGCAGGCTCACGCTCTCACCGTCAAGGGTGAAAAGAGCGAAGACAAGGTTGATGGTAGCGAGTTCCTCTATCGCGGCATTGCCAAGCGCGCCTTCGAGCGCCGCTTCCAGCTTGCCGACCATGTCGAGGTTACCGCCGCTTCGCTGAAGAACGGTCTTCTCCACATCGACCTGCTTCGCAGCATTCCGGAAGCCATGAAGCCGCGCAAGATCGCGATTGCGGCTGAGCCGGTCAGCGCGCCGAAGGCCATCGAGGCACAGGTCACCAACTAACCCAATCGGTCCTCCCAAGACCAAGCATGCCGGCGGCGCTCGTTTGAGCGCCGCCTTTTTGTTGTCTGCCATCAAGCCGGGCTTGCCGCTTCCTCGGTTTCTTCCGTGGTGATGCGATGTGCCGTCTTTGCCGCGTACTTCTGTGCGATGACCGCGCAAACCATCAGCTGGATCTGGTGGAACAGCATCAGCGGCAGCACGATCGCGCCGATCGATTGCCCGGCAAAAATGACGCTGGCCATCGGCGCGCCGCTGGCGAGGCTCTTCTTCGATCCGCAAAAGGTGATGGTGATCTCGTCGGCCTTGTTGAAACCGAGCAGGCGGCTGCCAAACATGGTGAAACACAATACGAAGGCAAGCAGCGCCGTGTCGGCGATGATGACGGCCGCGATGTCGGTGACCGAGAACTCGTGCCACAGCCCTTCAACGATTGCCTTGCTGAAGGCGAGGTAGACGACCATCAGGATCGAGCCACGATCAACAGGCATCAGCAGCGTCTTTTTCGTGCGGATCCAGGCCCCGATCCATGGCTGCAGCACCTGGCCGACGATGAACGGCAGCAGCAGTTGCATGAGGATTTGCCCGAGCACCTCCCATGAGAAGCCGCCATGGCCGCCGACGGAAAACAGCAGTCCGACCAGTAGCGGCGTCAGGAACATGCCGAAGATGTTCGATGCCGATGCGGAGCAGATGGCGGCTGGTACGTTGCCACCTGCCATGGAGGTGAAGGCGATCGACGACTGCACCGTCGAAGGCAGTACGCAGAGATAGAGTATGCCGAGATAAAGAGGCTTCGGCAGAATCCACTCCGGCACAAAGCCAAGGCCGAGGCCAAGGATGGGAAACAGGCCAAATGTCGTCAGCAGGATCACGAGATGCAGCCGCCAGTGCAGAACGCCGGCGATAACGACGTCGCGGGACAGGCGTGCGCCATGCAGGAAGAAGAGTAGGGCCACCGCGAGGTTCGTCGCTATGCCGAAATAGCCGGCAAAGGTGCCCGTGGCCGGCAGGAATGAGGCGAGGATGACTGTGCAGACGAGCAGGATCGTAAATGTATCGGGCAAGAAGCGGCGCATGGCTTTACTCATCGGATCGGTGGATCATTTCTCTTTCTTCCATTATGATACAGGATGCAAGGAATAACAGTTATCGTATTTCTGGATCACCATGCTCGATCTTACCCAACTCCGCAGCTTTGTTGCCGTCGAACAGATGGGAAGCTTCACGCTGGCTGCCGAACGGCTCGGTCTCGGGCAGTCGACCGTCAGCCAGCACATCCAGCGGCTCGAAAGCGCGGTCGGGCGGCGATTGCTGGCGCGCGACACCCACAAGGTAGTCATGACGACAGACGGGGAAGCGTTGCTCAGCCACGCGCGGGCGATGCTGGCGATCGAAGCGCAAGTGCAATCGCAATTCAAAGGGCAAAATCTGCGCGGCAACCTGCGGCTCGGCGTCTCCGAGGATTTCGTGACCAGCCAGCTTCCGGCGGTGCTCGAGGATTTCGTTCGCTCGCACCCCTCCGTCGATCTCGAGCTGACGGTAGCGCTGTCAGGAACGCTTTACGAAATGCAGGACAATGGCGAGATCGACCTGGTGCTGGCGAAGCGCCGGTTGGGCGATGCGCGCGGGCGGCTGGTCTACCGTGAGCCTCTGGTGTGGCTGGCGCGGGATCCGGAGCATGTCCTAAGCGGTGGGCCCCTGCCGCTGATCGCGTTTCCGCCGCCGAGCGTGACGCGCAGCATCGCGCTCGAAGCCCTGGGCCGAAGCCAGGTCGCCTGGCGGATCGTCTGCACCTGCGGCAGCCTCAGCGGACTGACGGCGGCCGCACGGGCCGGCATGGGCGTGCTCGTACAGCCGCGCAGCATGGCACCATCAGGTCTGAAGGAGATCGGGCGCGACAGGCTTCCCATCCTTGAGGACGTGGAGTTCGTCCTTGTGCCGCGCAAGGGCGCCGATCAGGCGCTCGTGCACGCGCTGTCGGAGGACATCCTCGGCAAGGTGCGTCGTCTTGGTTCCGGCGGATGAGACCTGTTAAGTAGCGTTGAAGGCGTCGTGATAGCAGACTTTGCCGACAGCCAGCGGGCCATCGAACCGGAGGCGCATGAAATATTCCGCTGGCACGCCCTCGAAAATCAGATTGACGTCATTCTCGAAGCCGAAGCGCTCGTAGTAGCCGGGGTCGCCGAGAACAACGCAGCCCCTGGCGCCGATATCGGTCAGCCGCGACAGGCCGTCGCGAATGAGTTTGCCACCGATGCCCTCGCTCTGGCGGTCGGGTCGCACCGAAACCGGGCCAAGTCCGTACCAGCCGTAGTCGCCACCATCGATCGTGACGGGCGAGAAGGCGACATGTCCGATGACCGCGCCACCGTCGACGGCGACGAGCGAAATTTTCAACACGCTGGCTTTGCGGAGCGCGTCGATGATTTCCGCCTCTGTCTGACTGCTGTATTCCATCGGCGCGAAGGCCGCCTTTGTAATCTGGCGGATCGTCGCGATGTCGCTCGGCTGTTCAGGACGGATTTCCATCGGCGGTTCTCTCGTCGTCTTCCGATATCAAGGCATGGCCCGTGATAGCGCGACCTCGGCATGGTGGCCAGCAAGTCGGTAATCAATCATGGTCCCATCACGCAATAACGCTTCGTAGCGGCGCAATGTTCATTCGCTGCCTCGCCCAAAAGTTAATGGCCTACTTACCATCTTAAGGTGCCCTCAACCGTGTCACTTAGGCATCTGGTTAGGTTCGGGGCCTAGGCTCCGATCACCCATGGTCGATCTTCGGGGCAAGGAGAACGGACCGATGACGTATGGTGTACTCTTCGTATCCGGGCTGGTTGCCTGTGTGATGCTGATCGTCGTGGCAGGGCACGACGCGAAAACGACGGATGGCGGCAAGCCGCAATCCGCCGTGACGGGCCATCAGAATTGAAACTTAGAACTCAGCGTGCGAGGCAGTCCAGGAAACCATCGACATCTGCCTCACTGGTCGCAAAGCTGGTGACTAGGCGGATCAGCGTCTCATCCGGGCCGACAAGCTCGGGCGTGGCCGGTGGCACCGGCCATTCATAGAACTTCGCGCCCTTTTCTTGTGCCGTTTTCGCCGCGCCTTTCGGAATGACGGCGAAGACTTCGTTGGCCGAGGTCGGCCACGCCAGCCGGGACGCGTTGCTCGCGGTGATGCCCGCGCGCAGACGATCGGACATACCGTTCGCATGGCGGGCGAGAGCGAGCCAGAGATCGTTCTCGAAGTACGCATCGAACTGGGCGGCGATGAAGCGTGACTTCGAGAACAGCTGGGCGGCGCGCTTGCGGATGAACAGCATCTCCTTGGCCCGCTCCGGGTTGAAGAAGACGATCGCTTCCGCACACCAGCAGCCATTCTTCGTGCCGCCGAAGGACAGCATGTCGATGCCGCGCTTCCAGGTCATCTCGGCCGGGCTGACACCAAGGGAGACGAGGGCATTGGCAAAGCGCGCGCCGTCCATATGAAGCGGCAGCCCGTCCTTCCGGGCGATCGCGGCGATTTCGTCGATTTCCGACAGGCTGTAGGCCGTTCCGGCTTCTGTTGCCTGGGTGATCGTTACAGCCGTTGCCCGCCCGTGCTGCACGGCCGTCTGCGGGAACTCCGCGATCCTTTCCCTGAGTTTTTCCGGGTCGATCTTTCCTTCCGGGCCAGGAACGCCGAGCAGGCGGGCACCGCTGAAGAAGTCGGGTGCGCCGCATTCGTCCGCAATCACATGTGCTTCGGAATGGCAGAAGGTGATGCCGCCCGGCCGTTGGACGCTCGCGAGCGACAAGGAGTTCGCTGCTGTGCCGGTGCCGACGAAAAGAACGGCGACTTCACGCTCGAAGACTTCTGCAAAGCGGCGCTCGACACGCCGGTCGAGATCACTTGCGCCATAGGCCGCGGCAAAGCCGTCGGATTCCCTGAGCAGACGTTCGGCGATGGATCGATGGGCGCCTGCCCAGTTGTCGGATGCAAAATACATGAAAGGAGACCGCTTGGGATGTGGTGGAGGATCAGGTTCGGCGGCGACATTACGCCAACGCTCCGGCTGGTCAAAGGGGCGGCGTGAAATCCATCACAAAAATTGACGTCGGCAATCAATAAACAAAATAATGCGTAAACGTGTAATTTTATGTCTTGCCGATAGGCTGTTTGAGCAATATTAGGTCGCAAACTGCCGATTTTTTGAATCTGCACTCTTGCGAAGGCTGGATGTTTCTGGCATACATCAAGCGAATTAGGACAGTGTTGTTGTCCTATTTTGGCCGCGACGGCCGAAGAGGCGCCAAAAAACCTTACACTCGTGGGGTTTCACGCTATAGTTCTTCAAAAGCGGGTAAGAGCCCGCATGCGGAGGCGGATGGCAGGCGCGGTAGCGCAACGGTGCTTTCCCTGGAGAGCCTGCCGCCGGCGACCGGATCTTCGATAATGCAACAGCGCTGTCACGCGCCGAACCTAGGATCAGGGACGGCGCGGGACAAGAAGCCGCCCGCGGCCCCGCGGGCTCTGACAGGAGGGAAAGATGACGAAGACGCCATCCACGGGTTTTGACCAGTTCGCAGCAGCAACGACGCGCGCGACGGCCAACACGCGTAAATTCGCCTCCGGTCTGCCGCGAAAACAGGGGCTTTACGACCCACGCAACGAGCACGATGCCTGCGGCGTCGGCTTTGTCGCCCATATGAAGGGTCAGAAGTCGCACCAGATCGTCAAGGACGGTCTCTTCATTCTCGAGAACCTGACGCACCGCGGTGCCGTCGGCGCCGACCCCCTTATGGGTGATGGCGCGGGCATTCTCGTGCAGATCCCGGACCGCTTCTTCCGTGAGGAAATGGCCAAGCAGGGCATCACCCTGCCGAAGGTCGGCGAGTACGGCATGGGTCACATCTTCATGCCGCACGACGAAAAGCAGATCGCGCATTTCAAGAAGGTGATCCAGGACGTCATCACCGATGAAGGCCAGGTCTTCATCGGATTCCGCGACGTGCCCGTCGACAACTCCTCGCTGTCGAAGGCGCCCGACATCGCCGCCACCGAGCCGCATCACGTTCAGGTCTTCATCGGCGCTGGCAAGGACGCGGCGACGAACGACGAGTTCGAGCGCCGCCTGTTCACGCTCCGCAAGGTGATCTCCAACCGCATCTACGACGAGTTCGACGGCGAGGAGAGCAACTTCTACCCGGTGTCGCTGTCGTCGGCGACCGTCGTCTACAAGGGCATGTTCCTGGCCTATCAGGTCGGTGCCTACTACAAGGACCTGTCGGACCCGCGCTTCGAGTCCGCGGTTGCCCTCGTGCACCAGCGCTTCTCGACCAACACCTTCCCGTCCTGGAAGCTGGCGCACCCTTACCGCATGGTCGCCCACAACGGCGAAATCAACACGCTGCGCTCCAACGTCAACTGGATGGCGGCGCGCCAGGCATCGGTGTCTTCGCCGCTCTTCGGTGAGGATATCTCCAAGCTCTGGCCGATCTCGTATGAAGGCCAGTCGGACACTGCCTGTTTTGACAACGCGCTCGAGTTCCTCGTGCGCGGCGGCTACTCCATGGCACATGCCGTGATGATGCTGATCCCGGAAGCCTGGGCCGGCAACCAGTCGATGGCGGCCGAGCGGAAGGCATTCTACGAATACCATGCGGCCCTGATGGAGCCGTGGGACGGACCGGCTGCTGTCGCCTTCACCGATGGCAAGCAGATCGGCGCGACGCTCGACCGTAACGGTCTGCGCCCGGCCCGCTATCTCGTCACGTCAGACGACCGCGTCATCCTCGCTTCGGAAGCCGGCACGCTGCCGGTGGCTGAAGAGGATATCGTGCAGAAGTGGCGCCTGCAGCCGGGCAAGATGCTGCTGATCGACATGGAGAAGGGCCGCATCGTTTCCGACGAGGAAGTGAAGTCCGAACTCGCGACCAAGCATCCTTACCGCAACTGGCTGGATCGCACTCAGCTCATCCTCGAAGACCTGAAGCCGGTCGAGCCGCGTGCGCTGCGCCGCGACGTGTCGCTGCTCAACCGCCAGCAGGCTTTCGGCTACACGACCGAAGACACCAAGATCCTGATGTCGCCGATGGCGACCACGGGCCAGGAAGCCGTCGGCTCGATGGGCACGGACACGCCGATCTCGGCCATGTCGGAAAAGTCGAAGCTGCTCTACACCTACTTCAAGCAGAACTTCGCGCAGGTTACCAACCCGCCGATCGACCCGATCCGCGAAGAGCTCGTCATGAGCCTCGTTTCGTTCATCGGGCCGCGTCCGAACATTCTCGACCATACCGGCATGGCAAACGCCAAGCGCCTGGAAGTGCGTCAGCCGATCCTTACCAACGGCGATCTCGAAAAGATCCGTTCGATCGGTCACACGGAAGACCGCTTCGACACGAAGACGCTCGACTTCACCTATGATGTCGAGCGTGGCGCCGAAGGCATGCCTGAGATGCTCGATCGCCTCTGCGAGCGCGCGGAAGCGGCCGTCAAGGGCGGCTACAACATCATCGTTCTCTCCGACCGCCAGATCGGGCCTGATCGTATAGCGATCCCGGCACTGCTGGCGACGGCTGCCGTGCACCATCACCTGATCCGCAAGGGTCTGCGCACCTCGGTCGGCCTCGTCGTCGAGACCGGCGAGCCGCGNGAAGTGCATCACTTCTGCCTGCTCGCAGGTTACGGCGCCGAAGCGATCAACCCTTATCTTGCCTTCGACACGCTGCTCGACATGCATGCCAAGGGCGAGTTCCCGAAGGAAGTGGACGCCTCCGAAGTTGTCTACCGCTACATCAAGGCGGTCGGTAAGGGCATCCTCAAGGTCATGTCGAAGATGGGCATCTCGACCTATCAGTCCTATTGCGGCGGTCAGATCTTCGATGCGATCGGCCTGCAGCAGGAACTGGTTGACAAGTACTTCTTCGGTACCGCGACGATGATCGAAGGCGTCGATCTCACGGCGATCGCCGAAGAGACTGTTGCGCGTCACACCTCCGCCTTCGGCAAGGATCCGCTGCTCGCGACCACGCTCGATATCGGTGGCGAATATGCCTACCGCATGCGCGGTGAAAGCCATGCCTGGACTCCGGATGCGGTGGCCACACTGCAGCACGCCGTTCGCGGCAATGCCGAGGACCGCTACCGCGAGTTCGCCGAGATGGTGAACACCTCGGCCTTGCGCATGAACACCATCCGCGGCCTCTTTAACATCAAGAGCGCCGAACAGCTCGGCCGCGAGCCGGTTTCGGTCGATGAGGTCGAGCCTGCTGCCGATATCGTCAAGCGTTTCTCGACGGGCGCGATGTCCTTCGGCTCGATCTCCCGCGAGGCGCACACGACGCTCGCGATCGCGATGAACAAGATCG
>Ga0055524_1001774_pt1 | contig 11869 bp, 10 predicted proteins | sample AraplaCol_mCL_r2_2_FD_55011 | JGI IMG/M metagenome (GOLD analysis project Ga0055524, IMG submission 55011) | Arabidopsis root microbial communities from North Carolina, USA - plate scrape MF_Col_mCL_r2 | ecosystem: Host-associated > Plants > Roots > Endosphere | place: USA: North Carolina...
AACAGGGACATGAAAGATCCTTTTTTATGTTAATGACGAGCCGCACGCCTCGGGTGAGGGTCCGGTACCTGGTCTTGGATATTCAGCTATGATAGCAAAAATGTCCCTGGAGCCTGAGCCATGACCTTGTCACGCACGGCTGCGATTCGAGTGGTCGCACCGGAAACGAGCAGTGTGTTGTCCCCCAGAACCGCCCATGGCGATGCCGCGACTATTGCAGAGATCAGCGCTGGACTGCTGGCGCCGCAAGCTTCCACCTCGCCCAAATACTTCTACGACAGCCTCGGTTCGCACCTGTTCGAAGCCATTTGCGAATTGCCCGAGTACTACCCGACCCGCACCGAAGCAGCCATCTTCGCCCGCCACGGCGCCGACATGGCGGCCCGCATCGGCCCCGGCATGACCTTGATCGACCTTGGCGCCGGCAATTGCGCCAAGGCGGCCAGCCTGTTCCCCCTGTTGCAGCCAAGCCAGTACGTGCCGGTCGATATCGCCAGCGATTTCCTGCAGCAGGCAGCCGCCCAGTTGCGCCAGCGCTTCCCCGCGATCGACATCACGCCGCTGGTGATGGACTTGTCGCAGCCGCTGGTGTTGCCGGCGTCGGTGCCGGCAGCGCGCCGCCAGTTCTTCTATCCCGGTTCATCGATCGGCAACTTCACGCCGCATGACGCGGTGGCGTTCCTGCGCCAGGTACGCGAGAATGTTGGCGCCGACGGAGGACTGCTGATTGGGGTCGACCTGGTCAAGGATCCCGCAGTGCTGGATGCTGCTTACGACGACGCGATCGGCGTTACCGCCGCCTTCAACCTGAACCTGCTGCGCCACCTGAACCACCTGGCCGGCGCCGACTTCGATCCGGCACAGTGGCGCCATGTAGCCTTCTTCAATGACGCGGAGAGTCGCATCGAAATGCACCTTGAAGCTCGCAGCGCGTTGACCGTGCATTGGTGTGGCGGCGAACGCAGTTTCGCGCAAGGCGAGCGGATTCATACCGAGAACAGCTACAAGTACACGCTGGAAGGCTTCCGCAGCCTGCTGTGGGAAGCGGGCTTCCGCGTCGATGGCACCTGGACCGACGATGCGCACTGGTTCGCAGTGATGCACGCCGCGGCAGCTTATGCGTGACACCAGCCCCTGGACCGAACGCTATGCGCAAGTGCGCGCGGCGACGATGGCGCTGGCCGAGCCCTTGTCCGACGAGGATTGTGGTGCGCAGTCGATGCCGGACGCCAGCCCGGTCAAGTGGCACCTGGCGCACACGACATGGTTCTTCGAAACCTTTATCCTCGAACGCTTCGAACCGGGCTTCCAGCCCTTCCATCCGGCCTTCCGGGTGCTGTTCAATTCCTATTACAACGGCGTTGGCGACAAGCACCCGCGTCCGCAGCGCGGCCTCCTGACACGGCCTTCGATGGCTGAGGTGCGAGCCTATCGCGCCAATGTCGACGCGCGCGTAGCCGCGCTGGCGACGCGCCAGGCCGCCACCGACGCCCGCCTGGCCGCGCTGCTGACATTGGGCCTGCAGCACGAACAGCAGCACCAGGAACTGATCCTCACTGACGTCAAGCACCTGCTGGCGCAAAACCCGATGGCGCCAGCTTACCTGCCAAACGACCCGCCGGCCTGGCCCGCAGCCGCAGCCCAGTCCTGGCAGCGCTTCGATGGCGGCGTGCATGAAATCGGCCACCATGGCGACGGCTTCTGCTTCGACAACGAGCTGCCGCGACACAAGGTCTATCTGGCCCCGTTCGAGCTGTCCAGGCGGCTCGTAACGAACGCGGAATATCTTGCCTTCATCGAAGGTGGCGGCTATCGCGACCCCAGCCTGTGGCTGGCAGAAGGTTGGGACTGGATTCGTGCCCAAGGCATCGAAGCGCCGCTGTACTGGCGGCGCGGGGAGCGCGAGGCAGGCTGGAGCGCATTTACGCTGCACGGCCAGCAGCCGCTGGAAATGGATGCGCCGGTCATGCATCTCTCCCTGTTCGAAGCCGATGCCTATGCGCACTGGTGCGGCGCACGGCTGCCGACCGAAGCGGAGTGGGAGCACGCAGCCGGCGCAGGCCCCCTGATGCAAATGTTCGGCCACTGCTGGCAATGGACCAGCAGCAGCTACGCCCCATACCCCGGCTTCCGCCCGGCAGAAGGCGCCATTGGCGAATACAACGGCAAGTTCATGGTCAACCAGTACGTACTGCGCGGCTCCAGCCTGGCCACGCCACAGGGCCACTCCCGCGCCAGCTACCGCAACTTCTTCCCCGCCACCGCACGCTGGCAATTCACCGGCATCCGCCTGGCCCGTTAAAAAAAATGGGGACGTACCCCATTTAAAGGTACGTCCCCATTTTTTGGTGTTACTGGCTTAGAGCCGGATGCCGAGTGCCTGGATGATCTCAGCCTTGAATTTGGCTGCCTGGTCGGCGTTAGGAATCTCGCCGGCCAATTTCAGGGCCAGCATGCGCACGTCCGTGATCTCGTCGAAATAATCGCCGCACACAATGGCCGCCATCGGGCCGATATAGGTGGCAAGGGTGTTTTCGAAGATGCTGCGCTGCTCGTCCGTCAGGGCCGACTTGCTGGCAGCAGGCTTGCTGGCCGCTTCCGGTGCCGCAGCAGGGCGGCGGGCTACGCCGGCCAGCAGCGTGGACGCTGGCGAACTACCTTCCGGCAGCTCGGTGATGCTGCCGTACAGGTAATCGAGGATCGCTTCGGTCGACCACGGCAGCGGCTCGTTATTGCCCACGCTCGGACGGTCCATGCTCATGCGTGCGCGCTGGATGGTGCGCAGGATGTCCAGGCCATCACGGCCGCGGCGGCCGCGGCACAGGACGAACACGATGCGCCCGTTATCGAGGTGGATCTGCGCCATGCGGTTGTCATCGCTGACCAGCATGATGGTCGCGGTGTCGCCCTGGGCGCAGAAGCCGGCGATCTTGTCGAGCAGCTCTACGAAAGGAGTGAACTCTGGCTGTGCCATATCCGTTCGCCTTTATCGATTATTTCTTACGCAGGCGATCCATCGCCATCTGGATACTGACGCCCAGGCGTTCCACCGCACGCGCCAGCGAACCGATTTCGTCGCCGCGGCTGGTCTGTGGAATGGTCACGTCGAGTTGGCCTTTGCTCAGCTTCTCGGCGATGTCGGTCAGGTGGTTGATCGGACGGGTCAGTTGCTTGCCCAGTACGAATGCCAGGCCGGCAACCAATGCGATAACGACCAGGATCAGCAGGCGCGCTTCGTTGCGCATCTTGGTCATGGCGCTGTACGCTTCATCGTACTGCTGCTCAACCAGCACGGTCCAGCCTTGTGGCAGGTTGCGCACGAAGCCCACCATCTTCACGTCGCCATCCATATAGACTTTTGGCTCGTCGGTGATGCCTTCGACTTGCAGGGCAGGGTGCTTGCTGAAGTCTTGCAGTGCGGTCTTGACCTTGGTCGCGTCACCGTGGGCGATGACCTTCTTGTCGCCGTCCAGCAGGATGGCGTGGCCGGTTTCGCCGATGCGGATGTCGGTCACGGTACGGGAAACGACGCCCAGGTCCATCGCCATGGCGAACACGCCGACGATGGTGCGGTTTTCATTGCGGATAGGGACGCCGATGTTCAGCGAAGGCTTGCCGCTGGTCTTGCCGATTGCCACCAGGCGGCCTTCGTCCTTGCCGGACATGATGGCCTTGAAGTAGGAGCGGTCGCCGTAGTCGACCATGGCATTGCCGTCGCTGCGTGCCACGTCCTTGCCGTCGGTGCCCAGGGTGTGGATCAGGTAGACCCATTCATAGGAAGCAATGGTTGCAGCCAGGACCGGGGTCTGGCGCGCATTGTTCATGGAAATGATGTCGTCAAGGCGAGCCGCTTGGCGCATGGCGCGCATATTGGTCTCGTCCCAGCCGTTAACGCCGGTCGCCACGGTGTCGGTGGTGGCCACCAGGTTTTCCGAAATCTTCGCGGTCAGCTCTTTTTCAGCAGAAGAGTTACCCAGGTACCAAAGGGCAAACAGCGGCACGAGGGTCACCACGAGCAGGGTGATCAGGACTTTTTGGAAGATATTAAGTGACAGTTTCATTTTTATAAATCATTCGTAATAATCGAGCTGACACAACCGCATTCNAAACACGGACAACGTCGGCATTAAGGCTGATTTCGAGGCAAAGCTGATGAGTTACCCGAGGCTGTTCGCAGCGCCAAGCACGCTACTTCGGGCATTGTCTGAGCAACAATTTGCGAAATCACAGGCCGCTTCTGGACCCTCACTTGCGTGATTTTCCTGTTGCTCAGTTTATAAGTTCACGATTATACATCAGTCGGTTTCCATGCGGAAATGATTTATGCGTTGCGCGGGCTTGCCAGGCGTGGTGCGTTGCGCGGCTGCGCAACCAGGGCCCGGCGCGGGCCGCCAGCCGCATCGCCGGACAGGCGGAACTGGCTGACCAGGTTTTCCAGCCCGGCGGCCTGGTCGCTCATGGCAGCGGCGGCGGCCGCGGCCTGTTCCACCAGCGCCGCATTCTGCTGCGTGGTCTGGTCCATTTGCATGATGGCCGTGTTCATCTGCTCAATGCCGTCCGTTTGCTCGCGTGTGGCGAGCGAGATTTCGGCGACGATGCCGGTCACGCGCTCTACGGCCGACACGACTTCTTCCATCGTGGCGCCTGCCTGCGCGACCAGTTTGGCGCCGGCTTCTACCTGTTCCACCGAACTGGAGATCAGCTCCTTGATCTCTTTTGCGGCGCCTGCCGAGCGGGCAGCGAGGTTGCGCACTTCGCTGGCCACTACAGCGAAACCGCGGCCCTGTTCGCCCGCGCGCGCCGCTTCCACCGCCGCGTTCAAGGCCAGGATATTGGTCTGGAACGCAATGCCGTCGATCACCGAGATGATGTCCACGACCTTGCGCGAGGAATCATTGATCGAGCCCATGGTCGTTACCACTTGCGACACCACTTCGCCCCCGCGCTGGGCGATGGAGGAGGCGGAGTTGGCCAGCTTGTCGGCTTCGCGTGCGTTGTCGGCATTGGCCTTGACGGTGGATGTGAGTTCTTCCATCGACGATGCAGTTTCCTCCAGTGCCGAGGCCTGGCTCTCGGTGCGCGCCGAGAGGTCCATATTGCCGGTGGCGATTTCGCCGGAGGCCGAAACAATTGCCACCGTTCCAGTCCGTACCTGGCCGACGATCTGCGACAGCGCGTCGTTCATTTCGCGCAGGGCCAGCAGCAACTGGCCAGCTTCATCTTGCGTATGAGCCTTGATCTGGCTGGTCAGATCGCCCGAAGCGACGGTGCGCGCCACCTGCAGCGCGTAATTGATCGGACGCGTGATCGAACGCGTCACCCAGTACGCACAGGCTACGCCCAGCACCAGCGCCGCTAGTCCAAGCGCCACCATCATCACTTTGGCAGAGCTGATGTGCTGTTTGATTTCGGCGCCGTTGGCAGTGACGATGCTGTCCTGCAGCCCGGCGAGCTTTTCAACGGTAGCCTGCAGTGTGGCCAGGCGCGGCAGGGTTTCAGACATCGCGCGTTGCGTGGCCTGTTCGCGCTGGCCTTCCGCCAGCAGTTTGAGAACGCCGCTGAAGGACTGGACGTAGGCGCTGCGCTCCTTGCCCACCTGTGCCAGCAGCTCGCGGCCTTCGGTGCGATAGACCAGTTTATCGAGCGTGGCCAGTGCCTCAGTGATGATGGCCTTGTTCTTGTCGACCTGCTTGCGTAATTCCGCGGATTGCGCGGCATCGGTTACCAGCAGAAGTTGCAGGACAAGCGCTGCATTGGCGCGCGTGGTGGCAGCCACAGTGGCCGCGGCATCGGCCTTGACCCAGTCCTTGTCGATGATCGTGGAGCTCAGTTCGCCGATGCTGGATAGCCGCTGGCTGCTGACGGCGATCAGCATTGCCATCAAGGTGAACACAATCGCGAAACAAAGGCCCAGGCGGGCCCCGATCTTCAGGTTGGCAATGCGCATGGCTGCTCCTTCCGGCGGCGAGGAAAACGATTTACCAGTATAGGTAGATGCCGCAAGGAGACAAAAACGGGGACGGCGCTTCGGCCGTCCCCGAATGAAAAACCGCTCAGGCCGCGGCTTGTGCGATGCTAGCCGAGGCTTCGGCTTTGAGCGCGATCTGGCGGTTGATGGCACTCAGCACGGCCTTGAACGAGGCGGTGACGATATTACTGTCGATGCCGGCGCCGAACAGGGTAGGACCGCCATCGAGGCGCAGTTCGACGTAGCAGGCCGCCTTGGCGTTGGCGCCATGGCCGATGGCGTGTTCGTGGTAATCCATCAGCGTGACGTCCAGGCCCAGCGCATCGACAAACGCATCGATCGGGCCATTGCCGCCGCCCTGCAGCGACATCGAAGCCTTGTTGTGCAGCAGGCCGATGTCGATCTGCACCGGCTCGTCGCTGGAGCTGTCTTCCACCATCTTGTGCGATACGTAGGCATAAGGCGTGGCCTGGGTCAGGTACTCGCTTTCGAAGATCTGGTAGATGCCTTCGGACGTGATTTCCAGGCCGGTCTGGTCGGCCACTTTCTGCACCGCGCGGCTGAATTCGATCTGCAGGCGGCGTGGCAGTTCGAGGCCGTAATCCTGTTCCAGCAGGTAGGCCATGCCGCCTTTGCCGGATTGGCTGTTGACGCGGATGACGGCATCGTAGCTGCGGCCCAGGTCTTGCGGGTCGATCGGCAAGTATGGGATCTCCCAAGGCGCGCCTTCCTGCTGCTTGGCGAAGCCTTTCTTGATCGCGTCCTGGTGCGAGCCGGAGAAGGCGGTGAAGACCAGGTCGCCGACGTATGGATGGCGCGGGTGCACCGGCAACTGGTTGCATTCTTCAACCACTTTGCGCACGGAGTCGATGTCGGAGAAGTCCAGGCCAGGATGCACGCCCTGGGTGTAGAGGTTCAGGGCCAGGGTCACCAGGTCGACGTTGCCGGTGCGCTCGCCATTGCCGAACAGGCAGCCTTCAACACGCTCGGCGCCGGCCATCACAGCAAATTCGGCGGCGGCGATGCCTGTGCCGCGGTCGTTATGCGGGTGCACCGAGATGATGATGGAGTCGCGGCGTTCCAGCTTGCGCGACATCCATTCGATCTGGTCGGCGTACACGTTCGGGGTCGAGCATTCGACGGTAGCCGGCAGGTTGACGATCATCTTCTTGTTCGGGGTCGGCTGCCAGACGGCGGAGACCGCGTCCACGATGTGCTTGGCGAAATCCAGTTCGGTGGTGGAGAAGGACTCCGGCGTGTACTCGTAGGTCCAGTCGGTTTCAGGGTGCTGGGCCAGCAGTTCTTTTACCAGCTTGGTGCCGGAGGTGGCGATGGCGGTGATCTCTTCGCGGGTGGCGCCGAACACCACTTTGCGGAACACCGGTGCGGTGGAGTTATACATGTGCACAATCGCGCGCTTGGCGCCGATGCACGATTCCACAGTGCGGCGGATCAGTTCTTCGCGCGCCTGGGTCAGCACGATGATGGTGACGTCGTCCGGAATGCGGTCCTCTTCAATGAGCTTGCGCACGAAATCGAAATCGGTCTGCGAGGCGGAAGGGAAGCCCACTTCGATTTCCTTCAGGCCCACCTTGATCAGCAATTCGAAGAACTTGATTTTCTTTTCCACGCTCATTGGCTCGATCAGCGCCTGGTTGCCATCGCGCAGGTCGGTGCTCATCCAGATTGGCGGCTTAGAGATGACGGCGTTTGGCCAGGTGCGGTCGGTCAAGCCGACGGTCGGGTATGGACGATATTTCGCGGCAGGGTTCTTCAACATCATGGTGATACTCCTGTGTTTTTCAAATTTTTGGAAACCGGGACGTGGCGCAAGGGCGGCCGACGGGGTACTGCTAGGGGAAAATCAGGCGCGTGCCAGTAGTAGCGCCCCTAGGGATAGGGCGCCTGGCAGGTGTGCAGAAATGTGCAGATGCGAGGTCATGTCGACCAATGTAAGGTACTGGAAATGGCCTTGTCAAGAAAAAATCTCAACAGAAAATTGCGATGTTTTCGCGCTTTATGCTGATAAAATGCATAANTTGACGAGGAAAAATCGGGTATGGATAAGATTGATCGAGAAATAATCGGACTTTTGCGCGATGATGCGAGGATAAGTTTTAAGGATTTAGGTGAGCGCGTGAGCCTCAGCGCGAACACGGTGGCCGACCGCGTGCGGCGCCTGGTGGCAGAGGGCGCTATCCTCGGATTCGAGGCGCGCATTGACCACGCTGCCCTCGGCCTGCACCTTCAAGCCTATATCGACATCAAACTGAAGTCGGGCACCAATACCCACGAATTCGAGGAAATCGTGAAGACCATTCCGGGTGTGCTGGAAGTGGCGCTGCTGACCGGGAATTACGATGGCTTGCTGCGCGTTGCCTGCAAAGACCAGGCCCATTTGCTGCGCCTGATCGATACCTTGCGCGACCGCGCAGGCGTGCAAGACACCTACAGCCGCGTGATCCTGCACCAGACTCCCGTGCATGCGCCGCTGTCTGTGACAGAATAACGCCCCCTGATGTGTTGATTGCGGAATTCCGATGCAAAAGCTGAATGCAGAATTGAGCCGACTTTACCTGGCGCCACCCGATGGCGGCACCCGTAGCATTTGCTTGTCCTTCAAGAAGCTGGCGGGGGATGGCGAGGCGGGGCACTGGGAGCGTCTGTGCTCGGTGGCGAATGCCTTGCAGGCGGAGCTGGGGTTGCCGGCTCCTGCTGTGAGCATTTCCGGCGCGGGCGCGTTCGGGCTCTGGCTGTCGCTGGAGCAGCCCGTGACGGCGGCGCAAGCGCAGGAATTCGCAAAGCTGGCTTGCGCCGAGGCCGAAGTCGACGCCGGTGCTGGCGTGGCGCCCGGCACGCTGCCGCCATGCCTGAACCAGGCTAGCGGCAAGTGGGCGGCCTTTATCCATCCTGGCATGGGCGCTTCCTTTGCCGGCGACGAGGGGCTCGACATGCAGCCACCTGAAGCGGGGCAGGTCGCGTTGCTGGAAGGCCTGGAGAGCATTGCACCCGCGCAGTTCGCGCAAGCGCTGGATCAACTGCGCCAGTCCGCGGGAGGCGCGGCCCAGCCTGCGCCGCAGGTCCCTGCGAGCGGCACCCCCGCCAGCGTCGCAGCGGACGGGTTGCTGCTGAAGGACGCGACGCTGGAAGACATCGTCACCTTCCTTCACTCAAGGAACATCGAGCCTACTTTCCGCTTCCTGAAATAAGCGCCATCTGCTCGGCGAGTTGCGCGGCGGCCTCCGGCGTCATGTTGAGGAACCTGCAGCCAAGATGGAGCTGTTCGCCCAGCAGGAAGGAACGCAGGCTGCGGGTGAAGCGGATTTCCAGTTCGGTGGCGATCTCGATTTCCGGCCCCAGTTCCAACATCACGCCGGGAATCTTGCGCCCTTTGAACAAGCCTTTCGCCTGCAGTTTAGAGCAGCGCAGGCCCACGCCGCCTAGTGAAAGATCGTAAATCGGCAGCTCGTAGGTATGCTTGATCAATTCGAAGGAGGCCATGAGGGTAGTCCCCAACGGGGTTTCCACCCGCTCCGAGGCGCGCCGGTTCAGTACCGTGCACGCTTCGGGGAACGTCATCGGGATCAGGTGCGGCTTGCCGGGGACGGAACTCCATTCCTGGCTGGATAGCCGGAACTGCAGCTTCGCGGTGCGCAGCCAGCTGACGAAGGTGACTTTGCCAGGCTGCAGGACAGAACCCTCGTTCAACTCCATCACAAAATGCGGCAACTCAGGATCGACTGACAGGATGCGCCCCAGGACCGGCTCGCGGCTGCCGGGAGCGTACATCGAAATCGCGTCGCCGCTTGCGGCAAGGAGGGTCAGCGCATCGCCGATATCGTCCTCGCTCGTCATGTCAAACGAGCTGGCGGAAGCCACGAAGGGGGCTAGCGCGTCTTGTGGCCGCGGCGGTCCCTTGCGGATCGGGACGGCATGGTGCTCATGGAGCTGCATAGCGCGAAGAGGGGAGCTGGTATGGCTTCATCATAGGACGCGAATTGCCAAATAGCAACCTCTTTTGAATTCTTGAAAAGAGCTCAATAAAAGGGGATGCCCGGTCGAAGTACAAGCTGGAACAGCAGGAGCAGGCAAAGCACCAGACCGAGCGGCCGAGCGAGCGACGTGCTTGCCGCGCAGGCGTGATCGGCAGCAGGCCGCGCGCGCCACGAACCGGCCTGTATCCACGCGACGCCAATGAAAGTGACCACGGACGGCACCATCAGCACTTCGATCCATTCCCGCGGCATCCGGAACAAGGTGATGAACGGAAGGGCAAACAAGGCGGGAAGCGTAACGATCCTGAAAACGTACTGCCGGCGTTCTTGAGGCAGCAAGCTCCGCAACCACTCCGCGGCGCAAGGGATGAGGGCCAAGGCGATCAACGCCAGGGCGGCCTTGGCGCTTGTTCCCAACTCAAGGTAGCCCATGAACATGCCGAGGTCGCTTTGGCTGCTGATGGCGCCAATGACGATTTGTGGGAGCGCCATGAAAATGCCGCTATAGCCCATCCAGAACAGGAACAGGCTGATTGCCGCAGGCCGGCTTCTGCCGCGCTGCAGCAGAAGGGCGCAAACGATCCCGCTTGCCAGCGTAGCAATTGCGCCAGTGCCCTGGAACAGGCTGGCCAGCGGGCTAATGCCTTCCCAGCTATGGTTGTTGTGGAACAGGGTTGGCCGCAGTCCAGGCGTGAAAGCCTTCGGCAGCACCAGAAACAGTTCCTGGATGAAGAAGGTCAGGTTGAATGCCAGCACGTAGAGCAAGGCCGACATCAGGGTGAGTTTCCAGTCCCAGTGCGCTGGCGGCGCTTGGTCCGGGCGNGAGGGCCTGAACCAGCCTGCCAGCCAGAGCGCCAGCGGCCCCGCAACGACAACCAGCGCNGTTGCGAGGCCGATAAGGCTTACCGCCGTCATCAGGCAGCGACTTGTACGCGCGCTTCGCCGGCGGTCATTTCACCGATNACGGCAGCGTGTTCGAAACCGTGGCTGCGGAACAGGGCCAGCACTTCGTCNACGCTCGATGGATCGCAGGACACCAGCAGGCCGCCCGAGGTTTGCGGNTCGGTCAGCAGGGTGTGCTGCGGCTGGGTGATGTCAGGCGACAGCAGCACGTCCTTGCCGTAAGCATCCCAGTTGCGGCCGGAAGCACCGGTGAAGAAGCCATCGTGCGCAAGCTTCTCAACGCCCGGCAGCAGCGGGATCTGCGACATATTCAGCTTGGCGGTCAGCTTGGCGCCGCGCGCCAGCTCCAGCAAGTGGCCCAGCAGGCCAAAACCGGTGACGTCGGTCAGTGCGTGCACGCCCGGCAGTTCGGACAGGGCTTTGCCTGGCTTGTTCAATTTGGTGGTGTTGTCGATCATGGCCTTGTAGCCTTCGTCGCCCAGCACACCTTTTTTCAGCGCTGCGGACAGGACGCCCACGCCGAGCGGCTTGCCCAGCACCAGCACGTCGCCGGCCCTGGCGTCGGCATTGCGCTTCACTTTCGACGGATGCACGAGGCCCAGGACGACCAGGCCGTAGATCGGTTCAACGGAATCGATGGTGTGGCCGCCCGCAATCGGGATGCCTGCTTCGTTGCAGATGGATTCGCCGCCTTTGATGATCTTGCCGATCACGTCGATCGGCAGCTTGTTGACCGGCATGCCAACCAGGGCCAGCGCCATGATCGGCGTGCCGCCCATGGCGTACACGTCGGAGATGGCGTTGGTGGCCGCGATGCGGCCAAAGTCAAACGGATCGTCCACGATCGGCATAAAGAAGTCGGTGGTGGCGATCAGCGCCTGCTCGTCATTCAGTTTGTAGACAGCAGCATCGTCGGCGGTCTCGATACCGACCATCAGTTCCTTCGGCACCGGAAAACCGTTGGTGTTCTTCAGGATCTCGGACAGCACGCCGGGCGCGATCT
>Ga0055524_1001788_pt1 | contig 11794 bp, 21 predicted proteins | sample AraplaCol_mCL_r2_2_FD_55011 | JGI IMG/M metagenome (GOLD analysis project Ga0055524, IMG submission 55011) | Arabidopsis root microbial communities from North Carolina, USA - plate scrape MF_Col_mCL_r2 | ecosystem: Host-associated > Plants > Roots > Endosphere | place: USA: North Carolina...
ATCAACAACGGCAATGATCTTGGGGGTATGTTTCTCACGCCAAAAGAGGCTGAGTTAGCGCAAAGCTCCATTGCGCGGAGAACTGACTGGCCCTACATACCGGCCCTGACTGGCCCCTGGTACGGCCAATACCACTGATCTTTGCTGTGGCTCCGTTGCAGAGCTAGCCGAGTCTTTGTGGGGATGTCGGCGCGGAATCCCGCCGGCGGCCCGATGATGGTAGTTACCAGTCCAGCTGCTGCGGCGCGATGCCGAGTGCGGCAGCGATCTTCTCGCGGCTGACCTAGCGCAGCTTGTCGCTGCCCTCCTCCTTCGCATACGCACCCTGGCTGATGCCGAGCTTTGCAGCCACCTCCGCCTGGGTGAGACCGAGGTGTTCGCGCCATGCCGTCACCGGTGTCGCGCCTTTCATGATGGTGCGACCCACGACCTCATTCGGAATGTAGTCGGGCTCGTGCAATATCAGAGCCCGGCGCTCCTCGATGCGTTGGCCTACTAAGGGCCGAAGTTCCCGGCCAGCATCAACCGCCTTAACACCCTTTGCAGCTTCCTGCGCCGCCTCAAGTGGATCTTCCATGTGCGCTGTTCTCCGCTGATGGAGCGATTCCACAAGCCGCTCGACGAAAAGCGCGGCGTTGTGATCCCTCAGGACAAAACAGCCCCTTGAGAAAGCGGCCGTTTGTGAGGTAATTCGTCGGGTTCACCAATGGAACTAAACTCCCCCACTGGAGCGCACTTAAGCCAGCATACCTGCCTCGCCGATACCTACGCCCATCGACGCTTGCTCAGCGCCCTCCACCTTTAAAAGTGCACCGTCCGGCGAAACGTTAGTAATAAAAACCTCCGCTTCCGACTTAGGAACCTTTGAACTATATCGGAGCACCGGCTCGTAAATAAAGTAGTCTCTATAGAAGTGCCGTATGACGGGATGATCGTCGTAGCTCAGAAACCATTTATAGTTGGCCTGAGCCAATACACTGGCCAAACTATGATGTTCGGCAAAACCGTAACTATAGCGATAGAGCTTCGGACCCTGCACATAGTAGGGAGGATCAACATAAAAAAATCGCGCTTCATTATTAACTCCGCACGCATCCACTAGGGCAGCCTGCGCATCCCCAAAATAGACCTCTATTCGGTCCCTGTATTCCGCAATTTCGCCGATTCGACGCGCAAGATCTGCAGCATTATATCGGCAGTCCACCTTATATGCCGACGCCTGCGATGTACCGCCAATTGGGCCCGCATGCAAAACACCCGAGAAACTCGTTCGATTAAACAGCAGCCCTGCATAGCCCATTAGAGCAATATCCGCGTGGACACTGTCCATATCCCTAAGCCACTCAAACTCTCTGCGAGTTTCAAGCGTCGGGGGAAATTTTTTTACTAGCTCAATGAGACGTTCTGTCTCGAAAAAAACAGAATGCCAAAAACTGAACACTAGCGGATCGCGCTCAAACAGCATGACAGAGCTAACAACATCCCTAGCCAAAAGATTGAGCGATAATGCAGCACTTCCCGCAAATGGCTCAACCATTTGCGCTCCACGCAAACCGTGGTCGCGGAGGAATTTCTCCACATACCCTGTCAATCCGGCTTTACTACCCGGGTACCGAAGAGGACTAATTAAACGCTCACGCAGCAACTGAAGCTTCCCGTATTTTCGTTATTTGATCGGATATCCACACGCGGATACCCTCAATATCATTCGCACGCTCAACAATTAAACCATCGTTTGCTGCCGCAGCAAGTTCGAACCCCTTTTGAGCATAAACCGGCACACGAAATCGATAAAAGATTGTGCCAAACTCATAGCACTGAATGCCAACCCGATCATTATTGGAACCGTCGCACAAATCTCCGTAGCATATCGGCACGAACAACGCCGGCGACGCCATGCTGGCGGGAGACCTCGTAAACCACACATGGTGAAACGAATCGATAGGTCCGCCCTTAATAGTTTTAGCTGTCCAATCGGCGCCGCTCGCCACTTGCCCCAATAGATACTGCTTACCTGCAGCGCCATCATTTGGCTGAGCCCAAGCGATGACATCGATCTGAGCGTCTTTCTGGTGCGCTGACGCACCAGCAGGAACCGCAGCTACCACCTCTACGTTCTCGCCGAAATGGGTATAAACGATCCGCAATTTTTCCAGGAAACCGGTATGATCCGGCCGAGGAAACCCGAAAGAATACGAGTTCCCGGCAAAGTATCCGGCGGCTGCCAAAGTAGCACTCGCCTGGAAAAAATCCCGTACCGCATTGTTTATCGGTGGCAGATAGTTACCGGAAAAAATGGGGCCAGCCTTCGGATGCGACAGAAGCAAGCATAGGAGATATACATAACCTCCGACTGAGCATGCGCCCCCTTCAAACTCCAGGCTTTCGCCACTTTCGGAAAGAGAAAAAGGATATGCATCGCCGAGAACCTCGATGCGCTGCAATATTTCGGATTTTACCGACTCGATAAACCTCTCATCGGTATCATCGCCATCTTCCGGATCTCGGTCTTCGCGGTTTCTTGAGACATCCCACGCACGCGCCAAATTCTCGAATGAATATGTGTAGTATTCATCAACCAAAACCGCCAATTCCAACCAATCACAGACCACATGCAAATCTTCCCGCAAGGGAGGCGTCGCCAGAGCCATTTTTAGTTATTCTCACGGGTTTTTTTCATAGACACACTTTGTGCCTTCACAGACATCATTGCCTGAACCGTTTCCACCTTGAGCTTTACCTCTTCGACGAACGACATCAGCTCGGGATTACCATCATATTTTGTAGCCAATGAAAGCACCCTTTCTGCCTTGGCCATGAGCTCGCCCAGCGCATGATTAAACATGGATCCGCCTTCTATCTCCGCGAATGCGGTAGATAGCGGCTCCCCAGCTCGAAGTCGTAAAAGTGCCCGCTCATTCCCTAAGCAACGACCTAGTTGAGCCAAATGAGGGTTTTGACTAAGGACTTGAGGCTTGATTTTGTCCCGTTTGGAGCCATAGACATAGGTCAAAACCTCCCGCAACTCCTCAGACTTCTCTTGCGGAATAGGGGCATCACTCGGATTGTTATTCCAGCCGAGATCAAGACCTAAGAAGTTCCGGTACTCGGGTCGGTCAAGCGCAGTATATAGGTGGGAAAACGCAAACCGCCCCTTGTTGAATCGATCTTTGATCTCAAATAGCCCCTGCCGCTCAGCTTGGTCAGCAACCAAAATTGCACCAATATATGAACGAACCGTATCGTTGGTATCCCCAGTCTGCCGCGCGATCTGGTCGATTGTGAGCCCTGTGTGTTGCTCCCTGCGATACCAGTCCGCGACAAATCGCGCTTTTGCATAGGCATCCCAGCGTTGAGGTCCATTTATATGCTTAAAACCAATGAAGGAATGAGCATCTTCGGGATTGGCAACTCGATATACCAAAACCTCAGCAAATGAGTCCAGTACCTGTTGGGACACCGTTGGGAGGGAAACCTTGCAGTCCTTTGCCAGTTTGGCATCACTAAGGAGTTTCATCGCCGCAAGACGTCTGTTCCCCTCAAGCACAGTGTAGGGGCCACCGTCGTCGCCGTGGATGATCAAGGGTTCAAGGTTCAGATACTTGTTCGTAGCTATCGACAGAACAAGCTCATCCAAGGCCGCGATTTCCCGATAGGCGCTAATGATCGCAACGTCATCAGACACAGCCCATTCATCACCAGTCATCAAGCGAGGATTGGTCCTGTCAAACTGAAGTAGCTCAAAGGCCACTTTTTGCACCTCACCGATGCTGGGGACCTGGTTTCGAATTTGCGCTCGCACAATACGCTCTGGGTGGATGTTAAGCGACGAAGTATAGCTTAACGCCTCCTTCGCAAAGCCGCCAAACCTGCAGAATTGAGGCGTAGCGCCCACAGCGCCCAAATTGAAAAGTGCGTCATCAGCAACCCAACACCTCCCACCCCGAGCCGGCACTCAACACCAGAGAGGATTTGGGTTCCGGTCTTCTTGGGTGCCTTTTTATTAACTTTATTGCTTGTTCCATCGCGTGGTGCCAATAGACGAAGTTCAATTGCCGAGGAGTCGTGAACGGCAAGAGGCATACGCGGCACTCAGTAATTCAATGTCCACTATTGCTTCTGTAAGCCGTCGAGAATTCTCTGGCGCCAGTAGCCCGTCGGACGTGCCGGCGTCTGCAGCACTATCGCCGGCGGCGGGGGCGGCTCCACCTGAGGCGCCTCCACGACCGCCCCCACCTGCGGCAATGATTCGCACGCGCACAGGGCGATTGCGCAACTCATCACCAAGGCGAGCAATTTCAGCCTTCGTATCAGCATCTCTCTTCTCCTGTTCGGCTGCGGCTTTTTCGAGCTCGGCCTGCTTTGCATCGCGCTCCGCGGTCAACACAGCCAGTTTTCCCCGGGCCGTTTCGTTCTGCTGCTTCACCTCGCCCTGTAGCGATGACAGCGCCTGCTCTGCGTCGCGGTAGAGATGTCGGTATGTCAGCGTGCCGCCCGCGAGCGAGATGAGCGACAACAGCAGCACTACGTTCCAGGCATTGGAGAGCCAGGCCTTCATACGCCCTCCCCTTGTGCGGCGAGGCATTTGGCGTGCCTTTCCTTCTGCCGCACCCAAACGCCTTTGCACCCTTGCGGCCCCCAGTTCTTTGGCAGCGCGCAATCACGCTTTGCCTGGAACCGCCAATCCGGGAGCGCTTCGCACGCGCCACGGTAGTCTCCCTTGAGCAGCCACGTGCGTGGTGACTTCGGCTTTCTCCAATTTCCGATACCGAACTGCCCGACGAAATTCAGGTAGAGGTCATACTCTTCTGGAAACAGTTCCACACCATCGATCGAGGACCGAAACCGCTGTTCGTCCTTCGACATCAAATTGCGCGCCAGCTGCTCGGCACGCTGTCGCGTGATCGGTGGATCGGTCAGCTTTACCGGCTGACCATCTTCGTAGCGCGTGGACCCGTATCCTATGGTCGGCCTGTCCCCCTTGGTCGGGATCATGGGAGCGGGCGCGAAACCTTCCGATTTCATCCACGCACCGATTCCGGCGAGGCTCACAGACAGCACGGCAACTGCCACCCGCTTACGGTTGCTGTTGGACATCGCATTGCCCCTTGATCGCCTCGATGCGTGCTGCGCTCTCAGCAGCCTCGCGCCGATCGCGCCGAATCTGAAAATAGATGTTCGCCGCCAGGCCAAGCACTGCGACGAGCACGCCAATCAAGCCCACCCAGTTGATCTGTGCAAGCCAGCCGACGGCGCCAGTTAGCGCGCCAGCAACCGTCGTCTTGTTGGCCAGCGAGGTGCCAACCACTTCAATCGTAAGTTCGGTTCTGTCCGCCATAGCGTTCCGCCCCTGTCCAAAGTTTGGAGGCTTGCCGCCTCCCTCGATGGAATCGAAGTCTTGGCTATCCGCTTGCGACAGCCAAGACTTACAGGGGTGGAGTTAGAGATCCGCGCGCACTCGAGCCACGTCTTCACGCATCCGCTGGCGCATTGCCTTTGGCGCCGTATCCGCAATGCGCTGGTCTTTCGATTTCGCCATCTCGCGCACGCGCCGGAGCACGTCGGGCATGCCCTTGCCATGAGCCTGCTGATTAGAGTGGCAAGGCACCACGGTTCGGCGATCGTGCGACGGCGCACCGGGGATCTGCAGGTAGCAAGGCTCGCCCCTACAGGCCAGCGCGTAACGTCGCTGCGACATCGGCCGCCGCTTTGGCGCGCGGCGCTTCAGCGGGGTGCGAGCAAGCTGGGACGTTCCCGGCTGCAGTCCGCATGTCCTCAACATCGGAGTCTTCTGCCGCAACGGGGCGCTACTCCTGATCGGCGTTCTTCGTGTCAGCACCTAGCACCCCATCAGTCGGTCGGGCGCCGATCAAGTTCGAATCTCGCACCATTTCCTCGCGCGACACTCCGCCGTTGCTCAGCTATCTTGTCCATCAAGTCGGGAACAGCCCAGTAGCAAGCAATCTCGCGCATGAGCTCCGCGCGGGTCATGCCCGCTTCGCGCGCCCTCTGGGTGATGACCTCGCCGACGATTTCGGGGAGATCCGTTTTGATGGCATCGGTCAACTTGCCCAGTGGGTGGCTGCTCGGGCTGCGGGAGAAGAACGGGGTGTCCTCTTGGCTCATGGCAATTCAGTCCGCGATTGGAGGAAAGCAAGAGAATGGGAACTAGCAAGGCAGCAATCCACGGGGCTAGACCGCTTACGGAGCAGGATCTGGAGCGTCGAAGCGTGCGACTGCAACTGTTCGTCTTGCGGCAGCTCATGCTTCGGCTCTACGCCGACACGCACGGCGACGCAGCGTGCTCCATGGTGCGAAGCAACCTGGAGCTGATCCGGGACGCGAGCGGAGATGGCACGCGCCACCCAGCGGAGCAGGCTCTGCTGCTCGACGAAACGGCAGAGGTTCTGGCCGAGTGCCAAGAGCATGCGGATCTCGTCAACGCGGGCGCTCTGTAAGGCGGAAGCACTCGGCGACCCAGCCCTGCCATGCAGCGACATGGTGATCATCTCTCGCTGCCCTCGCCGGTACCGAAAACTTCTGCACTAAGCTGATCTATGGCGATGAGCGTGCTTCCCTTGCAGTCGCTTTGTCCGTTGAGAATTCGGTTCACCGTGGGCTGCGACACGCCCAGGCGCAGAGCGATAGCAACCTCGCTCATACCCGTATGCGCTTTGATCCCAGCCAGCTTGACCTGATGTGCTTTGTCCATGCGGCAAATCTATGCGCGAATGCATACAATTGTCAATGCGCACATGGATAGATGTTTGACCTTAATCTATACGAACACGTATAAATTCTGCATGGGAATCGCAACTCGACTTGATCTGATGATGAGAGAGCGCAAGGTCAAAAGCCAAAGCGCTCTGAGCAGGCTATCTGGCGTGCCACAGCCGACGATCGCACGCGTGCTCAAAGGCACCACGGACACGCCGGAACTGGGGACGGTGAAGAAGCTGGCTAACGCGCTGGGCGTTACAGCAACCTGGTTGGTGGAAGGGCCAGACGACACCGTGGAATATGCTGGCGAAGCGCCTCAGGCTACCGGCCGACAGAAGCAGCCGATCAAGAAACAGCCCGACGAGGTCGAAACGCGTGCCGCTGCACTGCGCGAGATGCAGATTGCCCAGGCGACCGCCATCTTGGCCAGCCTTCCCGACAGCGCTCTCTCCAACGCGCTGGGATGGCTGCAGAATCTCAACGCAGGTGGGATGAATCCTGATACGCAGCGGGCGGACGTTGCTGCGCCCGCTCGCTCCCGGAAGAGCAAGCGGGTTGAGTTCGAGGGCCTCAAGCCGAAAGCACGCTCCGACCGGCTGAAGTAGGAGCCGGGGTCCTACCGCCGGGATTCCGTCTTCCTGCAGGACGCCGCAATGAACTGGGATACGACTCGATCAAGAGCGCGCTTGTCGCCTTTGTCCAGTCGCCGGTAGTCTGCGAGCGGAGATGAAAAGGGCCAATCCGTGGCCGGCGCGGTCGGTTCGGTCGGTTTACCGCCGACAACACCTCTAGTGCGATCGAGGCTATACGGCGCGTGCTTATCCCCCTTCCCCGCCGCCAACCACCACGGATTGACGCGGAGCAATTCCGCTGCGGCCAACAGGTTGCTGCCCACTATGTTTTCCGTCTGGCCCGATTGCCAATGAGCGATCGAGGCGGCCTTGATCCCGCACGCCCGCGCGAGATCCATAGCTCTTATACCTGGATTGTCCTCCATCGCCTCCCTAAGGCGGTCGGCCAGCTTGCTCATTGCGTACAAGTCTCCTGCATTGCCGAGTGGTTCACCAAGCTCAAAGGTGGCATGGAACTATTCCTATACCATGGGTACAGCAAGTAAGCGCCTTCGCTCCCGCTTCAACTCCTGCAAAACATGCCGCTTCAGACTTAGCTGAGCAACCTTCAGCCACCCGGTAGCCATGCCGAAGCGTTTCTGAATGCTGCTGATTCGCATCAGCAAAAATACGATCAGACATGCCATCGGTAGTTGATCTCGCCGCCTATCGGGAACGTCGCGCAAGGGCGAAGTCCTGCCTCGAATCGCAGCCACCAGACTCTCAGCAGGACGATCAAATCCTGCTTCGTTGGCAGCCCAATGGTTCCTATCGAGCCACGATCACAGGGATCTACGCCGAGTTCACTGACAAGGCAGTCGAAGCGATGGTAGATGCCATCCTACGCCTGGGCGCCGAAAACCCTCTGCTTGCGATCAACGAAATGGCTTCCGCCATCCACCAGCTTTCGATCAAGGCCCAACGCTCAAGCAAGACTTAGCGCAGAATCTATGCATTCGCGCATTGACATGCATATTCATTGTTGTATAGTCTGCTTCATCGACGGCAAACTGATGGAGCGAAGCATGTCACCGCAAGAGATCGTCAGCAGGATTTCCCCCGAGGCACGTACCCAAGCACTGATCAGATTCCTGTCCATCGGAGATGGACAGCCGTTCCAGGCAGAGCAACTCGCCCTCTACAACTCCCTCCGAACAGAACTGCTCACACGAGCTGGTGTGCCTCCTGTTATCAAGATTCGCGAATACCACCGCCCCCGCGGCACGGGCGGCGTACACACCTTGCGCTCGAAGGACTTGGCAGCGCTGCAGCAGCGCGCGGCGGCCCTGATCGGCGGTATCGACACCCATCGGAGCCCAGCGGCTGGCCGGCCGCGCTTAAATCCGGCCACGGGCGAGCACGTGATCGAAGTCCGCTATCACGGGGTGTGAATCGCCATGGCCAAGCAACTTTCTCTCAAAGAAATCCTGGCGCTGCCTCTGAACAAGCAGGCATTGGTCTTGGAAGAGCGCCGGAGCATTGCCCGCCTGCGGGAAATCAAGCAGATGGCAGCTTCACTGGCGCTACTCGAGCCGCTGCAAGAACAGATTAAGGCGGCCGGACACACGATCAACGCGGACTCCAGCCGTTGGACGGGGGTCACGAGACATGGCAGATGCGCCGCGGTCACGAATTGGAATCAGAGGCGCGGATAGCGCATCAGGCGGACATCGGAGTGTATGTGGAGCCCGTGGGCATGGTGCTGACCGACGACGGCAAGTTCGGCGCCAGCGCTGACGGCTGGATCGGCGAGGACGGCGGCGCTGAATACAAATGCCTGATTTCGCCAGAAGAACTCCGCACCACGATCGTCGGCCACGACCTCAAGAAGTATGAGGATCAGGTACAGGGGAACCTGTGGCTGTCGGGCCGCCTCTGGTGGGACTTCTGCATCTACTGCCCGCCGCTCAAGCCAGTGAAGGACTTCTTCCGCTGGCGCATCAAGCGAGATGACGACTACATCGAGGCATTGGAGCTCGACCTGCTCGCGTTTGACACTGTGGTCGAAGAAAACGTGGATGCACTGCGCATGCTGGCTGCCTGACCGACCGCCCCCTTCACAGCAACCAGACGAAACAATTGCACTCAGAGATCGATTTTTGCCCTGCGCAGCGGGTCCAGCTTCCTAAGCAGCTCGGCCAGCTGCACTTGATAGTCGTAAAGCTCAACCCCCTCATCCGTTGTAAGTCCGCGGAGATTGGATTGGCGCAGCAGAAATGTTCCTTCGACTACCAGTTCACGAATGCTAATCGCATTGTCTATGTCAGCTTCAAGGGCAAGGCGTTCCCGCACCCAACTGAGCCGATGGAGCAGGTCCTGATATTCATGTTCATCCGTAGTCGGCACAGAGACGCCCGAAGACTTCCGTACGCTGGCCGCATGGCGCACCAGGAACTGCGTGGCATCGAAAGCGATGTTCGCCACTTCTCGTTGCGCGAGAAGCATCCTTTCCCGCGACTCCTTGATGCGATCGTCACGTTCGCGCCGGACCTGTTTATCGACTTGCCACCACACCATATAAGCCGAGCCAGCGATGGCCACAATGGATCCCATCGCTTGAACCCATGCCGCCATACCGTCCTTATCTGGCCACATGACGTGGCAAGCCAAGGCGAAGATAGTGAGCGCCAAGAGCGCTACGCCGGCCTCAAACCACCACCAGAACCGCTTCAACACGTTCGACCCCCAATTTTTTGGAGGCATCCTAACATGTTGACCGCCCGCTGCAATTTGGGCGAGTATCCCAGCGATCTTGGTGTTGCAGATGCGAGTATCGGCACGGCCAGTTGCTACGGTACTGACCGTGGCACGGCATACAAAGGGAGTATGCGATTAGCCGTTGTTCACAAAAACGCCGTACTGACGCACGTTCGACGAATCGAGCTCATATCGAAACGATTCCGGCTGCTCACTCCATGCGTGTACCGCCTTTTCAGCGATCTCGCGCCGATGCTCGTTGAAAATCTCCAGTGGATCACGATCACCACCAATCACCGCGAGTGCCGTGCCGGTTACTACTCCCCGGTAGTTCCAAATCCTGTCATCGTCCGTTTTGATGGTAACGGTGAACCGGACGCAATCATTGTCTGCGTCAACGAGCCCGCTATGTACAGACGGGAAAATGGTCTTGGTCATAGTTGCCTCCTCGTGCGTCCAAATGGCGCGGAGAACATCCTAGCATGCTGGCTAATCCTGATTTTCGCCCCAGAGGGGCCAGACGTCATCCGAGGTCAAATTGACCACGACATCGTCGTCGATGCCGTCAGAACTCCAGTTGCCTCAGCACCTTCAGTGCAAGGGAAACGCCTGCATCTTGAGCCAGATCCTCACGCTCGAAGTCTTCGTCGGTTTGGTGCGGCACTTCAGCCGCTGGTTCCTCTTCCCATCGTCGAATGTGTACATAGCCGCGAAACTTTCCTGCGACGGTCTCCATCACCACTAATCTCGCGACGTGCCTTTCGGTCGAAAAACGCTGGTTCTCCAGATAGCTATCCGGAAATCCTAGCATCGCGCAAGCGACATCATCATGAGCGAAAACAGCAAGAATGACGAACGAACCTGATCTGATTAACCGTATTGCCGCTGCATTGGCCAGCCATGTCCGCCCAGCGCTCCCAATAGCAATAACGCTTTGGAACATCGATATGATCGCCCAGTATCTGGTGCGGTCTTCCAAGGTCGTGCGAGAGCGCATCGTCACTCTGCCGGATTTCCCCCAGCCGATCCGGCTTCCGTCGGTGCAGTCGGACGAGCGTCGTGGCGTCAGATCCCAGCCAAGGTGGAAGGCCGCCGAGGTGATACGGTGGGCCGAGTCCTACCAGGAGGCTCGGCCACGCCGCTGACGGACGGCTGAGTGATCACCCCAAGCGCTGCGCGATGTTCGCCGCCGTCTCGTTGTAGTAGGTCATCAGCTCCTGCAGGTTGGTGTGGCCCGTCATCCGGGCCAGATCCAGCGGTTGCAGTTTCTTCGCCAGGCGCGTGATCGCTTCGTGCCGCGTGTCGTGGAATGTCAGGCCGGCGATGCCGGCCTTTTCTTTTGCCTTGCGGAACAGAGCGTCGCGGCTGGCGGCGGACAGATTGAACAATGGCGCGCCCTCCTTCACGGCGGGCAGCATCTTCAGCAGCTCGACGGCCCGCGTGGACAGCGGCACATCCCTCGCGCCACCATTCTTGGTCAGCGGCAGATGGGCAACGCGCGCGGAGTAATCCACGGTCGTGCTGGTCAGCCCGAGCATTTCTCCAGACCGCATGGCCGTCTCGATCGCCAGGAGGAAGGCCACGGCCACGCGCTGTGACGGTAAGGCAACCGCCAGCCCCTCGCGGTAGCCGAGAGCCACAGTGATCCGTTCGATTTCCTTCTGGGAGATGAGGCGCTGACGCGGCGGATTCTCTGCCGGCCGGCGCACCTCTTTCATGGGATCGGTCACCAGCCAGCCCCATTCCTTGCGCGCCACCTCGAGGGC
>Ga0055524_1001801_pt1 | contig 11750 bp, 9 predicted proteins | sample AraplaCol_mCL_r2_2_FD_55011 | JGI IMG/M metagenome (GOLD analysis project Ga0055524, IMG submission 55011) | Arabidopsis root microbial communities from North Carolina, USA - plate scrape MF_Col_mCL_r2 | ecosystem: Host-associated > Plants > Roots > Endosphere | place: USA: North Carolina...
CGGTACCTCCAATCAGCTCGGCGAATTCGAATCCGGCATGCTGGCGGGCTTCATGGGGCCTCTTTTGGCCGGCGTCATCGGCGGCGTCGGCACGATTGCCATCGTATTGATGTGGACACGTCTGTTTCCTGAGCTTGCCAAAGTCAGGACGCTCAAGGGTTAAATTGGCTGCCCGGAACGTCGGGTCAGACTTCTGCCGTGGCGTCCAACATGCCGATAGAGTTGACGGCATCCGGAAGTTCGCCCGCCATCAGGCCGTTCGAGGCGCCGATGCCGTGCGTGTTTCGTTTCCTCGACGTGGGCGGTTACGCGAATGCATTTCGCCTAGTTGAGAGCGATTTGACGCAGAATAGCGCAACGACAATGACCGGAATGCAGACCAGGTATGACACTCGAATACCTGCCTGCTCAGCGACAAAGCCGAGCAAAGGTGGAGCAAGGAAAAAAACGATGAAGGACATCTGGCCCAAAGCGGCAACGTTCATATGCGCAGGCCGGTCGGTTCGCTGAGCGGCAGCCGAAACCGCAAGCGGATAGACGGCGCTGCAGCCGCCACCCATTAGGGCAAAGCCGACGAGCGCAAGCTGGGGATGGGGGGCAAGCCAAACTGCCACGAGTCCAGCCGTTGAGATCAGCAGCAAAGTGACCGCGACTGCCCGGGAGCCGTATTGATCGACAAAACGATCCGCGAACAGCCTGGTGAGCGCCATGAACAGTGTGAACAGGGTCAATCCAAGGCCGCCGACAAATGGTTCAACCTGGAAAACATCGCGCATGTAAATCGATGACCAATCTATGCCTGCACCCTCCACCAGGAAAGCGGCAATGCCTATGACACAGAGGGGAAGAAGACCAAACGTCGGCAATGCGACATGACCTGCGTCCGCATGCTCGCCCAAAGCCCGCGCCGGTGCACTACGCATTCCGCTGATCACCACAGCGGCCACAACCAATACCGCAATAAATGTCAGTGCCAAGTGGAATTGCATCGAGATGCCGGCCTGACGCACTCCTGATGACATAAGCGCAGTCACGAAAAATCCAAGGCTCCAGAAACCATGGGCACGGTTCATGACACCGCGGCCGAGCTGCGCTTCGATACGGTCAATTTCGACGTTGAGATTTATTTCCAGGGCTCCTGCGAGCAATCCTTCCAAAAACAGGATCCCAAAAACGAGTTCTGCGCTTGTCATCCACGGGACCGAGGCGATCAGCGCGGACGTCCCGAGCACGGTTATGAACGCAGTGGTTCTGGCACCCAAACGGGCCACGAGGGGCGAAAAGAACGTTAAGGATATCAGTGCACCGATCGCTGCACCAATCAGCGTGAGGCCAAGTTCCGACTTGTTGACCTGGAGGGCATCCTGAAGATCGGGAAGGCGTGAGAGCAGGGCACCGGTCGATGCCGAAAAGAGGAAGAAGCAGGTATAAATTCGCACCTGCGGCTCAATACGCATTTCCGGGCTCCAGGGTCATTAGGTTGTAGCGGAAATTCCTCAACGTCCGACCGTGATCCAAACGAAAGTCATCGCATCCGAGGCTCTAAAGCATGGAGGTTAACAGTCAGAGGAACGGCCGCTCCAGCGGTCTTGGACAGGTCCGCGTAGTTGCAGCGACGATACGCGTCTTACGCGAGTTCCTCTTCCCTGACAAGATGAGTTTCCNCGCGATTTCGTTATACGGGCTGCTGTGTCTTGCGCGTCGCGCGGACCNGCGCAGTCTCCGATTNGCCATGCTCGTGGCTGGCGCGCAGAACAAGCTCAGCGCCAACNAGGATCTTGACCGGCGGCTGCGGCTCGGCGGCGNCAATCAGGTCGTCNAGCACAGTAACGGCAAGGTTGCCTATCTTGCGCTTCGACACGTCGATGGTCGTCAGACCCGGCTCCATGGTCGCACTCTGCGGCAGGTTGTCGAAGCCGATGATCGAGACGTCCTGGGGAATTGATACGCCATATTCGCGAAGCGCGCGAATGAACCCGTAGGCGATAATGTCGTTCGTGCAAAAATAACATTCGGCAAGCTCCAGCCCGGTCGAAAGCAGCGCGCGAGTATCGAGATAGGCGCCGTCATAGGTCGATTCCACCGAAAGGATGTCGGCCTCGTTCACCGGCAGGCCGAGCCTCGCCATGTTCTTGAAAAAAGCCTCGCGGCGCAGGCGGAAGTTGGTTGTGTCGACATGGGATGCGACGAAGCCGATGCGTTGGAAACCCTGCATGCGGAAACGCGACAGCGCCTTATAGACGGCGTCCTCGTTGTTCATGTCGACGAAATTGGCCTCCAGCACCTCATAGAACGTGTCGATGAAGACGGTCGGCAGGCCGAGACCCTGAATGAGCCTGATATCGGCTTCCGTCAACTCCGTACCCAGTGCGATGACGCCTGATATCGGCGCGCCGGCAAGCGACTCTGCCACTGTGCTGATCGGCTGGCCTTCGAAGCTCACGACTTCGAGCGTGTAGTTACGCCGCGTCGCCTCGGCAGACATGCCGTCGATATAGTCGGAGATGAAGACGCTATGGTCGCGGTTGACCGTGTGGCCGTGCTTGGCGATCTTCAAGAAGCGCAAGGTCTCGCCCGGTTCGGCGTTGCTGCGCGTTGCCCGCGGCACGTAGTTTAGGCTAGCCACCGCCTCTAAGACCCGCGCCCGCGTCACGCCGGAAATCTCCCCCTTGCCGTTTAGCACGAGCGAAACCGTCGCGGGCGATACGCCCGCCGCTTCGGCGATATCCCTGATGGTCAGTTTTCCCGGTTTCTTCATGCGGAGACAAGTTGCCCTTCATGCTGCGACTGCGAACGAGTTTACTAAACGATTTAAGCGGTATTTGCGAGACCTAAGCCAATTTGGGCCCATTCGCAACCAATATGCCGCAAAAACGGGGCTTGTCAGCGCAAATATCCTTTGATAGCGTTTAGTGAAGCTGGACATTGTTTAGTAAACAAATGGGAGGAGATCATGCAGAAAACCGGCGGACAGCTGGCGATGCTGCTTGTCATAAACGGTCTGTTGCTTGTGGCAGGCGCCCTGATTTCAGGCGGCTCGTTCCTTTCTGTTTTCAATCTCCAGTCCATGGCAAGCCAGGTGCCGGAAATCGGTCTTCTGGCCATCGGCGTCATGCTCGCTATGTGTGCCGGCAATGGCGGTATCGATCTGTCAGGGATTGCGCTCGCCAATCTTTCCGGCGTGCTTTCCGCCGTCATCGTGTCATCCGTTTTGTCCGTGTCAGAGAGCGGCATGGCCTTTAGCCTCTTGTTCATTGCCGGCGCAATCCTGATCGGTCTTGCAGGCGGCGTCATTAACGGCCTTCTCATCTCGCGGCTGAACATCACGCCTATCCTCTGCACGCTCGGCACGCAGATGGCCTTCATGGGGCTNGCGGTCGTTGTTTCGGGCGGCAAGGCCGTGGCTGTCGGCAGCCCGGCGCTGCTTTCCAGCATCGGCAACGACATGATTACCGCGGTGCCGATCAGCTTTCTCATCTTCGTGCTCGTCGCCGGCGCCGTTGCAGCACTCCTGAAATTCACGCCCTATGGCTTGTGGCTGATGCTGATGGGCACCAATCCCAGGGCGGCCGTCTATGCGGGCTTTCCGAGGAACCGCGTGATCATCGCCACCTATGCGATCTCAGGCACGCTGTCGGGTCTTGCCGGCATCATCATTGCGGCGCGCAACGTCAATGTGAAGTTCGATTACGGGAGCTCGTACCTGCTCATCGCCATCCTCATTGCGGTGATGGCGGGCGTGAAGCCGGAGGGCGGCTATGGGCGCGTCGTATGCGTTGTGCTCAGCGCCATCGCCCTGCAGCTTATGTCGAGCCTGCTCAATTTCGGCGGCCTTTCCAATTTCGTGCGCGATTTTGCCTGGGGCCTGCTGCTGCTCACGTTCCTGGCCATCGGCCGCTACGACATCGCTGGCTTCCTGTCCCCAGGTCGCCGCACGCAAACCCCTTCGGTGCCTGTCCCTCAAGCATCGAAGTAAAAACAGGAGGGAATATTCGTGGAGGAAACTATGAAGTCGTTTTCGAAGAAGCTTTTGGCTGGAACCACGGTTGCAGCTGTCGCGCTCGCAGGTTCGATCGGTGGGCTGGCCGCCCAGGACAAGCCGGTCATCGCCACCGTCGTCAAGATCAGCGGTATCCCGTGGTTTGACCGTATGAATACGGGCGTTGTTGCCTATCAGCAGGCAAATACTGATGTCGTTGCCACCCAAAGCGGTCCAGCGACAGCGGATTCGGCCCAGCAGCTGCAGATCGTCAACGATCTCGTCGCCAAGGGCGTCAACGCACTCGCCGTCGTGCCGATGGACCCGGCTGTTCTCGAAGGTACGTTCCAGCGCGCCATGGACCGCGGCATCGTCGTCGTGACTCACGAAGCNGATAACCAGACGAACACCAATGCCGACGTNGAGGCCTTCGACAATGCCGACTACGGTGCCGCGCTCAACGAGCGCCTGGCCGAGTGCATGGGCAAGCAAGGCAAGTGGACGACTTTCGTTGGTTCGCTCGGTAGCCGCACCCATATGCAGTGGGTCGGCGCCGGCGAAGAAAACGCAAAGAAGTATGCCGGCATGGAACTCGTCGATCCGAACAACGAATCCTTCGACGACGCAAACGGCACCTATGAAAAGGCCAAGGAGATCCTGCGCAAGCACCCGGATATCAAGGGCTTCCAGACCTCGGCCGGCAATGACGTGCTCGGCGTTGGCCGCGCGATCGACGAAGCGGGCCTGAGCGGGAAGGTTTGCCTGGTCGGCACCGGCCTGCCGAACCCATCCGCTGACCTTCTCGAATCCGGCGCAATCACCGCAATCGGCTTNTGGGATCCGCAGAAGGCCGGCATGGCTATGAACTCCGTTGCCAAGCTGCTGCTGGAAAAGAAGGAAGTCACCGACGGTATGGACCTCGGTGTCGAAGGCTACAACAAGGTCTCGGTCAAAAAGGGCCCGGGCAAGGGTCTGCTGATCCTCGGCAATGGCATGGTCCTGGCCGACAAGGCGACCTACAAGGAACACCTGTTCTAATTCCGCAAACCGTCAGTCGGCCGGCAGATTTACCTCCCGGCCGACCCGTCCGGCGCAACGACGCGCCGGTCAGCATGAGGACAATTTCCGTGGCGGCACAAACACACACCGCACAGCATTCGGCTGCGCTCCTTGAACTTAGAAACATCCAGAAGAGGTTCGGCGGCGTTCATGCCTTGCGTGGCATCGACTTGACGCTCCAGCCGGGCGAAGCCTACCATCTTCTCGGTGAGAACGGGTGCGGCAAGAGCACTGTCATCAAAATCATGTCCGGGGCACATGCACCGACCTCGGGTGAGATCATCCTCGATGGTGAGACCTTTTCGTCGCTGACGCCGATCCAGTCGCTGGCTGCCGGTATCGAGACGGTTTACCAGGACCTGTCGCTTCTGCCCAACCTCACAGTCGCCGAAAACGTCGCGCTGAACGAGCAGTTGGTCAACGGCAATGGACGCCTGTTGCGCCTCTTCGACCGCAAGCGACTGAAGGAGACGGCCGAACGGGCGCTCGCCGCCGCGGGACTGCCGACCAACCGTACCTTCCTGAATACCATCGTTTCCGATCTGCCGCTTGCGTCCCGCCAACTCGTCGCCATCGCACGGGCTATTGCGACCCGCGCCAAGCTCGTCATCATGGACGAACCCACCACGTCCCTGACGCGTCGCGAGGTGGACAATCTCATTCGTGTCGTCGAGCGCCTTCGCTCCGAAAATGTCGCTGTGCTTTTCGTCACCCACAAGCTTGATGAATGCTACCGCATCGGGGGCCACGCTGTCGTCTTCCGTGATGGCCAGTGCGTCGCCCAGGGCCCCATCGCGAATTACAGCAAGAAGGAACTGGCCGAGCTGATGACCGGCCGATCCATCGACGCTCAGCGCTATCGTACGGGCAAGCCGTCCGATGCCGAACTTCTCAAGGTCGACCGCCTCATTGCAGATGGCGTGCGGGATATGAGCTTTTCGATCAGAAAGGGTGAAATCCTCGGCATTACTGGTCTTGCCGATTCCGGCCGCAACGAACTTGCCATGGCACTCACCGGCGTCGCACCTGCGACAAGCGGCGTGGTGACGATCGAGGGTAAGACCGTCTCCGTACGCTCGCCCGCCGAGGCCATCGAGCGGGGCATCGGTTATGTGCCGGAGGACCGGCTCGCCGAAGGCCTTTTCCTCGGCAAGTCGATCTTTGAAAACGAGATCGCTCTTATCGTCTCGCGCCTTGCCAATTCAATCGGCGTCGTCGATCGAGAGGAGGGGCGCACTATCGCAACCAGGCTTTCCGAGGAAATGCGGCTCAACACCAAGAATCTCGACCTGCCGGTCGGGGCCCTTTCAGGTGGCAACCAGCAGCGCGTACTGATCGGCCGGTGGCTGAGCATCGCGCCCAAGCTTCTCGTGCTGCACGGACCGACCGTCGGCGTCGACGTCGGGTCCAAGGATACGATCTACCGCGTCATCCAGGGGCTCGCTGAAGCCGGCATGGGGCTCATCATCGTCAGCGACGACTTGCCGGAACTGCTTCAGAACGCAGACCGCATCCTTGTCATGAACGGCGGTCGAGTGGTCGCGGAAATGGATGCCGAGCAGGCAACTGAGGACCAGCTTTATAAGGCGATGCTGGTGATTACGACGGAGACTGTGTGATGGACGCTTCACGAACCGATGAACTCCACGGCGCCGACAGCCCGTCTCGTTCCTTCAGCTTCGGTGAGCTGGTGCGCCGTAGACCGGAGACCATCACCTTCCTCCTCCTGATAGCGATCGTTGTCGGTGTCGCCATCGCCAACCCGGCGTTCCTGCAGCCATCGACGCTCATCGACATCGGCCGCGCGAGCGTGGTCATGGGGCTTTTCGCGCTCGGGGTCTTCATCATCCTTGCGGCGGGCGGCATCGACGTGTCCTTCACAGCGATCGCGGCCTTCACCATGTACTCGATGACGGTGCTCGTGCAGAGCTACCTGCCGGGCCTGCCCATCGTCGTCGTCATCCTGATGGCGACACTTGGCGGCGTGGTGCTTGGCATCGTTAATGGCTTGCTTGTCCATCACCTGAAGGTGCCGTCGTTGATCGTGACCATCGGCACACAGTATCTTTTCCGCGGCTTCCTGCTCTCGTTCATCGGCACCGTGTGGATCATGTCGCTGCCGCCGCAGATGGGCGCCTTCGGGCGCATGCCGCTCGTCCAGTTTCAGTCCGCCAACGGTGCGCTCATAACGCTACCGTTCTACTTCCTCGTTCTGCCCGTCGCGGCGCTCGTGACCTGGTGGATCCTGAACCGCACCCTGATGGGCCGTGCAATCTTTGCCGTTGGCGGCAATGCCGATATCGCAAGCCGTCTCGGTTACAGCCTGCGCACCGTGCATGTCTTCCTGTTCGGCTATGCGGGCGCGCTCGCCGGTCTAGCCGGCATCATCCATGTTTGCGCCAATCGACAGGCAAACCCCTTCGATCTCGTCGGCACCGAGATCAACGTCATTGCCGCCGTCGTGCTCGGAGGGGCGCGCATCACCGGCGGAACGGGCACGGTCCTCGGCACCCTTCTCGGTGTGCTGCTGATCGTCGTGCTCAACAGCGTGCTCGTCATGGTCGGTATTCCCAGCACCTGGCAGCGCCTCGTCGTCGGCAGCTTTATCTTGCTGGCGGCCGCCTTTTTCGTCACGCGCCAGCGTAAGAAATAACCCACGTCCGGAGGACCCCCGTGAAAAAATTCCTGAACGACCCCGTCAACTTCGTCGACGAGATGCTCGAAGGCATCTACAAGGCCCATCCCGCCGTCACCTATACAGCTGGCGACACGCGCTGCCTCGTCACCGCCAGGACCAAGGCAGGCAAGGTCGGCATCGCCACCGGTGGGGGCTCCGGTCATTTGCCGACATTCCTTGGTTTCGTCGGCGACGGAATGCTTGATGGCGCGGCCGTCGGTGGGGTTTTCCAGTCACCCAGCGCAGAGCAGATGTACCAGGTCACCAAACACATCGATCAGGGCGCCGGCGTGCTCTACATCTATGGAAACTATACCGGAGACATCATCAACTTCGACATGGCGGCAGAACTCGCCGATCTCGACGGCATCGCCGTTAAGCAAGTCGTCGGCAATGACGATGTTGCATCGTCGGTCGTCGGCGAGGAACACAAGCGTCGCGGCGTCGCCGGCATCTTCTTCATCTATAAGGCTGCGGGCGCCGCCGCTGCGGAAGGTCTTTCACTGGACGAGGTCACCCGTATTGCCGACAAGGCCCGCCTGCGCACCCGCACCATCGGCGTCGCCCTTTCCAGCTGCGTCGTTCCCGAGATCGGCCATGCCACCTTTTCTATCGGAGAGGATGAGATGGAAATCGGAATGGGCATCCATGGAGAGCCCGGCATCAGCCGCAAGAAGCTCGCGTCTGCCGATGCTGTCGTCGACGAGATGATGGAGCGCATCATCGCCGAAACAGACTACAAGCCCGGCGACAATGTCGCCGTATTGATCAACGGACTTGGCGGTACGCCACTGGAGGAACTCTATATCCTCTTCCGCCGCGTCTCGCAGCTTCTCGAAGCACGCAGCGTCACGGCCAAGCATGTCTGGATCGGCGAGTTCGCCACGTCGATGGAAATGGCAGGCGCCTCCATCTCGATCCTGCATCTCGACGAAGAGCTGGATCGCCTCGTCGCGGCTCCCGCAAACACGCCGTTCTTCCAGCACATCGCGAGGTGAGACCATGACGCTCCAGACATTGAACGCCGCGGATGTTATCGACCTCTTCAAGAGCTGGAAGGAGCTATTTGCCGAACAGCGCGAGTTCCTTATCGCGCTTGATGGCAAGGTAGGCGATAGCGACCTCGGCATTACCATGAACAAGTCCTTCGCGGCCGCGGCGGAAGCGCTGGACGCTGAAGGCGAGGCAGCCGGTATAGCCAAGCTTCTGCGCACCGCCGGGGCGACCATGGCGCGTACTGCTCCCTCCACGATGGGCACCTTGACGGCAACAGGGTTTCTCCGGGCAAGCAAGGCCGTGGAAGGCAAGGAATCGCTGGATACTGCCGACATGGCAGCGTTCTGGCGGGCTTACCGCGATGGTGTTGCCGAGCGTGGCAAGGCCAAGGTTGGCGACAAAACCCTGCTCGACGTGCTGGATCCTGTCGCGACCACGCTGGAGGCGCATGCTGCTGCGGGTTCAGCGCTTTCAGACGCTCTAAGCGTCACGGCCGAGGCTGCCGAACAGGCGCTGGAAGCCACAAAGTCCATGCTGGCACAGCACGGCAAGGCGGCGGCATTCCAGGAAAAGACNGTCGGTCTGCAGGACGCCGGCGCCACGGTCGGCGCATTCCTGATCCGTCGGATGGCGGACTTCGTGGGGCGCCGATAGGCGATAGGTAGTCTGGCCCTGGGTTAGCGTGTGACAACACAAGCAGTGGTCTGTATGGGTCGGTGTCGATTTAGACACCGACTTGACCCGCTGCACCGGGTTGTGAACGAGACCCCGAATTGTCATTCTGCTCGACTGAGGTTTTGCGGACGCCATTGGTGCCGGGAGTTGCTCATTTCTCTCCGGTCCGCGTTGCCGATCGGCGCCATTCCATCTGGCGTGGTTTCTCGGGGGTGTATTTCGGTTTCACTTCCGCTATTGCCCCTCCAGCAACTCAACGGAGAACTGCCTGGTGGTATCTGACCTTTCCGCAATCCTGCTTGATCTCGATGGGACGCTGATCGCGTCGGAACCCGGCATCCTCTCAAGCTGCCGTGCTGCTCTGCGCGCGCTCGGGCATACAACCGATCCGGCGATGGACATTGCATCGATCATCGGTCCACCGATTGAAGACGTCATGTCTTACCTTCTCAAACAATTCGGGGATGATCGCGTCGCAGAAGCTGTCGATGCCTACCGGCAGGACTACGGGGCTGGCGGCCTACTCCTCAGCGAGGTTTATGACGGGATACCGCAGGCTCTGCGGGCAATGAGCCGGTCCGCAAGGCTTTACTTGGCCACGTCGAAGCGCGAGACGTTCGCGCGTAGAATCCTTGAGAATAAGAAGCTGGATTCGCAGTTTGCGGGAATTTACGGATCGACGCCGACCGGCAATATCGACCACAAGCCGGAACTGATCGCCCATATTTTGAGGGAGAACGGTCTCGACCGCGATCGCTGCGTCATGGTTGGGGACCGCCGGTACGACATCGCCGGTGCGCATGCGAACGGAATGCGATCGATTGGCGTCCTTTGGGGCTACGGGACGAAAGAAGAGCTGGAACACGCCGGCGCCGATCTACTGATCGAAACACCGGCGGAGCTCGCCGCAGCGGCCATCGGGATAATCGCACCTGAGACTTCGAATTGATACGGTCTGCCGATCTCGGCCGATTTTCTTTCGAGACCGATCCGGCTGCGTTTGCGAAACGACGGACTTAATCGATAGGACGTTTCCTCCGCGGCGTTCCTGATCACATATGGAACCTGACCACATATGGAAAATGCGTATATCCAACCGGGACGCGGGAGCCGACCACGACCGAATTCTGCGTTTTCGGAATGCAAACGTTGCGCAAAACTCAGCGTTTGGTCTGATCCACAGTCATCTGGCGGTCAAGGAAAACGAGGACGTCCTTGTCATCAAACATCTCGTGACTACTCGTTGTCGACCAAGAAGGTCGAGACCTTGGGGGTGCCCTGAACACCGTCGATGACACCGTCATTCGCTGGCTGAACCGCCTCCTCGACGAACTGCGCGACAGACTGGACAAGCCGCTCCGGCTCGCAGAGGAATGACTGCCAGCGATCGTGACCCCGGCTGGCAAAACCCCGGTATTTGAACGCTTCCTAGAGCGCTGAACCAACACCCGCGATGATGTCCTGCGACCATACCATCGACAATGACCCTCTAATCTAATCCGTGAAACTAATTCTGTTCTCGGAACCTAGGTTTTCCATTTCGGTTGAATTCCCGGTCGTTGATATTCTCGAATGTCTTCACGAGCGATGCCAAAACGATAGGATGGACGTAGTCGTGCGGTCATGTCGGAGATACTGGATGTTGAGCGAGCAGCAGTTCCTACGCATCTCTATTGCGGCAACGGTTGTTGTCGCCGCTCTCGGAGTAGCCTTTGGCATTTTGTCGGGCTCGTTCTCTATCGCCTTTGACGGCGTCTATTCTCTGGGCGACGCGGCGATGACCGGCCTTGCGCTTTGGGTGTCGAGCCTGATCGTGAAGTCAGCGCAAACCGACGCGTTGTCTGGAAGGGTTCGTAACCGCTTTACAATGGGCTTCTGGCATCTGGAGCCAATCGTCTTGATGCTTAACGGCAGCCTGCTAATGACCGTTGCGGTTTACGCGTTGATTAACGCGATCATCAGCATCCTCAATGGCGGGCACCAACTGCATTACGGCGTGGCGATCGCCTACACGGCGACGACCGTACTCGTCTGCGTTGTCATGGCCGTTATTGGTGCCAGGTTGAACCGCCGCCTGAAGTCGGACTTCATTGCGCTCGACGTCAAGGCTTGGATCATGTCGGGAGGTATTGCCCTTGCCCTGCTGATCGCGTTTATCATCGGTCTTGTTGTTCAGTCGACCCCTGTCGCGTGGATCGCCAGCTACGTTGACCCAGTCGTCCTCGCATTGGTTTGCGTGGTGATGATTCCGCTTCCAATCGGAACAATCTGGAAGGCACTGACCGAGATCCTTCTCATCGCGCCGGTCGACCTTAAGAACCATGTGGACAACGTCGCTTCCGAGACCGTGCGTCGCCTCCACTT
>Ga0055524_1001808_pt1 | contig 11711 bp, 11 predicted proteins | sample AraplaCol_mCL_r2_2_FD_55011 | JGI IMG/M metagenome (GOLD analysis project Ga0055524, IMG submission 55011) | Arabidopsis root microbial communities from North Carolina, USA - plate scrape MF_Col_mCL_r2 | ecosystem: Host-associated > Plants > Roots > Endosphere | place: USA: North Carolina...
TTCCTGCCAGAAGCGGCTCATGATCGGATGATCCGAGACCGCGCAGGAATCCGAGCGTACGACATTGGCGTCGTCGAGATGCCATTCGGTCAGCTCGCTCATTAGCAGCTTGCCTGGCGAATAGCGGGAGTAGCTCGTCGTAGGCAGTCTTCCAGGTATAGGCCTCGCCACCCATCATCAGTACGACCACGGCAGCAATCGCCTTGCCGTTGATGTCGATCGTATGGATGCGCACGGCATCGACTTCCGCCAGATTGGAGACGGCCTCGCGGGCGAAGGCGGTGTGATAGCGGTCGGTCACCAGCGCACTGCGGCGCTTGCCCTTCCAGCCGCCAGCCTCCAACGCGAGGAACTCCTCGAAGCGCAGGTGGATTTCGCGTGGCTGGCGGGCAACGGTGTGGACGACATTGCCGAGCTCTTCGAGAAGCCGCCACTGGCGGCGCATCTCGCGCTGGTGAGAGGAGGATATGGTGCGGCCGAGATAGACCATGGCGTCGTCATCGCTTTGCAGCATCGGCCGCTCATAGGGATTGGCAACTGTCAGCGGCAGGTTGCGGCTGAGGGCCACCGCCTTTGCCATCCGCACGAAGATGCCGTTCAGCCGTACATCCGGCAGCACCAGTGTGCCCGGCAGGCCGAGGTCCGGCGTGACAAGACCTTCGAAGAGGTTGTCGAGCGTCTCCGCCGCTTCCTCTGCATCAACCAAGGGGGTGCCGAGCGGACCGAAACTGTTTGCCCAGCCGCGGATGATCGACGGGCCAACGGCAAAGCCGGGCTTGTCGACCGAGAAGGGCATGAGCAGGCGCATGCGGCTGCGATGTTCGTTCTCGTCGCGGATGATGGCGAAATTCACCTGCCGGTCTTCCAGACGCGGCATGGCAGGCGCCAGAAACGGCCGCTGAAAAAGACGTTCGGTTCCATCGCGCGGTTGGAGAGGAAGTCCAATTCTTCCTGCAGATCGTAACCCAGCCTGCCGGGGTAAAGGCAGAGCTCGCGCCCCAGCCGGCCGATTTCGATCCGTGCTTCGGCCTGCGGCGCCTCGAACTTGAGCGCGGCGAGATCGTGAACCATGCGGTTCGCGTTGCTGTCGGTGCTCTCGGTGATGGGTGGTACACGTACCATCTATCGGGCTCTCATTTCTGGCGTTGCGATGGAAGGGGTTGCGAAGGCGAAAAGGGCGAAGCCGAGCGCACGACGGACAAAGACATGCAGCAGGATCGCTTCCACGGCCATGGCGGAGGCCGTGGCGATTGCCGTGCCGACAATGCCGTAGTGAGGGATCAGCAGGAGATTGAGGCCGACATTGGCGGCGAGTGCTCCGGCGTAAAGGGCGACACAGAGGTTCTGCTTGCCCGCCATCATCAGCAGCGTCTCGGCGGGACCGATCAGCGCCTTGGCAAGGATACCGGCCAGCAGGATCGCCATCAGCACATAACCGGCTGTAAAGGCGCCTCCGAAGAGCGACAAGAGCATATGACCGGCGGCCAGCACCGCAGACCGGCAACAAGCGCCGGCCAGAAAGTCCAGCGCGCGGCATCGATAGCCGCAACTGCGAGATCGGCTCGGTTGCCCTCGGCAATGATCGAGGAGAAGCGCGGGCCGGCGGCGGCCTTTACCGAGAAATTGATGAAATGTACCAGCGCCATGGTCTTGGCCGCTGCGAAATAGATCGCAACGTCGTGCGGCTCCAGAAAGATGCCGACGACGACGACATCGGAATTGGTCAGCAGGAAGCTCACGCCTTCGATGAGGAAGATCGGAAATGCGACACCGAGCCATTCCACGAAATCGACCTTGCGCGGGCCGGCATCGTAGTGCTTGCGCATCCGATAGAGGGTTGCGGCATATTGGCCGAGTGCCGTGACGAAGGTCGCCGCGAGCGCTGCCTGCATGGCGGTGACTGCCGTATGCGGCGCGTCGAAGAAAATCGCAGCCAGCATGAAGAGGATGATGAGGATCGGCCTGACAATATAGACCGGGCTCAGCGCCATGACAGGCCAATGATTGGCCCGCGACGTGCCCTCGAGGATGTCGCCGAGCGCGATCATCGGCATCGCCATGAGGCCGAGGAAGATCGGAACCAGATAGTAGCTCTCGATCCTGTCGCCGAAGAAATGCAGGCCAAGCATGCCGGCGATGAGAACGGTCGTGCCCGAGACCATTGCAAAGATGCGCGCAATACCCGTCAGGCCGCGGATTTCGGCGAAGGCGCCGGCAGCGCGATATTGCGGCAGGAAGCGGACAATCGCGGTGTGGAAACCGAGACAGGAAAGATCCCCGCATAGAACGACCAGCACCCAGACGAAAACGAAGATGCCGTATTCATATTCGCCCATCAGCCGGGCAAGTATGATCTGCGACAGGAAGGCGAGGGCCGCACTCAGAATGCGGATCGAAAAGGCGATCAGCGCCATACGCTGGGCGGCGGCCTTGTCGCCCCGTTCGGTCAGGACCGCGGCAAGCATGCGCCGCGCCCGGCCGGCGATCGGCCGCAGCCCCGCGGGCAGCATCTTTTCCGCTGTTTCTATGACCGCCATTCTGAACACGCAAAACTCTAAGGGCAGGGCATTCGCACGGCCAAGTCTTGCCAGACCAGGGTTAAGAAACGGTATGCCCGGCGAGGAGGTCTTGCCTGTCGCGGTGATCCATAATTGGGCGGAATTACCCAAGAAAAATGGCGCCCGAGGGCGCCATTCTCAAACCTGTTCGAAAGCACCGTGGCAGTGCTTGTATTTCTTGCCCGAGCCGCAGGGGCAGGCTTCGTTGCGGCCCACCTTACCCCAGGTCTGGGGATCGTCAGGATTGCGATTTTCCGGCGCCACGATCACTTCCTCTGCCTGGTAAGTCGTGTTGGCGAACTCGTCCTCGCCCGTCGTCGGGTCGAGGTGATGCGCCTGCATGAGCGGCGGTTCCGGCTGCGGCGGAGCCTGCTGCACCAGCTCNACGCGCATCAACTGCGCGGTCACAGCCTGGCGCAGATTGTTGAGCAGCGATTGGAAGAGCTCGAAGGCTTCAGACTTGTATTCCTGCAGCGGGTCGCGCTGGGCGTAACCACGGAAGCCGATGACCGAACGCAGGTGATCGAGATTGACGATGTGCTCGCGCCACAGATGATCAAGCGTCTGCATGACGACCTGACGCTCGACATAATGCATGATGTCGGGGCCAAAACGCTCGACCTTCTCGTTGAAGGCGGCGTTGGTGGCTTCCGTCAGGCGNTCGCGNATATCGTCNTCGCCGATCCCTTCCTCCTTCACCCAGTCCTCGACCGGCAGATCGAGATTGAGGATGTTGGTGACCTGTGTCTTCAGGCCTGCGGCATCCCACTGTTCGGCATAGGCGCGCTCGGGGATATGGGTGGTCACGAGATCGTCGACAACTTCGCGACGCATGTCGGACACAGTCTCGGAAATGTTCGGCGCTTCCATCATCTCGACGCGCTGTTCGAAGATGACCTTGCGCTGGTCGTTCAGAACGTCGTCATATTTCAGGAGATTCTTGCGGATGTCGAAGTTGCGGGCTTCGACCTTCTTCTGGGCGCGTTCCAGAGCCTTGTTGATCCAGGGATGGACGATCGCCTCGCCATCCTTGAGGCCCAGCTTCTGCAGCATGCTGTCCATGCGGTCGGAGCCGAAGATGCGCATCAGGTCGTCCTGAAGCGAAAGATAGAACTTGGAGCGGCCGGGGTCGCCCTGACGGCCGGAACGGCCGCGCAACTGATTGTCGATGCGGCGGCTTTCATGGCGCTCGGTGGCGATAACGTAGAGACCGCCGGCGGCAAGCGCCTTTTCCTTGAGCGCCTTGATTTCCTCGCGGATCGCCTCGACTTTCGCGTCGCGCTCGGCGCCCGGCTCGATTTCGGCGAGCTCATGCTCGAGACGCATGTCGAGGTTGCCGCCGAGCTGGATGTCGGTACCGCGGCCGGCCATGTTGGTGGCGATCGTCACCGCACCCGGCACGCCGGCCTGGGCGACGATATAGGCTTCCTGTTCATGATAGCGGGCGTTCAGGACCTGGAAGTTCGTGAAGCCCTGTTTGCGCATCAGCTCGGCCAGGAATTCCGACTTTTCGATCGAGGTCGTACCGACAAGCACCGGCTGGCCGCGCTTGTGGGCGTCCAGGATCTCGGTGATGATCGCCTTGTACTTCTCCTCGACAGTCCGGTAGACCTCGTCGTCTTCGTCGATACGCTTGATCGGCAGATTGGTCGGCACCTCGAGAACGTCGAGATTGTAGATGTTGCCGAATTCTTCCGCTTCCGTCTGAGCCGTACCGGTCATGCCGGCAAGCTTGGCATACATGCGGAAGTAGTTCTGGAAGGTGATCGAAGCCAGCGTCTGATTTTCCGGCTGGATCTGCACCTTTTCCTTGGCTTCCAGCGCCTGATGCTGGCCTTCCGAATAGCGGCGGCCCGGCATCATGCGGCCGGTGAATTCGTCGATGATGACGATCTCGCCGTTGCGGACGATGTAGTCCTTGTCGCGCTGGAAGAGCTTGTGAGCCTTCAGCGCATTNTTGATGTGGTGAACGATCGCGACGTTNTCGATGTCGTAGAGCGAGGCGCCCTTCAGGAGGCCGGCCTGCTTCAGCAGGTTTTCCAGCTTCTCGGTGCCGACTTCGGAGAAGTTTGCCGAACGCTGCTTTTCATCGATCTCATAGTCTTCCGGCGTCAGCAGCGGAATGTAAGTGTCGATGGTGTTGTAAAGGTCGGAGCGGTCGTCGAGCGGGCCGGAAATGATGAGCGGCGTGCGCGCTTCATCGACCAGGATCGAGTCCACTTCGTCGACGATCGCGAAGTTATGGCCGCGCTGGACCATCTGGTTCGTCTCGTACTTCATATTATCGCGCAGATAATCGAAGCCGAGTTCATTGTTGGTCGCGTAGGTGATGTCGCAATTGTAGGCGTCACGGCGCTCCTCGTCGGAAAGGCCGTGGACGATGACCCCCGTTGTCAGGCCGAGGAAGCCGTAGAGACGGCCCATGGTCGCGGCGTCGCGCTGAGCGAGGTAGTCGTTGACGGTGACGACATGCACGCCCTTGCCGGCGAGTGCGTTCAGATAGACCGGCAAGGTCGCGACCAGCGTTTTACCTTCGCCGGTCTTCATTTCGGCGATGGCATTGGAATGCAGGATCATGCCGCCGACGAGCTGTACGTCAAAAGGTCGCATGCCGAGAACGCGGCGCGAGGCTTCGCGAACGACCGCGAAGGCCGGGATCAGGATATCGTCCAGTGTCTTGCCTTCTGCGAGGAGCGCGCGGAACTCCACCGTCTTTGCGGCAAGCTGCTCGTCCGTCAGCGCCTTGGTCTTCTCTTCAATAGAGTTGATTGCGGCGACGTTCGGCTGGAAGGACCGCACGCGGCGATCGTTGGCTGAGCCAAATAACTTGCGGGCAATACCGCCAAAGCTGACCATATGACTGGTCCTTTCTGAATATTCTTCCCCGACGTTTCTTATTCGCCACCCAGCCGAAAAACAGGCGCACGCTTGAAAACGCCCGGAAACTGTTCTGGACGCGAGGTTGCGTGACAGATAAGAGGGGGGGCAAATGATGTCAACGGATTTGGCTGATATAGAAAGGCCACATTCCGGTGTTGAAGGCTGTTTTCGGGCTGGATTCACGAAAGCTGAAGCCGGCGGCTATAATTGTGAAGGGTTATTTGATGTTGAGCAGTAAAAAACTTGCCGCGCTGGCGTTTACCGCCCTCGTGGCGTTTCAGGCTCCCGCCTTTGCCGATGACGCTGTCGTCGCCAAGGTCGGCAATCTGGAAATCCATCAGTCGGAACTCGATCTGGCTGTCGCCAATCTCGACCCACAGCTCGCGCAGCTTCCCGATGACCAGAAGAAGGTCGCCGCACTTTCGGCCGCCATCGACGTGAAGCTTCTGGCTTCCGACGCGACCGCCGAGAAGCTCGACCAGACCGACGACTTCAAGAAGCGCATGCAGTACCTGACCGACCGCGAGCTTCACAACGCCTACTTCAAGAAACATGTCGTCGATACCGTGACCGATGCCGACGTCAAGGCGCGCTATGACAAGGAAGTCGCCGCTCTGCCGAAGCAGGAAGAGGTTCACGCCCGCCACATCCTCGTCAAGACCGAGGACGAGGCCAAGGACGTCATCAAGCAGCTCGACGCCGGCAAGGATTTTGCCGAGCTCGCCAAGGAAAAGTCCACCGATCCGAACAAGGATGACGGCGGCGACCTCGGCTACTTCACCCGCGGCCGCATGGTCAAGGAATTCGAGGATGCTGCTTTCTCTCTCGAAAAGGGCACCTATTCCAAGACACCTGTGAAGACCGACTTCGGTTATCATGTGATCAAGGTCGAGGATAAGCGCGACGCTCCGCCGCCGCCGTTCGAACAGGTACAGGACCAGGTTCGTCAACTCGTCATGCGTGACAAGTATCTTGCGCTTCTGAACGATGCGAAAGCCAAGGCCAAGGTCGAGATCACGGACGAAACGCTTCGCAAGGGTTACGAAAACGCGAACAAGCAGCCAGAGCCGGGCGCCGAGCCCGTGCCGGCACCGGCGCCGCAGCAGTAATCATCAGCATTTGGGCCCGGTTCTTCCGGGCCCTTCACTATCATCGTCGCATTTCCGGATGGCGGACCGGCTTCCACTTCGCCTGGAAATGCATATTGGCAGGTCTCATTCTATGTCCGCTACCGTTTCTCCGCTTGCCCCGAAAACCTTTGCCTCGCTGCCCGCGCTTCGCGGCGTGCGCATGGCGACCGCTTCCGCCGGCATCAAGTACAAGAACCGGACGGATGTGCTGATGATGGTCTTTGATGCGCCGGCTGCCGTTGCCGGCGTTTTCACCAAGTCGAAGTGCCCTTCCGCTCCGGTTGATTTCTGCCGGACCAACCTGCCGCACGGGACGGCACGCGCCGTCGTCGTCAATTCCGGCAATGCCAACGCCTTTACCGGCCTGAAGGGCCGCGCCGCGACCGAGCTCACGGCAAAGTCCGCCGCTGCCGCCGTCGGCTGCGGCGAAAATGAAATCTTTCTCGCGTCGACCGGCGTCATCGGCGAACCGCTCGACGCCAGCAAATTTGCCGGTGTGCTCGACAAGATGCACGCCGATGCGACGGGCGATTTCTGGTTCGAGGCCGCCAAGGCGATCATGACCACCGACACCTATCCGAAGGTCGCGACCCGGACGGCTGAAATTGGCGGTGTCGAGGTGACAATCAACGGCATCGCCAAGGGAGCCGGCATGATCGCGCCCGACATGGCGACCATGCTCTCCTTCGTCGTTACCGATGCTGCGATCGATTCCTCCGTCCTGCAGTCGCTCTTGTCTGCCGGCGTCGAACCGAGCTTCAATTCCATGACGGTTGATAGCGACACCTCGACCTCGGACACGCTGATGCTGTTTGCGACAGGTGCAGCAGCGACCGACGGACAGGCTCGGATCACGAGCGCGGACGATCCGCAGCTCGGCGCATTCCGTTCGGCGCTCAACGACCTTCTCAAGGACCTGGCAATCCAGGTTGCCCGCGACGGCGAGGGGGCGACGAAGATGCTCGAGATCACCGTGACCGGCGCCGAGAGCGATGCCGCCGCCAAGACGATCGCCCTTTCCATCGCCAATTCGCCGCTGGTCAAGACTGCTGCTGCCGGCGAAGATGCCAATTGGGGCCGGATCGTCATGGCTGTCGGCAAAGCCGGCGAAATGGCCGATCGTGACCGGCTCGCCATCTGGTTCGGTGATGTGCGTGTTGCCGTCAATGGTGAACGTGACCCCAGCTATTCCGAGGATGCTGCCTCGGCTGTCATGAAGAAGCAGGATATTCCTGTGAAGGTCGACATTGGCCTCGGCTCCGGCAAGGCCACGGTCTGGACCTGCGACCTCACCAAGGAATATGTTGCGATCAATGGCGACTACCGGAGCTGATCGTTCGTTGATGCAGGCATCCCTTCAGAAGCAGAACCTGCCGCTGGTCCGGCGGCTGGAGGCCGTGGGCTTTCGCGCCTGGCCGGCCGCTTCCGTGCAATATGACGGAAGCTGGCAGGTTCGCCTAACCGCCGGCCATCCCTCCAACCGCCTGAANTCCATCGTGCCGCTCGATCCGTCCGACCATCGGGACGTCGAGATCAGGCTGGAGAAGGCAAGCCGTAAATTCGAGGCCTATGGCCGCTCCGCCGTGCTGCGCGAGACACCGCTTGCATCGCCTGTTCTGATCGACATGATCAAGGANCAGGGTTGGAANCGTTTCGATGAGACGGCCGTCATGGTCTGCGATCTCTCGCAGGCCGATCTGCCCGATACGCTCGATCACCTTCCAACACATGATGTTGGCCGGTTCGTCGATGCCAATCTCGCCGTCGACCAGGCATCACCTTCGATGAAGCCAGCGCTTGCCGAGATCATTTCTGCAATCAAGCCGCCGTCCGGTCTCTTCATGATCGAGGATACAATCCAAGGCTCGCTGGCAACGGTCCTCTGCGTGCAGGACAATGATCTTGCCGGCATCATGTCGCTGTCGGTCGCCGATAGCCATCGCCGCAAGGGGCTTGGTATCGAGATCCTGACGTCGGCTTTGCGCTGGGCGCGGATGCGCAGCGCTCGTACAGCCTGGCTGCAGGTGAAACTCTCCAATGCGCCGGCAATCGCGCTCTATGAGCGTCTCGGCTTCCGTGATGCCTATCACTATTGCTATTGGCGGGAGCGTTGCGAATGAGCGAAGCCGGAAGGAAATTGCTCCTGGTCGCAGCCTGTGCGCTGATCGATGCNGATGGGCGGATCCTTCTGGCGCAGCGNCCGGANGGCAAGTCGCTTGCCGGCCTNTGGGAATTTCCNGGCGGCAAGGTCGAACCCGGNGAGACGCCCGAGGAAACGCTGGTGCGCGAACTGAACGAAGAGCTCGGTATCTCGACGAAGGTGCCATGTCTTGCGCCGCTGACCTTCGCAAGCCACAGCTACGATACGTTCCANCTGCTCATGCCNCTCTACGTCTGCCGCCGCTACGAGGGCATTCCGCATGGTCGTGAGGGCCAGGCAATCAAATGGGTGCGCCCGCAGGCACTGCGCGATTATCCGATGCCGCCGGCCGATGAACCGCTCATTCCGGTGTTGCAGGATTTACTTTAGCTTTTGTTGATTATTGGGACGAAACGTCGATTTCGCCTGTGGATATTAATCGATCATTTAGCACCTTCTGGCAATGATCGGCCTCACTCAAGCAACTGGCGTGTGTGTATTTAAGGGCTTGACGTCATGGACGACGATTTCTGGAAAGCTGTGCGCGAAAAGGAACGCGCTTCTTCGTCTGCTTCACGCAGGACGGGGGCGCTCAATATTGCCCTTCTCTTCGGTACCGCTGTAGTGGCGCTGACCCTTATCCTGACGCCTATGCTGGCGGATTCTTCCAAGAAGAGCGTGCTTGCCAGCGCGCCGGCTGATTTCGACGCGATCACCACCGGTTCCATTCCGAAGGTGGACAATGGCGCGAAGAGCGAGAACGGCAAGCGCTATACAATCCGCCGCAGCGTGCTCCAGGATACGCCTGGCTCTGTCTGTGTTGTTCAGGGCTACGGTGTCGGCGCCGGCTGCTGAGGAAATCAGGCTTCCGTCGCCGGGGCTTGCGAATGTCGTTGCTGTCTTGGGCGCAAAAGGGTTGGGTTGATGGATTTGCTGAAGAAATTTCTGACGGACAGAAGCGGTGCGACGGCGATCGAATATGGATTGATCGCAGCGCTGATGGCGGTTGCCCTTATCGGAGGCCTGGGTGTGTTCACCGATGGCCTGCGCGGCGTGTTCAATACCGTCGAGAATAACCTGACGATCAACTGAGCTATCCGTCAGGCCTCACTGCTTCAGTTTCTGCTCTTCCACCTTCAATGCGTCAGCAAGCCGTGCCTTGGCCGATCCCGGTTTCAGGGGCTGCTGCTGGCTTTCATGCGGTGCCCATCCAGACACATAGATTACTGAAAATGTTGCGCGGATACGGCCGTCCGGGTCTGAATAGCGCTCGGCATAGATTTCCGCTGCGCGCAGGAAGAAGGCACGCGTCAGCGGCTTGCGGCTGCGAGCAGACAGCGGATTCGTCATGCCCATCGCTTTCAGGTCACGCATCAGCGGAAACAGTGAATCATAGCGGACAGTGTAATTCTCCGCATCGATGACGGGCAGCGCAAAGCCTGCTCGCTGCAGCAAACCGCCGACATCGCGCACATCGGCGAAGGGGATGACGCGCGGGCTTGCCCCACCGGTCATCTCGATTTCGGTTGCGAGCAGCACCTCGCGCAGTTCCTGCAGCGTGCCGGCGCCAGGAATGGCGGCCAGGAACAAGCCGTCCGGTTTCAATGCGCGGCGAATCTGGATGAAGACACCGGGTGTGTCGTTGGTCAGGTGCAGGTTGAGTGGTGCAATCACCAGATTGGCTGATTGGGGCGCGAGCGGCACGTCTTCGAGCGGTGCTTCGAGAAAAGATTCACCGGGCGCGACATAGCGAATGTCGCTTTCCACGCGGGTGAGGCTGCCGACCTTGCCGGTCGCGATCGCCGCATGGGCGGCCGCACCCGTCGTGCCGTGCAGTTCTACCGCATGTTCGAAGCTGCGCTCCACGACGGCGAGGCGGTCTGCCAGTTCCTCGGCGGCGATATCGAGCAGGAAGCCTGCTTTCGGGTCGTTATTTGAGAGTGCGCGCCGACGGTTTGCGGCGATCTGCGCCTTGTCGAAGATGATATCCATGGCGATGTCCATATTCCCCCGTCCGGCAGGCGGCAAGGCGATTTTCCTCTGGCGCGACGCGCCAACGCGTCTCGCGGCCCTTCAGATCAGCCTGCCACACTTTGGGTCTTCGTTTTTACGCATGTCACTCTCGCAAAACCGCTACACACTTTTGTGCGACATGCTTTAGTCTGCCTCATATGGGGACGATCGGGATGAAAAGTGAGGCAGTGCGGATATGGGCGCAGTTTCTGCAGCCGTTTTCGATGCTTGCCGATCTTGTCTATCCGCCGGCCTGCGCGGCTTGTGGTGTTTCGACAGGCGGTCACCGCGGGCTCTGTGCCAAATGCTGGTCCGAGGTCCGCTTCATCGAGCGCCCTTATTGCGAGGTGCTCGGCCTTCCCTTTTCTCATGATCTCGGCGCAGGCATCCTGAGTGCCGAAGCGATCGCCAATCCACCTCCCTTCGATCGACTTCGTTCAGCAGCCACCCTCGATCACGCCGTTCGAACCTTGGTCCATGGTCTGAAATACCGCGATCGTACGGATCTCGCACCGATGATGGCCGCCTGGATGCTGCGCGCCTCGGACGGCATGGTCGAACGCTGCGACGCCATCATTCCGGTTCCCCTCCATCGCACCCGCATGGTCTCGCGCAAATTCAACCAGGCCGCAGAGCTTGCCCGACATTTGGCGGGGCTTGCCGGAAAGCCGCTATTGCCGGCAACGCTCCTGCGTGTGAAGCGGACCAGCCAGCAGGTCGGCCTTGGTTTGCGGGCGCGCGAAGACAATGTCCGTGGCGCTTTTGCAGTTGCCGCGGGCAGGGAAAGCGATGTCTTCGGAAAACGCATCGTGCTTGTCGACGACGTCTTTACGACAGGAGCGACAGTTGGTGCGGCAACGCGCGCGCTGCGCAAGGCGGGGGCCTCCGATATAACGGTTTTGACCTTTGCAAGGGCTATCGCAGAAACTATATGACAGAAAGAAAACAGCACTGTCTGGAGAGCTTCATGGTACCCGTTACCATCTATAC
>Ga0055524_1001811_pt1 | contig 11706 bp, 5 predicted proteins | sample AraplaCol_mCL_r2_2_FD_55011 | JGI IMG/M metagenome (GOLD analysis project Ga0055524, IMG submission 55011) | Arabidopsis root microbial communities from North Carolina, USA - plate scrape MF_Col_mCL_r2 | ecosystem: Host-associated > Plants > Roots > Endosphere | place: USA: North Carolina...
GCCGGCACCTGGAAGGACCTCACCGAAAACGTCAATTCCATGGCCTCCAACCTCACCGGCCAGGTGCGCAACATCGCCGAAGTCACGACCGCCGTGGCGCGCGGCGACCTGTCGCGCAAGATCACCGTCGACGTGAAAGGGGAAATCCTCGAACTGAAGAATACCATCAACACGATGGTCGATCAGCTGAACGCCTTTGCCGGCGAAGTGACGCGTGTGGCGCGCGAAGTCGGCACCGAAGGCAAGCTTGGCGGCCAGGCGCAGGTCTCCGGTGTCGCCGGCACCTGGAAAGACTTGACCGACAGCGTCAACTCGATGGCCGGCAACCTGACGGCGCAGGTGCGCAACATCGCCGAGGTCGCGACCGCGATCGCCAATGGCGACCTGTCGCGCAAGATCACCGTCGACGTGCGCGGCGAAATCCTGCTCCTGAAGGATACTTTGAATACCATGGTCGATCAGCTTCGCTCCTTTGCCGGCGAAGTGACGCGTGTCGCCCGCGAAGTCGGTACCGATGGCAGGCTCGGCGGCCAGGCCGTCGTTCCCGGCGTCGCCGGCACCTGGAAGGACCTCACCGACAACGTCAACCTGCTTGCCGCCAATCTGACGACCCAGGTTCGAAACATCGCCGAAGTGACGACGGCCGTGGCGCGCGGCGACCTGTCGCGCAAGATCACCGTCGACGTGAAGGGGGAAATTCTCGAACTGAAGAACACCATCAATACGATGGTGGACCAGCTCAATGCTTTCGCCGGCGAAGTGACGCGTGTTGCCCGCGAGGTTGGCACCGAAGGCAAGCTTGGCGGCCAGGCGCAGGTGCCGGGTGTCGCCGGCACCTGGAAGGACCTGACCGACACCGTCAACGTCATGGCCGCCAACCTGACCGAGCAGGTCCGCGGCATCGTCAAGGTGGTGACGGCGGTGGCGAACGGCGACCTCAAGCAGAATCTCACCGTCGCATCCAAGGGCGAGGTGGCCGCCCTTGCCGAAACCATCAACAACATGACCAACACGCTTGCGACCTTTGCCGATCAGGTGACCACGGTGGCGCGCGAGGTCGGCGTGGAAGGCCGCCTCGGCGGTCAGGCGAATGTTCCGGGCACAGCAGGCACCTGGAAGGACTTGACCGGCAACGTCAACCTGCTGGCCGCCAACCTGACGACGCAGGTGCGCGCCATTGCCGAAGTGGCGACCGCCGTCACCAAGGGCGACCTGACGCGCTCGATCAAGGTCGACGCGCGCGGCGAAGTGGCCGAGCTCAAGGACAACATCAACACGATGATCGACAATTTGCGCCTGACCACCGAGCGCAATACCGAGCAGGACTGGCTGAAGACCAATTTGGCGCGCTTCACCAATATGCTGCAGGGCCAGCGCGACCTGACACTGGTCGGCAAGATGCTGCTGTCGGAGCTCGCACCTCTGGTCGGCGCCCATCAGGGGGTCATCTACCAGGTGGATGCCGACGAGCGGCAGCCGGTCTTGTCGTTGCTCTCCGTCTATGCGCAAGGGGTTGAGGCGGCGCATCCGGCCCGGCTCGAATTCGGCCAGGGACTTGTCGGGCAATGCGCCAGCGACGCCCGCCGCATCCTGGTCACCGACCTCCCCGATAACGTCGTTCCAATCAGTTCCGGGGTGTTCACCACCCTGCCGAGAAGCGCCATCGTGCTGCCGGTGCATTTCGAGGGCCAGGTGAAGGCGGTCATCGAGCTTGCCTCCGCCGGCGAATTCACNGAGCTGCAGCTGTCCTTCCTCGANCAGCTGACGACATCGATCGGCATCGTCCTCAACTCCATCGAAGCGACCATGCAGACCGAAGGCCTGCTCAANCAGTCCCAGCAGCTTGCCGCCGAGCTTCAGACGCAGCAGCGCGAGTTGCAGCAGACCAACGAGCAGCTNGGGCAGAAGGCGCAGCAGCTGGAGGAACGCAACGTCGAAGTCGAGGCGAAGAACCAGGAGATCGAGCAGGCCCGGCGCGCGCTGGAGGAAAAGGCAACCGAGCTCGCGCTGACGTCGAAGTACAAATCCGAATTCCTCGCCAACATGTCGCATGAGCTGCGCACACCTTTGAATTCGATCCTCATCCTCGGCCAGCAGCTCGGAGAAAATCCGGATGGCAATCTGTCGGGGAAACAGGTCGAGTTCGCCAAGACGATCCACGGCGCGGGCACCGATCTGCTGAACCTCATCAGCGACATTCTCGACCTGTCGAAGATCGAGTCCGGAACGGTCTCGGTCGATGCCGAGGAGATCTTCGTCAGCAACCTGCTCGAGATGATGGCGCGGCCATTCCGGCACGAGGCCGAAAACCGCAACCTGTCTTTCGCAGTCGATGTCGGCGCCGATGTCGCAAAGAGCCTCATCACGGATTCGAAGCGGTTGCAGCAGATCCTCAAGAACCTGCTGTCGAATGCCTTCAAGTTCACCGCGCAGGGCGGCGTGACGCTTCGCGTCGCTGCGGCAACGAGCGGCTGGTCGTCCGATCATCCCTCGCTCAAGCACGCGCCTTCGGTGATCGCCTTCGANGTCGTCGATACCGGCATCGGCATACCGCCTGAAAAGCAGCGCATCATTTTCGAGGCCTTCCAGCAGGCGGATGCTTCGACGAGCCGCAAATATGGCGGCACGGGCCTCGGCCTGGCGATCAGCCGCGAACTGGCAAACCTCCTCGGCGGTGAGATCCAGCTGCGCAGCACGCCCGGGGTTGGCAGCACCTTCGTCCTTTACTTGCCGCTCACCTATGTCGGCGCCGGCGCGGTTGCGCCGAAGTCCGTTCCGCCGGCAAATGTCGTGGAATTCGCCGAAGCGGCCGCCAGCCGCCGGGCCGAAAAACCTGCCGAACATGTCGAAGACGATCGCCACCAGATAGCAGCCGGCGACTCGGTGCTGCTCGTCGTCGAGGACGATGCGCATTATGCTCGCGTCCTGGTGGATCTCGCCCGCGACAACGGCTTCAAGGTTCTGGTGGCGATGCGCGGCAGCGATGCGCTTGCACTCGCCCAGGACTACAGGCCGGCGGCGATCTCGCTCGACATCTTCCTGCCCGACATGCTTGGCTGGACCGTACTCAGCCAGCTCAAGCAGAATCCGCAGACGCGGCATATTCCAGTCCAGATCATCAGCCTCGACGAGGATCGCCAGCATGGTCTGACCCGCGGCGCCTTCGCGTTCATGAGCAAGCCGACGACGCCGGAAGGGCTTGGCAAGGCGCTGTCGCGATTGAAGGCCTATGCGCAGCCGCGCCGCAAGCATCTGCTGCTCGTGGAAGACAACGAGGCCGAGCGTCTGAGCGTCACCGCCCTTCTCGGACATGACGACATCGATATCACCAGCGTCGGCTCCGGATCGGAGGCTCTCGCCGTCCTTCGGCATAATGCCGCCGACTGCGTGGTGCTCGACCTTTCCCTTCCCGACATGTCCGGCTTCGACGTGCTGGAGCAGATTCGCGACGACGCCGAGATCGGCGAGGTGCCGGTGGTCGTGTTCACCGGCCGGGAGCTTTCCGCCGAGGAAGACGCGACGCTGCACAGCATGGCCCGCAGCGTCGTGGTCAAGGGCGTCGAGTCGCCTGAGCGCCTTCTGGATGAGACGGCCTTGTTCCTGCACCGGGTCGTCGCCGACCTGCCGGCCGCAAAGCAGGCAACTCTGCGGGATTTGCACAGCTCGGATGAGGATCTGGTCGGTGAAACCGTCCTGCTCGTCGACGACGATGCCCGCAACATCTTCGCCTTGAGCAGTGTCCTCGAACGCCGGGGAATGAAGGTGCTGACCGCGACGACCGGCAGCGAAGCCATCGACGTCATCAACAACGAACCCTCTGTCGCGATCGTGCTGATGGACATCATGATGCCTGGAATGGACGGCTATGAGACGATGCAGGTCATCCGTTCGGAGCCCCGGTTCCGGCGGCTGCCGATCCTGGCGCTGACGGCCAAGGCGATGAAGGGCGACCGCGAGAAATGCCTGGAAGCGGGCGCCTCGGACTACCTGGCGAAGCCGGTCAATACCGAACAGCTTCTGTCGGCTCTTCGNATGTGGCTGCATCGTTGAGGATCTGGCCATGAACCCCGTCAACATCCTCCTCGTCGACGACCAGCCGGCCAAGCTCCTGAGTTACGAGGTCATTCTCGAAGAACTCGAAGAAAACCTCATCAAGGCGCAATCCGCCCGCGAGGCCTTCGAGCACCTGTTGCGCACCGAAATCGCGGTGATCCTCGTCGATGTCTGCATGCCTGAACAGGACGGGTTCGAGCTCGTCAGCATGATCCGGCAGCATCCGCGCTATCAGAACACGCCGATCATCTTCGTCTCCGCCGTCATGCTCGCCGAACCGGATCGGCTGCGTGGTTATGCGGTGGGCGCGGTCGACTACGTCTCCGTCCCGATCGTCCCGGAGGTGCTGAGAGCCAAGGTGCGGGTCTTTGCCGATCTCTACAGGAAGACGCGGGAGCTCGAACGCCTGAACGCCGAGCTGGAGGCCCGCGTTCACCAGCGCACAGCCGAGCTCGAGGCCTCGGCAGCGCAGTTGCGTGAACTCAACGAAGAGCTCGAACATCGGATCGATCAAAGGACACGGGAGCGCGAGGAGGCGCTCGCACAGCTGTTCGAGGCGCAGAAGCTCGACACGATCGGTCACCTCACGGGTGGCGTCGCCCACGACTTCAACAACCTCCTGATGGCGGTTCTCGGCAGCCTNAATCTTCTGAAGAAACGGCTTCCGCCGGATGAACGCAGCGAACGCNTGGTGACGAACGCGATCCAGGCGGCCGAGCGCGGCACGGCACTGACCCAGCGCCTGCTTGCCTTCGCGCGCCGNCAGGAGCTCAAGCCGCAGGCGGTGGATTTCCTCAGGCTATTCGAAAACGTCGAGGATCTCCTCGCCAAGGCGGTGGGGCCGCGCATCGAAATCCGCAAAAGCATCCCGGCGGATCTCGCGCCCCTGCTGGTCGACAGCAACCAGCTGGAACTGGCGCTGCTCAATCTGTTCGTCAATGCCCGGGACGCACTCGAAAGTGGCGGCGCCGTGACGGTTGCCGCGGCGGCCGAAGAGAGCCGGCCGGCCAGCCTCGCGGGCGGGAATTACATCAGGATATCGGTGTCGGATGATGGCGAGGGAATGGACGAGGCAACGGTCTCGCGTGCTGCCGAACCGTTTTTCACCACCAAAGGGGTCGGCAAGGGCACCGGTCTGGGCCTGTCGATGGTTCATGGCCTGGCGGCGCAATCCGGCGGCTCGATCCAGATATCGAGCGTAAGGGGCAAGGGCACGACCATATGCCTGTGGCTGCCCGTCGCCGAAACCTTCGTCAATGTGTTGCCTGCCGTCGAGCCTTCGGCGACGGAGCCGTTGAAACCCTCGTCTCGGCCGCTTGCCATTCTCGTCGTCGACGACGACGCGCTGGTCAGGACGGGAACCGTAGCGATGCTGGAGGATCTCGGGCACCTGCCGCAGGAAGCNTCTTCCGCGTCCCAGGCTTTGGAATTCTTTGCCGGCGGACAGGATTGCGATCTCGTCATNACCGATCATGCCATGCCGGGTATGACGGGCGCGGAGCTTGCGCGTCACCTTCGCTCTTCCTTTCCAGGCCTGCCGATCATCCTTGCCTCTGGCTATGCCGAGTTTTCCGAAGACCATGGCCTCGGCCGGATGCTGCGGATGAAGAAGCCATTCACGCAGGAGCAACTCCAGGCGGCCATGGACCAGGCGCTCTCAGGCAAAGTCGCGGCGGCCTGACGATCAAAGCGTAAGGCGACCGGGCCCGGCCATCCTGGTGACAGCGGCCGCTTTCGTGCGTCCGCNTGCGGACGAAACTTTTTGCNCCGGCAAAAGTTACCCAAATCCCATCCCGATTTCATCGAAGGCTTTCCCTTGACCAAAATGACGTTCGGCCCCGCATTCACCGAAGAGGGCATTCTGTTTCGCCTCTGGGCTCCCTTGCATGATAGCGTGTCGCTGAAGCTCGAAGGCGCTGGCCTGCGCCCAATGCAGGCGGCTGACGATGGCTGGCACCGCTGTGCNGTNGCGGATGCCCATGCCGGTANGCTTTATCGCTTTGTCCTGCCGGACGGCTCCGAAGTTCCGGACCCCGCCTCGCGGTTTCAGCCGCAGGATGCGCACGGTCCGAGCGAAGTGATCGACCTTGCCACCTNTCGCTGGAAGACGGATGCCTGGGCGGGCCGCCCCTGGGAGGAGATGNTCATCTATGAGATGCATATAGGCTGCTTCACGCCTGGGGGCAGTTTCAGGGCGGCGATCGAGCGTCTCGACCATCTGCANCAACTGGGCGTCACGGCNTTGCAAATCATGCCGGTCGGCGAATTCCCGGGCCGCTACGGCTGGGGCTATGACGGCGTGCTTCCNTACGCTCCGGACAGCAGTTATGGCCGTCCGGAAGATTTCATGGCGCTNGTGGACGCAGCGCATGCGCGCGGCATCTCGGTTTTCCTGGATGTGGTCTACAATCACTTCGGACCGGACGGCAATTTTATCCCGTCCTACGCGCCGCTCTTTACCGACCACCACAAGACGCCCTGGGGCCACGGCGTCAATTACGACGGCGACGGATCGGCGATGATCCGTGAATTCATCATTCAGAATGCCCTCTACTGGATCACCGAATTCAGGCTCGATGGTTTCCGCTTCGATGCCGTCCATGCCATCAAGGACGACAGCGCCGAGCATCTGCTTCACGCGCTTGCCCGCCGCGTCAGGGCGGCGGCGGTCGGTCGGCATATTCACCTGATCGTCGAAAACGAGGAAAACGACAGCGAGTTGTTGTCGCGTGACGAAAACGGCGAGGCGAGCCTCTTCACCGCACAATGGAACGACGACGTGCACCATGTGCTGCATATCACCGCGACGGGCGAAACCTTCGGCTATTATGCCGATTATGCCGAAGACCCCGGCAAGCTCGGCCGGGCGCTGGCGGAAGGCTTCGTGTTTCAGGGAGAGCATATGCCCTATCGCGGCGGAAGCCGCGGCAGGCCGAGCGGTCACCTGCCGCCCACCGCTTTCATCTCCTTCATCCAGAACCACGACCAGATCGGCAACAGGGCGCTGGGGGACCGGNTTCTGGCTTCGAGCCCGGNGGATGCCGTCAAGGCCGTTACTTCAATCTACCTGCTGGCGCCCGAGATCCCGATGCTGTTCATGGGCGAGGAATGGGGCGCCAGAGAGCCTTTCCCCTTCTTCTGCGATTTCGACGAGGATCTGAACGAGAAGGTCAGAAGAGGCCGCCGCGANGAGCTGTCGCGTCTGCCGGGCTTCGACGCAGACNATCTTCTCGACCCGACGGCGCCATCGACCTTTGCCGCCGCCAAGCTGGATTGGTCGAAATGCGCTTCCTCCGATGTTCTTGATTTNTACAGGACGCTTCTNGGGCTCCGGCACCGAAGGATCGTGCCCTTGCTGAAAGGCGCCGGCGCCGGAAAGGCGGTCTATCGCTCAGCCGGAAGCGCGCTCGCGGTGGATTGGACCCTGGCGCAAAACCGGCGTCTTCATCTGCGCGCCAATCTCGGCAACGANGCGGTGCCNCTCTCCTTGCAGCAGGACGACGCNGAGACGATCTTCCGTCTCGGCGGCAGCGACGGCGATAATCTCGCGCCTTGGACGGTGATGTGGAGCATCAGCGAAGCGTGAGGGCGGGCTGACAGGAAGGCGATCGAACGATGAAATCCGCTGAGNTCGACAAGCTCGCTCGCCGGCACGGCATCAGCCCGACCAGGCCCAGTCCGGACAACCGGGAGGTGACGGTATCGGGCGAGACCAAGCGGAAGATCCTCTCGGCATTGAAGATCGACGTGACGGGAGCGGTCGATCACGAGGCCGGCGCGCCGCGGCGGGAGCCTAGGCCGGCACGCAGGAAGATTCCCACGTCATTTCTGCCGGATTTCCTTTCCGCTACGCGGGTCTGGGGTGTGAGCCTGCAGCTTTACGAGCTCCGTTCGGCACGCAACTGGGGCATAGGAGACTTCGAGGATCTGGCCGATATGGCGGATCTCATGGGATCGCTGGGCGCCGATTTCATCGGCCTCACCCCGCTTCACGCGCCGTTTCTCGCNGATCCCGAGCGTTGCAGCCCCTATGAGCCCTCGAGCCGCCAGCATCTCAACCCGCTCTATNTCGCGGTCGACCGATTGCCGGGNTTTGTCTGTAGTCCGGAACTCGAACGGCAATTGGCAAGCCTTCGCCAAACCGATCTCGTCGATTACGTCGGAGTAGCAGAGATCAAGCTCGAGGCCCTTCGCAATCTCTGGCCGGCCTGGCGACAGCGCCGCGTCAGTGACAAAANATACGACCCGGCCGATTTCGACGCTTTTGTTGCGCAAGGCGGCGACAGCCTGCGCCTTCACGCGCTTTTCGAATGCCTCTCCTTTTCCATGGTCGAGCGCGGCTCGGGCGCCGGCTGGCAAAGCTGGCCGGCAGACTTCCAGCACTTCGACAGCGCCGCTGTCGNCGAATTCGAGCGTGGGCATGCGGACGATGTCCGCTTCCACATGTGGCTGCAATGGCTCGCCCATCGGCAGCTAACGCAGGCGGCGGACCGGGCTGGGAAGGCCGGCCTGCGGATCGGGCTCTATCTCGATCTGGCCGTCGGCGAGGCGGTCGACGGTTCGGCGACATGGAGCGAGCCTGACATCTATGTCTCGAAGGCCACAATTGGCAGCCCGCCCGATCCCTTCGCCGTGGACGGGCAGGACTGGCACCTCGCCGGATACCTGCCTTCGGCAATCGCTTCAGGAGAAATGTCGCCTTACCGGCGGATGGTGAGCGCTGCCATGCGATATGCGGGCGCCATTCGCATCGACCACGCCGCAGCGCTTCGCCGCCTCTTCCTGGTGCCATTAGGCAGCAGGCCGGACAAAGGCGCCTTTGTCCGCTATCCCGAGGATCGGCTTTTGCAGATCCTCGCCGAGCTATCCGCAGAACATCGCTGCCTGGTCATTGGAGAAGATTTGGGGCTGATCCCCAAGGGATTGCAGGAGGATCTGGCGGCGGCCCACATTCTCTCCTATCGCATTCTTTCCTATGAACAGGACGAACAGGGTTTCAAGCCGGCGGACGTCTATCCCGTCCTCGCTTTGGCCTGCATTTCGACCCACGACCATCAGACGCTTGCCGGCTGGTGGCGTGGCGCCGACATTCAGGCCCGCTCCGACCACGGCATCGTGCCGGCCGATCTCACCGAAAAACATCGCGAATACCGCAAGCGAGAACGGAGAAACCTGAAGGCCGCCTTCAAGCTCGCCGGCCTCGATCTGCCGGCCCGCCTCGCGCGCGCGAAAGCAAGCGAGCGGACGCTGAGAGAATTGACCGTGAGCGCCTATCGCTTCATCGCCAGGACACCCTCGCTTCTCGCCGTGGTCCGTCTCGCCGACCTTACCGACGAGAAGAGACCGACCAATGTTCCCGGCACCAGTGACAGCTATCCGAACTGGAAGCCGAAGCTATCGTTTTTGCTCGGGGATCTGATGTCGAGCCCGCTGCTCAAGAGCGTGACGGCGGCAATGCGGGAGGAACGGCCACGGGACTGATCGAGGTTGGGGCGAGCCGTCANCTTCGTCATTGTCGCTCGATCGGGCATCCCAAACGAATGGAAATCGATCGGGAAGGGAACGAATAGCAGGCCGGCGAATTTTGAAGGAATAAGGACAGGGATCGTCGAGACGAGGCTCCGTCCGTTTCGCCGCTTCAGATGCGGCGCGCCTAATATTGATGGAAAATACGACCATGACGACCGCATTCATCCTTATCGCATTGGCGCTGATCATCATATACGCCGGCCCGACATTGCTGTTCATCTGCGTCGGATATGCCGATTATGTGCTGGAGCGGCGAAGGCATATGGTAGCTCTGAAGCACGCCGTGAAGCGTCGCAGCGACGAGTTCTAGAGCAATTCCTGAAGGGGCTGATCCAGAGGCAGGTTGGCAGATAACCCGCCTCCGGCAGCCGGCGTTCGTGAAGCGCCCTGCAAAGATCCTAGAGCAAAGATCCTAGAGCATTTCCGTTTTTCTCCGAATCACGGAAATGCTATCTCTTTGTTTTCACGCAAGTCCGGACGCAAAACTGCGACGCCCTTTTGCTGGAATTGCTCTAGTCGTTCGCGGTGACCTTGACGCCGAGCACCGAGGGAATGGTGTTCGGTGCACCCATGGCAGCACCCATGATCATCGGAAAGGGAACCGGCTTTTCCGGCGCGGCGCTGATCGTCAGATTTTTCGGACCGTCGAGATAGGTGTTGACGGCGGCNGACACCTGGTTTTGCAGCTCGGGTAGGTTGAGCTGTGCCNTCATCATCGGCACAAGACCTTTCAGCGATTGCGCCAGTTGATCGCCCGTGACGCCCTGCTGCGAGCCAGCATAGTCAAGTGCCTTCTTGGTGATCGAGGCATCGTCGAAGCGGATCGAAGCGCTGTTGAACGTCAGCTGCTGCATCAGCCCCAACATCGCAAGGCCGGCGGCCTGGTTGGCCTCTTCCTTGTTCGGATTGGCCTCGGCGGTTTTCACCGCCTGCTGCAGCGATTTGATGAAGCTCAGCGTGTAACCGGAGAAGTCGACGGCGAAATTCAGCCGGCCGATATTCTTGAAATCGAAGGCATATTCGTCGACGGCGACCTTGCCGTTTTCGATCTCCCAGTTGCCCTTCATCGTCACGGTGCCGTCGAGCGTCGTCAGCCCGAGCTTCGCGATGGCCTCCTTCGCGCTCGCCTCCTCGACCTGCGACAGGTCGGCTTTGATGCCGGCGACATTGGCGTCATAGGCAAAGCCGCCGTCCTGGCGTCCGAGGTTTGACTCGATACTCTCGATAGCAAGCACGTCCTTGCCCTTGATGTTGAGAGCGATTGGGCCGGTGCTGACGGTTTCATAGAGGAGGATNTCGTTCAGCGTGTCGCCTGATGCATTGGCGGGGATCGTGAGGCCGACGATCAGGATGTCCTTTGCGGAAAAACGACCTTCCTCCTGGCTCATATCGATATCCGGGAAAGAGACGCCCTTGGCGTAGTAGCCGCCGCCTTCGGTTTCCTCGACGCCCTCGAAGGTGAGGTCGCCGATTTTCAGCGTGTCGCCGGGCAGGTTCGCATATCCTACCTGGACGCCTGTCGCCGTTACCGTGTCGCCGTCGACATCCGCCTTCTCAAAAGTGATGACCGTACCGCCGGCACTGGTTGCGGCATTGAGCTTCTTCATCATGTCGGCGCCATCAAGGGCAAGCGCCGGGCCGGCGAGCGTCAGGAATGCGGCGCTTGCCATCATCATGTGGAGATTGCGTATGGGCTTCATCGAGATGTCCTTATGGAGAAAGTAGATGCGAGGTTTGTGAACATTATCCGGACGTGTCTCTCCCACGCTGAGAACGGAGAGGCGAATGCATGTCCCGGTGAGGTAAGCTAATTGGGGGGCGATAAGGTTTGGATCAGCCTCAACCCCAGGGCTGACGAAAAATGGCCATCCCTACGCCGGCCGTGGGCGGCAGCATTTTCTCTAGCAGGGGTAGTTTTGCGATTCATTCTCACACATAAAGTGTATTTCTTCGATTCTTGCAACCCTTTGAATTCGGATGCCAAACCGGAAATGTGGGTCGGCATTTGTTGTTGTCAGATGCACCGGAATGGGGGTTCCAGCTTTTCTAAGCCCGCGGCACTCGCCCGCGCAACAGATAGGCGAGCGCAAAGATTACCAGAAAGGGATAAACGAGCACGATGAT
>Ga0055524_1001815_pt1 | contig 11700 bp, 9 predicted proteins | sample AraplaCol_mCL_r2_2_FD_55011 | JGI IMG/M metagenome (GOLD analysis project Ga0055524, IMG submission 55011) | Arabidopsis root microbial communities from North Carolina, USA - plate scrape MF_Col_mCL_r2 | ecosystem: Host-associated > Plants > Roots > Endosphere | place: USA: North Carolina...
TTGATCGAATGCAAAGCGTTGCGATAAGCGCCCGGCAAAAACCTGAGAACCGAAACGCCAAAAAGATGCGGTGCTTTTTGGATGTTGGTCCTTCCTTGCCGGCAATTCAATCGCAAGGCTTCGGCATTCAAAGGAGATCAATCTTTTCTTGATCTGAGTGGGTGGGCGTCCGACGCCCGATCCGACGCTGGGCACTTTCCGCGTCGCGGGGCAGGGGATGAACGAGGCTGGCGTGCCGGGGACAGCGAAGTGATGAACAACCCAACGATGCGGAAGCCGGTTCACCCCACGACGGCTGGCGCCATGCGATCAGCCGTCGACCAGCCGTGGGTCCGTGGATCCGTGGATCAGCGATGCCGCGCCAGCAGCGCCTGCACGGCGTTCTTGAGTGGCGAGTCTTCAAGACTCTGCGCCAGCGAATCCATGCTCTGCAGACCGAGTGGCGGCAGGTTGGCCGTGCGGGGCTTGCGTTCGACCGGGCCGGTGTCCCAGTCGCCGCGCCCGACTTCGGGTTGTACCCGCACCCGGATTGCAGTAACCTGCGAGCCGCGTTGCTGCAGCCGGGAAAGCAAGGTAGGCACCACTTGCCTGACCCGCGCCGCCGCCGCGCCATGGGCGGCCAGCAGGAGGAGCGTTTGCTCTGTCTGCGGGCCACGGTTGTCGGTCTTGATGCCGCCCACGGCAATGCCTGCCCGCATCGCGGGCGGCAGCAGGGCAAAGACTTCCGCCTCCAGTGAAGCCAGTTGGCGCGCCGTCTGCATCAGCGCCGAAACGGGCCCGGCCTTGGCCAGCCAGTCGTTCAGCGGCTTGGCGTTCTGGGTCTGGAGAGCGTGGTGGGTGAACAAGCGCATGCGCGCATTCTAGCGCGCAATCCCGGCCGTTCGAGAGCGGGGATGCCATGCCTGCATGCGCGCCGGAGCCGCCCGGCTCCGTTTTTGGGAATTGGGGGAAGGTCATGCAGATCATCGTGCTGCATCCGCGCGCGCCGCGGGTGTTCCGTTTCCAGCTGACGCGTGCGCGCGGCGTGTTGCTCGGTGCGGCGCTTTGCGCCCTGGTGGCCCTTGTTTCGTCGGGGCTGACCTGGCTGGTGGCCCGCCATGCGCCGGCGCCCGACGTCGCGCGCCAGGCCCGCGACAACGCTTATCTTCGTGAAAACCTGACCGTGATGGCCAGGCACCTTGGCGAACTGCAGGCGCAGATGGTGCGCCTCGATGCGCTGGGCGAGCGGGTGTCGGGCCTGGCCGGCATTGACCCGCAGGACTTCGATTTCCGGCACCGGCCGGCGCGCGGCGGTCCCGCCAGTCCGGCGCTGTCCAGCGCGCTGACCCTCCCTGAACTGCGTGACGAAGTGGCGCGGCTTGGGCGCCAGGCCGAACGTCGCGTCGACTATTTCGACGTCATCGAAACCGCACTGATGGACCGCCAGCTGCGCGAACGCCGCCAGCCGAGCGTGCTGCCGGTGGCGTCCGGCTACGATGGCTCGAGCTTCGGCACCCGCATCGATCCCTTTTCGGGCCGCCGCACGCAGCATGAAGGTGTGGATTTCGTCGCGCCGGCCGGCACGCCGATCCTGGCGGCCGCCGGCGGCGTGGTGGTCGCGGCGGAATGGCACCACGAGTACGGCAACATGATCGACATCGACCATGGCGACGGCCTGAAAACCCGCTACGCGCATGCGTCGAAGTCGCTGGTCAAGGTGGGCGACCTCGTGCGCCCNGGCCAGCTGATCGCGCGGGTGGGCAGTACCGGCCGCTCNACCGGCGCGCACCTGCACTTCGAGGTCCATGTGAACGGCGTGCCACGCAACCCGGGCAGCTTCCTGAATGCGGCGGCGCCGGCGCTGGCGGCCGTGCCGGTGGTCCAGCCGGGAGATCGCGCCGGCATCCGCTGAATGCCCTACCAACCGGGGTGGGCGGAACATTGAAGCCGCCGCGTCAGTCCCAACCTCAACGCTTGCCGGACACCCTGGCCGCCGCTGTTGCACCTGCACAGAATCTGTGCAGGCAACAGGTCAGGACAGGTCATCGGCACATGATAAACTCGGCGTTTTGCGCCAATCCACCCATTCCTCGCGTGCCCGCCCGGCCTTGTTCCGGGCGGTTGCGCAGGTGAAAGCACTCGATGATCACGGGCCTTCTCAAGAAAGTCTTCGGCAGCCGCAACGAACGGCTGATCAAACAATACCGCCGCACGGTCACGCAGATCAACGCGCTGGAGCCGAAGTTCCAGGCGCTGTCCGACGACGAGCTGCGCGGCATGACGGAGACCTTCCGCCAGCGCCACGCCGGTGGCGAGTCGCTCGAGGCGCTGTTGCCCGAAGCGTTCGCGGTCTGCCGCGAAGCCAGCAAGCGGGTCATGAAGATGCGTCACTTCGACGTGCAGATGATCGGCGGCATGGTGCTGAACGACAACAAGATTGCCGAAATGCGTACCGGCGAGGGCAAGACCCTGACCGCCACGCTGGCCGTCTATCTCAATGCGCTGACCGGCAAGGGCGTGCACGTGGTGACGGTGAACGACTACCTGGCCCAGCGCGATGCCGAGTGGATGGGGCGGCTGTACAACTTCCTGGGCCTNTCGGTNGGTGTGAACCTGTCGCAGATGCCGCATGACCAGAAGCAGCAGGCCTACAACGCCGACATCACCTACGGCACCAACAACGAATTCGGNTTCGACTACCTGCGCGACAACATGGTCTACGACCCGTCGCAGCGCGTGCAGCGCCCGTTGCACTACGCAATCGTCGACGAAGTGGACTCGATCCTGATCGACGAGGCGCGTACGCCGCTGATCATTTCGGGCCAGGCCGAGAACCAGACCGATCTCTACCCGCGCATGAACGGTATTCCAAAGCTGCTCGAGCGTCAGATCGGCGAGGAAAAGGCCGACGGCACGGGCGTCGAGAAGCCGGGCGACTATTACGTGGACGAAAAGGGCCATCAGGTCTACCTGACCGAGGCAGGCCACGAGAAGGCCGAGCAGATCCTGGCGGCGCAAGGTCTGATCGGCGAGGGCGAGTCGCTCTACGCACCGCAGAACATCACGCTGATGCACCACCTGTACGCCGCCCTGCGCGCGCACAGCCTGTTCCACCGCGACCAGCACTACGTGGTGCAGAACGACGAAGTGGTGATCGTCGACGAATTCACCGGGCGCCTGATGACGGGCCGCCGCTGGTCCGACGGCCTGCACCAGGCCGTGGAGGCCAAGGAAGGCGTGACGATCCAGCAGGAAAACCAGACGCTGGCCACGATCACGTTCCAGAACTACTTCCGCATGTACGAGAAGCTGGCCGGCATGACCGGTACGGCCGACACCGAAGCNTACGAGTTCCAGGAGATCTACGGCCTGGAAGTGGTGGTGATCCCGACCAACCGCCAGGCCCAGCGCAAGGANCTGCAGGACCAGATCTACAAGACGTCGAAGGAACGCTACGACGCCGTGGTGCGCGACATCCGCGACTGCTACGAGCGCGGCCAGCCGGTGCTGGTGGGCACGACGTCGATCGAAACCTCCGAGTACCTGTCGGACCTGCTGAACAAGGAAAAGCTGCCGCACCAGGTGCTGAACGCCAAGCAGCACGAGCGCGAGGCGGAGATCGTGGCGCAGGCCGGCCGGCCGAAGATGATCACGATCGCCACCAACATGGCGGGCCGTGGTACCGACATCGTGCTGGGCGGCAACGTGGAAAAGCAGTCGGGCTTCATCCAGGCCGATCCGGAACTGTCGGAAGCCGACAAGGCCGCGAAGATCGCGCAGCTCGAGGGCGAATGGCAGTCGCTGCACGAGCAGGTGAAGGCGTCGGGCGGCCTGCACATCGTGGGCACCGAGCGCCATGAGTCGCGCCGGATCGACAACCAGCTGCGCGGCCGTGCCGGCCGCCAGGGCGACCCGGGTTCGTCGCGCTTCTACCTGTCGCTGGACGACCAGCTGCTGCGCATCTTTGCCGGCGACCGCGTCCGCGCGATCATGGAACGCCTGAAGATGCCCGAGGGCGAGCCGATCGAGGCCGGTATCGTCACGCGCTCGATCGAGTCGGCGCAGCGCAAGGTGGAAGGCCGCAACTTCGACATCCGCAAGCAGCTGCTGCAGTACGACGACGTTGCCAACGACCAGCGCAAGGAAATCTACAAGCTCCGCAATGACGTGCTGCAGGCAAACGACGTTGGCGACATGGTGGCCAACCTGCGNGAAAGCGTGATCGTGGAGATGTTCCGCGACCACGTGCCGGCCGAGAGCATGGAAGAGCAGTGGGACGTGGCGGGCCTNGAGCAGCGCCTGCGCGACGACTGGGGCCTGGACGTGCCGCTGGCCAAGACCATCGAGGGCGCCCAGAGCATCGAGGACGAGGAACTGCTGAACCTGATCATGACGGCGGCGCGCGAGACGTACGACGCCAAGGTGGCGCAGGTGGGTCGCGAATCGTTTGCGGGCTTCGAGCGCTCGGTCATGCTGCAGAGCATCGACACGCACTGGCGCGAGCACCTGGCCGCGCTGGATCACCTGCGCCAGGGCATCCACCTGCGCGGCTATGCGCAGAAGGACCCGAAGCAGGAATACAAGCGCGAGTCGTTCGAACTGTTTGCCCGTCTGCTGGACGTGATCAAGAACGAAGTGGCGCGCGTGGTGTTCAACGTGCAGATCCAGTCGCCNGAGCAGCTGGAGCAGGCNTCGGAAGANATCGAGGAAGGCCTGTCGCACCTGGCGAACGTGCAGTACAAGCACGACGAATTTGCCGAGGGCGCCGAGCCGGTGGAGCAGGTGTCGGCACGCAGCGGCGCGTCCGCCGCGGCAATGGCCGCGATGGGCGGGGATGTGGCGCTGGCGGGCATGCCCAAGGTCGGCCGCAACGACCCGTGCCCGTGCGGGTCGGGCAAGAAGTTCAAGCAATGCCACGGCAAGCTGAGCTGAAGCCCGCTCGACACTGAAGTTACCGAGACATGCCCGCTTGAGCCCACGCTCAAGCGGGCATGTTCGTCAGAAGCATCAAGGAATTGAGGAAACAGACATGCCCGTGAACTTGCCCCTGCCGCAGGCAGAGAACCTGAAATCCGTCGCTGGCGTCGAACTCGGCTGGGCCGAGGGCGGCATCCGCAAGGCCAATCGCAAGGACGTGCTGGTGGTGAAGGTGGCCGAAGGCAGCACGGTTGCGGGCGTCTTCACGCAGAACCGCTTCTGCGCCGCGCCGGTACAGGTTTGCCGCGAGCATCTGGCGGCCGGCGCCGGCATTCGCGCGCTGGTGGTCAACACCGGCAACGCCAACGCGGGCACCGGCGAGCCGGGCCTGGTGGCCGCGCGCGCCACGTGCGACGCACTGGCGAAGCAGCTCGGCATTGCCGCCAACCAGGTACTGCCGTTCTCGACCGGCGTGATTCTGGAGCAACTGCCGGTGGATCGCCTGACGGCCGCGCTGCCTGCCGCCATCGGCAATCTGCGCGCCGACAACTGGCTGGCCGCCGCCGAGTCNATCATGACCACCGACACGCAGCCGAAGGCGGCCTCGCGTACGGTGCAGATCGACGGCAAGACCGTCACGCTCTCGGGCATCAGCAAGGGTGCCGGCATGATCCGCCCGAACATGGCGACCATGCTCGGCTTCATCGCGATGGACGCCGCCGTGGCGCAGCCGGTGCTGCAGAAGCTGGTGTCGCATGCGGCCGATCACTCGTTCAACAGCATCACGATCGACGGCGATACGTCGACCAACGACTCCTTCGTGCTGATCGCCTCGGGCCAGTCGGGCGCCAGCGTGACCAGTGCCGACGGCCCGGCCTTTGAGGCCCTGCGCGGCGCCGTGACGGACCTGGCCCAGGAACTCGCACAGATGATCGTGCGCGATGGCGAAGGCGCGACCAAGCTGATGACGATCCGGGTGGAAGGCGGCAAGGACGTGGCGGAATGCCGCCAGATCGCCTACGCCGTGGCCCACTCGCCGCTGGTCAAGACCGCGTTCTACGCGTCGGACCCCAACCTGGGCCGCATCCTGGCCGCGGTCGGCTATGCCGGCGTGAACGACCTCGATGTCGACCGCGTGAACCTGTGGCTCGACGACGTCTGGGTGGCGCGCGACGGTGGCCGCAACCCCGACTACCGCGAGGAAGACGGCCAGCGTGTGATGAAGCAGGCCGAGATCACGGTGCGCATCGCGCTGGGCCGTGGCCAGGCGGAAGCCACCGTCTGGACCTGCGACCTGTCGCACGACTACGTGTCGATCAACGCCGACTACCGCTCGTAATTTCGCCGAACCTTTTCGTCCTGTAAGAAGCGCCCCATGTCCGATCTCGCCAACCGCCTCGATAGCTTCCTTGCCCGTCTTGAACAATGGCTGCCGCCCGAACTGACCGAGGCGGACTGGAAGGAGGCGGTAGCGTTCCGGTGGCGCAAGCGTCAGAGCCTGTTCGGCAACATCGGCTATCTGCAGGCTATCCGCCAGCTGCCGCCGATTCACCTGAACGACCTCAAGAACATCGATCGCCAGAAAGACGCCATCGTGGCCAATACGCGCCAGTTCGTGAAGGGTTTGCCGGCCAACAACGTGCTGCTGACCGGCGCGCGCGGCACCGGCAAGTCGTCGCTGATCAAGGCCTGCCTGAACGAGTTCGTGCAGGGCGGCCTGCGCCTGGTGGAGGTGGACAAGGACGACCTGGGCGACCTCGGCGATATCGTCGAGAACCTGGCCTCGCGCCCNGAGCGCTTCGTGATCTTCTGCGATGACCTGTCGTTCGAGGACGGCGAATCGGGCTACAAGTCGCTGAAGTCGGCGCTGGACGGGTCGGTGGCCGCGCAGTCGGACAACGTGCTGATCTACGCCACGTCGAACCGCCGCCATCTGCTGCCCGAGTACATGAAGGACAACGAGACCTACCAGCACACGGCCGATGGCGAGATCCATCCGGGCGAGGTGGTGGAAGAGAAGATCTCGCTGTCCGAGCGCTTCGGCCTGTGGCTGTCGTTCTATCCGCCGAAGCAGGATGAGTATCTGGCAATCGTCGGCCATTGGCTGTCGCACTTCGGCTGCACGCCGGCCGACATCGAGGCCGCGCGCGGCGACGCCCTGGTGTGGGCGCTGGAGCGCGGCTCGCGCTCGGGTCGGGTGGCGTGGCAGTTCGCACGCGACTGGGGCGGCAAGCACGGCAAGCCGTTTGTCGCGGACAAGGAATAATCAGGCATGAACAGTCAGGTGGAAACCGTGACGACGGCCGACGGGCAGACGCGCAAGGTCACCGAAGTGGCCGTAGGCGTGATGATCCAGCCCGATGGCCGCTTCCTGCTGGCGCAGCGCCCGGCGGGCAAGCCGTACGAGGGCTACTGGGAATTCCCGGGCGGCAAGCTGGAGCCAGGCGAGTCCGTCGAGGCGGCGCTGGCGCGCGAGCTGCATGAAGAGCTTGGCCTCGACATCCTGCGCAGCGAGCGCTGGCACATCCTCGAACATGACTATCCGCACGCCTACGTGCGTCTGTATTTCTGCAAGATCACCGACTGGCAAGGCGAGCCGGTGGGCAGGGAAGGCCAGGCATTCTCCTGGCAGGCGGTGCCCGTGGACGTGGGGCCGCTGTTGCCGGCGACCATCCCGGTCGTCGACTGGCTGGCAGAGGAATCNCGCGCCAGCTGACCAGCAGGTGAAGCATGCCCGGCCCAGCAGCCGGGCTTTTTCGTTAACCAGCGACAAGACGAATCAGGAGGCTCCATGCAACGTGTCGATCGTATCGATGACGCGGTTTCGCTGCCCGAACTGACACTACGCGGCATCATCCTCGGTGCGCTGATCACGGTGGTGTTCACCGCTTCCAATATCTACCTTGGCCTCAAGGTAGGGCTGACGTTCTCGTCGGCCATTCCGGCCGCCGTGATCTCGATGGCCGTGCTGCGCCTGTTCCCGCGCGCGAACATNCTCGAGAACAACATGGTGCAGACGCAGGCCTCGGCCGCGGGCACGCTGTCGTCGATNATTTTTATCCTGCCTGGGCTGGTGATGCTGGGCCACTGGCAGGGCTTTCCGTTCTGGCAGACGCTTGCCATTTGCGCGGCGGGCGGCATGCTCGGCGTGATCTTCAGTATTCCGCTGCGGCATGCCATGGTGGTGCAGAGCGACCTGCCCTATCCGGAGGGCGTGGCCGCCGCCGAAATCCTGCGCGTGGGTAGCGCCGGGCAGGATGCGGCCGGCAACAAGCAGGCAACCGGACTGGCCGACCTGATGGCAGGCGGGGTGGCGGCCGGCCTGTTCAGCTTCGCAGCGGGTGGCTTGCGCATCCTCGCGGAAGGCGCCAATGCCTGGCTGGCTGCAGGGGCTTCGGTGTTCCGTCTGTCGATGGGCTTTTCGCTGGCGCTGGTGGGCGCGGGATATCTGGTCGGCATCGTGGGCGGGCTGGCGATGCTGCTCGGGCTGGTGCTGACATGGGGCATCGCGGTGCCATGGCTGACGGCGATCACGCCGATGCCGGCCGGTGCGACGCTGGAGGCGTTCGGCACCGCGATCTGGAGTTCGCAGGCACGCTTCATCGGTGCCGGCACGATTGGTATTGCCGCCATCTGGACGCTCGGCACGCTGTTCAAGCCGATGGTGGAGGGCGTGCGCGCGTCCATGGGGGCGCTGCGTGGCGGCACGGCGGGCAATGGCGGCGAGGTGCCGCGCACGCAGCGCGACATGCCGGCGATGTGGATTGGCGTGATCACGCTGGTGCTGCTGGTGGTGCTGGCCGTCACGTTCGGCCATTTCCTTGCGCCGGCGCCGCTCGACAGTGCCGCGCGCTGGAAGCTGGTGGCNTGCGCGGTGCTGTTCGCATTCGTGTTCGGCTTCCTGGTNGCNGCCGCCTGCGGCTATATGGCCGGCCTGGTCGGTTCCTCGGCGAGCCCGATTTCGGGCATCGGCATCATCGCGGTGATCCTGGTTTCGCTGCTGATCCTCGGCCTGGGCACGCTCGAAGGGCTGCTCGATACGCCGGCGGGCGGCAAGTTCGCCATCGCGCTGGCCATCTTTACGACCTCGGCGGTGGTGGCGGTGGCCTCGATCTCGAACGACAACCTGCAGGATCTGAAGACGGGCTGGCTGGTCGGCGCCACGCCNTGGCGCCAGCAGGTGGCCCTGCTGATTGGCTGCGTGGTGGGCGCGGCGGTGATTCCGCCGGTGCTGGAGCTGCTCTACAACGCCTATGGTTTCGCGGGGGCGCTGCCGCGTGCGGACATGGATCCGAACCAGGCGCTGGCCGCGCCGCAGGCCACGCTGATGACGGCGATTGCCACCGGCATTTTCACGCACCAGCTGAACTGGACCATGATCCTGATCGGCGTGGGGCTCGGTGTGGTGCTGATCGCCATCGACGAAATGCTGCGGCGGCGCGGTGGCGTGGCGCGCCTGCCGGTGCTGGCCGTGGGCATCGGCATCTACCTGCCGCCCACCATCAGCTCGGCGCTGGTAGTGGGGGCGGTGTTGTCGTGGTGGCTGCTGCGCACGGAACGCCGGCGCGCCGAAGCGCGGGGCGACGATGTGAAGACGGTGGTGGAGCACGCCGAACGTCGCGGCACCCTGCTGGCATCGGGCCTGATCGTCGGGGAGAGCNTGGTTGGTGTGGCCCTNGCCGCGGTGATCGGCCTGTCCGGCAAGGAGGCGCCGCTGGCGCTGGTGGGCGAAGGATTCGGCANCACGGCCCAGTGGCTCGGGCTCGCGGTCTTCGTCGCGGTGTGTATCGGATTCTGCCGGCGGGTGCTGTCGGCGCGCTGANGGCGTACTGCGCGCGATACGGAGGAGGGGCGTCGCCTCTCTTCCGTGCGGGAGCGGCGCGGCCGCGGCGGCCCGAGGTCAGTCTTCCTCGTCGGCCGGCAGGTCAGGCGACGGCGTCTCGTCGGGCTTGCCGCCGATCACATACTTCTCGGAAGCCCAGGCACCGAGGTCGATCTGCTTGCACCGATCGGAACAGAAGGGACGGAACTTGTTCTCCGGCACCCAGGCAACATCCTTGCCGCAGGTGGGACATTTGACGACCGCTGGCATCGCGTACTTCAGAAATTGCAGAGTTTAAGCAGGAAGGGGATGTCCGCATCCACCGAGCGCGGACGCATATCGCCATCCTGCTGGGTGAAGCGCACCCAGAGCATGTACTTGTTGGCGCTCATCTCGGGGATGAAAGCCAGCAGCGACTCGTCCAGGTACACCTGCATGAGCTGGTAGCTGCGGCCGGACAGCATTTGCTGGTAGCTGCCGCCCGTGGCAATCACCTTGCCGCTCTGGCCCGACTCGCGCAGCAGGCGCAGCACGATCATCGCGCCCATGCGCAGCGACGCCAGCGGCCGGGCCCATTTGAGGATGTCGGCGCGGCGGTCGTCGGCGGGGCGATGCTGCCACGCATAGTAGGCCGGCAGGTCGAACTCGCAGGTGCCGCCCGGAATGATGGCGCGGCTGCGAATGCTGGTGAGCCATTCGTTGTCGGTCAGCAGCTGGCCGGCCTTGCCGACCGTCTGGTTCAAGGCGGCAATACCCTGTTCGATCTCGGTGATGACGCTGACCAGGGCGTCCTGGTCGATCTGCGGATTCGCACGCAGCGGCGCCAGCGCCTGGCGCTGGCGTTCCAGTTCCTTGATCAGGTCAGTCTTGAGATCGGCACGGCCCGCGACATCGATGATCTCGAAGATCGTGGTGATGGCAACGTGATGTTGCAGTGGATGTTCCTGTCCAAGGAAATAATCCAGCCGATCGAACAGGTCTTCCAGGCGCAGGAGCGTCCTGATGCGTTCGTTGAAAGGATATTCGTACAGGATCAAGTCGGTATCCGTGCTGCGCGCCGAATGGCGGCTCGTTTCAGTCGGAGGGCGCTCGGCGGCCCGCTGCCGGTCTTCCCCCACGCTCGATCGCGTAACGCTGGCGGCACAAGGGCCGCAATTCGTCACCGAGCGCGCATTTGCCGGCATGTTTCAGCGCATTCTATGCGAGTCGGGCGTTGAGGACAAATCGAATCTGTCCCACGCGGCCTTTCAGGGACGTGCGCGAGACCGTGTGCGCCGCTGTGGTCGATGGATGTGGCCTATGCAGTGCGGCCTATGCCGTGGCCGCTGCAGCGGACAGCCGGCGATAGAGGGCATCGAGCCCTTCCACCTGCGGCGCCAGTGCCTCGGGCGGGCCGTCGTTGTCGATCACGTCGTCGGCCACCGCAAGGCGCGCTGCGCGGGTGGCCTGCTTCGCCATGATGCTCAGAACCTGATCGCGCGTGAACCCATTGCGCGCCATCACGCGCGCCACCTGGGTGGCTTCCTGGCAGTCGACCACCAGCACACGGCCCACGCGCGTGCGCCACGTGCCCGATTCCACCAGCANCGGCACCACATAGATCAGATAGGGATGCTGGCCCGCGGCGCGGATCGCCGCCGCGCGGGCTTCGGTCAGTTGCCGGATCAGCGGATGGGTGATGCCTTCGAGCCGCGCCTTGGCCGATGGGTCGGAGAACACCAGCGCGCGCATCGCATCGCGATCCATGGCGCCATCGGGCCGCAGGCAGCGCGGTCCGAACGCCTCCACGAGCGGCGCGATGGCCGCGCCGCCGGGGGCNGTGATCTCATGGGCNAGCAGGTCGGTATCGATCAGCGCGGCGCCTCGTGCGGCAAACATGTCNGCGACGCGGGTCTTGCCGGAGCCGATACCGCCAGTGAGGCCGATTTCCAGCATGGGGCATACAGTCGTTTCATTGGCCATGGCGCCAACGATACCAGCTT
>Ga0055524_1001821_pt1 | contig 11688 bp, 10 predicted proteins | sample AraplaCol_mCL_r2_2_FD_55011 | JGI IMG/M metagenome (GOLD analysis project Ga0055524, IMG submission 55011) | Arabidopsis root microbial communities from North Carolina, USA - plate scrape MF_Col_mCL_r2 | ecosystem: Host-associated > Plants > Roots > Endosphere | place: USA: North Carolina...
CATGAAAGTATTGGTAGTCGACGACGACGTAGTCTCACGCATGGTGCTGATGCACCTGATCGACGGTTGCGGCAAGTTCGAGATCGTCGAGGCGGAGGATGGCGCCGACGCCTGGCAGCAGCTAGGGGATGGGCTGCGTCCGGGCATCGTTTTTTGCGACCTGCGCATGCCGCGCCTGTCCGGCATCGAGCTGCTGCAGCACGTGCGCAGCCATGGCGAACTGGCGCAGGTGCCGTTCGTGCTGGTGTCGTCCGCCACCGACAAGGAAACAGTGCAGCAGGCCACCCTGGCCGGCGCCACCGGCTATATCGTCAAGCCGTTCCAGTCGGAGCAGGTGCGCGCCCACCTCGGCGCTTTCCTCGACCAGGCAGCCAATGGTTATGAACACCGGGCGGAAGAACCGGCCGCCACCCTGGTGCGGCTGGGGATTGGCGCCGATCGTTTGCTGGTTTACCTGACCGGGTTCCAGAACCAGCTGACGGCGGCCAGCAACGAGATCGATGCGCTGCTGGCGCACGACGAGCAGGCCGAGGTGCGCGTGCGGCTGGAGCGCCTGCATACCGGCTGCACCACGCTCGGCCTGCACGGCGCCGCGGCGGCCTTGAAGCCTCTCATGGGAGGCCATACCAGCAACGAAGCAGTGCAGGCGGCGCTGACGGACGTCATTCGGGCGGTGCTGCACCAGTCCTCCCTGGTGCGGCAGGGATAGCCTTCCCGGCCTTGCGGTAAATATATTTTAGGTTTAAAGTAGTCTGCACCGCAGGCTGTACTTTCAACCGAACCTTACCCAGGCGACCATGAACAGAACCACTGCAGCAGAACCGAGCGCGCATCTCGACCAGTTCGCGCGCCAGCACCTTCCACCGGCTGACCAATGGCCGGACCTGGTGTTCGATCTCCCCGAGTTGCAGTACCCGGCGCGCCTGAACTGCGTGGCCGAGATCCTGGACAAGGCCGTTGCCGGCGGTGGTGGAGGGCGCCTTGCACTGCGTGGCGATGGCATCAACTGGACTTACGCCGAACTGCAGCAGCAGGTCGACCGCATCGTCAATGTGCTGCGCGGTCCAATGGGACTGGTACCCGGCAACCGCGTGCTGCTGCGCGGCGCCAACCATCCGATGATGGCCGCCGCCGTGCTGGCCGTGCTCAAGGCCGGACTGATCGCCGTTCCCACCATGCCGCTGCTGCGCGCGCGCGAGCTGGGCGTCATCATGCAAAAGGCGCAGGTACAGGCGGTATTGTGCGCCCATGCCTTGCGCGAAGAGATCGAAGCCGCGCCAGGCCGCCCTGAACGCACCCTGTGGTTCAACGTGCCTGCCGACGCCCAGTCCGGCCTGGCGCCGGAAAGCTCGCTCGACGCCCTGGTGGCCGGGCAGCCTGCGAGCGCAACGGCTTGCGACACCGCTGCCGACGATATCTGCCTGATCAGCTTCACCTCCGGCACCACCGGCGTCCCGAAAGGCACCATCCACTTCCACCGCGACGTGCTGGCCATCTGCGACTGCTTCCCGCGCCATGTCCTCAAGTCGGGCGCCGGCGACCTGTTCATCGGCACCCCGCCGCTTGCCTTTACCTTCGGCCTCGGTGGCCTGCTGCTGTTCCCGCTGCGCGTCGGCGCCGCTGCCGTGTTGCTGGAAAAGCTGACGCCCGAAGCCCTGCTGCAGGCTATCGAAAAATACCGCGCCACCATCTGCTTCACCGCACCGACTTTCTACCGGCAGATGGCCACGCTTGCCGGCAAATACGACTTGTCCAGCCTGAAGAAATCCGTCTCGGCCGGCGAAGCCCTGCCGGTCGCCACACGGGAGGCGTGGCAGCAAGCCACCGGCCTGCGCATGATCGACGGCATCGGCGCTACGGAAATGCTGCATATCTTCATCTCCGCCGCGGGCGACGAGATCCGGCCCGGCGCCACCGGCAAGCCGATCCCCGGCTATCGCGCCTGCGTGCTCGATAACAAGGGCCAGCCGGTAGGCCCTGGAATCGTCGGCCGCCTGGCCGTGAAAGGCCCGACCGGTTGCCGCTACCTGGACGATCCGCGCCAGCGCGACTACGTGCTGAATGGCTGGAACCTGACCGGCGACGCCTATGAAATGGATGCCGACGGCTACTTCTTCTACCGTTCGCGCACGGACGACATGATCATCTCCGCCGGCTATAACATCGCCGGCCCCGAAGTGGAGGACGCCTTGCTGCGCCATCCTGCCGTGGCCGAATGCGGCGTGGTCGGCAAGCCGGACGAGGAGCGCGGCCAGGTGGTGGAAGCGCACGTGGTGCTCAAGCCCGGCTTCGAACCATCGCCCGAAATGGCGGCGCAACTGCAGGACTTCGTCAAGGAACAGATCGCGCCGTACAAGTATCCGCGCTCNATCCGCTTNCTGACTTCGCTGCCGCGCACCGAAACCGGCAAGCTGCAACGCTTCAAACTCCGTAGCACCTGAGGAATCGCATGAATATCGTTTGNATTGGCGGCGGTCCGGCCGGCCTGTATTTTGCCCTGCTGATGAAAAAGCAGGACCCGTCGCACCGCATTGTCGTGGTGGAGCGCAACCGGCCTTACGATACCTTCGGCTGGGGCGTGGTGTTTTCCGACCAGACGCTGGGCAACCTGGTGGCAGCCGACGAAAAGACGGCGCGCGAAATCCTGCAGTCCTTCAATCACTGGGACGATATCGACGTTTTCTTCAAGGGGCAGAAGGTCACCTCGGGCGGGCACGGCTTCTGCGGCATCGGCCGCAAGCGCCTGCTGAACATCCTTCAGCAGCGCTGCGAAGAGCTGGGCGTGGAGCTGGTGTTCGAGACCGATGTGCAGGACGACAGCGAGCTGGCGGCACGTTACGACGCCGACCTGGTGATCGCATCGGATGGCCTGAATTCGCGCGTCCGCACCCGCTACGAAGCGACCTTCCAGCCGATGATCGAAGCGCGCCAATGCCGCTTCGTCTGGCTGGGCACGACAAAGAAGTTCGATGCCTTCACCTTCGATTTCCAGCAAACGGAGCATGGCTGGTTCCAGGCGCACATCTACCAGTACGACGGCGAGACCTCGACCTTCATCATCGAAACGCCGGAGTCCGTGTGGCGCGCTGCCGGGCTGGAAGACATGTCGCAGGAAGAGGCATTGGCCTGGTGCGAGAAGCTGTTCGCAGACCGGCTGGAAGGGCACAAGCTGATGTCCAACGCCGCCCACCTGCGCGGTTCGAATGTCTGGATCAAGTTCCCGCGCATCGTGTGCCAGCAGTGGGTGCACTGGAATGGCGACGTGCCGGTGGTCCTGATGGGCGACGCGGCGCATACCGCGCACTTCTCGATCGGCTCCGGCACCAAGCTGGCGCTGGAAGATGCGATCGAGCTGGCGCGCTGCTTCTCCGCACATGGCAACGCGCNCGANGCNNTGGCCGCNTACCAGGAAGTGCGCGCCGTCGAAGTGCTGAAGATCCAGAGCGCAGCGCGCAATTCAATGGAATGGTTCGAGAACGTGCAGCGCTACACGGCGATGGAAGCNCCGCAATTCGCCTATTCGATGCTGACCCGCAGCCAGCGCCTGTCGCATGAAAACCTGCGCGTGCGCGACAAGGACTATGTGGCCGGCTTCGAGCGCTGGCTGGGCGAACGGGCTTTTGCGCAGTCCGGGCTGGCGGCGCCGGCGCTTCCGGCCGGCCGTTCGATTCCACCCATGTTCACGCCTTACAAAGTACGCGGGCTGGTGCTGAAAAACCGCATCGTGGTGTCGCCAATGGCGCAATACAGCGCGGTCGATGGCTGCGTCGGCGACTGGCATATGGCGCACCTGGGCGCGCGCGCCATGGGCGGCGCGGCGCTGGTGATGGCGGAGATGACCTGCGTTTCCGCCGATGCGCGCATTACGCCGTTCTGCCCCGGCATGTACGCCCCCGCGCACACCATGGCCTGGAAACGCATCGTCGACTTCGTCCACCAGAATACGGACGCTAAAATCGGCCTGCAGCTCGGCCACGCCGGCGCCAAGGGATCGACCCGCGCCATGTGGGACGGCATCGACCTGCCGCTCGATAAAGGCAATTGGCCGCTGCTGGCGGCGTCGCAGCAGCAATACCTGGCCGGCGTGTCGCAGGTAGCCCGCACTGCAAGCACCGAAGACATGCGCCGCATCGAGGCCGATTTCGTGCGCGCCACGCTGGCGGCAGAAGAAGCGGGTTTCGANTGGCTGGANCTGCANTGCGCGCACGGCTACCTGNTGTCGTCCTTCATCTCGCCGCTGACCAATGAGCGCGGCGACGAATATGGCGGCTCGCTGGAGAACCGCTGCCGCTTCCCTTTGCGCGTGTTCAAGGCCATGCGTGCGGCCTGGCCGGCGCATAAGCCGATGAGCGTGCGCATTTCGGCGCACGACTGGGTGGAAGGCGGCATCACACCGGACGATGCGGTGCAGATTGCGCGCCTGTTCAAGCAGGCGGGCGCCGACATGATCGACTGTTCCTCAGGGCAGGTCAGCAAGCTGGAAAAGCCGATATTCGGCCGCATGTTCCAGACGCCGTTCGCGGACCGCGTGCGCAACGAGGCGGAGATTCCGACGATCGCGGTCGGCTCGATCTTCGAAGCCGACCACGCCAACGGCATCATCGCTGCAGGCCGTGCGGACCTGTGCGCGGTGGGGCGCCCGCACCTCGCCAATCCAGCGTGGACGCTTGCCGAGGCAGCCAAGCTTGGCTACACCCCTGTGTCCTGGCCGAAGCAGTACCTGGCCGGCAAGCAGCAGCTTGAGCGCAACCTCGAACGCGAGCGCCAGCTGGCTGCTGCCAGCGCCGGCCTGACGCCGCAGCAGGTCGCTGCCAGATTGCTGGAGGGCTGAACGTGGCGCTTACCGGTCACCATGCATTCATCACCGGCGGCAGCCGGGGCATCGGGCTGGCTTGCGCGCGCGCATTGCTCGCGCAGGGCGCCAGTGTGACGATTGCCGGCCGCGACGCAGCGGCGCTTGAACGCGCAGCCGACTCGCTGCGGTCCGAGGGCGTACAAACCGGGAAACCGGCCGGATTGGGCGTCCCGTCTGACCCGCAGGGCCAGGCACCCGCTGTGCACCCGCCGCGAGTGGACGTCTGCGTATTGGACGTGACCGACGAAGCGGCCGTCCACGCCGCCATTGCAAGCGCCGCGCAGCAACTCGGCCCCATTACCATCCTGCTGAACAATGCAGGGCAGGCGCAGCCCGCGCCGTTTGCGAAGACCACTTCCCGGCATTGGCAACAGATGCTCGATGTGAACCTGACCGGCGCCTTCCACTGCACGCAAGCGGTGTTGCCGCAAATGCTGGAAAAAGGCTGGGGCAGGATCATCAACATCGCCTCGACCGCGGGCCTGAAAGGCTACAAATATGTCAGCGCCTACGTCGCCGCCAAGCACGGCCTGGTCGGCCTGACGAAGGCACTGGCGCTGGAGCTGGCGACGAAAAACATTACGGTCAACGCTGTCTGCCCCGGCTACACCGAGACCGATATCGTGCATGAAGCCATCGCCAACATCATGCAGAAAACCGGCCGCACCGAAGAACAGGCGCGGGCCGAACTGGCGGCAGGCAATCCGCAACAGAAACTGGTGCAGGTCGAGGAAGTCGCCAACGCCGTGGCCTGGCTCTGCCAGCCGGCGTCCGGCGCAATGACCGGCCAATCCATCGCCGTCGCCGGCGGTGAAGTCATGTAAGGAACCGGAACGATGCAACTGGACTTCGAAAGCCGCCTGACCAACGACCACCACCAGTCGCTGAAACTGTGGCTGCGCATGCTCTCCTGCACCACCAAGATCGAGGCCGAAATCCGCAGCCGCCTGCGCACCGAGTTCGGCATCACGCTGCCGCGCTTCGACCTGATGGCGCAGCTTGAGCGCCACCCCGAAGGCCTGCGCATGGGCGAACTCTCCAAGCGCATGATGGTCACGGGCGGCAATGTCACCGGCATCACCGACCAATTGGAACAGGAAAACCTGGTGGTGCGCGTGCCGGATCCGAAAGACGGCCGCGCCTTCAGCGTCAAGCTCACGCCGGCCGGCCGCAAGGCTTTCGCGCAGATGGCCGAAGTCCACGAAAGCTGGGTCGCCGAGCTGCTGCAAGAGATTTCGCAAGAAGACAAAGGACAGCTCATCGAACTGCTGTCGCAAATGAAGGGCCACCTGTACGCCCGCGAACAAAAGGACAAACCATGAAATACCTGCAAGGGGAACCGCAAGACCTGCCAGGCAACCGCGCGCAACTCGCGGCATACCAGGCCAAACACTTCCAGTTCACGGTGGAGCAGGGCGTCGCCACGCTCACGCTGGACCGCCCCGAGCGCAAGAATCCGCTCACCTTCGATTCCTACGCCGAATTGCGCGAACTGTTTCGCGCGCTGGCCTATGCCGACGACGTCAAGGTCATCGTCATCACCGGAGCGGGCGAGAATTTCTGCTCCGGCGGCGACGTGCATGAAATCATCGGCCCGCTGACCAAGCTCGATATGCCTGGCCTGCTGGCCTTCACCCGCATGACCGGCGACGTGGTCAAGGCCATGCGCGCCTGCCCGCAACCGGTAATCGCCGCTATCGACGGCGTGTGTGCCGGCGCCGGTTCCATGCTGGCCCTGGGTTCGGACATCCGCCTCGGCACGGAACGCAGCAAGACCGCCTTCCTGTTCACCCGTGTCGGCCTTGCCGGCTGCGACATGGGCGCCTGCGCCTTGTTGCCGCGCGTGATCGGCCAGGGACGCGCCGCCGAATTGCTGTACACCGGCCGCTCGATGTCCGGCACGGAAGGCGAACGCTGGGGCTTCTTCAACAGCCTGCACGCGCCGGAAAACCTGCTCGCTGCGGCGCAAGCCTTCGCGCAAGGCCTGGCCAGCGGCCCGACCTTTGCGCACGGCATGACCAAGAAGATGCTGCAGCAGGAATGGAATATGGGCGTGGACGAAGCCATCGAAGCCGAGGCGCAGGCGCAGGCCATCTGCATGGCCACCAACGACTTCCACCGCGCCTACCATGCGTTCGTGGCGAAGCAAAAACCGGTTTTTGAGGGCGACTGAGATGGCCGATAAATCCTACCTGGGCTGGCCCTTCTTCGAACAACGCCACGGCACGCTGGAGCGTGAGCTGGATGCNTGGGCCNCCGAGCATGTACGCGACGCGCACGGNAGTGATACCGATGCCCAATGCCGTGCGCTGGTGCGCGCATTGGGAGNCGCAGGCTGGCTGCGCCACGCGATTGGCGGTACTGCATACGGCGGCGCGCTCGACGCCATCGACACCCGCGCCATTTGCCTGATTCGCGAAACGCTGGCCCGCCACAACGGCCTGGCCGATTTCGCCTTCGCCATGCAGGGCCTGGGCTCCGGCGCCATCAGCCTGTTTGGCAGCGACGCCAACAAACAAGCCTACCTGCCGCGCGTTGCAAAAGGCGAGGCCATCGCGGCCTTCGCCCTGTCCGAACCGCAAGCCGGTTCGGACGTCGCCGCCATGCAATGTGCCGCCGAGCAGGATGGCGACCATTACGTGCTCAATGGCGAGAAAACCTGGATCTCCAACGGCGGCATCGCCGACTTCTACGTCGTCTTTGCCCGTACCGGCGAACAGCCCGGCGCACGCGGCATCAGCGCTTTCATCGTCGACAAGGACGCGCCAGGCTTCGAGATCGCCGAGCGCATCAACGTCATCGCCCCGCACCCGCTGGCACGCCTGAAATTCAGCAACTGCCGCATTCCCTCCAGCCAGCGCCTGGGCGAAGCGGGGCAGGGCTTCAAGGTTGCGATGGCCACGCTGGACGTCTTCCGCACCTCGGTCGCCGCCGCTTCGCTGGGCTTCGCCCGCCGCGCGCTGGATGAGGCGCTGACGCATGCACAGGGCCGCAAGATGTTCGGCCAGACCCTGGCCGACTTCCAGCTCACGCAAGCCAAGCTGGCGCAGATGGCAACCGGCGTCGATGCGTCCGCGCTGCTGACCTACCGCGCGGCCTGGCAGCGCGACCAGGGCCAGAAGGTCACCAAGGAAGCAGCCATGGCCAAGATGACCGCCACCGAAACCGCACAGCAGGTGATCGATGCCGCCGTGCAGATGTTCGGCGGCATGGGCGTGGTCAGCGAACATCCGGTCGAGCGCCTGTACCGTGAAATCCGCGCGCTGCGGATCTATGAAGGCGCCACCGAAGTACAACAATTGATCATCGCGCGCGAACTGTTGCGCGAAGGCTGAGGAGTCACTATGCAAGTTTTACAACCGCCAGGCTGGGCGCGTCCCCGCGGCTATTCGAATGGCATCGCAGCCACCGGCCGCATGGTGTTTGTCAGCGGCATGATCGGCTGGGANGCAAATTGCGAATTCCAAACAGATGATTTCGCAGGACAAGTGCGCCAGGCCATNGAGAACATCCTCACCGTNCTGAAGGAAGCTGGTGGCGGCCCGCANCANATCGCCCGCATGACCTGGTACGTNGTGGACAAGCANGAATACATGGGGGCATACAAGGAGATCGGNGCCATTTACCGCGAGCTGATCGGCAATCATTATCCGGCCATGACGGCAGTGGAAGTTGCCGGCCTGCTGGAAGCGCGCGCCAGGGTAGAGATCGAAGTCACGGCAGTCGTGCCCGCGTAGTTTTAACGAAGTGCTATAGTCCGGCCGTGGAGGTGCAATGCCATGGCTAAACTTTGTTCGCGCCTGCTTGGCGCAATCTTTCTGCTAGTCCTGTCGACGGCGCAAGGCGCCACGCCGCTGTTGACGGATGCGGACATCGCCCAGCTATCGACCTGGCTGGGCAATGGCCCGATCAGGCTGGAGCGCTTGTACAAGAAGCGCGACGGACAAACCGCAGCGGATTTCCACGCGGCCGTCGACGGCAAGGGCCGTACATTTACGGTGATGGAGGCCACCAATGAGCTTGGGCAACTGTTCAAGGTCGGCGGCTATAACCCGCAGAGCTGGGATTCGTCGGGGAAATTCCACATCACGACCGAAGATGAAAAGCGCACCGGTTTCCTGTTCAACCTGACCTCGCGCCAGATGCACCGCCAGACGCCGCGCACTTACGCGCTGGATACGGTCGGTTCCTTCCAGACCTGGAACGATGCCAAGACCGGCCCGGTATTCGGCGCCGGCCATGACTTGTACGTGCCATGGGACTTGACCAATGGCGGCTACTCGATCATGTATTCCTATATCGACCCCGAGCGCAGCAACTTCGACTCGAGCCTGCTCGATGGGCGCGATTACAAGTCGCCCAACGTTACCTACGGCGATATGGAAGTGTGGCGTGTGTTCGCGGTGCCGGAGGCGCAGACCTGGCTGATGCTCCTGTCGGGCCTCGGCATACTGGGATTTGCCGCCCGGCGCCAGGCCGGCAATCCTGCTTATTGTTCCAGGTAGCGCTGGGCGTCGAGCGCGGCCATGCAGCCGGTTCCTGCGCTGGTGATGGCCTGTCGGTAGACGTGGTCCTGCACGTCGCCTGCGGCGAACACACCGGGGATGCTGGTTGCAGTAGCAAAGCCCGACGTCCCTGCCCGCGTTTTGATGTAGCCGCCGCTGTGCATCTCCAGTTGCCCTTCGAAGATGCCGGTATTTGGCTTGTGCCCGATAGCGACAAAGATGCCGTGCACGGCGACGTGCTCGAGGTAGCCCTGGTTGTGCCGCAGGACCATGCCGGTCACGCCTGAGTCGTCACCGCGCACGTCGTGCAGGTTGGCATTCAGCTTCAGCACAATTTTTCCTTCCGCAACTTTCGCATGCAGGCGGTCGACCAGGATAGGCTCGGCGCGGAACTTGTCGCGCCGGTGCACCAGGGTGACGCGCGAGACGATGTTGGAGAGATAAAGCGCTTCTTCGACCGCCGTATTGCCGCCGCCGATTACGGCGACTTCGCGGCCCCGGTAGAAGAAACCGTCGCAGGTGGCGCAGGCCGAAACGCCGCGGCCCATGAAAGCCTGTTCGGAAGGCAGTCCGAGATACTGGGCGGACGCGCCGGTGGCGATAACCAGGGCGTCGCAAGTGTATTCTCCCGCGTCGCCGAGCAGGCGCAGCGGCTTTTCCTGCAGGCGTGCGGTATGGATATGGTCGAACACCATCCGCGTGCCGAAGCGTTCGGCATGCTCGCGGAAGCGCTGCATCAGGTCCGGGCCCTGCACGCCCAGCGGATCGGCGGGCCAGTTTTCGACATCGGTGGTGGTCATCAGTTGGCCGCCTTGCTCCAGGCCGGTGACCAGCATGGGCTGCAAGTTGGCGCGGGCGGCGTAGATGGCGGCAGCGTAGCCGGCCGGGCCGGAGCCGAGAATGAGAACGCGGGAATGAATTGGCATGGTTTTCCTTGGGTAGTAGCCGGTCAATACCAGCAGCAAGGAAAACGGTTCAAAATTTCCGGAAAGAATTGCGAAGTATGACTGCTTGTCGAGGTTGGTGAGCTCAATACAGTCCGGCGACCCGTCCCAGCAGACCAAGCAGGAAGAAAAAGCCGGTCAGAAAGGTGCCCATCATCCATTTGAAGTTGGAGCTGATTTCCTTCCTCAACTCGGCAAATCCTTGATCCATTTTGGTTTGCTGTTCGCTGAAACGGCGATCCAGGGCCTCACGCAAATCTGCAATCGCTTTCGCGTTGTCGGCGATGGTAGTCATATTTCTATCCGCCAATTCCTTCAACGTTTCCACTTCAATTTCGACCTTCACAAGACGGATTTCGGTATCCATATGGCCTCCGGCGACAGTTTGGCCAACTGTGGAGCAAGGTCCGTAAGAATATATTGAGATTGGACAGGAAGCTTTCGAAAAAGTTCCGGAGAAAAGCAGAAAGGGAGCGGGGGGAAGCTATTGGTCCCCCCGACTGGAATCGAACCAGTATCCCACGCTTAGGAGGCATGTGCACTATCCATTGTGCTACGGGGAGGACGCAAAGCGAGCGCAATTATAGCTGACGGCGCTGCAATTGCTACAATGCGCGTTTATCGCACTCATTTCCTCCCCGTCATGGCAGTCGTCTCCCTCTCTTCCGCGCAGCTGGCATTTGGCCACCATGCGCTTCTTGACCACGCAGAGTTTGCTCTCGAAACCGGCGAGCGCGTCGGTCTGATTGGCCGCAACGGCACGGGCAAGTCTTCGCTGCTGAAGATTATCGCCGGCCGCCAGAAGCTGGACGATGGCCTGCTGGTCATGCAGCAGGGCCTGAAAATCGCCTACGTGGAGCAGGAGCCGCAGTTCGATCCGGAGATGGCGGTGTATGACGCCGTTGCCGCCGGCCTGGGCGAGCTGCCGCAGCTGGCGAAGGACTATGAGGAGCTGACCGCCCAGCTGGGCCACGGCGACGATGATGCCGTAATGGAGCGCATGCACGACATCCAGCTGAAACTGGATGCCGCCGATGCCTGGAACCTGAAGAACAAAGTCGAGCAAACGCTGGACCGCCTGAATCTGGGCAAGGAAGCGAAGATGAACACGCTGTCCGGCGGTATGAAAAAACGCGTGGCGCTGGCGCGCGCCCTGGTCGCCGCGCCCGACGTGCTGCTGCTGGACGAACCGACCAACCACCTGGACTTCACCTCCATCATGTGGCTGGAAGGCCTGCTGCGCGATTTCAAGGGCAGCATCCTGTTCATTACCCACGACCGCTCCTTCCTGGACAACGTCGCTACGCGCATCATCGAGCTGGACCGCGGCACCTTGCTGTCCTATCCCGGCAACTTCAGCGCCTACCAGACCCGCAAGCAGGAA
>Ga0055524_1001854_pt1 | contig 11582 bp, 10 predicted proteins | sample AraplaCol_mCL_r2_2_FD_55011 | JGI IMG/M metagenome (GOLD analysis project Ga0055524, IMG submission 55011) | Arabidopsis root microbial communities from North Carolina, USA - plate scrape MF_Col_mCL_r2 | ecosystem: Host-associated > Plants > Roots > Endosphere | place: USA: North Carolina...
GTCTACANCGACGGCCAGCTGAAGGCTTCCGGCTCGGGTTCCTCGATGTCCTACACCTGGAATTCCCGCAAAGCCGGCGCCGGCAACCACACCATCCAGGCTGTCGCCCGCGATGCAGCCGGCAACACCTCCACCACCAGCGTGCAAGTTACCCGCTGATTAATAAGAACCCTGTTTTAGCCCGGCCTCGGCCGGGCTTTTTTATTATCAAGCGGTAATATCAATTAATGCCGCGTCAAATGAACATTAATTAAGGGAAATTGCTGCGCGCCATTAGTTAACTCTTTGATTTGACTGAATATTATTATTCGCTACAATCATGCAAGCCAACTTTGCATAAACGCTCAGATTGATTTGTATCAGGTTGTAATTTCCGGGCAAATTCAATTGCCAGACGGTAAATCGGAAATTATTATCGTTGCCCTGAAGTCTGACAAAGGCAAACCGCGCGAAAGCACGGGACGCAAAGTCAACGGTCTACCGACGCCCAATGTGCGCCTATGACGGCTGGACTGCCAGATACACAGGTGACACTGAAGTCCCCTGTGTGCTCTTCAACCACCCTTCGGGGCGGGAGGCAGTCCTCTTTTTCTGAAATTTTGAAAACTGGACTACCATCTATGAAGAACCGCTCCACCGCAGCCCGCCTCTCCAATACCTCCCTGACCGTTTTCGCAGTCTCCGCAGCGCTCTTCGCGCTGGCACCCGCTGCCCACGCCGATAAACCCGGCGCTGAACCATTCGCTCGCGGCCGGATCCTGGTCGAACCACGTGCCGGCCTGACCGACGAGAATTTCGAAAAAGCGTTGAAGAAGCACGGCGGCGGCAAAAGGCGCAAACTGGGCCAGAGCAACCTGCACCTGGTCGACACCGCCGCGGGTTCCGAGGAAGAAGTTGTCAACGCCCTCAGGAACGATCCGAACTTCAAATATGCTGAGCTCGACAAACGCGTTGAAGCATCCGCAACGACGAACGACCCCTACCTGGGCAGCGAGTGGCACATCAACAAAATCGGCGCCAACACCGCCTGGGATAAGGCGCAAGGCGCTGGCGTGACGATTGCCATCCTGGACTCCGGCGTCGATGCCGTACCAGACCTGGCGCCGCACATGGTTGCCGGCTACAACATTTACGACGGCAACACCAATACTGCCGACGTTTGCGGCCACGGCACCCAGGTCGCCGGTGCTGCCGCTGCCGCGATGAACAATGGTGCAGGCGTTGCTGGTGTTGCAGGCCAAGCCAAGATCATGCCGGTGCGTATCGCCTACGTTGACCCAAGCTATGGCTGCTACGCCTGGTACTCGACCATCGCCAGCGGCATCACCTGGGCGGCCGACCACGGCGCCCGCGTGGTCAACGTCAGCTACGCTGGCCTGCCGACCAGCTCGGCCATTATCAGCGCTGCGAATTACCTGAAGGGCAAGGGCGGCCTGCTGTTCGTCGCCGCCGGTAACTTCAATCGCGACGAAGGCTATACCCCAACCACCAGCATGATTCCTGTCTCGGCAACTGACAATAACGACGCACGCGCCAGCTTCTCCAGCTATGGCAACTACGTGGCACTGTCGGCTCCGGGCACCGGCATTTACACCACCAATAAAGGCGGCAGCTATGGCGCCATCGGCGGCACCTCGATCGCCTCCCCGATTGCCGCAGCTGTTGCAGCGCTGGTCATGTCGGCCAACCCGTCCCTGAGCAATACCAAGGTGGAAAGCATCCTGTATTCGACCGCAGTTGACCTGGGCGCCGCCGGCCGTGATCCGCAGTTCGGCTATGGCCGTGTGAACGCAGGCGCCGCTGTGGCAGCCGCTGGCGGCTCTACCACCCCAACTCCAGGCGACACTACTGCGCCGACCGTTGCCATCGCCGCACCGCTGGGCAGCGCGACCGTATCCGGCTCCGTTGCCGTGAACGTCAATGCCAGCGACAACGTGGGCGTGGCCCGAGTTGACCTGAAGGTGAATAACACCGTGGTTGCATCGGACAGCTCCGCACCGTTCGCTTTCGCCTGGGATTCGAAAGGTGTCGTGAACGGTATGGCAACCCTGTCCGCCGTCGCTTATGACGCAGCGGGCAACGTGGCTTCTTCGATCCCGGTTTCGGTCAATGTCTCCAATAGCACAACGACTGCGCCGGTAACCGACACCACTGCGCCGGTCGTGAAGATCACCAACCCAACCAATGGCGGCACCGTTCGCGGCAACGTCGCTATCACGGTGAACGCGACCGACAACAGCGGCAACGCCAACATCGCGCTGTCGCTGTACGTAGATGGTGTCTTGAAGGCGACCGGCACTGGTTCCAGCCTGTCTTACAGCTGGAACACCAAGAAGTCCAATCCTGGGAACCACACCATCCAGGCGGTAGCGAAGGACAAAGCTGGTAATACTGCCACTTCCACTGAAACCGTTTCGAGCCGATAAGCTCAACCCAAATAAAAACGGCAGCCGCGGCTGCCGTTTTTTCTATGCGTGAAGTTCAAAGCAGTTTCCTGCGTTTGTAAGCGAGACCAAAGAGTCCGGTAGCCAGCAGGGCCAGGGTGCCTGGTTCAGGAATCGTTTGTGGTGGGCCACCGCATGGGTTTTGAGGAGTAGGAACGCATTCGCCGTTGATCGGAGCGCCTTTAATATACGTCCACTCTTCGTAGCCGTCGTTATTCCCATACTTTCCTGGATCAAGGTTGGCGCTAGTCCCTAAGCGCGAATACAGGTAAATGAAGGCGCCATTTTTCTGTGCATCCGTTGTCAACCCCATTGCGGCAAAGATCGGATCGAAGGCCGTTGCCGGGATGTCCAGTGTCATGTCGCCAGTACCGCTACCGCTATTCAAGTTGTAATTGAGGTTCACGGTATTGTTTTGACCACCCGAATCCATCTGGTAGAGCAAGTAAGATCCCAGTCCAGAGATCATAACGCCCTGCGACGGAGCAGCAGATCCGTTGTCAATATTTGCCGTCGTGGAAAGGAAAATCTGGACTTCATCCAAGCTGAAAAGAGGTGCGGTGCCGGTCTGGTTAATGTCAAGCAGGAAGCGCATTTTGGACACGCCGCCGATGTTCATAAAACCAACCTGGCCAACTGTAATCTCGTGATTGAAGGTATCCGAGCTATCGTTGTCGTATACGTGATTAGCAGTCGTGTTGTAGCCCTGGACCAGCGTTTGGTTAGTCGAGATACGAACAAAGGACTGAATTACACCGCTACCGGTTGGCTGAATGAAGTTCTGGGTAAACGTCCCATTCCCGATCGATCCGCCAATTGGGCTATTTTGATTGGGCGGAGCAGCTGTCAGGTCCAGCGTCGTGTCCGCGAATGCTACGCCACTAAACGACAATGCCAACAAACCTGCGATTGTCCCCAACGTTTTCTTTACGATTTTCATGGCACCCCCTGCCTGGTTGTTGTACGAAAGTTGATGCATTAAGCGTGCCTAAGAATCACAAATGAAGAGAATCAAGCAGTTAACCTCAGCCATATTGACTGCGCATGCAATCCCTGTAAGAATTTCCGACAGAAATCTAATTTAAATCAATCACTTAAAGATACTTAAGAGATACTTAGGTTGCTTTGCAGTCAGCTCCGATCCCCTTTGCGCTGCGCTACAATTCAACTGTTATGAGTGCAGCCACCTTTCCATTTGAGAATTCATTCGCCGGCCTACCGCCTGCGTTCTATACCCGTTTGATGCCAACGCCGCTACCAGCGCCACACTTGGTCGCCGTGAGCCCGTCGTCCGCGCGCTTAATTGGCCTCGATCCGGCCAGCCTGGCCGGCGAAGCGGCGATCGCTACCCTGGTAGGTAATCGCGTTGCTGAGCTTTCCCAGCCGTTGGCTGCCGTCTACTCCGGCCATCAATTCGGCGTCTGGGCAGGGCAACTTGGCGATGGCCGCGCCATCCTGCTGGGTGACATTGCGACCGCAGAAGGACCGATGGAGCTCCAGCTCAAAGGCGCCGGCATGACGCCCTACTCCCGCATGGGTGATGGACGGGCTGTTTTGCGATCCTCGATCCGCGAATTCCTGTGCTCCGAAGCGATGCACGGACTCGGCATCCCCACCACCCGCGCCTTGTCTGTAGTCGGCTCCGACCAGGGCATCGTGCGTGAATCGATAGAAACGGCGGCCGTCGTTGTACGCATGGCCCCGACCTTCATTCGCTTTGGTTCGTTCGAACACTGGTACTACAACCGTAAGCAGGAAGAACTCAAGCAGCTGGCCGACTACGTCATCGACCGCTTCTACCCAAACCTGGGCGATGAAGAAAACCCATATGCGGCCCTGCTCGAGGAAGTCACGCGCCGCACCGCACGCATGATCGCGCACTGGCAGGCAGTCGGCTTCATGCACGGCGTAATGAATACGGACAATATGTCGATCCTGGGCCAGACCCTCGACTACGGTCCATTCGGATTCATGGATGGCTTCGACGCCAACCATATCTGCAATCACAGCGACGACCACGGCCGCTATTCCTACTCCAACCAGCCGCAGATCGGCCACTGGAACTGTTACGCCCTGGCCCAAGCCCTGCTCCCGCTGATCGGCGAAGTCGAACTGACGCAGGAAGCACTGGACGTTTACCAGCCGGAGTTTGCCCGCCACATTGACCAGCTCCTGCACGCCAAACTTGGCCTGACGACGAGTGAAGAAGGGGATCGCGAACTCCTGGACAAGCTGTTCGCCGTGTTGCAGGCCAATCACGCCGACTTCACAATTTTCTTCCGCCGCCTCAGCGGTCTGCGCGTTGGCGGGCCGGAGGGCGACGAAGCGCTGCGCGACCTGTTTATCGATCGCCCTGCCTTCGATGAATGGGCTGAGCTCTACCGTGCGCGCCTGCGTGCCGAAAACAGCGACGACGCGGCGCGCAAGCTTGCGATGGATCAGGTCAACCCCAAGTATGTGCTGCGAAACTATATGGCACAGGTCGCCATTGAAAAGGCGCAGAATAAGGACTTCTCCGAAGTCGAGCGCCTGCTGGCCCTGCTCGAACGCCCGTTCGACGAACAGCCGGAAAATGAACAATACGCCGCTTTCCCGCCAGACTGGTCGAACCAGCTGTCGGTTAGCTGCTCATCGTGAGAGAAGAACATGGATAAGGTAGTCAAGACCGATGCAGAGTGGCGCGAGCAGCTCGACCCGATGGAATACCAGGTGACGCGCCACGCCGCTACCGAGCGCGCTTTCACCGGCAAGTTCTGGGACCATCACGAACACGGCATTTACACCTGCGTGTGCTGCAACACCCCTTTATTTGAATCGGATGCCAAATTCGATTCCGGCTGCGGCTGGCCAAGCTATTTCAAGGCGCTCGATCCCGCAAATATCATAGAGAAAACGGACCGTTCGCATGGTATGCTGCGCACCGAAATCATCTGTGCAGTCTGTGACGCCCACCTGGGCCACGTCTTCCCGGATGGTCCGCCGCCGACCGGACTGCGCTATTGCATTAATTCGGCTTCGCTGCGTTTCGAACCAAAGCCCTGATTAATATGAAGATTCTTTTCGATTTATTTCCGCTGATTCTATTCTTCGTCAGCTACAAACTTGCCGGTGGCTACCAGGAAGCCGCACACGCCCTGCTGAACGAACACCTCGGCAAGCTGGTTTCCGGCGGCGCGATTCCGGCCTCCCAGGCGCCGCTGATCGTGGCGACGATTGTCGGCATTATCGCCACCGTGGCCCAGGTGTTATACCTCCTGATACGCCGCAAAAAGGTTGACGGTGCGCTGTGGGTCTCCCTGGTCGTATTCGTGGTATTCGGCAGCATGACCATCTATTTCCACGACGGTGACTTTATCAAGTGGAAGCCGACAGTCATTTACTGGGCACTTGCCACCGCAATGCTGGTTGCCTACCGCTTTTTCGATAAGAACTTCATTCGCCTGGCGATGGAAAAACAAGTCCAATTACCAGAGCACGTGTGGGTGCGCTTGCATTTCATGTGGGTGACTTTCTGGCTGGTGCTTGGCTTCGTTAACCTCTTCGTCGCATTTGTGCTTTTTAAGGCGCAGGACGAAGCGTGGGTGAACTTTAAAATGTTCGGCGTTACCGGATTGATGCTGGTGTTCTTTGTTGCCCAGGCTTTCTACCTCTCTAAACATATTAAAGATGAAGTATGAGTGATCCCCGTATTTCCAAGATTCGCGAACGCCTGCTAGCATCGCTGGCGCCATTAGAAATCGTGCTGGACGATGAATCCGCGATGCATGCCGGCCATGCCGGCGCTGCATCAGGCGGAGGCCATTACAGACTAAAGATTGTCTCCGCTAAATTCGAGGGTTTGAAACTCGTCATGCGTCATCGTCTGGTGTATGATTCCGTGCACGATATGATGCATAAAGAAATTCATGCATTGGCCATTACCGCATTGGCACCGTCCGAAGTATGATAGGCGCGGAGTTTTTGGGAATCATCAAAGAAGAACCTCAATCGTTGAATAGTAGAGACATCTCGGCGAACCGCCCCAAAATCCCCGCACTTCAGTAAACTTTCCCGTTAGGAATATAACTAAATGACTTTCAAGCCAGCCCGCTTGCTGCTCGCACTTATCGCCGTTGCTGCCGCTCCAGTATTTGCCCAGAACGCCGCTGTCGTTAATGGCAAAGCCATCCCGTCCGCTAAGGTTGACGCCCTGGTCAAACAAGTCGTTGCCCAAGGTCAGCAACAAGACACCCCACAACTGCGCGACATGATCAAGAAGTCCCTGATCGGCCGTGAAGTCATGATCCAGGAAGCCGAAAAGCAAGGCCTGTCCAAGAGCAAGGACGTGACCGCTGCCCTGGAACAAGCTCGTCAGGACATCATGCTGAACGCGCTGGCTTCTGAATACATGAAGAAGAACCCGGTTGGCGATGCCGAAATCAAGGCTGAATACGATCGCGCCGTAGCCGCGGAAGGCGACAAGGAATACCACGTGCGCCACATCCTGGTGGAAACCGAGAAAGAAGCGACTGATATCATCGCCAAGCTGAAAGGCGGCGCCAAGTTTGAAGACCTGGCCAAGACCTCCAAAGACACCGGCTCCGCTGCCAACGGCGGCGACCTGGACTGGGGTACTCCAGCCAACTTCCCTAAAGTCTTCGCCGACGCGTTCACCTCGCTGCAAAAAGGCCAGGTTACCGAAAAGCCAGTGCAAACCCCGAGCGGTTTCCACGTGATCAAGGTTGACGACACCCGCCCAGTCAAGCTGCCTACCCTGGAAGAAGTCAAGCCACGTATCGCTGAATCCCTGATGCGCGCGAAACTGCAGTCCTACCAGGAAGCCCTGGTTAAGAAAGCCAAAGTACAATAATCCTTCACGGACCCGATCCGGCGCCCACGTGGCGCCGGATTTATTTTAACTAAGGAATCACTCAATGAAATTCAAACCAGCCACCCTGCTGTTGGCTCTGATCGCAGTTGCTGCAACCCCAGCCTTTGCCCAGAACGTCGCTACCGTGAACGGCAAAGCCATCCCAGCCGCACAAATGGACGCTGCGCTCAAGCAAGCCGCCGCCCAGGGCCAGCCTGACTCGCCTCAGCTGCGCGAAATGATCAAGAAATCCCTGATCGGCCGTGAAGTGCTGGTTCAGGAAGCCGCCAAGCAAGGTGTTGCCGCCAACAAGGAAGTCAAGGATGCGCTGGAACAGGCCCGCCAGGACATCATCATTCGCGCCCTGCTGGTCGACTACGTGAAAAAGAACCCAGTAAGCGACGCTGAAATCAAGGCCGCTTACGACCAGTTCAAAGCCGGCAAAGGCGAGAAGGAATACCACGCACGCCACATCCTGGTGAAGACCGAGAAAGAAGCGACCGACATCATCGCTAAGCTGAAAGGCGGCGCCAAGTTCGAAGAACTAGCAAAAGCCTCGCAAGACCCTGGTTCGGCTGCTAACGGCGGCGATCTGGATTGGGCAGCCCCAGGCAACTACGTAAAACCTTTCGCCGACGCCATGGTCGCCCTGAAAGACGGCCAGATCACCGAAAAGCCAGTGCAATCGCAATTCGGCTACCACGTAATCAAGCTGGAAGGTTCGCGCGCGGCCAAGGTCCCTGCCCTGGAAGAAATCAAATCCCAGATCGCTGAGTCCCTGACCCAGCGTAAAGTTGCAGCTTACCGCGACCAGCTGGTTGCCAAGGCAAAAGTGCAATAATTCCTGGCATTCGCTTGCAAGAGCGCCCTGCGGGGCGCTTTTTTCATATGAGCACGACAAAACATTTCATCGCCGCCCTCGCCCCGCTGGCCAATGCTGACCGTGCCCCGGCCATGCGCGCGTACATGCGCGGTCACTTCCCTTTCCTGGGCATCGCCACCCCTGCCCGCCGAGAAGCCGTCAAACCGCTCCTGCGCTCGCTCAAAGGTGCCTCCGCCGGGGAATTGCTGGGTCTTGCGGGTGAGCTTTGGGAGCTGCCGGAGCGTGAATACCAATACGCCGCCATCGATCTGCTGGCCGCACAATGGAAACAGCTGACGGCGGTGGATGTGCCTGCTTTACAAGCGCTGGTTCTGCGCAAATCCTGGTGGGACTCTGTCGACGGCCTGGCAGGCGTCATCGGCGACGTGTTGCGTTTCGAACACCACGGTATGGACGAAGCTTTGCGGCACAACGATTTTTGGATGCGCCGCATCGCCCTGCTTCACCAATTAGGCTGGCGCGCAAAGACCGATGAATCTCGCCTGTTCGAATATTCGCTTTTGCTCGGTCATGAAAGTGAATTTTTCATTCAAAAAGCAATTGGCTGGGCTTTACGGGATTACGCGCGTCACGCCCCGGATAATGTCGCTCATTTTATCAATAAAAATAAGGCACGCCTGTCGAAACTGAGCGTCCGCGAGGCAGGAAAGCACCTTTCACTCTAAGATCAAGCCGATAGCTGGCTCGTTTGTGCCAATTTCAAGCACAAGGAAAAACAACACCGTTAATGCGCACGATTGCGGCCCGTTTTGACGTCACGTTAAAATCGTGACAACTAAAAGGAGGCTGGTAAATGAATAAACTCGCATTACGGAAGTTAATCCTCTGCGGCGCATTTATTACCGCGGCACCGGCCATGGCAGATGTTATTGCGACATTCGATGATTTGCCCTCCCCGCCAGCACTCGACAGCGCCTCAGGCTTACAGTGGACCAATGGCGCGGATGGCCTTGTCTATCACGGCATCACCTGGGATAGCCGTTTCGGCGTAGTTGGCGACCAGTATCGCGTCGGCGGTCCCAGCGGGCCTCTCTTCGGCATACCCCACTCGGGGCACTATTTCGTCTCCAACGCGGACGGTTCAAGCGGCATGACAATCTCCACGGACAAGGTGCTGACCGGCGCCTGGTTCGGGCGCAACCAATACTACGGCTTTGGAGAAGGTGGTGCGGACCAGGTGACCATCGTGGCGCTGAACGGCACGACTGAACTGGCATCGGTGGTGTTTGACCTGCCGGAAAGCCATCCGGGCCTGCCGGAACCGCTATCCTTCGTCGATACCGGCATCTTTGCCACTCTTGGCGCCATTACAGGTTACCGCATCGACCGGCGCGAACTCGGCCAGCTGAACGGAAACTGGGTCGCCGACGACTTTACGTTCGCCGATGCGACCCAGGTACCGGCCCCGGGCGTAGCCGTTTTGATGCTCGGCGGCCTGGCTGCCTTGCTTGCAACCCGCCGCCGGCGCGCGTAGCCGAAGCTAGTTAGCCGATGAACTTGCGCGCGTTGCCCCACATACGCGCCCAAGGCGATTCCTCGCCCCAGCCGTCCGGATGCCAGGAATTCTGCACCGTGCGGGATACCCGCTCAGGGTGCGGCATCATTACCGTGAAGCGGCCGTCTGCGGTGGTGACCGAAGTCAGGCCACGTGGGGAACCGTTCGGGTTATACGGATACGCTTCGGTTGCGCCACCCTTGTTATCGATGAAACGCAGGGCGCCGATCGCCTGATCGATGTTGCCGGTCTGGCTGAAGTCGGCAAAGCCTTCGCCGTGCGCAATTGCGATCGGGGTCTGGGTGCCGGCCATGCCTTGCAGGAAGATCGATGGCGAATCCAGCACTTCCACCATGGAGAAGCGTGCCTCGAACTTCTCGGACTTGTTGGTGGTGAACTTCGGCCATGCGTGTGCGCCTGGAATCAGCGATTTCAGATTCGACATCATCTGGCAGCCGTTGCAAATACCCAGGCCGAAGGTGTCGGTGCGATGGAAGAACTTCTGGAACTGCTCAGCCATTTCCGGGTTGAACAGGATGGACTTGGCCCAGCCCTCGCCCGCACCCAGCACGTCGCCGTAGGAGAAGCCGCCAACAGCGATAATGCCCTGGAAGTCGTCCAGCGAAACTCGGCGCGCGATCAGGTCGCTCATGTGCACGTCAACCGCAGCGAAGCCGGCGCGGTGCATGGCCCATGCGGTTTCGATATGGGAGTTGACGCCCTGCTCGCGCAGGATGGCCACGCGTGGACGCACGCCAGTCGCCAGGAACGGCGCAGCGATGTTTTCGGCCATGTCGAAGCTGACCTTCGGCTGCATGCCTGGATCGGTTTCGTCCAGCAGGCGGTCGTATTCCGCGTCCGCAGTGGCTGGGTTCTCGCGCACGCGGGAAATACGCCAGCTGGTTTCGCTCCACAGGCGGTGCAGTTCAGCACGCGGCTTGGAGTAGATGATCTTCGCGTCGCGGGTAAACTCGATCACGCCACGGTCGTTCAGCTTGCCGATGATGTGGCTGCAGGCGCCCAGGTTGAAGCTGCGCAGCACGTCCATGACAGCCGATTTCTCGTCGGCGCGCACCTGGATCACAGCGCCCAGTTCTTCGTTGAACAGTGCAGACAGGGTCAGCTCATTGCGGCGCTCAGCCACCTGGCCAGCCCAGTTCTTCGCGTCGCCATGGTCCATGGCGCCTTCTTCGCCCAGGGTCAGCATGTCCAGGTTGACGGACAGGCCGGCGCGGCCGGCGAAGGCCATTTCCACCAGGGTGGCGTACAGGCCGCCGTCCGAGCGGTCGTGGTAAGCCAGGATCTTGCCGTCTTTGTTCAGCTGCTGGATCGCGTTGAAGAAGCCCTTCAGGTCTTCCGGGGAATCGACGTCCGGCGCGGCATTGCCCAATTGGCCCATCACTTGCGCCAGGGCGGAAGCGCCCATACGGTTCTTGCCACGGCCCAGGTCGATCACGATCAGCGAGGTTTCGCCCAGGTCGGTGCGAATCTGCGGGGTCAGGGACTTGCGCACGTCATACACAGGCGAGAAGCCGGAAACGATCAGGGAAACCGGCGAAATCACCACCTTGTCAGCACCCTCGTCTTTCCAGGTGGTGCGCATGGACAGGGAATCCTTGCCGACCGGGATCGACAGGCCCAGCGCCGGGCACAGCTCCATGCCGACCGCTTTCACGGTATCGAACAAGGCAGCATCCTGGCCCGGTTGGCCGCAAGCCGCCATCCAGTTAGCCGACAGCTTGATGTCGGAAATATCATTGATTGGCGCGGCGGCCAGGTTGGTGACGGTCTCGCCCACAGCCATGCGGCCGGAAGCAGGCGCGTCGATCACAGCCAGCGGAGTACGCTCGCCCATCGACATCGCCTCGCCCACGTAGCCGTCGTAGCTCAGGGTGGTTACGGCGCAGTCAG
>Ga0055524_1001883_pt1 | contig 11402 bp, 10 predicted proteins | sample AraplaCol_mCL_r2_2_FD_55011 | JGI IMG/M metagenome (GOLD analysis project Ga0055524, IMG submission 55011) | Arabidopsis root microbial communities from North Carolina, USA - plate scrape MF_Col_mCL_r2 | ecosystem: Host-associated > Plants > Roots > Endosphere | place: USA: North Carolina...
CAATCCTGCGCTGGTGGGCTTCATCGTCCGTAATTACCTGAAGGACGAGCGCGGCTGCTGGTATTTCCAGAACGGTCCGCAGCGCGTTTATCTGAACCTGGAAGCGACGCCCTTTATTGCACGCACCGATCCTGTGCAGGGCTTCGTGTTGCACACGGGTGCGCCACTCGGCGTGCCGGATCAGGCATGGCTGACCGAAACGGGCGAACTGATTTTGCGCTCAGAGGAAACCGTCGCCCAGCTGGACGATCGCGATTTCGCGCAAGTGCTGCCGTTGCTGGAACTGGACGGAACGCCCGCCAGTGATGAAGCGCTGCTCGACTGGCTGGAGCATGCGGACGGTGAACTGGTGCTACGCACGGGCGGCCGCGCAGTGCCTGTTTCGCCGATTGCCCGCACGGATGTGGAGCAACTGGGCTTCCGCCGCGTGCCGACGCCGGCGTAAGCGCGACGCTTGAACGGCGGATCGATGATCCGCCCTACGCATCTTCGATGAAATACGCGATGTTTGATGTAGGGCGGATCGTCGATCCGCCAGGAACCGCCAGCGGCTTTAATCCTTATCCTTGTCCTTCTTCTTATCGCCCAGCATCTCGCGGCGCTTGGCCTGCAGTTCGCGCTCGCGGCCGTCGATCACCGACTGGTCGTAGTAGGTCGCATCAGGCGCCTTGCGCGCCAGGCCGAGCTGATCCAGTGCAGCCATGGTGCCGCCTTGCAGCACATAGGACTCGGCCAGCGCAATGTGCTGCAGCGCGATCTTGCCCTGCTTCGAATACGCCTGCGCCAGGAAGTCATACAGCTCCGGCTCGCTGCGGTACATCTGCAGCTGATCGCGCAGGAATAGTGCCGCCTCGTCCGACTTGCCGCCTTTGATCATTGCGTCCGCATACTGCCAGGCCAGGCCGCGCGACAGCGGATAGCGCGCATGCGCCGCCTCCGCCTCCTTGACCGCCGCCGCAATCACCTTCGGATTGTCTTCCTGCGCCAGCTTGATTTCCAGCGACAGGAAGGCCAGTTCGGTATCGGTCTGGCCGCGCGGCATGGGAGAACTGAAAGCACCGGCGGTGGGCGCCTTGTCGAGGGTGGCGCGCGCTTTGTCCAGCCACTGCTGCGCGCCCGCGTAATCGTGCTGTCGCATTGCGACCATCGACAAACCGTACTGCCCGGCCGCGACTTGCTGGCGGCCCGGTGCTTCCGTCTGCGTCTGGAAGAATGCCTTTGATTCGGCCAGGCCTTTTTCGCTCTCGTCCTGCAGCACGCGGGCGCGCGAGCGGACCAGGAAGAAGTCGGTGCCGTCCACGCGCGGGCGGAAAGGCGTTTCGCGGATGCGTGCCTGGATATCGGCGATACGCTCGGTGGTCAGCGGGTGAGTCTGGAGCCAGGCCGGCACGATATCGCTGTAGTTGCGCGTAGTCTGCTGCAGACGCTGGAAGAAGCCCACCATGCCGCTGACGTCATAGCCCGCTTCGCCCATGATCTGGAAGCCGACGCGGTCGGCCTCGCGTTCCGCGTCGCGGCTGAAATTCAGCTGGCGCTGGATGGCCAGGCCCTGGCCGCCCATGAACACGCCGATCGCCGCATCGCTGCTGGCCTTCGATGCCAGCGCGGCGAGAATCATCGCCGCCAGCGGAATCAGCGCATCGGTTTTCTGTGCGCCGATCTGGCGCGCGATATGGCGCTGCGCCACGTGGCCGATTTCGTGCGACAGCACGGACGCCAGTTCGGATTCCGTCTGCGCCGCCAGCAGCAGCGACGAGTGCACGCCAATATTCCCGCCCGGCAGCGCGAATGCGTTCAGCATCGGGTCGCGCACCACGAAGAAGAAGTAGCTGTAGTTGGCGTCACCACGCGCGCCGGGACGCGCCGCCACCAGCGTCTGCCCCAGATTGTTCAGGTATTCGATGATGGGCGGATCGTCGAGATAATCGCGGTCACGCCGGATGTCGTTCATGATTTCTTCGCCCAGGCGCTGCTCCATCACGGGCGACAGATCCTCGCGCGACGCGTCGCCGAGGGTGGGCAGGTTGGGGGTAGTCGTTGCAGACTGCGCCTGCCCATTCGGCGCCGTAATCAGCAGCGACGACAGCAGGGCCGCCAGCAGGCGGCGGGGAAAACGATGTGCATTCACAGTGCTATCATACCCGTTCAATCAGAGTGACACGATGACCAACAAGAATCCAGAACTTACCCATTTCGACGCCTCCGGACAAGCCCACATGGTCGATGTCGGCGCCAAGGCGGAAACCCACCGCGTCGCCGTCGCCGCAGGCAGCATTCGCATGCAAGCTGCAACGCTGGCCATCATTCTAACGGGAAGCGCCAAGAAGGGGGACGTACTGGGCATTGCGCGCCTGGCCGGCATCATGGCCGCCAAGCGCACCAGCGACCTGATTCCCCTCTGCCACCCGCTGGCGCTGACCCGCGTGACAGTGGATTTCGAGTCCGACGAAGCCGCGTCCACCATCCACTGCCGCGCTCAGGTCGAAACCTATGGCAAGACCGGTGTCGAAATGGAAGCATTGACAGCCGTGCAAGTCGGCCTGCTGACCATTTACGACATGTGCAAGGCGGTGGACCGCGGCATGGTCATGGACAATATCCGCGTGGTTGAGAAGGCCGGCGGCAAGTCCGGCGACTGGAAGGCTGACTAAGCAAGTATTTGATTAGTCTAGATTTTTTCAGATATTACGAACGTTTCGGTTCGCACGCTGCGTCGCAGTTACAGGTTTCCGCCGTAGAAACCTAGCACATCAAATTCGCTTCTTGTCCCACGTCTGTCCCATTAGGAGAGACGTATGGCATCACTTAGGCAACGCGGAGCTACCTGGCAAGCTCGTATCAGGCGCAAAGGATTTCCCGACGAAGTAAGATCTTTTTCGACAAAGGCCGAAGCATTAGCTTGGACACGAGCCCTTGAAAGTGACATCGACCGAGGCACCTATTTGGACACCTCTGAAGCTAGGCGCTGGCTGTTGCGTGATCTTCTTCAAAGGTATATGGATGAGGTTTCTCCAACTAAGCGAAGCTTCAAAAGAGAGGCCGAAACCATTCAATTTATGCAGCGCCAGCGTATGGCATTGCATAGCATGGCGGCACTTACTCCAGCGGTCGTAGCGGCTTACAGGGACGACAGACTGAAGACTGTTAGGGCTGGCACCATCATTCGTGAACTCAGCATATTGTCTAGCGCGATTAGCCATGCTCGTCGTGAGTGGGGTCTGCCAACATCGAATCCTTGCGCACTCGTCCGCAAACCTCCTACGCCTCAAGGTAGAACTCGCTTGCTTACTGAAAATGAACGGGCGAGACTTCTAGCTGAACTCCGTCCTATCAAGCGAAGGAGTCCTTGGATGCAGCCGCTAGTCTCACTAGCATTAGAAACTGCTATGCGTCGGGGAGAGCTGCTGGCGCTGGAGTGGAGGCACGTGAACTTGCAGGCTCAGACAGTCTTTCTGCCCATGACGAAGAATGGATCGAGCCGCACAGTCCCATTATCGAAAGCAGCCGTTGAGATATTGCGGACCTTACCTGTAAGCGCTTCGGGATTGGTCTTCCCTGTCTCGTACATGGTCGTGAATAACTGCTTCGTCGACGCGTGCAAAAGGGCCGGGATCAATGATTTGAAGTTTCACGACCTCCGACATACTGCAACCACAAAACTAGCGGAAAAGTTGTCCAATGTTATTGAGTTGGCATCCGTCACAGGACTACGTTCCGCGTCCTATAGCGTTGAAAAAAGCATCTCTAGCAGTAGATCTTCGTGCCATCATTAAACAGCTGCGGCAGGAACAGCCACCGGTTTAAAAGCGCTCTTCTGCCGAGTGATGCATCTCCTACAAAACTTTAACGAGAAAAGCGAATGAGCAGGGATTCTGAAAAGGTATTCTTGAAACTTGATTTTGGCGCGGAAGGAGGAATGTATGAGTGGGCTACAGCACAAGAAGCGATAACCTGGTTACAAACGCTGCGGGCTCAGTGGTCGTGGTTGGGACAGCCACCCGCTAATTTTGCGGACTCCTGGTCTGTGCTTGATAGCACGTTTTCGAATGTAACATCGCATTTGCAAAACGCACAAACGTATTCACAGCAGAACGACATTCCAAGTTTTCAGGGAAACTTGAATGCAGCTAAGACACAACTTCAACCCTTCATTTCGACACATACGTGGTTACTTCCAAACAATAGTCGGCGAGCATTTATTGAAAGTCTTCGAGAGAGCGGACGAGGTGCCGAGGCCGCCGTGATCGTTGGCCATTGGCTCCAGCGTCATCTAAATGCTCCGGTAAATACCATTGTCTCCGCAATCTTGCAGTTAGAGTTCCACGAGCGTGGAATCAAGGACCGCGTTAAGACTGAAAGCACCGCTCTAAAGAAGCTCGCTGGAGACTTACAGAGTGAGCTGACCAACTATCAAACGAGCCATAGGAGCCAGAAGCAAGCTTTCGCTGATTTGCAATTGCAATTTGCCGATGTGTCTGAGAGTAATAAAGATGTCTTTGCAACGGCGCAAACGACTAGGTCAGACGAGTGGAAGAGCCTAATCGAAAAAACACAGGCCGAGCTCGACAAATTGAAGTCGACTTACGACGAATTCATGACGTTAGCCGCCCCTGTGGAGTACTGGTCCGCTAAGCGTAAAAAGCATATGTGGATGGCAATAATTTCCTTTGCAACGACGATTATCAGTATGCTCGTACTGGGCTTCTTGTTGCACCGCGAACTATCAGCTTTTTCCGAACTAACAGTAATACAATCGCCACCAGCCTTAGAGGTCGCAAAGACCTCTCGTCCATCTACCGTAGATCCTTCACTAACGATGAAAGACGCTCAGGCTTCGGCGAAGAATGATAGTACGACGCCCAAGTTGGCACCATCATCCACTGTCATGGCGTCGCCGACTACTTGGAAATTGGGCTCCATGATTCTGCTTGCCACACTGAGTTTCTGGTTCATTCGAATATTGGTCCGTATATTCCTAAGTAATCTACACCTAGAGAACGACGCTGCTGAACGAGTAACAATGGCAAAGACTTATTTAGCATTGATTCGAGACGGAGCATTGAACAAAGGGGAGAACATCACTTCGGTGTTAGCCGCACTGTTCCGTCCTACTGGCGACGGTATAGTGAAAGACGAAGGATTGCCACCTACAGCTATGGAATGGTTCACCAAATTAGGTGGAGTGAAGTAGGTGGGTTGCCTGTGCGAAGATGCAGGTGTTATGTCCGCCTCGCTAACGCACGGCCTTTTCTTTAGGTGGCGTTAGCGATGAAGCACTCAACAGAGAGAGTTGAAGAAAACAAATTCTACAAGTGAATATGCTCGTTATCGGGCTAGTCTCGCTATTGATCGCCTAAGCGATTCAACGAGTGATGCTCAACGACGCTCTGCCGCTAAGTGGGCGTTAGCGTGGACACGTCTTGCGGCAGACAGTCAACTTCAGTCAGAGTTTCAAGAAAGCGAGCTTTTCTTAAACCTGACCTAAATTTTTTTTTGCGACAAGGCCAAGACATATAAGGCCGGGGAATCAGCTGAAAAACGGTGAGGAGCCAGCGGGTGGCTCAACGCCAGAATGGTCCGACTAGGAAGGCAGTGGACTAAAAACGAAATATCCACAGGGTCATTCGGTGAGCTGGGGGCTGAATTTTTGCCCGTTCAGGCAAAAGTCGGCCGCCATGGGCCTTTAAGGCGGTCAGGTTACGATGCTGAGCACTGAGGCACGGCTGATTTTATAGTCCCGTGCCAGTGCGCTGACTGTCTCGCCCTTCGCATACGCAGCCTTGATGCTCTCCCGCTGTTCTGGCGTGGTCTTTGGCTTGCGGCCCAGCGTCTTACCTTGAGCCAGAGCACGGGCCAGACCCGCCTGAGTACGCTCTACCAACAAGTCACGTTCCATCTCTGCCACGGCAGACAGCATGGTAAGCATCATCTTGCCTGCTGGGCTGGTCAGATCGGTTTGTCCCAGTTGCAGGACGACTACCTTGATATTGCGCTTGGCTAGAGTCTTGATCGTTGCCCCTACGTCCTGTGCGTCACGGCCAATACGATCAAGCTTCGACACGATCAGGGTTTCACCGTCCCGAATCTGGATCAACATAGCTTGAAACTCTGGGCGTTCACTGGCACTAGTCTTTCCACTGATGGTGTCGCTGAACCAGAAGTCTAGTTTATGCCCAGCCGACTCGATTTCCAGTCGTTGATTCTCTGTGGTCTGCTCGGCGGTGCTGCACCTACCGTATCCGAACGTTGCCATGATAGCCCTCCTGTTAGTAATGGGTGTTAGAATATATTGATATGTTAGAAAGTGCAAGCCCTATATTTCTAACATGGCTTGGAGTGGTCGGTGATGGGTGTTGGAATACGGTCGTTTATTGACACAACGCTCAACCGATTTTTTGGCAACTTGCGTTGACTACACGCACATAGCGGCCTGAAACAGATATAGTGCAATTTGAAATTAATCTTCATTTCGGGGAATTTGATGACCTTGCAAAATGGAAGCGCACTGTCCGTACAAATTGGTCGGCAGGTCATTCGTACTGAGACAAATGATGGTCGATTCGAGTCGTTCTGCTGCGGCGTGATCGCTTTAGCGGAAGGTGGCGGGATAGTGGTAAAGACTTCTTCATCCTGGGATATGGGCAGAGATGGTGTGGGCCTTGGAAGATCCTCTGGAATCTACGCTTGCACCAGTCTGCGAGATGACGTGGACGAGAAGGCATTGGGTGACTTAGCACGCATCACTTCAACCACTGAAAACATCAAGAAGATATATTTTTGTACAAGCCACGACCTTAGCGAGTATAAACGTGACATGCTTGCTCGACAATTGAGCGAGGAGATCGATTTTAAATATTCAGTTACCGTCCTCGGAAATTCTCAACTTGTAGAAATTGCATCTCATGATGTCGGTGTTTTGACTAAATTCTATGGGGCAGAAATAGACGATTGCATCAAGACAATTAACGCGCCAAATGACGATCAAACTGAAAAGCGAGGATTAAGACTGGCGCTAATGTCGATTGGCGAAGACTCTGCTGCAGTAAGGGCGGAACTATATCAAAGCATAGTTCTTGAGATACTTGTCGAGACTGACGGATTCACGCAGGAAACGCTTTCCAACAAAATCTCCGAAAGATTGCATTTGATGAGAAGTCTCGCCAAAGAAGCACTCATCGCGCCACTCGGCGATATGCAAGCGCAAGGATTAATAGAATATTCAGCGGGCGTTTACAAGATTACCGAAACTGGAAAACGGCATTTAGATCAAACTTTGGAACATGCGACCCTCCAACTGCTTGATGGTCGTAAGCTCGTTCGACAGGAAATCGAGCATAGTATTGGAGCCTTGCTTGCTGATGACCATTTTAATAAACTTTGGTCAATCTTCGAAGACCGGATGGTTGCCTATTGTATTTCGAAGGGAGAGACTTTAGTTGCTGAGGTAAGTGAGCTTTTGGGAGAGAATTCTAGAGAGCCACAGCCGGAGCGAAAGAAAGCATTCTCATTTGTTGAGGAAATCGCGAAGGCGGTGTCAGAAACAAGTTCCTCCCCCCAGCAGAGGCTGGAAATCGCTCAAGCAATTAAAGACATTTTTCACTACCGAAGCGGGCCAGCTACTGATTGGCTTGTAAAGCTGTGCATGAGTTTTATGGCAGCGTGCTCATTAGGAATGGAATACAGCTGTGGCTCCACAATTGAATATCTTTTAAAGAAGACAACACTCGTCCTAGACACTGACGTTATTCTGTCTCTATTAGGCGAAGGAGAAAACGACAATGCGGGAGTCCTTGCGATCGTAAATCGTTGGCACGAGTTCGGTGGGAAAGTCCTCGTTGGCGAGCCGGTTCTTGAAGAAGTGGCTTATCATGCGTCAATCGCCCAGATGGATTTTGAACAAGTTCGTAATTGGTTACCTGGAACAGTAGAAGAGCATCAGCACATCATCAGCAACGTTTTTGTGCGATCCTTTGCGGAGCTGCTAGCCCGAAGTGAAGCAAAAATATACCATTGGGAGAAATTCATTCGTCAGTTTAAAGGGCAAAGCCCATATGATTGGCTGAATGTATTTCAATTAATGACGGGCGAAGGCTGGGTAGAAAAATTGCCGCCTAGATCTTCTGGTGAAGAAGGTCTGGAGAAAAAAGTTCGGGAGTTCTTAATTGAAAATAGCAGAGCCCTAGCGACCAGTGCGGCTGCGGATCGCAATATTAAAGACAAGGCGCGCCGTGATGCACAATTATATGCAGCTATCGTTTCGTATTTGAGATCTATACGTCAATTTGATCCGGGAGCAACCTGCCTCCTTGTGAGTTCTGCGCATCGCTTGGCTGTTGCAGAAGGCCATTTTAAGGAAACTGCAGAACCTGAATTGATAACTTCTATTTCGACAGTTCTTCATTTGTTATCACTTGTGCCCAATGTCAGGTTAGGTGCCTCTGCATTGAAAGCCTTTTTGTTTGACGAACGACCAAAGGGTTTTTCTTCTGATTTTGAACGGACGTTGATGCGCATGTTGCGTGCTAGCGATCAAGTTTCCTTGCCTTGGGCGAAAAGATCCGCGTTGATGAAATCACTTCGGGAAAAAATGATGCAAGACGCTAAGTCAAGAGGCATTCATAGCCGAGTTGAAGAACTCGAGCACGACGCCTTAACTGTACAGGGCCAACCTCGCACAATTGAATTGATGTCTCAGGCTTTGGATGCTGTTGCTGTGGACTCTCGAACAGCCAAGGAAAATGCGGATCTGCGTCGGCGGATTGCTGAGCTTGAAGAACAAAACCGTCGCCAACGCGAAGCTGCAGCCAAACGCACGCCCGTCAGCAAGAAAAAGAGGTGAAGGCGGGCATGCGCTTCGGCTTAACTTGCAGGTAAAGATGTTTACAGAAATGTTCTGTGCCTTTCATCGAGCACGAGCGGCGGCTTGATGCTTGGACCAATCAATATACCCTAACCCGCCTGCCATGCACTTCGAATATACGAGTGCTCGTGCTTCGCTCGGCGATGGGCGCACAGTGAAGACAAAAGTTGCGATATCGACTTGATTATCGGTGATGACTTTCTGCCGGATTTTCGGGCGCTTTGGGTCCTCGTGGGCGGGATCAGTAAGCAAACCGATCACCTCCTCTTCGCTTTGGCCTTCTTGCATTAAATTGGCGACTGCTTCTGCCAACTTCCCGGCAGTCATACATCCCTTTTCCTCTTGAGCGTGAGCGGATACTGTGAAGAGAAGCGTCAAAAGAATGGTGCAGTGCTTTAGCATTTTTATCCGTCCAGCTTAGGGTTATATGCGAAGAATTCGCGATTCAGGCACTTTGTGTACACCTGCTTTCGGGCATCCGGTGCGGGCAACTGAACCGTGTACACCCATGTAACCACCTGCTGCAATGCGACGTACAAGTCGCCTTCCGGCGTCCCTTTTTTGGCACGAGTCAGCAAGCCCATTGCTTCTGTTTCGGATCTACCTTGATCTCGTGCGTCAGCAACGCTCGCGGCATATTTGCCGATGCGGAGACAAACTGATTCTCTTGCTTGATTGCCAGCGTATGCGCTGAGATGCATTAGGCTGGTGACGCTTATAACAACCGCAAGAATACTATTCTTGGCATTCATATAACCTCCTGTTCTCAATCCTACCAATTTGGTAGCATGAGAGCAAGAACAAACAAGGACTATCTCTACCTTTACGGTAGGTTTACATGTCCACGTTTGGCGAACGATTGAAATCAGCAAGGGTGGCGGCTGACTTATCTCAAGAACAGCTGGGTATCCGTGCCGGGATTGAGGAAGAGAGTGCCAGTACGAGGATGAACCGATACGAGAAGGGCACCAGGGCACCTGCCGTCGAGATTGTGGAGCGGATTGCAGGCGTTTTAAATTTGCCCGTCAGCTACTTCTACACCCAACACGACGATGAAGCTGATCTGTTAGTAGCATTCCATCGAATGTCACCGGAGCGTCGAAAACAACTGCTCAAGTACGTGCTTGGTCGATAAGTTAGGGCAAGCGATAGACGTGACAGTTACGTCCGTCGCTATTCGTATCACAGCCTAAGAATTTACACGCCTGAGTATGTCTGCCTCGCTAACGCACGGCCTTTTATTTAGGTGGCGTTAGCGACACACACTCTATCGAGGCACTCGAATACAGACTTTGCTCAAGTCTTGGATGCGAAGGCTATACCTATTCGAAAGTTCGCCGACATAAAGCAGAGTCGATCCTACTAGCTCTTCAGGCGAATTGAAACGAAACCGTCGTCCAGCCTCTTCGTACATATCCATAGGCAACATAAATCCGACGCTACTATAGCCTTTTCCTAAATTCAGCCAAGCACCGTCACCCTGCGGCTTGACCTTAGCTATTGTCCCCCAATAGCCATGAAACTCCCCAACGCAACTGTCATCAATCAAGTCCGCGTGAACGAAGAATCGCGACGCTGGCATGGGTTCGTAGCCGAATGGTTCGATAATGTAACTAGAATGTTGAAATCCCTCATCAACAGTCAGCTCGTCGAGTATTGATCCATAGCTTCTCGTCGAGGTGCGTTGCCCATCGCGCGCACGTCCAGTTCCTCTTCGGAATGCTCGCAGTGATGCTTTTCCGTTAGGCGTAATGAGTTCAGCGCGCTTCCTAACAAGTGCTCCAAGGGGAAGAATTCGGATACGACCAATTTCTCGTCCTGGCCCCGATAGTAGACTTGATTCACCGTTCCGAATCACCGCTGTGTCAACATAGCAGTCAACCTCATGCTTACTGAAGAAGCAAGCCGACGTGCGGGAGGAAGCCCTTCTGTAAAAAGCCTTTGCCCCACATCGTGGACAAACCAATGATTTGCGAAGTTCTGGGTTCCTCATTGCATCCGATTCAGCGAACTTATTCGCAAAGTAGGACTTGGCATCCAAAGTGCAGTTCACCGATTCCATCAGTGCACCTCCGATGTCTCACCTGCGCCGAAGCTGGCGGCAAGAGACGCCTGTTTGGAAGCCACCAAGATGACGTTCAGCACTTGCACAATCTTCTGAGCGTGCCTCCTTGAGCATCCCATGAATTCCTCTACGGTCGCGGCAGATATCAACTCTAGATGCTGGAGTATCCGGAAAATCATAGTCGGATTGAGAGGTCGCGTGTTGCCACCCAAGTCAAGGTGAAGCGCACCCTGAAATAGGTTGTCCAACACAGGGAACTCTTCAATTGCCTCTTGCAAGGACAAAGACTGAGCCACAAACGGGCGGATATGGTTACGCAGCACTTTCCGTGAAGGCGGCCCTAATGGGCGTTCACAAGTTGACGGAGCAGGGATTCGCATCCATGGCGGCGCAATGTCGGACTCTTTCGCACGAACCGCGAATTTGAGCGGCCCGGGCGGTTTCGCATATGCATGTGGGGTAATTTCGCCGCTGTCC
>Ga0055524_1001885_pt1 | contig 11392 bp, 19 predicted proteins | sample AraplaCol_mCL_r2_2_FD_55011 | JGI IMG/M metagenome (GOLD analysis project Ga0055524, IMG submission 55011) | Arabidopsis root microbial communities from North Carolina, USA - plate scrape MF_Col_mCL_r2 | ecosystem: Host-associated > Plants > Roots > Endosphere | place: USA: North Carolina...
CAAGCCAAAAGCTTCGAGGGGAACGGCGCGACCAGGCTCCGGCGGGAGGGTGCCGAAGCGGTCAGCGAACCGCAGGCGTGATATGGGGCATGCAGCAGCGATCATGACCTGAGACCCTGATCTTCCTCCAGATTTGAGTAGAGTCCGTCACTCACGGAGACGGACGATGCGCCCCTCACGCTTCACGGAAGAGCAGATTATCGGGATGCTGAAGGAGCAGGAGGCTGGAGCTGCGACGGCGGATGTGTGCCGCAAGCACGGCATCTCCCCAGCGACCTTCTACAAGTTCAAGGCGAAGTATGGCGGGATGGACGTGTCGGACGCGCGCCGGCTGAAGACCCTCGACGACGAGAACGCCCGTCTCGAGAAGCTTCTGGCCGAGCAGATGCTCGATAACGCGATCCTGAAGGATGTCGCCGCAAAAAAATGGTGACGCCCGATGCGAAGCGGAAGGCGGTGGCTCATGCCTGCACGGTGCATGCGGTGAGCCAGCGTCGGGCGTGCCTGGCCTTGACGATCGATCCCTCGACGGTGCGCTACACGAGCATCCGCAAAGCCCTGGAGCGCTATCTCGAATTCATGGGCCCAGAGGGATGGGCAACGCATGTCAATCAGATGGAATGGTTGAAGGAGCGCAAGGAGGCTACGCGCCGGCGGGAATTTCGGGCATAGCCGCGCCCATGCCTTTCCCGCCCGACAACCCGCCGCACATCTTCTCCGTCCTCGCCGGTCGCGAGGTTTCGACCTGGTCGGAGGAGTGGAAGCACGAATGCGAGGTGCGATTCCTGGCTGGCTTGCCCCTCGGCGATCGGAACCGCGCGCTCGACGGGGAAAAGGACGGCATCCGCGGCATGAAAAGCATTCGCGGCAATACAGCGGTCGCGCACCTTCGCGCCGAGGTCGATCGCTGTGCCATGCTCAAGAGCAAGTCTTGAGATTACTGAGCGCTAGTCACGACGTTCAATCTCTCCGCGGCTATTGAGATGGACTGTGAAGTTGGGACCGTTCACCGTCGCCGTCCCGGTCCATCCGCCATCAGAGCTGCGTAAAAGTTCCCCCACATTCGGGTAGCCGCTAGCAGACAGCTTCTGCCTTGCCTCGGCCTCGGTCTTCGCCGGAGTCGGTTGCATTGTCTCAGCGGGCGGAGCGTTTTGCGGCGGCCCGGTGGGCGAGATCTGAGCTTGCGCCGAACAGCAGAGACCCAGAAAGAAAAGACCAGTTCGAAGCCACATGTCGCTCTCCATCCGAAGCGGCAATGCCTCGATTGGGAGCTGCCGGTACATCCGCGGCTAGCTCTCCGATCGAAAGCGGAAGAAGCGAGCCGGCCGGCTGGGGGGTATGCAACACCGGCTCGCTTCTGGCGGGCATCTTGGCAGAGGCTCCACCTCTATCGTAGATGGGGTGCAACGACGGTAGCGGCTCATGAACGGACTGGTGCCGCGGGAGTTCCGCAGGCGTTCAAAGATTCCGGACTATTCGACGATCTTGAACACGGCGGCTTCATCCGCATCGTCGCGCAGGCCTTTATAGGACGCATGCCGCAGCTTTCCGTCGTCGGTCCAGCCGCGCAGCGCGATCTCCGCGATCAGCTCCGGCCGGATCCAGCGATAGCCCCTCTTGCGTACCGGCATCGCCAATGCCGGCTTGTCCAGGATGAGTTTATCCATCTGCTTGCGGAGCGCGGCGCCGCTGGTCTGGGTGAAGCCGGAGCCGACGCCTCCGACATAGACGAGCCCGTCGCCCTTGCGCGCGGCCAGCAGAAGCCGGCCAATGCCGCCGAGCGCGATCGTCGACGGCTCATAGCCAATGATCGCGAAACTCTCGGACTGGATGCACTTGATCTTGAGCCAGTCCCCGCCCCGGCCAGATCGGTAGGGGGCTGAGCGTCGCTTGGCGATGATGCCCTCAAGACCGAGCTCGCAGGCACGCTTCAAGAACGCGGAGCCCTCGGCATCGATCTCCTCGCTCAGGCTGATCGACGCATGCGCTTGCACCGCAAGCACATCGGCGAGCATCTCACGCCGCTCTGTCAGCGGCTGATCACGCAGGTCGTGGCCATTGAGATAGAGCAGGTCGAAGGCGTAGAGCCTCGCTTCCGGCGCGAACCGCTTGCCGCCCCGACCGCCGAGCGCCTTCTGCAGCGCGCCGAAGTCCGATGCGCCGCGCTCGTCGAGCACGACAGCCTCGCCATCGAGGATCGCGCTATCAACGCCGAGCTCCAGCGCGTCATGAGCAATTGTCGGAAACCGGGGCGTCCAATCATGTCCGCCTCTGGTGATGATCCGGACCTGCTTGCCGGCGATATGAACCGCAAGGCGATAGCCGTCCCACTTCACTTCGAAAGCCCAATCGTCCCCGATCGGCCCCTTGCCCTGGAGCTGCGCCAGGCAAGGCTCGACCCGATCGGGCATCGGGTCGACGAAGAGATCGCGCTCAGGCCGCTTGCGACGCGCCGATCCCTTGACGAGATCAGCCGCAGGCCCGGCCCTGAGAACCCGACGCGCACACATCGAACGCAACTCCGCAACGCAACGAGTCGCGAACGGACGTGGGGTCGAATGGTTCCGAGTTTTTACGAACGGGCTGACGCGATGATGGAGGGTAAAAAATAGCCGAGCAGCGCAAAAATGGAAATTGCCACCAATAGGATGAGCCAAGCACCCAGCCTACTCGGCATCGACTGGGAAGCGCTCGCCCGTACGAGCAGTTTTAGTATGCCACGGACAGGTCCGGTCGTGGTGGAAGCTAGTGACGGGGCCTGAGCGCCTTCAGCATTGTCAGACGTTCCAACTTCATCGCCCGCCGCCATCACATCCCCTCCTTGAGCCAGCTTCGACTTCCACGGCTTTACACTGGCCAAGCTCAATCAGCGGCATGCGGCGTCATCGCTTTCAGCTCGTCCACTGAAAGAGTGGTTGTAGCTCGCAGACCGCCATCTTCACTCCTAGCAAAGGTGATGTGTTCGTGTGTGACAGCGACAACTGTCTCTCCTATCCCAAGAATGCCTCCGACGCTCACGATCACTTGTAGAGATGGCCCGGCGCCGTGAATCTGCACGATTGTCCCGACCTTTGTTTCACCGGAACCAAACAGAGGCGCCCCATGCAGGATTGCGCCCGCGAGTTCAGAACCTTGCTTGGTTTCATTTTCTGCCATGTGCTCTGCTCTCCTATCCACGAGAACGCGCACTCGGCGCTACCCGTTCCGGGCGAGCCTCGGTCGAACATGACGCGGGTGACGGCCAAACAAAACCCCGCCAGGATCATCGGCGGGGTTTGTGGGCCTCCAGCCCTTTGCTCTGCCGCTAGGGCGAGCACTACTGAATATCGCGGAGAGAATACGGCCTAGCAGCAGAAGTTCCTTCGAACAGAATTTCGCGATCGGCGACGGATGGCCGGATCCGGAGACCTCCGGATAGATGGACGATGAGTCTGTGGAGATGACGGAGGCTGAATTGCCAAAGGAAGAGTTCGACATCGTCGAGGTCGGCGCCTGGGAAGCTGGCCACCACGAGCCCAGCGGCAAGATAGTGGTTGTGTTCCGCTACAGCGATCGAGAGCCATTTGCCTTCGGCTGCGATCCTGAGATCGCCGAGGAACTCGGGAAGGGCCTGCTCGCCTTGGCTGCCGAGGCCCGTCAGCAGAAGCACTGAGACCAAATAAAACCCCGCCAGCCGGAGCTGACGGGGCGTGCAAGATGGTCTTCGTCGAGTGGTCAGCGAGTTTTAGAAGAGTGTCCTGGCGCGTACCCTGAAGCGCCAGGGTGACCTTTTGCGCTGCCCTTGGCCCGCATCTTGTGGCCCGGGGAATAACCTGATGCGCCGGGTTGTCCGGAGACGCTCCCCTTCGACTGCATCTGCTGGCCCGGAGAGCCGGAGGATACGCTTCGTCGGGAGTCGGTTCTGTTAGCGCTGTCCCGTCCTTGGGTGGGCACATTGGTTTGGGCCAAGGCCAGAGCCGGCGATAAGGCGAGGACGGCCGCCAAAGCGAGCATCTTCATGGTCATCTCCTATGGTTCCGCAGCCTGAGTGCGAACCAGATTCCGACTGCCATGTTCCGCCACCGAACTCGGAGCGCTCCCAGAAAGGCCCCGCCGTCGGAAGCCGGCGGGAGCCTTACTCAGTATCAGAGCGATTTGGCCCGCTGCCCAGGAGCATAGCCGGACGCGCCAGGATGGCCCTTCAGGCTACCTTTTGATTGCATCTGATGACCCGGAGAGTATCCCGACGCTCCGCGACGGCCGGCGACACTGCCTTGAGCCTGCATCTCTTGTCCGGGCGAAAGCGAGGATGCGCCTCGGCTTGCGGTCCCGCCAAGGCCGCCGGAAGAGCCGCCACCGCGCCCACCACCTTGACCGCCTCCGTGGCCACCGCCATTGCCGCCGCCTCCATTACCGCCGCCTCCGCCGCCGCCGCCGCCAGCGGCCATACCATCAGACGCGGCAGCAAAAGTGAGAGCAGTCAGGCCGGCGACGATTAGCGCGCGCCTGGTCGATTGAGACTTCAGCATCGCGGTTTCCTCCTGTTGCGACCTCACACGATTTTGCCTCGAGGTATGAACAGCACCTGAACGCAAAGCCCGACAGCGAGCACTGACTGCGGCAAAAAAGGCCCCGCCAGCCGGAGCTGACGGGACCTAATGGAGGTGGATGCAGCACGGGAGAGAAACGAACGACGACCTTTCAGGTTCCGCGCTGCCTGCGTGCCGGGATCGTCGCTTGCAGTTGCTTCAGCATCTCCTGCGCCATGATCTCTGCGCGCCTGACTATTTCGGCGTCCTCCGCACGCTCTTGGCTTAGAGCGAGCATCCGTTCCAGCGCAGTCGCGACGCGCTCGACCGCCGCGGTCGTCTTCCCCTGCTCCGCCGCGAGCTCCAGTATCGGCCGCATGTCGGCGATCGAAAGGCCCGGAATGATGCGGTCGCCAGACGGCGTCGTCGGGGTATTCCGGTCCTTGAGGTACTGGCGGACCATGATGATCGCGATGGCGATAGCCACGCGTGACCAGCGCGGCGCCGGCGGTCTGGAGGAGCGTGCGAACCAGGCTCCAGAATTGCTCCATGGTGAACATCGGTCAGGCTCCTGCGGCTGCGGTCTGGACGGGAACGCCGGTCGCTTTGCCGGCAGCGAGGACGGCTTCGTAGGCCTTGGCGGCGGCGGTGAGTGCGGAAGCGACATCGCTGGGCGGGTTGTCACAGACCGAGTTCACGGCGGCGGCGGCCTGCTTCGCGAGCGCCTGGTGCCTCGCGGGCGCGAAGATGGTGGCGCCCATGGCGACAGCCCGGAGCGCGCCGCAGTAATTCGCGAGCTGCTGAGAGGCCTGAGCGACCTTGGCGTCATACTTGGTCTCGCCGATGACCTGGCCAGCGCCGGCAGCGATCTGCTGCCAGCCTGAGGCGGAGGTTTGCGATAGCTGCGCGCCTCGCAGGGTTTCGGTGCAGCCGGCGAGCGCCAGCGCTCCCAGGGCGACGAGCGCCAGGATGATACGGTTCATGGATGTGCTCCGGAGGTAAGCGGCGGGCCCGGCCGCTGCGGGAATCCTTGGCCTGATCTTTGAAGCGTCAGCCGAACTGCTGCGCGAAACGCCCCGAAATGGATCAGGGATGCCTGCCGATGAAACGGCCGAACCAATTGTCCAGGGCTTCACACTTGGCGGCTATCAGGCGGAAGCAAGTCGAGGAGAGAATAGATCGTGAGAAGCGAGCGCCGCATCTCGTGAGCTCAAACAATCAGAAACCCAATGAAGACCTCGTCCGGGACCGGAAATCGTCGCCGCAGGACTGAGCTCCCACAACCGATGGATCGAACGCGAGCCGGGAGATATCCCACTTGCCTCGCTGCTTGATGCCAAGAGTGCCCTGCACCTCGGCATGCGAGAGGACTGTCCGGGGCGTGACTGGGATGCCGTAGCGCCGGCAGAGCTCGGCGAGCACCTTCGGCAGCATGTCCCATTGCTCGCGCGTCATTGGCGCGGACCCAGCCTTGAACGGGCTCTCCTCCGCTCCGGCCATGCAGCAGAGCGAAACGCCGATCGACCCCGTATTGCAGTTCAGGGTGTGCGCCGCATAGCCAGGCTTCGCTCCGCGCGCGTCATTCAGATCAATCGAAGGAATACCCCGGACCAGCTTGCCGTCCCCCTCGATCAGAATATGGTAGTGGCTGCGGTCGAGCCCTGATGCTCGATGGGCGCCGGCGGTCCAGTGGATAACAACCCGGTTCATCTGGGCATCCGGCATCCAGTCAGCGGGTATCTGTCCCCCAGCCGCCTGCTGAGCCGCAGCTCCCTTCTTGGCGATTGCCCTCTGCAGGGCACCGGCCGTCAGAGGACCGACAACGCCGTCGGCGGCCAGACCAGCGCCCCGCTGGAAGGTTTGCAAGGCCGCCCTCGTCTTCGGACCCATCGCGCCGTCAACGACAAGCGAATAGCCGAGCGCGACCAGCGCCCGCTGAATGGCGGTCGTGTCCATAGGATGCTCCATGTCGAAAGACATTGCGGCTTAGCGCAGCGCGTGATCCGGTCCGATCGTCAGGCGAGAGGTGCGATCAAAGCCGATGAAGATCAGTGCAGAATCTAGAGGAACGGCCCTTCGGCTGGTCCTCATCTTGATCGCGATGGCGCTGATCGTCCTCTTCGTTCCCGCGCTCTTGCGGCGCTAACCGGGCCTGCGCGCGGCAGCGGTCAGGGCTTATCTTCCCTGCAACAGGTGATGGGTCGCACGTGAGCTATCGGCCCCTTGCGAACTGCGATGGGTCTCGGGCATTTCGCCGTAATGCTCGACAGATTGAAGCACTGGGCTAAGGGCCTGAAGCGCGACGTGGTGGCGCTGTGGATAGCGGCCCGGGACGCTCGCACGCCCTGGCTTGCCAAGATGGCCGCCGGATTTGTGGCGGCCTATGCGCTCAGCCCGATCGACCTCATACCCGATTTCATTCCGGTGATTGGTTATGTCGACGATCTGCTGATCGTGCCCCTAGGCATAGCGCTGACGATACGCTTGATACCAGCAGCGCTGATGGCAGAATTTCGTGACCAGGCCAGCGCCAGAGCCGCTCGACCGCGAAGCTTGGCCGCCGCCTGGGTTATCGCTAACATCTGGATTATCGCGGCTACGGTAGCTGGCTACTGGATCTGGCTTAGGGTCCGCTAACGACCCATAGCGGCCGCGCGAAAAGTGCAGGATGATGCCCCGCATCGGCTTGCGAGGACTGCAATGTTCAAGCGCATATACGAGTTCTTTGCCCCCCAACCTGAGGAGGTGTTCGCCCAGCGTTTGATTTGGGGGGCGGGCATGGCTCAGTCCACGAGCATTTCGCTGGTTCGCATCGACGGCGAATTCCGCGTCGAGTTCAGACTGCCTAGCGATCCCGAAACTGGCAGAATCCAGCCATTCAAGCTCTCTGCGGACAAGCTAGATGAACTGATCACCTACTTACAAAGCTGTCGGGATTTCGTGCGGGAGCCGCGATGACCGCTTTCGCGGCTATCGTGCCGGAGGCACGAATGATGAAGCGGTGTATCAGATTGCTCCGTGGGAGCGTTGCAAAGACCGCTTGGCGAAGTCCGCGAATTAGAGAGCCAAACGGGCAGCTTGGCTGAGTTGGCGGTCGGCGTCGTTGTAGTAGGACGCCGCCTGCTGGACCGAGCGATGCTGCGACTGCTGCATCGCGGCGGGGAGGGGGACGCCGTTGCGGGCGGCTTCTGTCAGGTACCCAGAGCGCAGGCCGTGCGCCGAAAACGCGAGCGGATCGAGCCCGGCCTCGGCGCAGCGGCGCTTGAGGATCAGGTTGACGGCTTGCGGGGTCAAGGCGCGATCCGAGAGGCCGTCCCAACGGTTGATCGAGCGGAACACCGCGCCCTTGCCGATATTCGCGCGCTCGAGCCATTCGCGTAGCGCTTCGACCGGCGGCCCGACAATCAGGACGCGGGCATCGTCGTCGGCCTGCGCGGTCTTGGTCTTGCCGAGCGTGATTGTCAGGCAGGGCAGGCGGGTTGAGTTCGGATCGTCCGGGTCGAGCGGCACGGGCGCTTCCTCGGACAATTGCTCAACGCGCAGACGAGCGACTTCACTGCGCCGGCGCCCGCCGGAGCCGAAAGCGATTAACAGCAAGGCGCGGTCGCGCGTATCGCTCAAGCGATCGCTGCGACAGGTCGCCAGCAAGCGGTCGAGGATCTCGCGGGTGACGGCGCGCTGACTCTTGCGTCGACGTGGCCGGGAGCTCGCGCGCACCGCCAGGCGCAGGGCCGTCCGCAGCGAGGGCACGGCGAACGGTCCCAAAAGGCCTTTCCAGCGATGCAGCGTCGCCCAATGGGCCAATCGGCGCTTGACCGTCGCCGGCGCATGCGGACCCGCGACGCGCAAGTGACCCTCCAGACGTAGACGCGCGGCGACCTCCTCGGGCATGCCATGCCCGGGATCGCTTTCGCGTTGGGCCGGGTCCCAGAGATGCTGCGCCACGAATTTCAGCACCAGCGCTTCGGGCGCCGGCCAGGGCAGCGGGGAGCCTGCCGACGCGAGCGCCCAGGCTTCGAGATAGGCCAGATCCGAGGCGAGCGCGCGCAGCGAATTCTCGCCCATGCCTTCCTGGGCCAGGTGGCGCAGCGTTGCGACATCGTCGTCGGTCAGGATCTTGGCGAGCTGATCGCGCCGCTCTAGCGGCAGGATCGCGGACAGCGCGTCGAGCTGCAGGGCGCGCCGCGTTTCTGTCTCGGCCGAGAGCAGGAATGTCGATGTCACGGAGGCTCCTGGTGCGGCTGATACGGGCCGTTTCGTCGACCGGATGTCCGGCCGACGTGGCCGGCGAGCTTTTGGCGCGCGAGAATCGCCGATTTCCGCAGGCGTGTCCATCACTATCGATAAGAGATAATTATCGATAGTGATAGTATCGTTCTTACAGATATCGGCGTGAAACAAATCAATAGCCATTTGGATTGGTTTTGATAGATTTGGTCACGTGGATTCAATGCGATACAATTTAACACGCGTTGTGCGCCGGGAGCTGGTTTCGGACTGCGCCGTAGTTGCCGAGGCCGCGGCGATCGCGCTCGCCCGCTGCGACGAGCGCCTGCTCCGGGCTGAGCCGTCTCTGGCGAAGGGCGTGCGCGAGCGCGGCCACGCTTTGGAGGCCCAGGCGCTGATCGGGCTCACCGGGGGCCTGTGCCCGCTCGAGGATCTCTGTCTACACGATGCGGGCATGGATGTGCGCAGCCCGACGCGCGAGATCGCGCGCGCCGCCACCATCCTTGACGAACGCCGGCGCCTGGCGCGAGGCGCGCCTGGCGAGCTTTTGAAACCAACCGCCCTGCGCCAGCGGTTTGGGATCGCAGGAGCCGGGGAGCCGGACCGGACGGACAGGCATAAGATCGGGTCAGTTGACCCAAAAGGGGTCGCGGCTCCCTGGGATCGGATCGACGTTGAAGACGACGAGGAGGACCAGGCCGACGACAATGACCTGCACGGGGAGGAGGATGACGATCACGCCGACCCGGCCTTCGCCGACATCGACGCCTTGCTGGTGCGCACGCGAAAAAAGCTCGACGCCTGGAACGATTTGTCCTCCGGCGAAGGCCGCAAGAATTTGACGTTGCACGATCCCACCTATGACGCTCCCGGGCGGTTCGAGGCTTGGCTCGCCGTCGTGGAGGAGGGCAGGGGGCTGCCAGGGACCCTCGCCGCCGCGCTCGCGCTCGACGCCTGGCTGTGGCTCGAGCCGTCGGAACGCGCCGGCGAGCTCGGCTTTGCGCTCGCCGCGACCGTGTTGCGGCAGCGCGGACTGGCGGCGGCCCATCTGCCGGCGCTTGGACTGGGGTTGAGGCGGGGGAGGTTCCGCTGGAGCCCGCAACAGGCGCTCGACGTCCGGATCGCCGGGTTGCTCGGCGCCTTTGCCGAAGCGGCTGCGTTCGGGCAGGGGGATCTTGATCGGCTTTCGCTCGCGCGGACTGTGATGTTGCGGAAGTGTGAAGGCAGGAGGGGGAATTCGAAACTGGCCGAGCTCGTGGATCTGTTCGTGTCGACACCGCTGGTCACCGTCCAGATGGCGGCGGCGCGTTTGCAGGTCACGCCGCAGGCGGTCGAGGCGATGCTGAAAGAGCTCGGCGGTAGCCTGCCGCGCGAACTGACCGGTCGGAAGCGCTACCGGGCCTGGGGGATCATTTGACCCGTCGGAATCTGACTCAGCTTGTGGTTCGTATCAGATGAGGCTATATGTAGCCTCATCTGAAATGGAGGCCAAGATGCTCGCATTCGGAACGGTCGCGGATGTTCTCGGGCTCCCTGCAAAGGAGATTGCCGCGCGTTCTCCGTTCGGCTTGATGTCTCGTATCGAAAGCGGGTTGCCGGTCGGATCTCTTGACCGCCTAGCCCATCTTCTGGCGCCAAGCGATGCCCAGTTCAAATACCGGTTGGTCCCCAAAGCCACCTACGAACGGCGTAAGACGGCGTCGCGGCTGTCATCGGACGAAGGTACCCGCCTCGCGCGTGTCGCTCGCGTATGGAGCCTGGCTTTGGATGTCTGGCGGAATGAAGGGGAGGCGCGTGAGTTCCTGTTCCGATCCCATCCGATGTTGGAAGATAAACGTCCGATCGACGTGGTCATCCAAAACGAGATTGGAGCCGAGCTGGTGCTGGATATCCTTGGCCGCCTGAAGTACGGCAGCGCTGCGTGACGGCCCAGCGCCTTGATCGCACGTTGGTCAGCTTCCGGATCGGTGACCCGAACGGTGCCTATCCCATATTCGACGCCACCGGCTCGACGATCGCGCCCGGCCGATGGAATACGCCGGGCAGCCCTCTAATCTACACCAGCGAGCATTATTCGACGGCGCTGCTCGAAAAGCTCGTGCATGGGAGCGGGAGGTTGCCGCCCAACCAGCACTATATCGAAATCATGTTGCCAAAGGGATTGTCCTACGAGGTCTTTTCCGCTCCGGCATTGCCCGGCTGGGACAGCATGCCGGCAACCTCAAGCATCGCGTTCGGCGAAAAATGGTGCCAGGAGCGCCGGAGCGCCATTTTGATTGTGCCGAGCGTGGTAGCCCGTCTCGACCGTAATGTGCTGATCAATCCGGCTCATCCGGAATTCGCGACGATAACGGCAAGCCTACACGAGCCGGTGCATTGGGACCGGCGGCTTTTTGGCGTCGGACGCTGAAGCGCAATGCGCCAGCGCGCGCAGCATACCTACAAGGTCGTTGCAATGCGTACTGTTGGCGCGCCTCGGCTGCAACAATTGAGGTAGGCCGGCCCCGCTCGATTATGCGCGGGAGATGGCCTTCATTGCCATCGAGGAGGGGAACGGGGAAGCCGCCGGCGCCGTCCGTCTGCATGCCGACCCCGGGCATGTCGAGGCAGAATACGCCATCCTGCTGCGCTCCGACCTGAAGGGCATCGGCCTCGGC
>Ga0055524_1001887_pt1 | contig 11387 bp, 9 predicted proteins | sample AraplaCol_mCL_r2_2_FD_55011 | JGI IMG/M metagenome (GOLD analysis project Ga0055524, IMG submission 55011) | Arabidopsis root microbial communities from North Carolina, USA - plate scrape MF_Col_mCL_r2 | ecosystem: Host-associated > Plants > Roots > Endosphere | place: USA: North Carolina...
GTGTACGGCGCCGGCCCCTTCGCCGCCTACGACCCGCCGATGCCGCCTGCAATGCCGGACTGGTCGCCGGTGCGGCGCTACGGCGGCTACGGCGCCTGGGGCGCCATGCCTGGCGCCGTCGCCAGCGCCGCCCACGGCTCCGGTCACGCCCGGACGGCGGGCATGGCTACGGCGGCCGCCTGCGGCTGCGCCAGGCAGTGCGGCATGCACGGCCACCAGCATGCAACGGCCTGGACGCGTTCCCTGCCGATTGCCGACCTGAAGTCGTTCTGGGGCGCGCTGGGCTGCTCCTGCTGGGCGGTGTGAGATGGCGCCCGGCATCCGTGCGCTGCGCTGGCTGGCCCTGCTGCTGCTATGCGCGGCCTACATCCAGGGCGGCCTGGCCAAGCTGTTCGACTTCGGCGGAGCGGTCGGCGAAATGCAGCACTTCGGCTTGCGGCCGGCGGCGCCCCTGGCGCTGCTGGTGATCGCCGGCGAATTGGGAGCGGTGGCCATGGTGCTGTCCGGGCGCCTGCGCTGGCTGGGTGCGGCCTGGCTGGCGCTGTTCACGGTGGCAGCCAGCTTCGTCGCCAACCGCTATTGGGAGATGGCGGGCATGGAGCGCTTCATGGCCGCCAACAGTTTCTATGAGCACCTGGGCCTGGCCGGCGGTTTCCTGCTGGTGGCCTGGCACGACCTGGCGCAAAAGGAGGGGCTATGGCACGCGGCACAAGCCTGAGTTTCCTGGCCGGCTACGTCGACACCCTCGGCTTCGTCGCCCTGCACGGCCTCTTCACGGCCCACGTGACGGGCAACTTCGTGCTGCTCGGGCGCGAGGTGGTCGCGCCGGGCAACGACGTGCTGCTCAAGCTCCTCGCCTTCCCCGCCTTCGTGGCCGGCGTGATCGCGGTGCGCGCCCTGGTGCGGCGCCGCCAGCGCGCGGGCGACGACGCACTGCGTTCGTCCCACCTGCTGCAGGCGGCGCTGATGCTGGCCGCTGCCGCCGGCGCGCGCTGGGACATGGCGGCAGGCCTGCTGTGCGCGGCCGCCATGGGCGCGCAGAACGGCTACGGCAAGCTGCTGCTGGCGAAACTGCCGGCCAGCACCGTCATGACCGGCAATGTCACGCAGCTGGTGATCGATTGCCTGGACCGCGCTGGCGGTGCGGAGCGGCCGGCGCTGGCGGCATTGGGCGGCGGCATCCTGGCCTTCGCCGCGGGCTGCGTGATGGGGGCGCTGGCCTCGCGCTGGGGCATGGCGATCGGCCTGCTGCCGGCGGTGGCGCTGCTGCTGGCGATGGCCGCCCTGTCAAAGGGTGATGATGCCGCGCTTTAGGGCAATGGTGACGGCGTGCGTGCGGTCGTTGGCATCGAGCTTGGCCAGGATGCTGCGCATATGCGCCTTCACCGTCTCTTCGGAAATGCCCAGCAGGCCGGCAATGCGCTTGTTGGCGTTGCCCGCCGCGGCGCTTTGCAGCACCTCGATTTCGCGCTCGCTCAGCTGGGAGGCGCCGAGGTGGCTGGCCAGCTGCTGCGCAATCTCGGGCGAGATATAGCGCTGGCCGGCGTGCACGGTGCGGATCATCTGGACCAGCTCCTTGCGCAGGCTGCTCTTGAGCAGGAAGCCGCAAGCGCCAGCATCCATCGCGCGCCGCACCACGGCGTCGCCGCCGAAGGTGGTCAGCATGACCACCCGTGCGGCGGGGTGCCGGGCGCGGATGGCCTGCAGCGCTTCCAGGCCGCACATGCCGGGCATGGCCAGGTCCATGATGGTCAGGTCCGGGCGAAAGCTCGCCCAGGCGGCCAGGGCTTCCGGGCCGCTTCCCGCTTCGGCGACAACCCGCATATCCTCCTGGCCGGCAATGGCTTCCGCCAGGCCGGCCCGCAACAGGGGGTGGTCGTCCACCAGCAACACCTTGATCGGGGCGGCCGGCGGCGGTAAATCAAAGCTAATCAAACACTTACTCCAATAAAGCTACATTTTTCAGACAAATTTTACCAAGAGTGACATGGGTTTGGTTTGCGCGTACCATCGTTCGTACCTGCGAGATGGAGAACGACCAGCATGGCGGCCCCCGACCAGATCACCCATTGGCGCGAAATGATCTTTGCCCGTCTGGTGCAGATCGTACTGGTGCTGGGCCTGGCCACGGCCATCCCCAGCGTGGTGCAAGCGATGCGCGAAGGCCTGTGGGGCGTGGTGGTGGTCGATACGCTGGCGATATCCTGGCTTGCCACCCTGTGGCGCCTGCAGGCCAATGTATCGTTCACGGCGCGCGCCATGCAATTCCTGCTGATCACCTTTGCGGTCGGCGTGGCGCTGATGCTGCAGGTGGGACCCGTGGCGCAAATCTACCTGATGGCGGTGCCCTGCCTGGCAGCCCTGCTGGTGGGCCTGAAGCCTGCCATCTGGCTGCTGCTTGCCGGCGCGCTGGCCATCGTGCTCAGCGCCTTTGCACCGGTGCCCGACACCGCCGTCATGGGGCTGTCGCGCGATGCAGCGCCGCGTGCCGCCATCGTGGCGCTGAACTACCTGTTCATCGCCGGCATCCTGACTTTCAGCTGCGGCGTACTGCTGCGCCACCTGGCGCGTTCGCTGACCGAAGGCGAGCAGCTGGCTTTCTACGACCCGCTCACCGGGCTGCCCAACCGGCGCCTGCTGCTGGACCGCCTGGCGAACCTGCTGGCCAGCTCCGAGCGCCAGCAAGTGTATAGCGCCGTGATGTTCGTCGACCTGGACCGATTCAAGACCATCAACGATGCGCGCGGCCACGCGATCGGCGACCATTTGCTGCGGCTGGCGGCGCAGCGCCTGTCGGAGCTGGTACGCAAGAGCGATACGGTGGCGCGCATCGGCGGCGATGAATTCGTGGTGCTGCTGTCCCACCTCGGGCCGGAGCTGGCGGCGGCCGGCAACGCGGCGCGGGCGGTGGCCGAAAAGATCCGCGGCTCGCTGGCGCAGGAATTCGAGATCGGCGGCCAGGGATACGGCTGCTCGGCCAGCATCGGTGTAACGCTGCTGCCCACGTTCGGCCAGAACGCGGACGACCTGCTGCGCGAAGCCGATACCGCGATGTACCGCGCCAAGGCGGCGGGCCGCAATGGCATCGCCTTCTTCGAAGCGGCCATGCAAGCCGAAGTCGAACGGCGCCTGACCCTGGAACACGAGCTGGCACAGGCCATCGAACAGGAAAGGCTGCTGATGGTGTACCAGCCGCAGTTCGACTGCCACGGCTGGCTGCACGGGGCGGAACTGCTGATGCGCTGGGAACGCGACGACGGCACCATGGTGGCGCCCGCCATCTTCATTCCGCTGGCCGAAGACGCGGGCATGATCCTGGCGCTCGGCATGTGGGCTTTGCGCCAGTCCTGCCTGGCGCAGCAGCGCATGGCGGCGCTGGGCCTGTCCTTGCCGCTATCGGTCAACGTCAGTCCGCAGCAATTCCGCCAGGCTGATTTCGTGCAGCAGGTGCGCGACGTGCTTCAGGAGCACGGCGTGGAGCCGGCGCTGCTGATCCTGGAAGTGACCGAAGGCTTGCTGGTCGAGCAGATGGAGGAAACCGTGGCGCGCATGAACGAACTGGCCGCGCTGGGTGTGCGCTTTTCGATCGACGATTTCGGCACCGGCTATTCCAGCCTCGCCTACCTGAAACGCATGCCTCTGTATGAGCTGAAGATCGACCGCAGCTTCATCATGGACATGCCGGACGACGCGAACGACGTGGTGATCGTGCAAACCATCCTGGCCATGGCCGGCCAAATGGGTTTGCGTGTGGTGGCAGAGGGAGTGGAAACGCAGGCCCAGGCCGACTTCCTGGCGGCCCACGGTTGCCATGCCTTGCAAGGCTACCTGCTGGGCCGCCCGGCGCCGCTGGCGGCGCTGCTGGACCTGCTGGTGGCGCAGGCGGCATTGAAGCCGCACAGCGCCACCCGTACGTCCTGACTGCTTAGCTGAACGGAACGGTCAGCGCCTTGCGGATGGCGACGCAGCGTTCATCTTCCTGATGCGCTACCAGCAGCGCGCGGCGGGTACCTGCGCTCAGGTTTGGATTGGCGGCGGCGGCATCGGCCAGGCGCTGCACGCTCGCTGCGGTGCAGGTGGCAGGGATCATGGCGCCAGCGTAATCACGCATGAAGACCGGACCTGCCGACTTGTCCAGCACTGGCAGCTGCGCCAGGCGTTCTGCGGCGCTTTGCTCGTTCAGCGCCACCTGGGTCGAAGGGTACATGCTGTGCATCGCGGTACGGATACGCGAGAACGGCAGTTTGGTCTGCTGGTCGCCGATCTTGGCCAGCCATTCCTGCTTCACCTTCGCGTCCGGACGGGCGACTTGCGCCGCCACGGCAGCCAGTTCGCCGCTGTCGGACTTGTCCTTCGCCTGTTCGGCAGCGATACGCGCTTCCGCGCCCGGCGCCGCATAACGGTTCAGGATGGAGATGATGTCCCAGCGCAGTTCCTGGCTCAGGGTCAGGCCCTTGACCTGGGTGCGGCCATCCAGGATGGCGGTCAGGCGGTCCAGCGACTCCTTGCTGCCGGCGGCGGCCATATAGGTATTGAACCAGCGGCGCTGGAAGTCGCCCGTGGTGGCGTTAACGCGCGCCCAGGACATCTTGCCGATACGGTCGGCCGTGTCGCGGGTGTACTTGGCGTCGGCCGACATGGTGCGCAGATAACGCAGTGCGCCCTGGGTCTTGCCCAGCACATCGCCCAGCAGGACATAGTCGTTTTCAGCGGCGGCGTTGGCCAGCACGGTGTCGAGGAACTCGTTCAGCGGCAGGTCGCCATCACGCACGTTGTCCCACATGCTGTGCCACAGCATGGTGCGCAGCAGCTTGTCTTCCACCTTGCTGATGTCCTTCCGGGCGGTAGCGGCGGAACGCGCATCGAGTTTGGCTTTCACGAAGCCCCAGTCCTGGTAGTTCGGATAGACCAGGTCCGGGCAGGCGGCGCCCTTCAGTTCAGCCACTTCGGTGGTCGCGCCCTTGTAGGTCACAGGCAGCACCTTGGCAACATTCAGCTGCTTGCCCTTCTTCTGCATCATGGCCAGCTGCACGCGCTGCTCGCGCAGGGTCGGGAACTGCGCCACTGCGGTCTGCTGCAACTGGAAGGACTCGATCTTGCCGCCCTTGCAGCTGTAGTTGGCGGTGATGGTGTTCACGCCCGGCTGGTACAGCCAGTCCTGGGTCCACTGGCCCAGGTCGCGGCCAGCCGCTTCGGCCAGGCTACCGATGAAGTCATCCAGCTTGGCGTTTTTGAACTGGTACTTCACCAGATAGTTGTGAACGCCCTTGCGGAAGGTCTCTTCGCCCAGCAGGTGGCGCAGCTGCTTCAGGGTGGAGGCGCCCTTCGAGTAAGTGATGGCATCGATATTGTCGAAGGCGTTGGCAGTCGACGGCACGGGGGTTTCGATCGGGTGGGTGGTGACGCGCTGGTCTTGCACGTAGGCGCCCGATTTGCCCTGCGAGTAGAAATACTGCCAGGCCGAGTCCTTGAATTCAGTCGCTTCGGCGGTAGCGAGCGTGCCCATGAAGGATGCGAAGCTCTCATTCAGCCACAGGCCGTTCCACCATTGCATGGTGACCAGGTCGCCGAACCACTGGTGCGCCATTTCGTGCATGATCACGCTGGCCAGTTCGTGCTTTTCGGCGCCGCTCATCTTTTCCTTATGCAGGAAGGAGTGCTCGGCGAAGGTGACCGCGCCGGCGTTTTCCATTGCGCCATACAGGAAGTCCGGCACCAGCAGCTGGTCGTATTTGCCGTACTGGTAAGGCACGCCGAAGTATTCGTCGAACCAGGCCAAACCCTGTGCGGTGTATTTGAACCATTCAGCGGCATCGATCTGGTCGGCCACCGACTGGCGTGCGAAGACGCGCATCGGGTATTTGCTGGTCTTGGTATCTTCCCATACTTTGTACGGACCGGCGTGCATCGAGAAGTTATACGGGCTCAGGATCTTGGAGGCCGGGAAGGTCCAGCGCTTGGCGTCGCCGGCAGCTTCCACTTTCGTTTCGCGGGTGGTCGATACCACGGTCCAGTCGGCAGGCGCCGTCACGTTGACCTGGTAGGTTGCCTTCAGGTCCGGCTGGTCGAACAGCGCGAACATCTGGTGCGCAGCGGCAGGCTCGAAGTGGGAATAGGTGTAGACGCGGCCATCGACCGGGTCGACCATGCGGTGCAGGCCCTCGCCATTGGTGCTGTGCTTGCGCTCGAATTCAACGGTCACCGTGTTGCGGCCAGCCTGCAGGTCGGCGGCGGCCAGGGTGATGAACCAGTTGTTATATTGCGGTGCAGCGACCGCCTTGCCGTTCACCACCAGGCGCTTGACGGTGGCCTTGTCCAGGTCCAGGGTCAGGGGCTGCGCGTTGTCTTTCAGGTCGAAGCTGACGGTGGTGGTGTTGCTGAAGGTTTCCTTGCCGGTCAGCGTGAAGTCCAGCACGTATGCGACGTTCGACACACGCGCCGAACGGGCGGCGGCATCGGCCTGGCTCAGGTAAGGGTTTTCCGCGCGCGGGGTAAAGGCGCTGTTGTCTGCTGCGATGCCGCTGGTGGCGACGAGTGCACTGACTGCCAGTGTAATGGCATGAGGAACTAGCGATTTCATGGTTATCCTTATTTCTGTCTCACCCCTGACCGGCCCCGGTCAGGTGGCGCTGGGATGATACCATTGGACGATGGACATCAAACTCGAATCTCCCGACCAGCCGGAAGTCGTGGCCCTGATCGACCAGCTGGACGCCTACCAGCTGTCGCTTTATCCCCCGGAATGCGTGTATGCGCTCGACATGAATTCGCTGCTGCAGCCGAACGTGCTGTTTGCCGTGGCACGCAGCCTGGATGGTGAGGCGGTGGGCTGCGGCGCCATCGTGGTGACGCCGGAGTTTGGGGAAATAAAACGGATGTTCGTGCATCCTTCCGCGCGCGGCCAGGGCGTGGCGCAGCGCTTGCTCGGCATGCTGGAAGCGGAAGCGCTGGCGCGCGGGTGCCGCCACTTCATGCTGGAAACCGGGCCGTCGCAGCCGGAAGCCATTGGCCTGTATGAACGCCTTGGCTACCGCGTACGCGGGCCCTATGGCGATTACCCGGACGATCCAATGAGCGTGTTCATGGAGAAGGCGGCATGAGCGAGGCGTTGACCGACCTGCAGGACCTGCGCGAACGCACGCGCGCCTTCGCCGCTGCCCGCGACTGGGAGCAGTACCACACGCCGAAAAACCTGGCGATGGCGCTGTCGGTGGAAGTGGCCGAACTGGCCGAGCATTTCCAGTGGCTGCCCACCGGCCGCGCGGGCGAGCTGGCGGACGGCCAGCACGATGCGATCCGCCACGAGCTGGCCGATGTGCTGCTCTACCTGGTGCAGATCGCCGACAAGCTTGACGTCGACCTGCATGCGGCGGCGCTGGAGAAGATCCAGCTCAATGCCATCAAGTACCCTCCGCCCGAGGCGTGACTCATTCTTTCCAGTAGCGGTCCCAGATGCGGTCGTGGTACGCGGCCAGCGTTGGCTGTCTCATTATGTAGTCGTGGATCGGGCTGGTGAAGGGATGGCGAATTTCAGCGTTCAGAAAACCGAACGCTGTCGCGTCGACCAGGTTGGGCTCCTCCCCCAGCAGGAAGGGTTTGTCACCCAGAAGCTCCTTGACCGACCTCCACCCTTCAATGCCCATTGCGTAAATATCTTCCAGCTTGTGGCGGCCGGTGCCCTGCTGCCATGCCATGCGGCGGTACTTCATTTGCACGAAGGGGAAAATCAGCGGCGCGCAGGCCGACAGGAACGGCTTTTGCCAACCCGGCACGCTGCGCCGCGCATAGTCGAGCAACAGCGGCTTGTAGGCGTTGAAGTTGGCCTGCAGCGCGTAGCGGTTATACAGCAGGACGAAGTACAGGTGCTGCTCGAGCAAGGCCCTCAAGGCGCAGGATTGCGCGCGGTCCGTCTCGGAGAGGTTCTGGTCTGAGATCGACTGCGGGTGGAGATACTGCAGGTGCTGAATGATGAGGGTGGAGTCGGGAACCAGTCTGCCGGCAATCATGGCCACGGGAAGCTTCTGGTGCGGCATTGCCTGGTTGGCGCCGGTGCGGGTTTCGTACGGGATGCCGGACATGCGCAGCCATGTCTCCAGCTTGATCACGAAGGGGCTGATGTCCGGGGAGACCTGGGGGTCTGGATAGCCGAATTTATATATGATCATGATGAATTAATTATATCCACCATCCCCCCGATAACCAGCCTTTTGTTCAGCGTCCTAGCGCCTTGCGTATCTGGGCGCTGATGATGACCCAGGACTTGGAATCGGCGGAGACTTCGTCATAGTGGCTGCCACCCGGGAGGACCAGCACTTCGGCACTGTCGCCGGCAGCCTTGGCACGGCGGGCGTAATTTTCGCCGGTCACGATGGGCGAGATGTCGTCATACTCGCCGTGGATAAGAACTGTATGCACGCCTGCCGGCAGCATTTCCGCGGGGGAGGTATCGGCGAAAACGTCGGGGCGCTGAACGCTGGGGGTGCCAGCGATTTGCGCGGTTTCGCGGTCGCAGGTACGGCGGATCAGCGCCGCTTCGTTGCGCAGGTCGGCCAGGCCGCCAAGGCTGATCACGGACTTGATCGGCAAAGGCTGCGGCGCCCAGGCAGGGCTCCATTCGGGCAGCTTGTGGCGCGAGACGGCCCACTGCGCGAGGTGCCCACCGGCCGAGTGGCCAACCGCCACGATGCGGTTCAGGTCCAGTGCGCTGGTTTTAGCTTCATGCTTCAGCAGATCCACTGCGGTGGCGACGTCCTGGTACATGCCGGGGTAGCCGCCGCCTTCTTCGTCGTAGCGGCGATATTCGACGTTCCACACTGCGATGCCTTGCCTGGTCAGCGCGCCCGCCATATTGCGCATTTGCTCGATGCCGCCGAAGTGCACGGTCCAGCAGCCGCCGTGGATCAGGACCACGACCGGGTGCGGGCCGGGGCCGGCGGGCTTGAACAGTTCCACGAACTGGCTCGGCGCGGCGCCATAGGCGATGCGCTTGTCGGGCGCAGGGCCTTTCAGCGCGAGATATTCATCCAGAGTCAGGGGCCTGGTCACGACGGCGTCGGGCGTGACGGTGGCGGCGGAAGCGCCAACTGCGGCGGCGCCGGCAGCGGCGCACAAGGAATGGCGAATCAGTTTGAGCATGGTTTTCTCGGCGAAGTCCGGAACAGCCAGCAGCATAGCGTGGTGCTGGCTGTTCGGGCAATCTTTCTTCGCCGAGAAGGCGGGGCTTACTTGCCCTTCTTGCCCGGTACCGGCTTCTTCGGCGGCGTGTGTTTGCCGGACATCGGCGGCATGGCGTCGGCCAGGGACATTTTCAGCTGTTTGCCGCCGACCCAGACTTTACGCAGGTGCTTGAAGATGTCGTCCGGCATACCGTCCGGCATTTCGACAAAGGCGTGGTCGTCGAACAGCTCGATGCGGCCGATGAAGCGCGATTCGAGGCCGCTTTCGTTGGCGATGGCGCCAACCAGGTTGCCCGGGTTGATGCCGTCCGCCGAGCCGACTTCGACGCGATAGGCGCGCATGGGCATCGGTGCACCGCCTTCGGCAGCCTTATCTTTTTTCTTGCGCTTAGGCGCTTCCTCGAACATCGGTTCTTCATCATCGTCGCGCGCGGACAGCGGTGGCGCTTCGCGTTCAGGCTTCGCTGCACGTTCTGGCTTGGCAGCGCGCGGGGCCTTTGCACTTGGCGCAGGTGGCGGTGTTTCGCCATCGCGGTGCAGGCGCAGCGGCTGGCCGGCTACGCGCAGGGCTTGCAGTGCGTCGATGTCGCCCGGCTGCAGGTCGGCCGGCATATCCAGCAGCGAATAGTCGTCGTAAATCTCGATACGGCCGATGAACTTGGAATCGATGCCGCCTTCGTTGGCGATGGCGCCCACGATATTGCCCGGCTTGACGCCGTGCTGGTAGCCCACTTCCACGCGGTAGGTCGCCATGCCCTGCTCGGGCTCGCGCTCGATGCGTTCCTTCTTCGGACGCGGCTCGCGTGGCTCACGTGGTTCGCGTGGCTCGCGTCCTTCGCGGCCCTGGCCTTCCTGGCGCGGCGCGCCGTCTTCGTGCCAGCCTTTCTCACGCGACTTGTCCAGCAGCAGCGGCTTGCCGCCGCAGGCCATCATCGCCAGCGCAGCGGCTACCTCGACGGCCGGGATATTGTGTTCGGATTCGTACTCGCGCACCAGGTTCTCGAAGAAGGACAGGCCTTCCTGCGCCAGGGTGTCGGTGATCTGGTCCTTGAACTTGCCGATGCGGACGTCGTTGACGGCCTGCAGCGTCGGCAGGGTCATTGGCGTCACAGGCTGGCGTGTGGTGCGCTCAATCAGTTTCAGCAGGTTGCGCTCGCGCGGCGTAATGAACAGGATCGCCTCGCCGCTGCGGCCAGCACGGCCGGTGCGCCCGATACGGTGGGTATAGCTCTCAGGATCGTACGGCACGTCGTAGTTGACAACGTGGCTGATGCGCTCCACGTCCAGGCCGCGCGCGGCAACGTCGGTAGCGACCAGGATGTCGATCTTGCCGTCCTTCAGCTGGCCGATGATGCGTTCACGCGCCGCCTGCTGCATGTCGCCGTTGATGGCGCCGGCCGAGAAGCCGCGCGCCTGCAGGCGCTCCGCCAGTTCTTCGGTGCCGATCTTGGTGCGCGAGAAGATGATCATGCCGTCGAACGGCTCCGCCTCCAGGATGCGGGTCAGTGCATCCAGCTTGTGCATGCCGGACACCAGCCAGTAGCGCTGGCGGATATTGGTATTGGTGGTGGTCTTGGCAGCCACCATCACTTCGGCAGGGTCGTTCAGGTAGGTGGTGGCGATGCGCTTGACCTGCGCCGGCATGGTGGCCGAGAACAGCGCGGTCTGGCGCGATTCAGGGGTTTCCTGCAGGATGCGCTCGACGTCTTCGATGAAGCCCATGCGCAGCATTTCGTCCGCTTCGTCCAGCACCAGGGTTTTCAGCTGCGACAGGTCAAGCGAGCCTTTTTCCAGGTGGTCGATGACGCGGCCCGGGGTGCCGACGACCACGTGGACGCCACGGCGCAGTGCTTGCAGCTGCGGGCCGTAGGATTGGCCGCCGTAGATCGGCAGGACATGGAATTTCGGGATGTGGGTGGCATAGCGCTGGAAAGCCTCCGCTACCTGGATCGCCAGTTCACGCGTCGGCGCCAGCACCAGCGCCTGCGGCGCGGCCTGCTTGATGTCGATGCGGGACAGGATAGGCAGCGCAAAAGCCGCGGTCTTGCCGGTGCCGGTTTGCGCGGTGCCCAGCACGTCGCGGTTTTCCAGCAGGTGGGGGATGGTGGAAGCCTGGATCGGAGACGGGGTCTCGTAGCCTACTTCTTTCAGCGCCTTCAAAATGGGGGCGCTGAGGTTCAAATCGGTAAACAGGGTGTCAGACATGGCGGC
>Ga0055524_1001895_pt1 | contig 11350 bp, 8 predicted proteins | sample AraplaCol_mCL_r2_2_FD_55011 | JGI IMG/M metagenome (GOLD analysis project Ga0055524, IMG submission 55011) | Arabidopsis root microbial communities from North Carolina, USA - plate scrape MF_Col_mCL_r2 | ecosystem: Host-associated > Plants > Roots > Endosphere | place: USA: North Carolina...
AGGTCGAGAACGAGGCGCGCAAGCACAGCGAAGCCGTCAGCGTCAACAAGAAGGCGACGGTCTCCAAGACGGCGCGTGGCGTCTCGATCGGCGGCTCGACCGATCCGAAGACCCGTGCCGCCGCCGGCCTCAATCCGGTCTCCGGCCTCGATGTCGGCCTCGAGGAAGCGTCGTCGCTCTCCGCTGGCACTGCCGTCACCGCCACGGTCGATGCGCTCGCCAAGCTGATCGAGAGCGGCAATCCGCTGCACAAGAACGGCAAGATCTGGACGCCGCACCGCCCGGCCCGGCCCGACAAGTCCGAAGGCGGCATCACCATCCGCATGGACAGCGAATACAAACCCGCCGGCGACCAGCCGACGGCCATCCGCGACCTCGTGGAGGGACTGGAGAATGGCGACCGCAGCCAGGTGCTGCTCGGCGTCACCGGCTCGGGCAAGACCTTCACCATGGCCAAGGTGATCGAGGAAACCCAGCGCCCGGCGCTGATCCTGGCGCCGAACAAGACGCTGGCCGCCCAGCTCTATTCGGAATTCAAGAACTTCTTCCCCGACAACGCCGTCGAGTATTTCGTTTCCTACTACGACTATTACCAGCCGGAGGCCTACGTCCCGCGCTCCGACACCTATATCGAGAAGGAAAGCTCGATCAACGAGCAGATCGACCGCATGCGCCACTCGGCGACGCGCTCGCTGCTGGAGCGCGACGACTGCATCATCGTCGCCTCGGTCTCCTGCATCTACGGTATCGGCTCGGTCGAGACCTATACGGCGATGACCTTCCAGATGAATGTCGGCGACCGCCTCGACCAGCGCCAGCTGTTGGCCGACCTCGTGGCCCAGCAATACAAGCGCCGCGACATGGATTTTCACCCGCGGCTCCTTCCGCGTCCGCGGCGACACGATCGAAATCTTCCCCGCCCACCTGGAAGACGCCGCCTGGCGCATCTCGATGTTCGGCGACGAGATCGACGCCATCACCGAATTCGACCCGCTGACCGGCGCCAAGACCGGCGACCTGAAATCGGTGAAGATCTACGCCAACTCGCACTATGTGACGCCGCGCCCGACGCTGAACGGCGCCATCAAGTCGATCAAGGAAGAGCTGAAGCTCCGCCTCGTCGAGCTCGAAAAGGCCGGCCGCCTGCTGGAGGCCCAGCGCCTGGAGCAGCGCACCCGCTACGATGTCGAGATGCTGGAAGCCACCGGCTCCTGCCAGGGCATCGAGAACTATTCGCGCTATCTGACCGGCCGCGACCCCGGCGATCCGCCGCCGACGCTGTTCGAATATGTCCCTGACAACGCCATCGTCTTCATCGACGAAAGCCATGTCACCGTGCCGCAGATCGGCGGCATGTACCGGGGCGACTTCCGCCGCAAGGCGACGCTGGCCGAATACGGCTTCCGCCTGCCCTCCTGCATGGACAACCGGCCGCTGCGCTTCGAGGAATGGGACGCGATGCGCCCCGACACGATCGCCGTCTCGGCGACCCCGGGCGGCTGGGAAATGGAACAATCCGGCGGCGTCTTCGCCGAACAGGTCATCCGCCCGACCGGCCTCATCGATCCGCCCGTCGAAGTGCGCTCCGCCCGCAGCCAGGTGGACGACGTGCTCGGCGAAATCCGCGAGACCGCGGCCAAGGGCTACCGCACGCTCTGCACCGTGCTGACCAAGCGCATGGCCGAGGACCTGACCGAATACCTGCATGAACAGGGCGTGCGCGTCCGCTACATGCACTCGGATATCGACACGCTGGAGCGCATCGAGATCATCCGCGATCTCCGTCTCGGCGCCTTCGACGTCCTCGTCGGCATCAATCTGCTGCGCGAAGGCCTCGACATTCCCGAATGCGGCTTCGTCGCCATTCTCGATGCCGACAAGGAAGGCTTCCTGCGCTCCGAGACCTCGCTGGTGCAGACGATCGGCCGCGCCGCGCGTAACGTCGACGGCAAGGTCATCCTCTATGCCGACAACATCACCGGCTCGATGCAGCGCGCCATGGACGAGACCGCACGGCGCCGCGAAAAGCAGATGGCCTACAATAGCGAACACGGCATCACGCCGGAGAGCGTCAAGGCCCGCATCTCCGACATCCTCGACAGCGTCTACGAGCGCGACCACGTCCGCGCCGACATTTCGGGTGTCAACGGCAAGGGCTTCGCCGACGGCGGCAACCTCGTCGGCAACAACCTGCAGGCCCATCTCAACGCGCTCGAAAAGAGCATGCGCGACGCCGCAGCCGACCTCGACTTCGAAAAAGCCGCCCGCCTGCGCGACGAAATCAAACGCCTCAAGGCCGCCGAACTCGCGGTCATGGACGACCCGATGGCCCGCGAGGAAGCCAAATCGATGGAAGCCGGCAAGCGGGATGCTTCGAGGCTGCGGTCTACGGCACCAGCGCCTCAGCATGGGGGTCGCGCAAACGGTAGCCCTCATGGTGAGGAGGCCCAAAGGGCCGTCTCGAACCACGAGGGCGGAAGTGGGACTTCCTACTTCTCCCGCCCCAATCTCGACGAGATGGGCCGCGACATCCAGGAACCGGCAGGCAAATCCCTCTTCCGCCGCAACGACCTCGACGAAATGACCGTCGGCCGCACCGAAAAGCCGGTGTCGGGCGCGTTGCCGGAAAAGCCGGACGCCTCCAAGAGCACCAAGCGGTTTTCGCCGCTTATGGAGGGGCAACCGGAACGCGACGACCCGCGCCCGCTGGTGCGCGGCAAGACGGGTGTTGGGAGCTATGAGGATCCGGGCGAGCAGAAGCGCAAGAGCCGGACGAAGGGGAAAACGGGGCGGCCGGGGCGGTGAGAGCAGGTTTTTCCCGGAGATTTAAATTGTCTCCTGGCTAGGCGAAAGCTGTTAACAACCCCTGAGGGTTGCGTTTTCAGCCAAAAATAAACTGGAAACAACCCTGGAGTTGAGCAACTCTTCTCTTAAAGCCGTAGAGAAGAGATATCAACATGAACAGGGAAAGCATTACTCCATTAAATGCTCGCAGCGAAAGCATTATCTTCACTGACCTCCAAAGCCTTTGCTGTTCCTCAGGCTATGCGCACGCGATTGCGTACTTCTGTTGGCGCGACAACCTTATCGGCGTCTCCGGTGATCAAATCACGGAGAAGGACATCCAAGATCAGCATTCTCAAAAGCAGCTTATACGAACGGAAATCTCGACACTTATTGGGTTGCTAGCAAAAGGCGATATCAACATAGATGTCCCCGAGCCGATTATGCTGCAATCCTATATCGATCGGACCGAAGCGCTATTACACGAAATGCATATGTCCCTCCAAAAGCCTTGGATGGCAGCTTTTCAGGAGATGGCCAGAAATCCTAAAAAAGCGAGACAAGAGAGCCCATTCGACACAGCAGCCGGACTTCGCGAGCCTATCTTTTATGGCGGGGAATCGGCATATAGTTTTCAGTATGAAGCGCTCGCCCGCATGAAATACCAAGCCGATAATGCTTGGCTCAAGCTTCACCGAGGATTTACTATTGACGAAGCGTGCGAAGTTGTGAGGGCCATATACGCGCTACAGAGCCGTAAAATTCTTGGCTTCCGAGAGATGATGATATCGCTTCCGTTTGAGCAATGGACCTTCTTCCCGTGCTTTTCGTTTAATCTCGACGAACTGAAGAATTTCACCGAAATCGACTTGCATACGACGGCTCTAGTTGTCGCAGCCTTCAGCGTAAATCGCGAAAATAAGAACAGGCCATTCTCAAGCCTAAGTGAGTTCAGCGAAACTAATGCAGCACCGATTATAGAATACGCCTCTGGATCGTACGTCTTATTCCAGCACTACAGCCTACTTGAAGCACTTTATGAAGCACCATTCTTTTGGATGTCAGCTGATAAAGCATACTACGCAGCGGCATCAAAGAATCGAGGTGCGTTTTCGGAGCAATTTATATTCGATCGCTTGACCAGTGTTTTTGGATCGCTGAACGTCTTTCACAATATTGATATCTATAAGGGAAAAGATCGTGTCGCTGAAGCCGACGTGCTAGTTCTCTACGGCAAGACAGCAATAGTGATCCAAGCAAAGTCAAAAAGACTGACGATCGAGGCGCGAAAAGGGAACGACCTTCAATTGAAGGACGACTTCAAGAAAGCGATTCATGCAGCCTATGATCAGGCAATCCTTTGCGCTCAGGCGATACTAGGCATTGAACACAAATACCTTCTGCCATCTGGAGATGAAATCCACATCTCCAAGAATATTAATGAGGTATTCCCCATCTGCGCTGTCTCAGATCACTATCCTGCGCTGTCCGCTCAGGTTAGACAGTTTCTGAAGACGGCCCATCATAAAAATATCTACAATCCCATTGCTACAGATATATTTTTTATCGATGTACTAACGGAGATACTCAGATCGCCGTTGCATTTCCTCAATTACATTCATTTGAGAATTAAATTCGATAAGCAGCTGCTTATTTCCAACGAGCTCACCACTCTAGGATACCATCTTAAGCACAACCTTTGGCTTGAGAAGAAATACGACATGGTGAACCTCGGTGAAGACTTCACTAGCTCTCTTGATCTAGCGATGTCGGTCCGCCGACTTGGTATCCCAGGCGAAGGGACCCCAAAGGGCATTCTGACGCGTTTTGAAGGCACACCGATTGGTTTGCTTCTCGCAAAAATTGAGGCCTCTGCGCATCCAGAGCTTGTGGGTTTGGGGATGCTGTTCTTGCAACTAAGCTCAGAGACCGCGAAGCACATAAACAACGGTATCCGTCGAATAATGAAAGAAGCCGCCGAGGACGGCAATCATCATGATTTTTCCGTTCCGTCAGAAACAGGAGGCGGTTTCACCATCCATGTGAATACTCTTCCAGACGACATTGCACGCGAACGCCTTGGCAATCACTGTAAATTTCGGAAATACGATACTAAATCAGATAGTTGGTATGGAGTTCTACTCTCTGATAGCGCCGAGATCCGCGCGGTATTGAGCATAGAAGAAAACTGGAAAACAGATGACCTGCCACTGAGAATTTCCTCCAGAATGGATTAGAGTCCGGCCTATTAAGGGACGGACGAATGAAGAAGCAGAGATTTACGGAAGAGCAGATTATCGGTGTGCTGAAGGAGCAGGAGGCTGGCGCGAAGGCGGCCGACCTCTGCCGCAAGCACGGGATTTCAGAAGCGACGTTTTATAACTGGAAAGCCAAATATGGCGGCATGGAAGTGTCCGAGGCGAAGCGGCTGAAGGCGCTTGAGGACGAGAATACCAGGCTGAAGAAGCTGTTGGCCGAACAGATGCTTGATGCAGCCGCGCTCCGCGAGCTTCTTGCAAAAAAATGGTAGGGCCTGCCGCCAAGCGTGAAGCCGTCACGCATCTGAAGGCCGTCATGGGTCTTTCGGAACGGCGGGCCTGCCAGATCGTATCCGCCGACCGCAAGACGATCCGTTATCGGTCCAATCGACCGCCGGAGGTCGATCTGCGAGCGAAGCTGCGTGACCTCGCTAATGAGCGACGGCGTTTCGGCTACCGGCGGCTATTCATCCTGCTTCGGCGAGACGGAGAGCCGTCCGGGGTCAATCGCATATACCGTCTTTATCGCGAGGAAGGGCTTTCCGTTCGCAAGCGAAAGGCCCGTCGGCGTGCTGTCGGCACGCGTGCGCCGATCCTGGTCGAAGCGAAGGCCAATGCCCGCTGGTCGCTGGATTTCGTCCACGACCAGTTTGCCTGCGGTAGACGCTTCCGGGTGCTAAACGTTGTCGATGATGTGACGCGCGAATGCCTGGCGGCAATCCCCGACACGTCGATCTCCGGTCGCCGTGTTGCTCGGGAACTGACGACGCTGATCGAACGACGCGGCAAGCCTGACATGATTGTCTCCGACAACGGCACCGAATTCACCTCGAATGCCATTCTTGCCTGGTCGAAAGATCACAAGGTCGAGTGGCACTACATCGCGCCGGGAAAGCCAATGCAGAACGGTTATGTCGAGAGTTTCAACGGTCGCATGCGCGACGAATTGCTCAACGAGAGCCTCTTCTTCGGCCTCGATCATGCCCGCAGCGCCATCGCTGAATGGGCTGACGATTATAACCATTTCCGCCCGCACTCATCGCTCGGATATCAGACCCCGGCAGACTATGCCGGGACCATCGCCGCAACCGGCTCCAACGCTGCGCAAGATGAAAGCTTCGCGTTTCCGCCGGTTGCTCACACCGCGCCATTTGGCGTATTCAAAGCCGCCGAGGCTCTAACCGCCGCTGGATGAAAGTTCAGTGGCAGGTCACAGATCCTGTAATGGAAAACATGATGGCGGCACTGCCCAGAAAGCCAATGACGCCAATTGCGGAGTTGTCGGGCGGTCTCGGCAGACGCAAAGTCGGCCGAAATGCTCCATGCCCTTGCGGCAGCGCACTAAAATACAAGAAATGCTGTTTGAAGATCTAACACACCCCTCACTCCGCAGCCTCCCCCCGCCTCACCTCAACCTCGCTCTCCCGCTCCGCCACCATCACCAACGCCTCCAGCTCATAGCTATACCCTTCGAGCATCTGGTACGCATGCTCGATCGCCTCGATCTGCCCCTGCGCCTTCTTGATCGCGTCGGTGATCGACTGGCTGCGGGCGCGCAGCATGGAGCCGAGGACGTCGGTTTCGGGGCGGCGGCCCAGGCGGTCGATATGCTGGCGGACGCGGTTGCGGTGGCGCTCCAGTTCGAGGATGTGGAAGCGGTTCTTGACGATGTCGTCGGAGAGCTTGCGGCGGATGGCGGCGACGGGATCGAAGCTGCCGGGTTCGCGCTCGTCGAGGATGATGTCGTTGACGAGCTTTTCCAGCATCAGCACGCCCTCGATATCCTTGGGGTCGGCGAGCTGCGGGTCATAGCCGGTATCGTCATAGACGCGGCGGCGCACCGGGTCCTTCAGCAGATCATAGGCGGCCTGCAGCTTGCCGAAATGCTCGGCATCGCCGCCGGCGTCGGGATGCGAGGTCTTGGCGGCCTTGCGCCAGGCGCTGCGGATCGCCTGCTCCCCGGCATCGCGGTCAATTCCGAGCATCACATAGGGATCGATCAAACCGCCCACCTCTTCCGCATTTCGCATTCCCGCAACGCGCCCATTCCCGGCCATGTCTCCGGCCGGTGACGCCCTGCAGCATCCTTGTTTCAAGACCTACGCGCTTGCCCCGGATGCATCAAGCCCCGGCCGCGCCGGCCCACATTATTCCGCCGGTCGGGACGAAATTGTGAACTCGCCGCCATTTTCATGGGGAAAGCGCGGCGGCCAGCCGCTGTCGCACCCGGATTTTGCCGCTCGCTTTCACACTGTTTGTTCTGTATAGCAGCCTCGTTCCCGGCGGTTGCGCTTCGCGCCCCGCCTTCCCATCTCTGATGGGCCAGATTGTGGCGGGACGGCAGCGAAACAGGATCGAGACGGCATGACGGCGCAAGGCGGCGGGACATCTTTGGCTGAAGGCAAGGCACATTATTCCAATGGGCCAGTCTTTGCCGTGGCGCCGATGATCGACTGGATGAATAGCGCATAAAACATAACGAAAACAATACCAGCGATGCACTCGTAGCAAATTCGTAGCGCTGCAAATCAGTTGTGTTGATTTCGGACCCGCTTCTCGCTCTTTCTTAAGGGCGCTTTCGACGGCGTCTCTAATGAACTCCGCCCGACCCTCAGGCGCAGACGCGTAGCCGTGACCACCCACTCGCCGCAATGGCAGTAGTGGAGGTAGGGGCCGGCTGATTGCATTGGGCATCCGCTGGTGATGCTGAGAGCATTACCAGCACAAGAGGCAGAGCGGCGCGCAAGCTGAGGCTGCGGAGATTACGGATATGCTGGGAACTAAGGCAGCAGTCACGACGTTGTAGGGAAGCTGGCGACCTCCCTTTGTCAGCACGCTCTCCCCAAATTTCGCCCCGGTTCAACGCCGGGGCTTTCTTTCGTGCGGGTTATATCGCGAGCAGGTAGACCGCGAGATATTTTCCAAAGCAAATGGTCAGAAGGAGGCCTGGTCTCAGCATGTCTTTTCCCGATCCATGATACTCAAAGCCACCCTTTACGGGCATTCAGTCGATTTTGCCGATCGACGCAGAGGAGCGCGTGTCGCCAGTCGCATCGCGAATAACGTCAATCAATTTTAGGCGGGCAGCGACAAATTCTGAGCCGAACACGGACAGGTGCCCCTCATCGTTGTAGATTAGCTCAGAATTGACACTCGTGACGCAGACCCGATCGCCACATAACGCGTCGTCGATACTGACGAACCGCAGGCGGTCAACCGATCTAATCCCCTGGACCGTCTCAATGACCTTCTCGAATTTCTCATGGTAGACATCCAGACTTATTTCGCAATTTGCTTCCGGACCATAAACAAAGAGACCCTCGATATGGCGTTGATGGCAGTATCTCGGGTTAAAATCTGCTCTAGGCGTTGGAGAAATAAACACCACCGTCTTACCCAACGCGACCAACCGCTTCACTGTATCTTGAAACGCAACCGTCACCTTGAGAACATCTCCCAGTTCGACCGCGCCGCCGGAACGAATTACCTGCATGCCAGGAGCAAAATACTGGCTCAAGGAACTCGAAATCACGACGGTCGATATTTCTTGGTGATCCTCTAGGTAACGCCAAACCGATTCATTGAAAGACAAGCAGGTTTCTGCCCACTTCTTGTCATATCCCTTTCCGAAGCCAACCTCGAACGGCGCAAGTCCTAAGACCGGACCGCATACGCTTTTCGTCGCTTGGACAAAGGATAGTTCCCCATTTTTCAGCAGTCCCGGCACCAGGTGCATTGCAAAGGAGTCGCCCCAGACAATTGCGTTGGGATGCTGCCCCCTTCTGCAAGCTTCCGTCAGGTGGAAGTCTTTCTTGAAATCACAGGCTGACGAGAGGCCGAACACGGCGTGAGGCGAAGCGGTCGAGGGCGAGCCGTACGACAGTACAGTGGCCGCTCCGACAGTCACCATTATCGCGGCTCCCGCTTTTACAACATTAAGGGCCGGCCAGGATTTGTGCCTGAACGGTTCTTCAATAAAGCGGTTTAGAATAGACGCTAAGACAAACGACAAGGCGATGAAAAGGCACCAGAGAGACCATGGTAGCTCTCCGATCCAAGTCTGCCTTGCGAAGACAAATACCGGCCAGTGCACGAGATAGATTGAGTATGACAGATCGCCTATTCGGATGAATGGCCCGTAACCGGGGTGACAATCTCCATCGTGAGGCATTGCAAGCAGGATCGCAGTAGCAATACATGCCGCCAGTGCCTGCAGGCCCGGATGAGAGCCGAAGGGAACTGAAATCGGCAAATACACAAGGGCCATCATCGCAGGAGGGCGAAGCCATCTCCATCTGGAAGACCAGTAAGGCATTAACCCGACCATTCCACCCAACGCCATCTCCCAGGCTCTGGAAGGCAATAGATAGAAGTTAGCTTTTGGGCCTAGCACTCCCGACATGCAGAGGGCCAAGCTTGCGACTATAGTTGCTCCTGTCGCTCGCAGCCAATATCGCGGCGGGGTCAGCCATAGTGCTAATGGTGCGAGTAGATAATACTGCTCCTCAAGCGAAAGAGACCACATGTGGAGAAGTGGCTTTGTGTCCGCAGCGTTAGCAAAGTAATCGCCCTGCCCTTTCAGCACGAAGTTGGCGGCGAAGCCCAGAGTCCCGATAACTTGTTCAGAAAGGTCACTGAGTAGGGAAGCGGTAAGGAACCAAGGCGCGAGAGCCGCAGTACTCGCCACCACGACGAACGATGCCGGCAGCAGGCGCTTGGCCCTTCTTGTGTAAAAGCCGACAAACGAAAACTTTTCAGCCACAATTTGATTGGAGATCTGGCGCGTTATAAGAAATCCGGAGACCACGAAAAAGATATCGACGCCGAGGAATCCCGACTGAAATCCGAGTCCGGCGTGGTAGAAAACTACGGAAACCACCGCAAGCGCGCGCAGGATTTGAATGTCGAACCGAAAACGGCTGTCATTGATGATTCCGGGATTGCGCTTTTTCGAAAACATATGAGGCTGATGGCACGGTTTGTCTCAGCTGTAAATCTGCTTACCTGTGGCACCGCTCGAAGCCGCTGGAGATGAGCCTAAGTTGTTGCTATGAGCGAGGCTGCCTTAAATATAGCGGAGTAGCGGACCCTATGACGTCGTATGAAACAAAAATCCCCAGGTTTACGGTGATCATTCCCACCAGAAATCGACCTGTTTACTTTCGAGACGCGCTTTATAGCGCAGCGAGGCAGACGTTTGGCGACCTTGAAATAATAGTCTCTGACAACTCCGACCCAGAATTTGCTGCGCAAAACCAAATGGCAGTCTCTGCATTAGGCGATCGACGTGTCTCCTACATAACCCCACCCCACATCCTCCCAATGGTCGACCATTGGGAGTGGGCGTTTCAGCAGGCGCACGGCGACTTTGTGGGTGTCCTTACTGACCGGATGGCCCTTCGCTTAAACGCTCTGGAACGTATCAATAGCGTACTCTTAGAAACGAAAGCAGAAGTCGTCTGCTACCTCTCTGAAAATATAAAAGAGTTTCCAGGGTATAAGGCATCGCGGGTTCAGAGAAAACACGGCCACCAACTTATTTCCTCAGATAAAAAAATCAACGAGTATTCACATGCCTTACTTACGAAGGATACTCCTCGTGTTCTCAACTCGTTTTCAAGCAAAAACCTACTAGAGAGACTAAGGGGCGATGTAGGGCACGTCTTCGACAGCGTATCGCCCGACTATTATCTTATGTTCCGAATATTAAAAGAAATCGACGCCTACGCTGCAATAAAGGAGCCTCTTCTGCTAGTCCAAGGTGAACACCTTAGCAACGGCAGAGCGAATGCCACTGGTAAAAACAACAAGGCAAGCAGCGACTTTTGGAAGTCTATCCCCGCTCATCGTCAGGAATATATGAAGCTTGGGCCCATACCTGACGATATTACAGTTATGCCAAACATTATCCTAAGGGAATACGAGGTTGTCGCCCGAATGCCCACGGGAAAACAATTTCCGAAGGTTTCTACTGAGGAATTCTATAAGCAGGCCAGCCATTATGCCCGTACACTCGCTAAAGCGGGCGAACTGGCAGACAGTACCCGGGTCACTCTCGATGTCTTTGCGGAGCGGCACTCTTTAGCCAAACAGAAAGTGCCCGACAATAAAAGGCGGCCGGTGAAAGCATTTCTCGATAAGATATGGACAGCTCCCGTGCTTGGTCCTGGCCTATGTCTCGTTCGCATCGTCGTTGAGCGAGTTTTGGCGGTCAGCGGAATCTCATCCCGGATTTCTGCAAAGGATTTGCCTGCGCTGTTGGACCACGACGCAAGAGCGGCAAAAACTTAGGTTGGATCTTGCCTAGT
>Ga0055524_1001901_pt1 | contig 11334 bp, 9 predicted proteins | sample AraplaCol_mCL_r2_2_FD_55011 | JGI IMG/M metagenome (GOLD analysis project Ga0055524, IMG submission 55011) | Arabidopsis root microbial communities from North Carolina, USA - plate scrape MF_Col_mCL_r2 | ecosystem: Host-associated > Plants > Roots > Endosphere | place: USA: North Carolina...
CCTGCCCGATGCTTTTTCATTGAACCGGGGATGGGGCCGCGTGCGCCGCGGCCCCGCCATTCGAGAGGGAAACCTCTGGCCTTAATGCTGGCCCACAGCCTTTTCGGCAGCGGCGATCTCCGCCTGACGGCGCGCCACTTCGTCGCCGATCGGCGGGCCCTTGAAGCGGCGCTTCTCGAAGCCGAACCAGACGATGCCGGTCAGAACGAGGAAGCCGACCGTCACGTAGAGAGCCGGACCATTCGGCGGCTGAACGCCGAGGATGAAGATCAGGATCATGGCGAGAACGGTGAGAACCGCAAAGAGCTTGAAGACGCCTTCGCCGAGGTTCCACGGACCCATCTTGTCCCACTTCGACGTACCCCAGGCGAAGAGGCCGAGCGTGATGGGGATCGCGAAGGAGAAGAACAGGAAGATGACCGTGCACGATACGACGATGGTGTAAACAGGTGTGTCGCCGATCGAAACCAGCGACGAGCCCCAGACGAACAGCACCGAGAGGATCGAACCCGTCCAGATCGCGGCAACCGGCGTGCGGTATTTCGGGCTGACCTTGGCAAGCGCCTTGGAAGCCGGAAGGCCACCGTCACGCGAGAAGGCGAAGATCATGCGCGAAACGGACGTCACCGTCGCAAGGCCGCACAGCCACTGGCTGACGAGGATTGCGAAATAGAGGATGTCCTTGACGACAGGATTGACCTGCGCGTCCATCGCCCAGAAGAACACGTTCCAGCCCTGCTTTGCAGCATCGTCCATGTTCGGCAGCATGAGGACGAAGGAGCACAGCATGATGTAGCCGAACAGCGCCGACCACAGGACCGACGAAACCATGCCGCGCGGAACCGAGTGAGCCGCCTTGACGGTTTCTTCCGACGTATGGGCCGAAGCGTCATAACCGGTGATCGTGTAGATCGGCAGCAGCAGACCAAGCAGGAACACCCAGGCGCCCGATGTCGCCGGCCAGACGTTGCCACCCGCTTCGCCGGAATAGTTGGCGAAGGTGAAGAGGCGGCCGATCTCGTAGGACGGTGCGGCAAACAGGCAAACGGCCGAAAGCACGATGGCCGTTGCGAAGATCAGGTAGCCCGAGAAGTCCGTGAGCTTGGCGGTGAGGCCGATGCCCATGTGGTTCACGAGCGCCTGTGCGCCGGTGATGACGATGAGGAAGACGATGCGAACCGCGGTCGTATCCGTCAGGCCGAAATAGCTGGTGCCGAAGGAACCCATGAAGAAGTAATAGGTGCCGACGTTGATGGCGCCGAGAACGGTGACCAGACCGAGCAGGTTGAACCATGCGGTCAGCCAGCCGGTGAAACGGTTGCCGAGGATCGAACCCCAGTGATAGAGGCCGCCGGCCGTCGGATAGGCAGAGCTGATCTGCGCCATCGCCACGGCGAAGACGAGCGATACGAAGCAGCCGATCGGCCAGCCGATGCCGATTGCCGCGCCACCTGCACCTGCCGTGGCCTGAGCCAGCGAGTTGATGCCGCCGGAGAGAATGCAAATAATCGAGAATGACACTGCGAAGTTCGAGAACGAGCTCATCCGCCGTTCAAGTTCCTGGGCATAGCCCATGGAATGCAGGACGCTCATATCCTGCTTTTTATCCAGATCGGTATAGTCAGACATGACTTCCCCCTGTTAGCGATCGGCCGCGGGATTGCGGTCGATCCTGTGCCAAATTGTCCGTGGCATTTGCCATCGGACGTCCGCAGCTAAGCTGCTCCCTGGGGCCGTTTTCTTTTTATAGTCAGCCTTCCAGACACTGCTGGAGAAGCCCTGTGAGATAGTCGGCCATGACCCCTTGACCGGCATCGTCATTGATAAGGTCGTTGCGGACCTCGATCATTACATTGCGGAACCCGTTGGAAACCCCGTGCAGGATGAGCGTATGCGTCACGCCGTCTGCAGGGCCGTAGGGTTCATTGCGTTCTGTCTTGTAGAGCGGCGCATCGGCCGCAGCCGTCAGCATCTTGTCCGCGAGGCGGCTGTCGGCATCGTGCAGGATACCGAGCTCGACTGCACGCGGCTTGCCGTTGAAGACAGGCGTAAAGCTGTGGATTGTGACAACCACACTCTCCTGTCCCCTCGCCTTGCGCTCCGCAATCAGCTCGCGCACGGCATTGTGAAAGGGAATGTACAGCGCTTCTGTGCGCGCCTGCCGCGCTTCGGAAGTGAGTCCCTGGTTGCCGGGAATGGCGTAGATCTCGCTCTTCTCCGGCATTGCGCCCGGCGCTTCCGGCGGCCGATTGCAGTCGTAGATGAGACGGGAAAAACGCTGGTAGACGAGCGTCGCATCCAGCGCTGCCGAAATCCCTCGCGCCACCGCCAGAGCGCCCGGATCCCAGGCGATGTGGCTTTCCAGTGCATCCTTCGAAAGGCCGAGATCGCCGAAGGCTTCCGGCAGGGTCCGCGACGCGTGTTCGCAGATGACGAGCACCGGGCTCTTGCCGCCGCGCCGCTCGATGCCGGCGCAACTTCCTTCTGCTTCGCTTAGGACCTTGAACTCGTTGAGCACGTGGGCTGCGCCTCGCCAGATGGCTTTATAAAAAATTAATAAGAAAAGAATTCTTCAGCTTTTCCACACTGTCAAGCGCGCTCTGAAAATTTCTTTTCATGACAATGGTTGACATGGATTGTGACAGCGTTGTTAACTTTGAGTGGGAAAGTGGCACCTGACGCAAAGGGAAAGCGTCGGGATCAAAACAAGCCATTCCCGGGGAGCAAGATCGAGTGAACGCCGCGTCGAAGACGGTCTCGGACGTAATCCATGCGCATTTCGACGTGCTGACGCGCGCCGAGAAGCAATTGGCCGAAAGTCTGCTGGACAACTACCCGGTCTCAGGACTGGGCAGTATCACGACCATTGCCGAAAATGCCGGCGTTTCCACGCCAACGGTCGTGCGCATGGTCCAGAAGCTCGGTTTCAAGGGATATCCGGATTTCCAGGCGCACCTGCATCAGGAAGTCGAGGCGACGATCTCCAATCCGATCGCCAAGCACGACCGCTGGGCCTCGAATGCGCCAGGCACCCACATTCTCAATCGCTTCGCCGATGCGATCATCGGTAACCTGCGCCAGACGCTCGGCGATCTCGACACCGCGACCTTCGATAGCGTCGCCTCGCTGCTGTCGGACCGCAAGCGCGGCCTCTATTTCGTTGGCGGCCGCATCACCGGCGCGCTCGCCGAATATTTCTTCACCCATATGCAGGTCATTCGGCCGAACACCGCCCTGCTCTCCTCCAATTCATCGAGCTGGCCGCAATACGTTCTCAATATGAACGCAGGCGACCTGCTGATCATCTTCGACATCCGCCGCTACGAGCAGGAGATGGTGAGCCTGGCACAGGCAGCGCGCAAGCGCGGCGCCGAGATCATCGTCTTCACCGACCAGTGGGGATCGCCCGCCGCCAAGCTCGCCAGGCACGCCTTCCGCGTCCAGATCGAGGCGCCATCGGCCTGGGATTCATCCGTCGTCACTCTCTTCATTGTCGAGGCGCTGATCGAAGCGGTCCAGAGCTCGACATGGGACGAAACGAAGGAGCGTATGAAAACGCTGGAGGGTCTGTTCGAGCAGACCAGGCTCTTCCGCAAACTTGGGTAAGAGGGAAAGGGGCAAGATTAAATAAAATCAATGAAGGCGCAGACAAAATAGAGCGGCGTGTCGCAAACGGAACAGCACCGGCAACCGCCTGCAATCAAAAGAAAAATTAACGTCACGCGACTGTCATACAAGCTTCATGCAAGGTCAGTAACAGCTTCGCCAGACCACTGAAAACCGAAGGAGAACAACAGTGATCTCTAACATTTCTCGACTGCTTTCGCTTTCTACTGCGATCGTCGTTGCTTCGACTGCAATTGCTGCAGCTGAGCCGAGCGCCGACCTGATCGCTGCCGCCAAGAAGGAAGGCACGCTGACGACCATCGCTCTGCCGCACAACTGGTGCGGTTACGGCGACGTCATCGCAGGCTTCAAGGCCAAGTACGGCATCGAAGTCAACGAACTGAACCCGGATGCAGGTTCGGGCGACGAAATCGAAGCAATCAAGGCCAACAAGGGCAACACCGGCCCGCAGGCTCCTGACGTCATCGACGTCGGTCTCTCCTTCGGCCCGTCGGCCAAGGCTGAAGGCCTGATCCAGCCGTACAAGGTCTCGACCTGGGATTCCATTCCGGACTCCGCAAAGGACGCTGACGGCTACTGGTACGGCGATTACTACGGCGTTCTCTCGTTCGTCGTAAACACCGACATCGTCAAGAACGTCCCGAAGGATTGGGCCGACCTGAAGAAGCCGGAATACGCCAACTCGATCTCGCTCGCTGGTGACCCGCGCGCTTCGAACCAGGCTGTCCAGGCTGTTTACGCTGCTGGCCTCGCTGCCGGCGAAAAGGACGCAACGAAGGCTGGTGAAGCAGGTCTTTCCTACTTCGCAGAGCTCAACAAGGCCGGCAACCTCGTTCCGGTTATCGGCAAGTCCGCTTCGCTCGCTCAGGGNTCGACCCCGATCGTCGTCGCNTGGGACTACAACGGTCTCTCCTGGCGCGACAGCCTGAACGGCAACCCGCCGGTTGAAGTCGTCGTTCCGACCTCGGGCGTTGTCGCTGGCGTTTACGTCCAGGCGATCTCCGCTTTCGCTCCGCACCCGAACGCTGCGAAGCTCTGGATGGAATACCTCTATTCGGACGAAGGTCAGCTCGGCTGGCTGAAGGGCTACTGCCACCCGATCCGCTTCAACGACCTCGCTCAGAAGGGCAAGGTTCCGAAGGAACTGCTCGACAAGCTGCCGCCGGCTGAAGGCTATGCAAAGGCCGTCTTCCCGACGCTCGACGAGCAGGACAAGGGCAAGGCTGCTATCACCGGCAAGTGGGATAGCGTCGTCGGCGCCAACGTTCAGTAATATCTGCTGCCATGCCTCCCCGCCCACGGCGGGGAGGTTCTTTTTCCCCTCGACGTCCTCGGATGAGCATCCATGAGCACCGTGACTGCGCCTGCGGCAAGCAGTGCCCCATTCATCAACCGCGATCGCGTGGTGGATTGGCTCGGCATCGCCCCATTCATCATCTTCGCCCTGCTGTTTCTGATCATCCCGACGCTCTATCTGGTCATCGGCGCGTTCTTCACGCCGGACGGTCAATTCACGCTGAAGAACATCGCTGATCTCTTCACGCCGTCCATCCTGAGCGCATACTGGATCAGTATCCGCGTCTCGGTTGCCTCGGCTCTCGGCGGTGCGCTCATCGGCTTCTTCCTCGCCTGGGCCGTGGTGCTCGGCGGCCTGCCCGCCTCGGTGCGCGGCACGCTGCTGACCTTCTCGGGCGTCGCATCCAATTTCGCCGGTATCCCGCTCGCCTTCTCGTTCCTGGCGACGCTCGGCCGCACCGGCCTCGTCACCATTTTCCTGCGTGACTGGTTCGGCTTCAATCTCTACGGCACGGGCTTCAACCTGCTGTCCTTCTTCGGCCTGACCATCACCTACATGTATTTCCAGATCCCGCTGATGGTGCTGATCCTGACGCCTGCCCTCGACGGCATGAAGAAGGAATGGCGCGAGGCTGCCGAAATCCTCGGCGCCAGCAACCGCCAGTACTGGACGATGGTCGCACTGCCGATCCTCTGGCCGAGCCTGCTCGGCACGACGCTGCTGCTCTTCGCGAACGCCTTCGGCGCCATCGCGACGGCTTACGCGCTGACCGGCTCGTCGCTGAACATCGTGCCGATCCTGCTCTATGCTCAGATCCGCGGCGACGTTCTGCACAATGCCAACCTCGGCTACGCGATCGCGCTCGGCATGATCGTCATCACCGGCGTATCGAACGTCCTTTACCTCATGCTGCGCATGCGCGCTGAACGGTGGCAGAAATGAAGGGGCAACGTATCGGCGCCTGGATCGCGATCATCATCGGCGCGACCTATTTCATCGTCCCGCTTCTCGGCACGCTCGAATTCTCGCTGCGCATGCGCCGCGACGGCTACAGCTTCGATGCCTACAAGTCGGTCTTCTCCGACGCGCAGTTCCAGCAGACCTTCGGCTATTCGATGCTGATGGCTCTGATGACCATCATCTTCGGCATGCTGCTCGTCGTGCCGACCGCCTATTGGGTGCGCCTGCGCCTGCCGCAGATGCGCCAGGTCGTCGAGTTCATCACGCTGCTGCCGCTGGTCATTCCGGCGATCGTCATCGTCTTCGGCTATCTGCGCATGTANAANTCGTCGTCGATCCTGCCGATGACGGGCTCGACCATGGGCACCAACGTGCTNNTGGTCTTCTCCTACATCACCCTGTCGCTGCCCTACATGTACCGCTCGGTCGATACCGCGATGCGCGCCATCGACGTGCGGACCCTGACGGAAGCCGCCGAAAGCCTCGGCGCCAAGTGGCCGACGATCATGTTCAAGTGCATCTTCCCGAACGTCATGAGCGGCGTGCTCTCCGGCGCCTTCATCACGCTCGCGATCGTCATGGGCGAGTTCACCTTCGCAGCCCTGCTCAACCGGCCGGCCTTCGGCCCGTATCTGCAGCTCGTCGGTGCCAACAAGGCCTATGAACCCTCGGCACTCGCCGTGATCGCCTTCTCCATCACCTGGCTCAGCATGGGCTTGCTCAATCTCGTCTCCCGCTTCGGCAAGGCCCGTCCGGCCAAGGCTTAAGGTATCCGTCTCATGTCATTTCTCACGCTGACCAACATTCAGAAGTCCTTCGGCCAGGTCCAGGTCGTCAAGAACTTCAACATGAATATCGAGAAGGGAGAATTCGTCTCCTTCCTCGGTCCATCGGGCTGTGGCAAGACCACGATCCTGCGCATGATCGCCGGCTTCGAAACGCCGACCGGCGGCGCGCTGACGATCAACGGCAAGGACCAGACCTCGCTGAAGCCGAACCAGCGCAATATCGGCATGGTCTTCCAGGCCTACGCGCTGTTCCCGAACATGACGGTGCACGACAACGTCGCCTTCGGCATGAAGGTCGCTGGCAAGCCGAAGGCCGAGATCGACGCCCGCGTGAAGGAAATGCTGGCGCTGATCCATCTCGGCCACCTCGCCGACCGCTTCCCCTACCAGATGTCCGGCGGCCAGCAGCAGCGCGTGGCGCTCGCCCGCGCTCTCGCCGTCAAGCCGCAGGTCCTGCTGCTCGACGAGCCGCTCTCCGCGCTCGACGCCAAGATCCGCGTATCGCTGCGCGAAGAAATCCGGGCGATCCAGCGCCAGCTCGGCATCACCACGATCTTCGTCACCCATGACCAGGAAGAGGCGCTGTCGATCTCCGACCGCATCGTCGTCATGAACTCGGGCAAGGCCGACCAGATCGGTACGCCCTTCGAAATCTACAACACGCCGGCCACCCGCTTCGTCGCCTCTTTCGTCGGCACCCTGAACCTGATCGAAGCCAAGGTCGTCGACCCCGCCGCCAACCGCATCCAGATCGGCGATCAGGGCGTCACGCTGAAGCAGTCGGTCCAGACCTACAAGGCCGGCGACACCGTGCAGCTGGCGCTGCGTCCGGAAGCCGGCTCGCTCGCCGAAGGCGTCAAGAGCGATACGGCGCTGACCGGCCAGGTCGTCTCCGCCCACTTCCTCGGCTCGGTCATCCGCACCCGCATGAATGTCGGCGGCAACGTCATTTCCTTCGACATGTTCAACAACCCGGGCGTCGCCCCGCCCCAGGCCGGCGAAACCGTGACGCTGCGCTTCATGGCGGCGGACCTGCTGGTGATCCGGGATTGAGAACAGACTTGGGGAATGGACCAAGGCAGAAGCTGCGGCCCGGAGCCCCTCACCCTAACCCTCTCCCCGCTGGGGAGAGGAGAAATCGGCGCTGCGGCACGCTCCCCTTCTCCCCCGGGGAGAAGGTGCCGAAGGGCGGATGAGGGGGCCACGCGCTGTAGCGATCTCGGCAGAGGCCAACAAACACCGCCACTGCCCTTGAAATACCCGCCCCAATGGCGCAAGGACCGACATATTACCGGTCCATAAAGAAGCGCAGCATCATGTCCCCCACCACGGCATCGCCGGCGGCTCCGCGCCGCCTTACCTCCCAGGATTTCCGCACCCTCGGTCTTTCGGCCCTGGGCGGCGCGCTAGAATTCTACGATTTCATCATCTTCGTCTTCTTCGCGACCGTCATCGGCGGCCTGTTCTTCCCGCCCGACATGCCCGACTGGGTGAAGCTGATCCAGACCTTCGGCATCTTCGCCGCCGGCTATCTGGTGCGCCCGATCGGCGGCATCGTGCTGGCCCATTTCGGCGACAAGTTCGGCCGCAAGCGGGTCTTCGCCTTCTCGATCCTGCTTATGGCGCTTTCGACGCTCGGCATGGCCGCCATGCCGACCTATGCCTCGATCGGCATTGCCGCACCGGTTCTGCTGATCCTGATGCGCATCCTGCAGGGTGCGGCGATCGGCGGCGAGGTGCCGGGCGCCTGGACATTCGTTGCCGAACACGTCCCCTTCCGCCGCGTCGGCTTCGCCTGCGGCTTCCTCTGCTCGGGCCTGACGCTCGGCATCCTGCTCGGCTCGTTCATCGCGACGATCATCAATTCGGTCTTTACGCCCGAGGATGTCACCGCCTATGCCTGGCGCATCCCCTTCTTCCTTGGCGGCATCTTCGGCCTCGTCGCCGTCTATCTGCGCCGCTGGCTGCAGGAAACGCCGATCTTCGCCGAGATGAAGGAAAGCCGGTCGCTGACCCATGAACTACCGCTGAAGGCGGTGCTGCGCGATTACCCGCGCGGCGTCATCATCTCGATGCTGCTCACCTGGATCCTGTCGGCCGGCATCGTCGTCACCACGCTGATGACTGCGACCTTCCTGCAGAAACTCTACGGCTACACTGCCCAGCAGTCGCTCGCCGCCACCAGCTTCGGCACGCTGTTCCTGATCTTCGGCACGGCAGCCGCCGGCGCCATCATCGACCGCACCGGCTCGGGCAAATTCTTCGTCTTCTCCAGCATCTTCTTCGCCGCCGCGACCTTCGCCTTCTACACCTATGCCGCCGTCTCGCTGACGGTGCTCTTCGTGCTCTACGCGATCATGGGCCTTGCCGTCGGCATGGTCGGCGGCGTGCCCTATGTCATGGTCCGCGCCTTCCCGGCCCGTGTCCGCTTCACGGGCCTCTCCTTCTCCTACAACGTCTCCTACGCCATCTTCGGCGGCCTCACCCCGCTCGCCGTCGCCTCGCTTCTGCCGGTCAACCCGATGGCCCACGCCTACTACCTGCTGTTCATCGCAGCGCTGGCATTCGTGCTCGGTCTCTACCTGATGGCGAAGGGCGACAGCGTCGAGGCGGAAGTCGGGATCGAGGAACTGACGGACCGGCTGGCGCGGAAGGCCTAATACGCGAAAGGGCGGCGTTGCCTCGGCAACACCGCCCTCAATTATGAATGCTTCGGCCCGGAGCCCCCTCGCCCTACCCTCTCCCCGTGGGGGAGAGGGTAAGTCAGCGCCAGCGGGTGCCGCAGTCATCCCTTCTCCCCTGGGGGAGAAGGTGGCCCGAAGGGCCGGATGAGGGGGCCACTGGCTCCTACACTCGATCCCTACCTAATCGCCCGGTCATTCCCGTCGAACCGGTGCATATGCGCCTTGTCAGGCGTCGCGAACACCACCTCATCCGGCTCATACTGATGCTCGCCGAAGAGGCGCGCCGTCAGCAGGCCGCACTGGTCGGATTCCAGATAGACGATGGTGTCGGCGCCGAGATGCTCGACATGGACGATCTTTGCCTTCCAGGTGCCGCTGTCGCGTGACAGGGTCAGGTGTTCCGGGCGGATACCGACGGTCTTCGCCTGCCCGTCGCCGAGCTTGTCGGCGGCGATGAAATTCATCATCGGTGAGCCGATGAAGCCGGCGACGAAGGTATTGGCTGGGCGGTTATAGAGCTCCATCGGCGAACCGACCTGCTCGATCGCCCCGGCGTTCAGCACGACGATCTTGTCAGCAAGCGTCATCGCCTCGACCTGATCGTGGGTGACGTAGATCATCGTCGCCTTCAGCTGGCGGTGCAGCTTGGCGATCTCCAGACGGGTCTGGACGCGCAAGGCAGCATCGAGGTTCGACAGCGGCTCATCGAACAGGAAGAGCTCCGGCTCGCGAACGATGGCGCGGCCGATCGCGACGCGCTGGCGCTGGCCGCCCGAAAGCTCGGCCGGACGGCGGGCGAGATAGGGCGCGAGCGAAAGCATGCTGGAAGCGCCGGTGACGCGCTTCTCGATCTCGTCCTTCGGCGTACCGGCCTGCTTCAGGCCGAGGCCCATATTGTCCTTCACGGTCAGGTGCGGATAGAGCGCGTAGGACTGAAAGACCATGGCTATGCCGCGCTTGGCAGGCGGCGTCAGCGTCTCGTCGCGGCCGTTGATCATCACCGTGCCCGAGGTCACGTCCTCGAGACCGGCGATGCTGCGCAGCAGGGTGGACTTGCCGCAGCCCGACGGGCCGACGAAGATGACGAATTCGCCGTCATTGACCTCGAGGTCGATGCCCTTCAGCACCTCATGGGTGCCGTAGGTCTTGCGGATGGATTTGAGTTGAAGCGATCCCAAAGTCGAATTCCTTACAGCTTGACGGGCTTGCCGGTGCGCGCGCTCTCGTCGGCGGCCAGGCAGATGCGCAGCGACGCCACGGCGTCGCCCATGTGGCGGGTGAGGTCCATATCCTCGCGGATGGCCTTGAGCATGAAGGCCTGCTCGCGGTCGCAGAGCTCCTGATGGCCAGGCTCGCCCGCCATCGTCATGTCCTGGTCCGGCTTGATGAACTTGCCATCGGGGCCGGTCTCGGCGCTATGCAGGCGGATGACCGAGGTCTTGGTATGCGTGTCGATATCGTCGGACTTGGCGTTCGGATCCATGACGATCGACACCGCCCCGTTCGGCGACATCACGTCCTTCACGAAGAAGGCCGTCTCCGAGATCATCGGGCCCCAGCCGGCCTCGTACCAGCCGCAGGAGCCGTCTTCGAAGATCACCTGCAGGTGGCCGTAATTGTACATGTCAGGCGCGATCTCGTTGGAGAGACGCAGGCCCATGCCGCGCACTTCCACCGGCTTCGCATCGGTGATCTGGCACATGACGTCGACATAGTGAACGCCGCAATCGACGATCGGCGGCGTCGTCTGCATCAGCGACTTGTGCGTTTCCCAGGTCGGGCCGCTGGACTGCTGATTGAGGTTCATGCGGAACACATAGGGGCCGCCGAGCTTGCGCGCTTCCTCGATCAGCTTGATCCAGGACGGGTGATGGCGAAGGATATAGCCGATGACAAGCTTGCGCCCGGCCTTCTTCGCCGCCGCCACGACGCGCTCGGCATCGGCAACGGTCGTTGCCAGCGGCTTCTCGACGAAGAC
>Ga0055524_1001904_pt1 | contig 11319 bp, 9 predicted proteins | sample AraplaCol_mCL_r2_2_FD_55011 | JGI IMG/M metagenome (GOLD analysis project Ga0055524, IMG submission 55011) | Arabidopsis root microbial communities from North Carolina, USA - plate scrape MF_Col_mCL_r2 | ecosystem: Host-associated > Plants > Roots > Endosphere | place: USA: North Carolina...
TCTCCTCGCGGTCGTCGCCATCGGCAAAGTCGCCGAGCGAGAAAAGTTCGATGCCGGTGACCTTGAGCTTGGTCGGCGTGTCGGAATGGACAAAGGCGGCGGAGCGGTCGCCAGCCAGATGCGAGGCGGCGACACGGGCCATCTCGTAAAGCGGCGCGACGAGGCCATAGACCATGCCGCCCACTTCCGCACATTCGCCGAGCGCCCAGATGCGGCCATCCGAGGTCTGCATGCCCTGGTCGACGACGATGCCGCGGTTGATCGCAAGGCCGGCCTCCTTCGCAAGGCCGACACTCGGCCGAATGCCGACGGCCATGACGACGAGCGTCGCCGGAATGATGCGGCCGTCGTCGAGCTCGATGCCTTCGACCCTGCCGTTGCCGACGATCGCCTTGGTGTTGGCCTTGCAGATGATCTTGATGCCGCGGCCTTCCAGCTCCTTCTCAAGGAGATAGCCGGCGGCCGGGTCGAGCTGGCGGTCCATCAGCGTCGGCATCACGTGAAGAACGGTGACGTCCATGCCGCGACCGGCAAGGCCGGCGGCCGCTTCAAGGCCGAGCAGGCCGCCGCCGATGACGACGGCTTTTTCGCGCGACTGGGCGGCGAGCAGCATGGCCTGCACGTCATCGAGATCGCGATAGGTGATGACACCGGGCAGGTCCTTGCCGGGCACCGGCAGGATGAAGGGCACCGAACCGGTCGCGATCACCAGCTTGTCATAGCTTTCGGTCACGCCATGGTCGGAGGTCACGGTTTGGGCATCGCGGTCGATCGCGACGATGCGATGACCCTTGTAAAGCGTGATGCCGTGTTTGATGTACCAGCCGTCGCCGTGGATGATGATCTCTTCGTAATCCTTTTCGCCCGACAGCACCGGCGACAGCATGATGCGGTCGTAGTTGACGCGTGGTTCGGCGTTGAAAATGGTCACGTCGTAGTGCCCGGGCGCCTTTTCCAGCAGGTGCTCCAGCATGCGCCCCGGCGCCATGCCATTGCCGATGATGACGAGTTTCTCGGTCATGGTCTGTCCTTGTCTGTTTACGCGGCAGCAGCCGTCGGCAGGGTGAGCGCGCGGCGTTCCATCTGGCGGATCGAAAGATGCATCCACAGGAGCGATGCGACGACGACGGCAAAGAGAAGCAGGAAGCAGCTCGACCACAGGCCGGTCGCGTCCTTGAGCAGGCCGAAGGCGATCGGCAGCACGAAGCCCCCGAGCCCGCCGACCATGCCGACGATGCCGCCGACCGCCCCGACGTTTTCCGGGTAATAGGCCGGGATGTGCTTGTAGACGGCGGCCTTGCCAAGGCTCATGACGAAGCCGAGCACGAAGACCGTGACGATGAAGACGGCAGGCGTAATGCCGAAGCCGTGGCCCTCGCCGGCGGCCGGCAGCGACAGGATCAGTGTTGCCACCGCCGAGATGCCGAGCATCCAGTACATGACGCTACGCGCGCCCTTGCGGTCGGAAAGCACGCCGCCGAAGGCACGGAAGACGCTGCCGGGGATGGAGTAGGCGGCTGCGACCATGCCCGCCACGGCGATATCGAAGCCGTAGACGCCGACGAGATAACGCGGCAGCCAGAGCGAGAGGGCGACGAAACCGCCGAAGGCGAAGAAATAGTAGAGCGAGAAACGCCAGACCTGGGCGTTCTTCAGCGGTGCGAACTCCTGGAGCAGGCTGCGCTTTGGCAGCTGGCGCTCGCGGCGGCTGCGGAAGGCCGGATCGTCGCTTGTCGTGAACCAGAAGACGAGTGCCGTGACGACGAGTGCGGCCGCCCAGATCTCGGCAACCGTCTGCCAGCCCCAGGCAATGAGGACGAAGGGCGCCAGGAATTTCGTCACCGCCGCGCCGACATTGCCGGCGCCGAAGATGCCAAGCGCCGTGCCCTGCTTTTCCGGCGGAAAGAAGGGCGAGACATAGGCGACGCCGACCGCGAAAGAGCCGCCGGCAAGACCGATGCCGAGGCCGGCGAGCAGCATCTGCGGATAGGTGGTGGCGTAGGTGAGCAGAAAAGTCGCAAGGGCTGCGGCCAGCATCGTCAGCGTATAGACGAGGCGCCCGCCGTAGCGCCCGGTCCAGACGCCGAGCAGGATGCGCACCAGTGAACCGGTGAGGATGGGCGTGCCAACCAGCAGGCCGAACTGCGCTTCGGTGAGCGCGAGGTCCTGCTTGATGCGGATGCCGATGATGGCGAAGATCGTCCAGACGGCGAAACAGATCGTGAAGGCAAAAGTGGACATCCACAAAGCCGTGGCGGGTTCGCTGGCGGATAATGGCTGCTTGTTCTCAGACATGGCTTCTCCGAGGCCCGACAAGGTCGTGCCGCTCCATCTTGGGGGTGAAAAACAAAAAGCCGCTGGCCAGGTATGCCCGACACGGTTCGCTCCGTGTGCGCAGTCCTGATCAGCGGCTTTGCTGGTAGGGCGCCCGTCGTTGGACACCGATCTCTTGGCCCGAGGGCCTGAGAATATAAAAGCAATCAGCGTGCCAGTTTTGGCAAGCTATTGATCTAAAAGAAAAAGTGAAATCGTCGGCCTGGCGTCATCCCGGTGGGTGACATTCCTTGGTGCAGTGCGAAGCCATTTTTTGTGCAATGCGCATAAATTAGGCGTCGCGCATTCAGCCTGCAGACTGGGCAGCGATGTAGGCATCGAGGTCGTCGGGATCGAAGCGTCCGCCATCGAAGAAGCCATCCGGCCCGAGCGTCAGCGCGCCCGATGAGCCGACTGGGGTTTCGACGGTCAAGGCGCCTTCCACCTTGGCGCTTGCCGACGGCATGGCGATACCAAGGTGCTTCAATGCGGCGCGGTAGATGTCCGGCCGGTAGGTTTCCGCGGCGATACGCTGGCGCTCTGCCGTATGCTCGATTTGCCGCCAGCGCACCATCTGGGTGTAGAACCAGAGGGCATGGCTCTTCCAGGGGAAGGTCGCCGCCTTGGCATTCGGAACGAAGAAATCTCTGACCACCCGGACCTCACCGCCGCCGACCGGCAGCGTGCCTTTGAGGGCGGGAAGAAGCAGTTCGGCGTCGCGCCCCACATAGGCAGGCTTTGCCAGAAGGGTCGCGAGTGCCTCGTGGTTATCCGGGCGGGCGCACCAAATTGACGCCTGATGAAGCGCCACGAGCAGGGCGGCCATCGCCTCCGGGTTGGCCTCCCCCCACTTTGCGTTGACGCCAAGCACTTTCTCGGGGCTCGACCGCCAGATCGCCGCCTTGACGGTCGCGAGATGTGCGCCGCGGCGAAGCACGCCGAAGGTGTTCCAGGGCTCGCCGGCGCAATAGCCGTCGATCACGCCTTCGGCGAGCGCATCGCCCATGTCGGGCGGCGGCAGCACGACGATCTCGATATCACGGTCCGGATCGATGTCGCTCGCTGCCAGCCAGTAGCGCAGTTCGTAATTGTGCCCGGAATAGGGATGCACGACGGCAAAACGCAGCGGCGCGCCCGCCTGCGCATCGATCGCCTTGCGCAGGGCTGCACCGTTCGCGCGCGCATCGAGATCCGTGGTCGCGCCGTTTTCCGCCATCCTTTGCCAGAGCGCCGGAGACACCGTCACCGCATTGCCGCCGAGACCCAGCGACATCGGCACGATCATTTCAGGGGCAGGCACATTGAGGCCGAGATTGCCGGCGATCGGCATGGGACCGAGAATATGCGCCACATCGACATGGCGAACCGCAAGCCGGTCGCGGATGCTTGCCCAGGAGCGTTCGCGCAGCAGGGTAAGGTCGATCCCCTGTTCTTCGGCAAAGCCCATCTCGCGGGCGACAACGAGCAAGGCGCTGTCGAGGAGCGGCACGAAACCGGCGGTGATGGCGTGGCGCGTCGTCATTCCTTTCCTCCCGGATCGAGCAGGCTTGCCGCCGTGACGAGGCTTTGGGCGATGTCGACGATCTTGCGGTTCTGGTTCATCGCCGTGCGGCGCAGCAGCGCATAGGCCTCTTCCTCGGAGAGCCCGCGCGAGCGCATCAAGAGGCCCTTGGCGCGGTCGATCACCTTGCGGTTTTCCAACTCGCCGCGGGTTTCTTCCAGCTCGCGGTTGAGGCGGGAGAATGCGTTGAAGCGGCTGATCGCCATCTTCAGGATGGGGCGCACCCGTTCCTGCTTCAGACCGTCGACGATATAGGCCGAGACCCCGGCCTCGACAGCCGCCTCGATGGAGGCCTCGTCGGACTTGTCGACGAACATCGCGATCGGGCGCTTCACCGCGCGCGAAAGCTGGAAGATGCTTTCCAGCATGTCGCGGTTTGGGTTTTCGAGATCAATCACGATGACGTCGGGATTGAGGTCCGCGATACGCCGCGCCAGGCCGTGCATATTGTCGATGACGGTGACATGGTCATAGCCCGCGTCGCGCAGCCCGTCCTCGATGATGGCGGCGCGGATGCGATTCTCGTCGATGACCAGGACGTTTAGTCTGCTGTGCTGCATGCCACGACCGCATTCTGACCAAGCTTGACCTGCCGTGTCGGCTCTTTTTGCAATGCAGCATGGCGGGTCCGAAAGCAAGGGCGATCTTTCGGATGGCGTTTACGCACAGGCGGGACTGCCGCAATCCTCGGCGCAGGTCGGCTTGCCGCGGCGCGAAGGCAGCGCCGCGGCAAGGAGGAGATCAAGCTCTTCCACGGTCCGTGAAAGTGCCGACCGAAGGCATTTTAGGCTGCAATGACTTCGTCGGCTGGGCCGAAGAACTCGTAGTGGACCCGCTCGCTGGAAACGCCTTCCCTGGCAAGAGCCGGGACGAGCGCACGAAGGAACGGTTTGGGGCCACAGAGATAGAATTCGGCATTGGCGATCGGCGTGTGCTTGCGAAGCCATTCCGCGGTGATGAAGCCATCGAAGTCGTGCGACAGCCCCACGGCATCCCCGTTCGCAGGCGCGCTATAGAAGCTGCTGATCGTGATCTTGCCATGTGCATCGGCGAGTTCGCGAACATGCCGATCCATGGCATGCGTGCCGCTGTTCAGCGCGCCGTGGACGAAGTGCGCCTCGAGGTTCGGATGTTCCTCGGCGATCGTCTCGAGAATACTGACCATGGGGGTCAGGCCGACGCCACCCGACAGCAGTACGACAGGTGCTTCCGGCGCTTCGGGGAGGAAGAAGTCGCCGGCCGGCGGGGTCGCGCTCAAGACCGTGCCGACGGTCGCCTGATCGTGGAGATATCGGGATCCGCCTTGCCCCTGCGCCTCGCGCTTTACCGAGATGCGGTAGAAGCTGTCGTTCGGCCCGCTGGAGATCGAGTAGTTGCGCTTCATCTCCAGGCCATTGTCCAGTTGGAAGCGGAACGTCAGATATTGGCCGGGTCTGTGGCGCGCAACGCGACCGCCGTCCTTGGGTTTCAGGATAAACGAGGTGACGACGTCGCTCTCGCGAACTTTTGAGACGATGACGAAATCTCTCCAGCCGTTCCAACCGCCCGAGCGCTCCATCAGTTCGCCGCGTATGGCGGTTTCGCGCTCCTTGAGAATATCGGCCAGGAACCAATAGGCCTCGCCCCATGCGTTGAGGAGCTCAGGGGTCGCAGCACTTCCGAGCACATCCTCGACGGCGGCGAGAAGAGCCTTGGCTACAAAGGGATAGTGCTCCGGAAGGATATGGTAGCCGATGTGCTTGTGGGCGATCCGTTCGACCACCGGGCCAAGCACGCCGAGATTATCGATGTTCTGCGCATAGGCGAGAATGGCGGCGGCAAGCGCGTTGACCTGTGAACCGCCTTCGCCCTGATTGGCGTGGTTGAACAGCGCGCGGATATGATCGTCACGGAAGAGGCGGGCATACATGCTCTTCGTGATTTCCGTTCCGTGGGCCGCGAGCGCCGGAGCGCTGGCTTTCACGATCTGGACAGTCTCGGGGGAGAGTGGTTTCGGCATGATTTTTTCCTTTCGGTGGGACGTATCAGTGGGGGCAGGTTGGTGATCCTGGAAATGCAGCCGGCAATTCACCGGGCCCGGTGATCGGGAACTGTGTCCCAATCTCTCGCGGCCGCGAATCCCGCGCTCAAAATCCTGTTAATGCGGACTTCGCCCTGGAAGCATTCGACGATCATCCTGATCTCAGCTCCGGCTACTGTTCGCGCGTTCATCGCAAATGACCCTTAAAGATGTATCTGAAATGCATCTATTCGCTTGCGATCAAAGATGCTAATCAAATGCATGTTTTTTGAACGGACTTTTTGACGCAGATCCCGCGATGAGGCTCACGAAATACACCGACTATGCGATGCGCCTGATGATCTATCTGGGCTCCCAGCCCACTGGGCTCAGCTCCATCCGGGAGATATCCGATACCTTCTCGGTCTCGCAGAACCATATGATGAAAGTGGTTCAAGACCTCGCGAATGCGGGGTTTCTGGAGGCTGTACGCGGCCGGAACGGCGGTATCAGGCTCGCAAGGGCTGCGAACGAAATCAATCTCGGCGCTCTCCTCCGGCACACGGAGGAGTTGTCCGATCTGATCGATTGCCGAGGTTGCCGCATCGCGCCGGCCTGCAGCCTGCCGTCCGTCCTTTCGGAAGCGACGGTCGCCTTCGTCGCGGTCTTCGACAAGTACACGCTTGCGGATCTCGTCGAAAAACGCTCGACGCTCGGCGTGCTCCTGGGTTTCAGGGCAGCGTTGCCGGGCGAAGATTGCACCCTGTGACGAAGGGATTGGCGGCCCGCGCGCGTTAGGTCGCCAGTCGCTCGAGGAATAATAACGCCCGGCACCCCAATGACTCGCCGCGGCCTGCTACTTCACGTCCGATTTGAGGTTGCGCCGCTTTGCTGGGGCGAACCTGGCAGTGGCCGGAGCCCGCCTGAGCATCAGATCGGTAGCAGCGCGTCCGGCTTGACGTCGCCGACCGAGGCGTAGGTGTGCGTCTCCCTGACGCCGGGCAGGGGCAAAATCACCCGTTCGAGAAAATCCTGGAACAGCGACATGTCGGCAATGCGCGCCTTCACCAGATAGTCGAACCCGCCGATCACCATGTGGCATTCCAGAACTTCCGGCGCCTTTGCAACCGCGTCAGAGAAGCGCTCGAAGATATGCGGGGCGGTATGGTCGAGGCGCACCTGGATGAAGACGACGGTGCCCCGGCCGATCTTCTTCGGATCGAGGATCGCTCGCACGGCCTTCACGTAACCCTCGCGGAAGAGGCGCTTCACGCGCTGGCTCGTGCCCGTTGGCGACAGGCCGACACGCTCTGCCAGCTCCAGTGTGGTCCGCCGGCCATCTTCCTGCAGCAATCTCAACAAGGTGCGATCGATGGTGTCGAGGCCTGCAATTTCGTTCTTCACGCTATTTGGTCCATGAAAGAGTGATAATCGCTTAGATTCATTGAAATCAGTGTATTTTGACGCGGCCGTTCGCGCAATACGGTGCTTCTGTCGAAGCCGCCGGGTAAGGCTTCCGCAATGTGGAGAGACGGGCGTGCAAAGTGTTACGATGGGGGAGGGCGACCGCAGCCGGCGGCTGGCGATATGGGCAGGGGTGGCGGTCGTCGCAATCACCACCTTACAGTTCGTGGCCGCCCGGTTCAGTCTGCGCGAGCATCTGACCGCCGCCGACATCGTCACCTTGCGGTTCTCTGGCGCCGCCCTGGCCTTCCTGCCGGTGTTCCTCAGCGTCGGCTTGCCGAAGTTGATGCAGCTTGGCTGGCGCAAGGCAACCGTGCTGGCGCTGCTGACGGGGCTGCCCTATCCGCTGATCATCAACCAGGGACTTTCGCTGGCACCGGTCGCCCATGCGGCAGCACTCTCTCCCGCCGTAATCGTCTTCTTCTCGTTCCTGTTTTCCCGTCTCGTCTTCAAGGACAAGGCCTCCGGCACGCGCCTTGCTGGCGTTGCCACGGTCATTGCCGGCCTTTTGCTGTTCGTGCTCCAATCGGGCGTCGCCGACGCCGGGACATTGCGCGGTGATCTGTTGTTCGCCGTTTCGGGGTTGATGTTTGCCACCTTTGCGGTGCTGGTGCGGCTATGGTCCGTCGACGCCGTGACGGCGACGATCGCAGTGGTGTTCTTCTCCTGTCTGCCGTTGCCCTTGCTGCACATTCTGGCGCCCAGCGGGCTCGCTGCCGCCTCTTTCACCGAAATTGCCACGCAATTCGTCATCCAAGGCTTTCTCGCCGGAGCGCTCGCGAGCGTTCTCTACACCTATGTCATCCGTCAATTGGGTCCGCAGCCTGCGTCGCTGTTCATGCCGTGCGTCCCGGTGACGACGACCGCGGCGGGGGTCGTCGTTCTCGGTGAAGTTCCGACGCTGCTTCAGGTCGTTGCCATTGCCGTCATCACGTTCGGCATGGTCTTCCCGATCCTGAAAAGGGCGTAGGCCGGGCCGGCGACCGGCCTATTTCTGCGCCTGCTCGGCCGGCATCGGTTTGACCGGTGCGCCCGGGAAAATTTTCTGCAGGTTTCCCGCGATTACCTGGTCGCCCTCCGAAACCCCTGAGGTCAGGCCGATGAGATCACCGCTCGTCGGGCCAAGAGTGACCAGCCTTTGTTCGACCGTTTCACCCTTGCCGACGACATAGATGTATTTGCCGAGCTGGCTCGAGCCGAGCGCCGTTTCCGGCACCATCAGCACGTTCGGCTCGTCGCGGATCTTCAGCCGGACGCGGACATATTGGCCGGGCAGCAGGGAAAGATCAGTATTGTCGATCGTCACGCGCGCCACCACCGTTCCGGTATTTCCCTCGACCGTGTTGTNGATCCGNAGGTGAGGTCGCCGCGATAGCGCGGTTCCTTGTCGCCAGGCAAAAGCACTTCCGCCTGCACTTTCCCCTTCGCCCGGGCCTTCTGGATGTCGGCGAGTTCTGTTTCGCTCGGGTTGAAGGAAACATAGATCGGCGAAAGCTGCACGAGGTTGTTGAGCGGTGTCCCGGCGGTGTTGCTGACAAGCGTTCCCTCCGGCGCCTGGTCGCGGCCGAGCCGGCCGGCAAAGGGCGCGTGGATTTCGGTGTAGTCGAAATTGATCTCGGCGGTGCGCACCGCCGCCCGCGACATCTCCAGTGCCGCTTCGGCCTGGTGCACAGCACTCTGGCGCTGATCGAAGCTGTCCTTGTCGAGGTAACCCGTCGTGGCCAGTTCATTGCCGCGGTTGAGATTGGAGCGGAGATAGGCGAGCGACGCCTGGTCGCGCTCGACCTGGGCCTTTGCCTGATCGAGCGCTGCCCGATAATCGCGCGGGTCGATCCGATAGAGCAGATCACCTTCCTTCACATCCGAACCGTCGGGCACCGCCTGCGACTCGATATAGCCCGTGATCTTGGCGCGGAGCGTCACGTTGCGGATCGCTTCGGTGCGGGCCGAATAGTCGAGATAGATCGGAATGGTTTTCTTGACGACCGAGGCGACCGGCACGGGCATGGCCTGTTGCGGCGGCCCCACCGCCGCGCCGGCGTCGCCGCCCTTCAGCTCGAATCCGCCGTTCTTGTAATGATAGGCCGCAGCAAGGGCGGCGACCACGACCGCTGCGGCAAGGACCAGTCTCGAACCACGCATGTCAGGCTCCAATTCCTATTCCGCCGCCTCCGGCTCGTGACGCTGGCCGATCGGCTGCGAGGACGTGCCCTCGCGCCATTTTTCGATGACCGCGTAGAAGACCGGGACGAAAATGAGTGTGAGGATCGTCGCCGCCAGCATGCCGCCGAAGACGGTGGTGCCGATTGACTGGCGGCTGGCAGCACCTGCGCCCCTGGCATACATCAGCGGCAGCACGCCGAGGATGAAGGCGAAGGCCGTCATCAGGATCGGCCGCAGCCGGAGACGCGCCGCTTCCGCGGCGGCTGCGACGACGTCGAGCCCTTCCTCGCGTCGGCGTCTTGCGAACTCGACGATCAGGATGGCGTTCTTGGCGGCAAGTCCGACCAGCATCACGAAACCGATCTGCGAATAGACGTCGATCTGCATACCGCGCAGCCAGAGCGCCGAAAGCGCGCCCAAAAGCGCGAGCGGCACTGACAGCAGCACCATGAAAGGCATCGACCAGCTTTCATACTGGGCGGCCAGGATCAGGAAGCAGAAGACGAGGGCGAGCGCAAAGACGAGCGCGGCGATCGAGCCTGCCCGGATCTCCTGATAAGTAATGCCGGTCCACTCGAATGTGTAGTCCCTGGGCAGCGTCGTTTTTGCCACCCGCTCCATCGCCGCCACCGCCTGGCTCGAGCTGAAGCCGGGTGCTGCCGCACCGTTGATCAGCGCCGAGGGGTAATTGTTGTAGTGGGTGATGGTCTCCGGGCCGACCGTCGGCTTGAAGGTTCCTAGCGTATTGAGCGGCACCATTTCCCCCTCAGTGTTGCGCACGTAGAGACGAGAGAGATCGGTGGCCGAGGCGCGTGCGCCTTGATCGGCCTGCAGCGTCACGCGGAAGGTGCGGCCGAAGATGTTGAAGTCGTTGACATAGAGCGAGCCGAAATAGATCTGCAGTGTGCTGAAGATATCCGGCAGGCTCAGGCCCAGCAGCTTCGCCTTGTCGCGGTCGAGGTCATAGTCGAACTGTGGGCTCGAGGTGCTGAAGGTGGTGAACAGCTGGTAGGGATTGATTTCCGGCTGCTTGCGCGCCTCAGCGATCAGCGCCTGCGTCGCGTCGTTCAGCGCCTCGGCGCTGCGGCCGGCAAGGTCCTCCACCTGGAACTCGAAGCCACCGGTAGCACCCAGCCCCTGGATCGACGGCGGGTCGAAGGCGAGCACCAGCGCGTCCGGGATCTGCAGCAGTTGCGGCATCACCTCTTCACGCAGCGCCGAGGCGCCTTGTTCGGGCGGCCGCTCGTCCCATGGCTTCAATACGGCGAATTGCACGGCCGAGTTTGACTGGGCGGCGAAGGACAGGAAGTTGAAGCCGACGACCGAACCGACGAAATCGACGCCGGCGGTGCCGCGCAGGATCTCTTCGGATCGCCGCGCGACCGCCTCGGTGCGTTCGAGCGAGGCACCATCGGGCAACTGGATGACGACGAAGAAATAGCCCTGGTCCTCGACCGGCAGGAAGGTCGAGGGGATGCGCTGCCATAGCGCATAGGTCGAGGCGATCGCGGCGAGGAAGACGGCAAACAGCACCCAGCGCCAGCGCACGAGCCCGGCGACGCTGCGCGCATAACCGTGCGACAGGGCGTGAAAACCGCTGTTGAACCAGCGGAAGAGGGCAAAACGCGGCTCGCCGCGATAGCGCAGGAACGCGGCGCTCAGCGCCGGACTGAGGGTCAGCGAGTTGAAGGCGGAAAAAGCGACGGAGATTGCGACCGTCAGCGCAAACTGGTTGTAGAGGCTGCCGGCGACGCCCGGAATGAAGGCGACGGGGATGAAGACGGCCAGCAGCACCGCGGTCGTCGCGATGATCGGGCCG
>Ga0055524_1001905_pt1 | contig 11318 bp, 10 predicted proteins | sample AraplaCol_mCL_r2_2_FD_55011 | JGI IMG/M metagenome (GOLD analysis project Ga0055524, IMG submission 55011) | Arabidopsis root microbial communities from North Carolina, USA - plate scrape MF_Col_mCL_r2 | ecosystem: Host-associated > Plants > Roots > Endosphere | place: USA: North Carolina...
CACGCCGCGCAGCTACGTCTTCATGCTGGCGGCCTATACCTTGCCGCTGATCGCGCTGCCCGCCGTGGACAACCCCGCCGGGGTGTTCGACCTGGCCGTGGCGCGCGCCGAGGAAATCAGCCTGGGCATCCTGTGCGCCGCCGTGGTGGGCGCGGTGGTGCTGCCGGCCAGCGTGGCCAACGTGCTGCGCGACAAGTCGCGCCAATGGATGGCCGACGCCGGGCTGTGGGCGGGCGACATGCTGTCGCCGGCGCCCGGCGCCAACGTCTCGCGCCATCACAGCCGTCACCGGCTGGCCGCCGACATCCTGGCGCTGGACCAACTGATCAGCCAATTGAGCTACGACGCGGAAACCGCCGAGCGGGTGCGCGCCGCGCGCGAGTTGCGTGGCCGCATGACGATGCTGCTGCCGGTGCTGGCATCGCTGGCCACGATTGTCGAATCGATGCAGGCGGCGGGCGGCGTGCCCGCGCCGCTGGCCGCGCAGATGCGCGAGGTGAAGGCGTGGATCGAGGCTGGTGCGCCGGACGACGCGCGTCCCACGCTGGTGTCCATGCCGCTGCAGGCCGGGTGGGATGCCGCGCTGGTCACCGCGTTGGAAGACCGTCTGCAGCAGATGGTGGTGCTGTGGCACGACTGCGTGACGCTGTGCCAGCGCCTGGGCCAGAAGCATATCGAGGGCGGCTGGGTGCCCCAGTTCCTGCGCTGGGAAGTGGGCAGCGCACGCCACTACGACCACGGCATGCTGATGTTCTCGGTGGTGACGGTGGCCATGGCGATCTACGCCATGGGCATGATCTGGATTCACACCGGCTGGGCCGACGGTGCCGGCGCGGTGGCGCTGGGCGCCATCTCGTGCTGCTTCTTTGCCGCGCTCGACGAGCCGGCGCCGATGATCCAGTCGTTCTTCAACTGGAACGTGGTGTGCCTGCTGATCTCGCTGGTGATGCTGTTTGCCGTGCTGCCGGTGGCGCACGACTTCGAGATGCTGGTGCTGATGTTTGCCGTGCCGTACCTGATCATCGGACTGCTGGTGGCGCAACCGCGCCTGGCGATGATCGGCATGCCGCTGGCCGTGGTCACCGCCAACGACATCGGCATCCAGGGCGCGTACAGCGCCAACTTCCAGACGTTCTTCAACAGCAACATCGCCGGTATCGCCGGCATTGCCTTCGCGCTGGTGTGGACCCTGGTGGTGCGCCCGTTCGGCACCCAGGCGGCCACGCGCCGGCTGGTACGCGCGGGCTGGCGCGATATCGCCGAGAACGCGCTGGGCAAGCATCCCGACTCGCATACGCGGCTGCGCGCCCGCATGCTCGACCGGCTGGCCCAGCTGGTGCCGCGGCTGGCGGCCAGCAATAGCGAAGTGTCGACCGACGGCTTCAGCGAGGTGCGCGTGGAGCTGACCGCACTGGCGCTGCAACGCGAGATGGCCGGGCTGCCCGCCGACGAGCAGCACGCGGTGCGTCGCGTCTTGCGCAGTATCTCCACCTACTACAAGGCCCGGCTCGACGGCGCCGCCAGCGCGCCGCCCGCGGCGCTGCAGAAGCGGCTCGAGCATGCCCGCCAGAAGGTGCAGTCGCGTGTGGCGCGCGCCGCGCTGGTCGATATGCAGGTGGCCCTGTTTCCGCCGGCGTTGCCGGCACCCGTTTCCGGAAAAGCATGATGCCCGGTGAAATCAGTATCTATGGCGTGTTCATTCCCAGCCTGCTGGTGTGGATGCTCGCCGCCTTCGTGATCACGAGCGCCGCGCGCGCCGTGCTCACGCGCGTGGGCTTCTACCGGCTCGTGTGGCACCGTTCCCTCTTCAACCTGGCGCTGTACGCCATCATCCTGGGTGGGGTGGTGGCGCTGGTGCCGTCGCTGCAACCATGAAACTCAGACTCTCATCGCTCGGGCCAGTCGTGCTGACGCTGGCCGTCACCGCCGTTGGCGCGGTCGTTGTCAAACACCTGTGGGACTACTACACCGTAGCACCGTGGACCCGCGACGGGCACATCCGCGCCGACGTGGTGCAGGTGGCGCCCGACGTTGCCGGGCTGGTCACGCGCATCGCCGTGAAGGACAACCAGCATGTGAAGGCCGGCGACGTGCTGTTCGAGATCGATCACGAACGCTACGCGCTGGCACTGCGCCAGGCCGAGGCCACGGCCGCCGCCGTGCGTGCCAGCCTGGCCCAGGCGCGCCGCGAGGCTTCGCGCAGCCAGAAGCTGTCCGAGGTGGTGTCGAAGGAAATCATCGAAGAGGGCCTGGCCAAGGTGCAGCAGGGCGAGGCCCAGCTGGCACAGGCCGACGCGGCCATTGGCGTGGCAAAGCTGAACCTGGAACGCACCAGGGTGCTGAGCCCGGTGGAAGGCTACGTCAACGACCGCCTGCCGCGCCTGGGCGACTACGTGTCCACGGGCAAGCCCGTGCTGTCGATGGTGGATTCGAAGTCGTTCCACGTGGAAGGCTATTTCGAGGAAACCAAGCTGCAGGGCATTCATATCGGCAGCCCGGTGGACATCCGCATCATGGGCGAGNAGCGCGTGCTGCATGGCCACGTGCAGAGTATCGCCGCCGGTATCGAGGACCGTGACCGCACCAACGGCTCGAACCTGCTGCCCAACGTGAACCCGACGTTCAACTGGGTGCGCCTGGCGCAGCGCGTGCCGGTACGGATCCAGTTCGACCAGATGCCCGACGACGTGCGCCTGGTGGCGGGCCGTACCGCTACGGTGTCTGTGAAGGGCGACGGCCAGGACGGTCAGGATGGCAAGGCTGCCGCGCTGGCGGCGGCCGCCAGCGGTGCCACGCAAGACAAGGTCGCGCTGTCCGGCAAGGGCGCGTCCGCAACCGGAGTGCTGCAGTGAAACGCCTGGCCCGCGCCACGCTGGCGGTGATGTTGCCGCTGGCGCTCGGCGCCTGCATGACCCTCGGCCCCGACCACAAGGTGCCCGACGATGCGGTGGCGAAGTCGACGTCCGCCAACGGACCGTTCGCCGGCACCGAGAGCGACGCGGTATCGATTGCCGACGTGCCCAACGACTGGTGGCGCCTGTACGACGATCCTCATATCGACACCCTGGTGCAGCAGGCGCTGGTGGCCAACACCGACCTGCGCGTGGCGGCGGCCAACCTGAAGCGCTCGATTGCCGTGTACCACGAGGTGGAAGCGGAAAACCTGCCGGAAGCGAAGTTCCGTGCCAGCGCCGAGCGCGGCCAGATNGCCGGCGAGCCGCTGCTGCACGAGGAAAAGATCCCCGCCATGAAATTTGGCGACATCGGCTTCGAGGTGTCGTACCTGATCGACTTCTGGGGCAAGCTCAAGCGTGCCGACGAGGCCGCGCTGGCGGCGGCCCAGGCCAGCCATGCCGCGCTGGACCAGGCCCGCGTGGGCGTAGTGGCCGAAACCGTGCGCGCCTACGTGCAAGGCTGCACGGCCACNCATGAACTGCATGTGGCCCAGCANCAGCTCGACCTGCAGCAACGCGGCGTGCAACTTGCCCAGAANCTNGTGGACGCGGGCCGCGGCCAGCCGACCGACCTGCTGCGTGCGCAGGCCCAGGCCGATACGCTGCGCGCCGTGCTGCCGAAATACCGTGCCGAGCAGGAGGGCGCGGCCTATCGGCTGGCCGTGATGCTGGGCAAGCCGCCCACCGCGCTCGATGTAACGAGCGTGGCCTGCGAGCACGTGCCCGCACTGAAGCAGCCGCTGCCGGTGGGCGACGGCACGGCGCTGCTCAAGCGCCGGCCCGACGTGCGCCAGGCCGAACGCGAACTGGCGTCGGCCACGGCCAAGATCGGCGTGGCCACGGCCGACCTGTTCCCGCAAATCCGCATCGGGGCCTCGGCCGGCTTCACCGGCATCCTCGATCACCTCGGCCAGGCGCCCACCGCGCATTGGGGCTGGGGCCCGGCGCTGTCCTGGACGATTCCGACCAGCGGCACGCGCGCCCGCATCCACAACATGGAGTTCGGGGCCGAAGGCGCGCTGGCGCACTTCGACGGCGTGGTGCTGAAGGCGCTGCGCGAGACGCAGAGTGCGCTGTCGGCCTATACGCACGAGCTGGAGCGCAATGCGTCGCTGCGTGCCGCGCGCGACAAGGCCGACGAGGCGGCGCGCCAGAACCGCATGCTGTGGCAGGCGGGCCGCTCGCCCTACCTGCAGAGCCTGGATGCCGACCGCACGCTGGCCAACACCGATGCCGCACTGGCCGCGTCGGACGCCCAGGTGGCGATGGATCAGATCAATCTGTTCCTGGCGCTGGGCGGCGGCTGGCAGAACGCGCCGGCCATTGCGAGCCGGCCGGTAGGCAAGGAAGCGGGCGAGCCGGTGGCGCATCAGCCCGCCGTGCATTGAGGTAAGCTTGCGCCTCGGCCGCACCTATCCGGTGCGGCCGCTCCTCGATTCCCAGGAAAAACAATAGCTATGAAAATGCTCTCGATCACGAAGAGCCTGGCCGCCGCTACCGTGGCGCTGGGCGTGGTGGCTGCCGGCAACGCGGTGGCCCAGGAACAGACGGTGCGCCTTGGTACCGTGAGCGGCCCCGATGCCGAAGTCTGGCAGGTGGTGCAGAAGGTGGCCAAGAAGAACGGCCTGAACGTGAAGATCGTGGAATTCAACGACTACGTGCAGCCGAACGCCGCGCTGGACGCCGGCGACCTCGACGCCAACAGCTTCCAGCACCAGCCGTACCTCGACAGCCAGATCAAGCAGCGCGGCTACAAGATGGTCAGCGTGGGCTACACGTACATCTCGCCGCTCGGCATCTACTCGAAGAATCTGAAGTCGCCGAAGGACCTGCCGCAAGGCGCCAAGGTGGCCGTGCCCAANGACCCGTCCAACGAGAACCGGGCNCTGCTGCTGCTGGCNGCCCAGGGCGTGATCAAGCTGAAGGCTGGTGTGGGTACGAANGGGGTGAACGCCACGCCGCTCGACATCGCCGAGAACCCGAAGAAGCTCAAGATCGTGGAACTGGACGCCGCCCAGCTGGCGCGCGCGCTGCCTGACGTGGCCGCCGCCGTGATCAACACGAACTACGCGCTGGCCGCCGGCCTGCAGCCCACCACCAACGCGATTGCGCTGGAAGACATCCACAGCCCGTACGCGAATATCATCGTGGTGCGCACGCAGGACAAGGACAAGCCGTGGGTGAAGAAGCTCGTGGCCGCCTACCAGTCCGAGGAAGTGCGCCAGTTCATGAAGACGCAGTTCAAGGGCGCGATGGTGCCGTCGTTCTAAGCCTCGGCCAACGGCAACAAGGCATTCCCGCAGCAAGCGAAACGGCAGCCCGGCACACCCCCGCGCTGCCGTTTTCGCATCTATGCATATTTGAATTGGTTCGTTCGCATCGCCGGACGACAGCGCTAAGGTACGAGAATCGCCTTTGCGTACCGGAGATAGATAGTGTCCACACCGCTGAAAGTCGTTGCCGTCAACGGCAGCGCCCATCAACCGTCGCGCACGCTGGTGCTGATCCAGGCGCTGCTGGCCGAGCTGGACCAGCGGCTGGTGCTCGACACGCAGGTCGTGGACCTGAGCGAGATTGCCCGTCCGCTGGGCGCGGCGCTGACGCGCGACGAACTGCCTGCCGAAATCGAGGCGCAGATCGTTGCCATCGAGTCGGCCGACCTGATCATNGCGGCNGCGCCCGTGTATCGCGGCTCGTTNCCCGGCCACTTCAAGCACCTGTTCGACCTGGTGGGCATGAACGCGCTGGTGGACAAACCGGTGCTGCTGGCCGCCACCGGCGGCAGCGACCGCCACGCGCTGGTGCTCGAGCACCAGCTGCGCCCGCTGTTCAGCTTCCTGCAGGCGCTGACGCTGCCGATTGGCGTGTACGCGTCCACGGCGGACTTCGACGGCTATCAGGTAGGCAATGGCGCGCTGGCCGAGCGCATCAAGCTGGCGGCCGATCGCGCCGCGCCGTTGTTCGGTGGGTCGGCACGGACACTGCGTCGCGTGGCTTGATGGGGGAGTGGTTTTTTCTTTCTCGCGTGCGCGGGGAAGGAAACGTGGTTGGGGGAGCCTTGCAGTATGCGATGGCGGCAATTTGAACGGACCCCCCTCTCCCCCGGCCCCTCTCCCGCAAGGCGGGAGAGGGGAGCGCGGCAAGCAGAGGCTTTAGCCTTCCAGCACCGGCGGCAGGCGGTCGCCCACCCAGTTGCGCACCTTTTCATAGGCGGCGGCCAGGCGTAGCACGCTCAGGTCGTCGCGCGGGCGTCCGATCAGCTGCATCCCCATCGGCAGGCCCTCGGCGTTGAAGCCCACCGGCACGCTGATCACGGGGCAACCCGACAGCGTCCACGCCACCACCACTTCCATCCAGCGGTGATAGGTGTCCATCTGCCTGCCGGCAATGGCCTTCGGCCAATGCTGGTCGACGTCGAACGGAAACACCTGCGCGGTGGGCACGGCGATGTAGTCGAACTGTTCGAAGGTTCGCAGCAACGCCTGATACCACGCACTGCGCTGCACGCTGGCGGCATACAGGTCGCTGGCCTTCAGGTCGNGCGAGCCTTCGATCTCCCAGATGGCTTCGGGCTTCAGCTGGGCGCGCGTGGACGGATTGGCATACAGCGCCAGCCGTGCGTTGCCGGTCAGGAAGTGGCGATGCACGAGCCACGTCTGCCAGATCTTCTCGGGCGGGTAGGGCGGTGCGATGACCTCCACCTCGACGCCGAAATCGGGGAAGAAGCGCAGCGCCTGTTCGCACAGCGTGAGAATGCCGTCTTCCATCGGCAGATAACCGCCCCAATCGCCCAGCCACGCCACGCGCTTGCCTGCCAGGTCGGCATCGAGCACGCCNGCCACGTTCTGCGGCGTCAGCGTGGCCAGTACCGGATCGTCGGGCAACGCCTGCGGCGTGCGCGCATCGGGGCCGGACTGCGTGNCCAGCAGCAGCGCCAGGTCCTCCACCGTGCGCGCCATCGGCCCTTCGCAGCCCAGTTGCGGCAGGAACAGCTCGGGCGCCGGACCATAGGGCACGCGGCCAGCGGACGGACGCATGCCAAAGACGTTGCAGTACGCGGCGGGGTTGCGCAGCGAGCCGCCAAAATCACTGCCGTCGGCCACCGGCAGCATGCGCAAGGCCAGCGCGGCAGCCGCGCCGCCGCTGCTGCCCCCGGCCGAGCGCGACGGATCGTACGGATTGCGCGTGGCGCCATACACCGGATTGAACGTATGCGAGCCAAGCCCGAATTCCGGCGTGTTGGTCTTGCCGATCAGCAGCGCGCCGGCATCCCGCACGCGCGCCACCACCACTGAATCGCTGGCCGGCACGTTGTCCTTGAAGATGGGCGAACCGTACGTGGTACGAATGCCGCGCGTCATGGCCAGGTCCTTCGGCGCCTGAGGCATGCCATGCATCCATCCCCTGGACTCGCCACGCGCCAGCGCCGCGTCGGCCGCCGCCGCCTCGCGCATCAGCGCGCCTTCGTCCTGCTGCGCCACGATGGCATTGCAGGCCGGGTTCACGGCGGCAATATGCGCCAGATACGCTGCCATGACCTCGCGGCTCGACACCTGCCGGGCATGGATCGCTTCGGAAAGCTGCCTGGCGGACAGCATGACGATGGGGTGGGGACGATAGGGTTGGGTGGTCATGGATTCACGGCAAAGGAGTCAGACGGCGTGACGGGGATCATAGCGGGCCTGCACGCAGAAACGGCTTGCTACAGAGTGGATGTCAACTATACTTGACAAATTCCAAGCAAAGTCGCCCCCCGATGAACGCTTACACACTGATGCTTCCAATTCAACGCAAGCGCAAGGAACTTGGACTGACGCAACAGCAACTGGCGGCCATGGCCGGCCTGTCGCGCCAGTCGCTCAACGGCATCGAGCGCGGTACTGTCAACGTGACACTGGACAACCTCGGGCGGCTGCTCGACATCCTCGGCCTGGCCATCACAATCTCCGATCCCGAAGCCGAGCGGCGCGCCGCCGGCAAGCCGACCAGCGCATTGCGGATGGCGGCGAAGGGTGCAACGGTCAGCTATTCCGGAGACTTCACCACCGAACTGCTTGAGCAGGCATTGGCAACCGGGGCCGTTCCGCAAGGCTTTGGTGCTCATATCGCGCAGGTGTTGGACGAAGCACCCTTGCAACTGGTCGTCAAGGCCGTAGCCGAAGTGGCGCGCAAGCAAGACCGGAAGCCCGCCGAGATCTGGAGCAACCTGCGTGAACTGGCCCGCGCCACCACCGCCACTCGAGACGGGCTATGGCAGTGAAATCCCAAGCCCTTACTGGCGACCTCTGGGAGGCGCTGTTTCCGCATGCGTTTACGTTGATGGACGAGGTCCGCATCCATGGTGGAATTGAACCGTTCTGGACGTTCGGCGGTGGCACCGTGCTCATGCTTCGGTATCAGCACAGGCTGTCGCACGACATCGATCTCTTCGTACCCGACCCTCAATACCTTGGCTACCTGACACCTCGGCTGAGTGCCGCGGCGGAGTCGATCACCGATCAATATATCGAGCAGGCCAACTATGTGCGGCTGGTGTTGCCGTCCGGCGAGATCGACGTGGTGGCCGCCACCAATCTGACGGCGGAGCCCTTTGAACTGTGGGAGATCATGGGGCGGGAGGTGCGCGTCGAAACCGCCGCGGAGATCATCGCCAAGAAGCTCTACCACCGTGGCTACAGCGGAACGGCGCGGGACTTGTTCGATCTCGCGGTCGTGGTCGAAGCGGACCCCGAGGGTCTGAGCCGTGCCGCGCCCTATCTGCTCAGGCATGCCGATGCGTTTGTGGAGCGGCTGAAGGCGCGTCCGGTACTGATGAGAGAGCAGTTCGCCGCCATTCGCAGGCGGGAATACTGGAAAGACTTCGAGCAATGCCTGCAGATCGCCGAGGATTTTCTGATGCGGCTGAAGCGCGGTCACGACGGCATCTTGCGCTGACGCGAGTCCTGCCAAGCCGGCCAGGCCGGCATGGCAGGCCAGCCCTCACAGCCGTTCCGCATGGTGCCGCACGTGGTCGGCCATGAAGGTGGCAATGAAGTAGTACCCGTGGTCGTAGCCGGCGTGCCGGCGCAGCGTCAGCGGTTGGCCGGCCTGCGCGCAGGCCGCTTCGAAGGCTTCCGGGTGCAACTGCTCGGCCAGGAATTTGTCGGCCAGGCCCTGGTCGACGAGGATGCCGGCCGGGAAGGGGGCTTCGGCCTGGGCAGCCATCAGCGCCGTGGCATCGTGCTGGGCCCAGCGCGCGCGGTCTTCGCCAAGGTAGCCGGTGAACGCCTTCACGCCCCAGGCGCATTGCGACGGCGCGGCGATCGGGGCGAATGCCGAGACCGAGCGGAACCGTTGCGGGTAGCGTTGCGCCAGTACCAGCGCGCCATGTCCGCCCATTGAATGGCCGAAGATGCCCACGCGCGCGGCATCGGCCGGCAGCTCGTTCGTCACCAGGTGGAACAGTTCGTCGGCCACGTAGCTTTCCATGCGCCAGTGCATGCGCCACGGCGCCTCGATGGCATCGACGTAGAAGCCGGCCCCGACGCCGAAGTCCCATGCATCGGCTTCGCCGGGCACGTGTGCGCCGCGCGGGCTGGTGTCGGGTGCCACCAGGATCAGGCCGTGCTGCGCGGCGTATTGCTGGGCGCCGGCCTTGATCATGAACGTTTCCTCGGTGCAGGTCAGGCCGGCCAGGTAGAACAGCGTCGGCAGGCGGCCGGCATCCGGCGCCAGCGCCTGCGGCGGCAGGTAGACCGAGAACCGCATCGGCAGCCCGATGGCTGCCGACTGGTGCTGGTAGAACCGCTGGACGCCGCCATGGCAGCCGTGTTCGGACAGCAATTCCATGGTGCGCGCCCTCAGTACAGCACCACCGAGCGGATCGACTCCCCGCGCTTCATCAGGTCGAAGCCCTCGTTGATGCGATCGAGCGGCAGCGTGTGCGTGATCAGGTCGTCGATGTTGAGCTTGCCTTCCATGTACCAGTCGACGATTTTCGGCACGTCGGTACGGCCGCGCGCGCCGCCGAACGCCGAGCCCTTCCATTCGCGGCCCGTGACCAGCTGGAACGGGCGCGTNGAGATCTCNGCNCCGGCCTCGGCCACGCCGATGATGATCGACTTGCCCCAGCCCTTGTGGCAGCACTCCAGCGCCTGGCGCATGACCTGCGTATTGCCGATGCACTCGAACGAGTAGTCGGCGCCGCCGTCGGTCAGTTGCACGATGGCGTCCACCACGTTCTCNACGTTCTTNGGGTTGATGAAATGCGTCATGCCGAACTTGCGCGCCATGGCTTCGCGGCCCGGGTTGAGGTCCACGCCGATGATCTTGTCGGCGCCCACCATCTTCGCGGCCTGGATCACGTTCAGGCCGATGCCGCCGAGGCCGAACACCACCACGTTGGCGCCGGCTTCCACCTTGGCCGTGAACAGCACCGCGCCCACGCCGGTGGTGACGCCGCAGCCGATGTAGCAGACCTTGTCGAACGGCGCATCCGGGCGGATCTTGGCCAGCGCGATCTCGGGCACCACGATGTGATTGGCGAACGTCGACGTGCCCATGTAGTGGAAGATCGGCTTGCCATCGATCGAGAAGCGCGAGGTGCCGTCCGGCATCAGGCCCTTGCCCTGCGTGGCGCGGATGGCCTGGCACAGGTTGGTCTTGCGCGACAGGCAGAACTTGCACTGGCGGCATTCCGGCGTGTAGAGCGGAATCACGTGGTCGCCCGGCTTCAGCGACGTGACGCCCGGGCCCACGTCGGTGACGATGCCCGCGCCCTCATGGCCCAGGATGGCCGGGAAGATGCCTTCCGGGTCTGCGCCGGAGAGCGTGTAGTAGTCGGTATGGCAGATGCCGGTTGCCTTGATTTCAACAAGCACCTCGCCGGCGCGCGGACCGTCGAGGTCCACCTCTTCCACGGTGAGCGGTGCGCCGGCTTTCCATGCGATGGCGGCTTTGGTCTTCATGAGGCAACTCCTGTGCGAATGAGGTTGGGCGGCACGCTGTCCGCCGACAGGCCAAGACTATACGGGCATCGGCGCGATGCGGCCAGACGGCTGCGCGATTATCGGCTGCCGCGCGTGGCACCGGGCAGCGCGCCNGCGTTNGTCGCTTCNTNGGTNGCTTCGTTGATCGCTTCATCGGGCACTGTCACGGGCACCTGTCCTTCGTGACGCCGTCCCAGCCACCATCCCAGCCANGCCCAGCCGAGGGCGAGCAAGGCCCCGGCCAGCGCGATGGCGGAGGCATGGCCCGACAACGCGTCGATGCCGGTCTTGACCCACGCGCTCACCGCGTCGCCGGCGCGGTAGATCGCGGTGTCGATGACGTTCTTGGCCTTGTACTTGGTCTCGGGGTCCACCACCGTGAACAGCATCTCGCGCC
>Ga0055524_1001910_pt1 | contig 11283 bp, 10 predicted proteins | sample AraplaCol_mCL_r2_2_FD_55011 | JGI IMG/M metagenome (GOLD analysis project Ga0055524, IMG submission 55011) | Arabidopsis root microbial communities from North Carolina, USA - plate scrape MF_Col_mCL_r2 | ecosystem: Host-associated > Plants > Roots > Endosphere | place: USA: North Carolina...
AGCACGTTGCGCTCGCGGATATTTCTGATCCTGCTGATTGGCTTGGCTGTGGCCTACGGGCTGTCCTTCAGCGTTCTTTATATGGAGCGCTATATGTCGGCCAAGGCCGTGATGCTCGGCACGCTGGAAAACGACGTTGCGACGTCGATTGCCGTTCTCGACCGACTTCCGCCAGGCGAACGTGGCGATCTGCTGGATCGGCTGAGCCGCGGCAACTACCGTTTCGTGCTCGGACCCGGCCTTGCCGGCGTGCCTGACACGTCAAGCAAGGGCGCCGAGATATCAGGCAAGATCGAGGAGGCGATCGGGCACCGCTTTCCGATCCGTATCGAACGGATTCCTGGCGATGTGAACCGGTTGCAGGCGCATCTGACGCTCAGCGACGGAAGCCCGTTGACGATCGACGTCACGCCGAAGGGGGTCATGCCGATCGCCGCGTGGCTGCCCTATGTCTTCGTCATCCAGATGGCNCTGCTCATTCTTTGTACCTGGTTTGCGGTTCGTCAGGCGATCCGNCCGCTCGGCGCGCTTGCNGCCGCCGCCGATGCCCTCGACCCGAACAGGGATGGTCCGGCCTTGAGCGAGGCGGGGCCGAGCGAGGTCGCGCATGCGGCAAGGGCGTTCAACGCGATGCGGGAGAGGATTGCCCATTACCTCGAAGAGCGCGTCCAGATCCTGGCGGCAATCTCGCATGACCTGCAGACGCCGATCACNCGCATGCGGCTGCGCGCCGACATGGCGGAGGATTCGCCGGAGAAANACAAGCTGGTGCATGATCTCGGCGAGATCCAGCGTCTCGTCCAGGACGGGATTGCCTATGCGCGCAGCGCGCATGGCGACGGCGAGAAGAACGCCCGCATCGATCTCGCCTCGTTCATCGACAGCATAGCCTATGANTANCAGGATACCGGAAAGGCCGTCACCGTCGTCGGGCTGGTTCACGGCGCCGCCTTCACCAAGCCGCATGCGCTTCGCCGAATCCTGTCGAACTTCATCGACAATGCGCTGAAGTTCGCCGGCGCTGCCGAGATCAGCGTCGAGCGCAGCGCCGAGAACGATATCGTCATCACAGTCATGGATCGCGGGCCGGGAATTCCGGACGATCTGCTGGAAGCCGCCATGCAGCCTTTCTTCCGGTTGGAACAATCCCGCAACCGGGAGACCGGCGGCACCGGTCTCGGACTTGCGATCGCCCAGCAGCTGACGGCCAAGATCGGCGGGTCGCTCCGGCTCTACAATCGCGCCGACGGCGGACTGTCGGCGGAAGTCACCATCCATTGACATCGGCAGCCGCCGCAAAATTTCGCGATGTTTGTATGGAAAGATGTCCTCGATATCGGATGCTACGTTTTGTGACATTTCAGGCGATTTCGGAAACATGGCGGATATATCCGTCGGTCAAAACACACTCCGTCAACCCGGCCGCGCAGCGCGGCCAGTCGCCTGAAGCGACGCAACACAAGGAGTGTTCCATGACAAAGATCGACAAGGTTCTCTATACCGGCAAGACCCATACGACGGGCGGGCGCGACGGCGCTTCGCACAGCGACGACGGCCAGCTGGATATCAAGCTTTCGCCTCCGGGCAGCAACCGGGCCGGCACCAATCCCGAACAGCTTTTCGCCGCCGGCTGGTCTGCCTGCTTCATCGGCGCGATCGGCTTTGCCGCGGCCAATCAAAAGGTCAGGCTCCCCGCCGATCTCGCCGTCGACACCGAGGTCGATTTGGGAACGGCCGATGGCGGCTATTTCCTGCAGGCCCGTCTCAAGGTCAGCCTGCCNGGGATCGAAGCGGATGTGGCAAGAGCGCTCATTGAAGANGCGCACCAGACCTGCCCTTACTCGAAGGCCACGCGCGGCAATATCCATGTCGAATTGAGCGTTGCCTGACGAATGCATTGCCCGCCGAAGGCCATTGGCCGCGGCGGGCAAAGGACAGCAGCCGAAAGCAAACACGACGAGGCCGACCGGGCCTCGTCGTTGGAGGATCTGATGAGATTGATGATCATCTGCATTCTGGGAGCGGCGGTCTTCGCCGCGCCCTGCATCTACGACGTAAGCTCGCAGGAGCCTTCGCCGCTTGCGGGCCTCGTGACGGCAGCATCCGCAGCGTCGTCTTCCGGGGCGCCGCGGCCGTTCCAACCCCTCTTTTAGGTCACTAGGGAGAAGACCCGTGAAGCTCTATCAGAATGAAATTTCCTCGGCGACGTCGAGAGTCCGTATCGCGCTCGCCCTCAAGGGATTGACGGCGGAAACACTGCCGGTGACCATCCTCGGCGAAAATGCCGAGAGCCGGCAGGCCGGATATCGCAGCGTCAATCCGCANGGGCTGGTCCCGGCCTTGCTGACGGATNGCGGCGTCCTCATCACCCAGTCGCTGGCGATCGTCGAATATCTCGACGAGATTCAGCCCGAACCGGCGCTGCTGCCTGGAACGGCGGAGGACANGGCGCTGGCGCGGTCGATCGCGCTTGCGATCGCCGCCGAGATCCATGCGCTGCTGCCGCCGCGGATCGGCCTGCATCTCGGCAAGACCTTCCAGGCGGATGCCGATGCCGTTGCCGCCTGGAATCGTCATTGGGTCGGCGAGGGAATGGCCGCGATCGAGACGATGATCGCCGGCCGCAGGCAGGGGGCTTTCGCCGTTGGGGATCAGCCGTGTGTTGCCGATATCTTCCTTTTTCCGCAGGCGATCAGCGCCCGGCGTATGGGCTTCGATCTCGCCCAATGGCCAAATATCGCGGAGATTGTCGCTCGGCTGGAAGCGATACCGGCCTTCCAGGAGAACGCGCCGGCACCGAGACGATGATGCGATCGACGAAGAAGCGGCCGCAAATGACTGCGGTCGCTCCTTTTNCATNGTTGGCGGCCCTCAGCGATTGACCCTTGCCTGCAGATGCGCGGGATAACGATCGCCTTCCACCTTGATNGTGGCGAGCGCGCTTTCGATGCTGGCCAAGATCCTCGGCCGTCAGTTCGANCTCGGCGGCCTGAATGTTCTCCTCGAGNCGATGCAGCTTGGTGGTGCCGGGGATCGGCACGATCCAGGGTTTTTGTGCCAGCAACCATGCCAGGGCGACCTGGGCGGCGGTTGCCTTCTTGTGGGCGGCGATGTCCGCGAGCAGATCGACGAGTGCCTGGTTGGCCTTGCGCGCTTCCTGGGAAAAGCGCGGCACGATGTTGCGGAAGTCCTTGCTGTCGAAGGTCGTCGTTTCGCTGATCGCGCCGGTGAGGAAGCCCTTGCCGAGCGGGCTGAAGGGCACGAAACCGATGCCGAGTTCTTCGAGCACCGGCAGGATTTCCTGCTCGGGTTCGCGCCACCACAGCGAATATTCACTCTGCAGTGCCGCCACCGGCTGGATCGCATGGGCGCGACGGATCGTCTGGGCGCCTGCTTCCGAGAGGCCGAAATGCCTGACCTTGCCCTCGGCGATCAGCGCCTTGACCGTGCCGGCCACATCTTCGATCGGGACATCGGGGTCGACACGATGCTGATAGAAGAGGTCGATGACATCGGTCTTCAAACGCTTCAGCGCCTGGTCAGCAACCGCGCGGATCTGTTCCGGCCGGCTGTTCATGCCGCTCTGGCCGCCATTGGCATCGAAGTTGAAACCGAATTTCGTGGCGATCACCACCTCGCTGCGGAAAGGCGCCAGGGCCTCTCCCAGAAGCTCTTCGTTCTGATAGGGGCCATAGGCCTCGGCCGTGTCGAAGAAGGTCACGCCGCGTTCGAACGCGCGGCGGATCAGCGCGATCGCCTCCGGAATCGCTGTCGCCGGGCCATAACCATAACTCAGCCCCATGCAGCCGAGACCGATGGCCGAGACTTGAAGTCCGCTCTTTCCGAGTTCACGTTTCTGCATTGCCGTTTCCTTTTCTAACCCTGGTACTGCGTGTCGGTGACGTGTTCCATCCAGTCGACGACCTTGCCGTCGAGCTGTTCCTGGATGGCGATATGGGTCATCGCCGTGGTCGGCGATGCGCCGTGCCAATGACGTTCACCCGGGGCGAAGCTGACGACGTCGCCGTCGCGGATCTCCTCGATGGGGCAACCTTCGCGCTGCACACGACCGCAGCCCGACGTGACGATCAGCGTCTGGCCGAGTGGATGGGTGTGCCAAGCGGTGCGGGCGCCGGGCTCGAAGGTGACGCTGGCGCCAGCCGCGCGTGCGGGGCTGGTCACGGCAAACAGCGGGTCGACACGCACATTGCCGGTGAACCAGTCGGCCGGTCCCTTGGCCGAAGGCTGCGAACCGCTTCGCTTTATATCCATCCTTGTCTTCCTTTCGATGTCGGGCTTTNGATGTCGNNTGGACGTGTCCACTCGCGTAACAAGNTATTTAGGGCGTGCGCCTGGTTGCGATTAGATGGTATAAACGGCAAGAACCCATGAGGATTTTTCATAAATGTCACGCCCTGCCGTCAACGATCTCATCGCTTTCCTCGCCGTTGCGCGTGCACAGAGCTTCACCAAGGCGGCGGGCAAGCTGGGTGTGTCGCAGTCGGCGCTCAGCCACACCATCCGCGGGCTNGAGGAGCGGCTTGGATTGCGATTGCTGACACGNACGACACGCAGCGTCTCACCGACGGAGGCNGGTGAACGGCTGCTCGTCTCCATCGGACCGCGGCTCGATGAGATCGAGAGCGAACTGGCTGCCTTGAGCGCGTTCCGGGAGAAGCCGGCGGGCACCATCCGCATCAATGCCGGNGAGCACGCGGCCGATGCCGTCCTTTGGCCCGCCCTGGAAAAGCTGCTGCCCGATTATCCCGATATCAATGTGGANATCATCGTCGACTACGGCCTCACCGACATCGTCGCGGAGCGTTACGATGCCGGGGTGCGGCTCGGAGAGCAGGTGGCGAAGGACATGATCGCGGTGCGCATCGGCCCAGACATGCGCATGGCCGTGGTCGGCACTCCCGCNTATTTCACCACCAGGCCGAAGCCGCTGACGCCGCAGGATCTTACGGATCACAATTGCATCAATCTGCGTCTGCCGACCTATGGCGGCGTCTATGCATGGGAGTTCGAGAAGGACGGGCGCGAGCTCAGGGTTCGCGTCGAGGGCCAGCTGGTTTTCAACAATATAGCCCTGCGGCTGAGCGCCGTGCTGGCCGGTCTCGGGCTGGCCTACATGCCGGAGAACCTGGTCGAGGGGCATCTTGCCGATGGACGGCTGGTGCGGGTCCTCGAGGACTGGTGCCTGCCGTTTTCCGGCTACCATCTCTACTACCCAAGCCGTCGGCACACGTCACCGGCATTCGCCCTCGTCGTCGATGCGCTTCGNTATCGAGGATAGAGGCCCATCATTCGAGCTGCGCGAACCGGCAGATATCCGAGCCATGGAGACGTTCAATCGATCGGCTCTTGCCNGAAGCGAAGTCATGCCTNCAGCGATTTGACATTCCATCACTCGCCACTAATTCACACTTGANATCGAAGGAAACAGTGAATGAATACTGCGGCACCTGCCACGAAAGCCCGGACCGGTGTGTCCGGTTTGGACACAGTTCTGGCGGGAGGCCTTTCCACGGGCCACGTGTTTCTCCTGGAGGGAAATCCAGGAGCGGGCAAAACGACCATCGCGCTGCAGTTTCTGATCGAAGGTGCGCGGCTCGGCGAGCAGGGGCTTTACATCACCCTTTCAGAAACCGAGAGCGAACTCCGGGCCGGCGCCGCATCGCATGGCATGGTGATCGACGGCAATATCGAGGTCTTCGAGGTCGTNCCTCCGGAAAGCCTGTTGGATGCNGACCAGCAGCAGAGCCTGCTTTATTCATCGGACCTAGAACTTGGNGAGACGACAAAGGAAATCTTTGCCGCTTTCGAGANGATCAAGCCACGTCGCGTGGTTCTCGACAGCCTGTCGGAGATAAGGCTGCTCGCGCAAAGCTCGCTGCGCTACCGCCGGCAGATCCTCGCGCTCAAACACTATTTTGCCCGACAGGGGGCGACAGTCCTTCTGCTCGACGATCTGACGTCCGACGTGCTCGACAAGACGGTGCACAGCGTCGTGCACGGTGTCATCCATCTTGAGGAACTGGCGCCGAACTACGGCTCCGAACGCCGACGTCTGAGGGTCATGAAATACCGCGGGCAGGCCTTCCGCGGCGGCTATCATGATTTCATCATCCAGACCGGTGGCGTGATCGTGTTNCCGCGTCTCGTCGCTGCCGAACACAGGTCNAGCTATGTCCGCGATCAGATTTCCTGTGATATTGCGGAGCTGGATCTTCTTCTCGGCGGCGGCCTCGAGCGGGGTTCCAGTACCCTGATCCTCGGTCCTGCCGGCACAGGCAAGAGCACCTTCTCGTTTCAATTCCTGATGGCGGCGGTGGCGCGCGGCGAGAAAGTGGCGGCCTTCATTTTCGACGAAGAGCTAGGCCTGCTCTTCACGCGGCTGAAAGCGCTCGGAATGGATCTCGAAGCCATGAGGGATGCGGGTCTTATCCACATCGAACAGCTCGATGCCGCCGAACTGTCGCCGGGCGAATTTGCTGATCGCGTGCGCAAGTGCGTCGACAAGTCGGATGCGAAAACCGTCATCATCGACAGTATCAACGGTTATCAGGCTTCGATGCCGGATGAGAATTCGCTGATCCTTCATATGCATGAGCTGCTGCAATATCTGAACAGGCAAGGCGCCAATACCTTCCTGACCGTTGCGCAGCACGGGCTGGTTGGCGACATGAAGGCTCCCGTCGACGTCACCTATCTCGCCGATACCGTCATTCTGCTGCGCTATTTCGAGGCTGCGGGTAAGGTGCGTCGGGCAGTCTCCGTGATCAAGAAGAGGACCGGCTTTCACGAGGATACCATCCGCGAGTACCGCATCGACGCTTCCGGCTTGAGATTCGGCGATCCTCTCATCGGATTCCAGGGCGTGCTTCGCGGCGTTCCCGAATTTATCGCGCCCTTGGCGCCGCTCCTGTCGACCAATGGCGGGGATAGCGGCAATTCCTAATTCCAGCAAACCGAAAGCATTGATCTACGCCCCCGCCGGTCGCGATGCCTGGGTGGCGAGATCGCTGGTCGATGAGGCCGGATTGACATCGATTGCCGCCGCCGACCTGTCTATGTTCGCGTCATCGCTCAGCGATGACATCGCGCTTGGTGTGCTGACGGAAGAGGCCGTTCGCTCGAGCGATCTCAAGCCGATCGCCGCCTGGGTCTCGGCCCAGCCGAGCTGGTCAGACCTGCCGTTCATCGTACTCACCATACGTGGCGGCGGGCCTGAACGAAATCCGGCCGCTGCCAGGCTTTCCGAGGTTCTGGGCAATGTCACCTTCCTGGAAAGGCCGTTCCATGCGACCTCCTTCATCAGCGTTGCCCGGACCGCGTTGAAGGGGCGCCTGCGCCAATATGAAGCGCGCGCCCGGCTCGAGGCTCTCAGCGAAGGAGAACGACGGTTGCAGACGGCGCTCGCCGCCGGTCGTCTCGGGGCCTGGGAGCTGGAGCTGTCCTCGATGGCCTTGTTCGCCTCGGCGACCTGCAAAGCGGTCTTCGGTCGAGCGCCGGATGATGAGGTTACGCGTGACGATCTGATTGCGAGCATCCACCCCGACGACCGGGACATTGTGCTGGCACGCCTGCGCCGGACGATCGATACCGGGCTCGACTATTCGATCGAGCACAGAACGATCTGGCCGGATGGATCACTGCATTGGACCGAGGTCCATGCGCAGCTCTACACCGACAGATATGGTTCCGCCAGAAAGCTCGTCGGGGTCTGCTCCGATACCACCGCCCGCAAGACCATCGAGGAAAATCTGCGACGGCTCAATGAAAACCTCGAGGAGCGCGTGAGGGAACGGACCAGGGAGGTCAACGCCGCCCACCANACCCTGCTCGAGGAAGTCGCCCAGCGTGAAAGAGCCGAGGAGCAGCTTCGCCANTCGCAGAAGATGGAAGCGATCGGTCAGCTGACCGGCGGCGTCGCCCACGACTTCAACAACCTGCTGATGGTCGTTCTCGGAAATCTGGAGCTGCTCGGCAAGCACGNGGCCGGAGATGCCAAAGCGACGCGTCTGATCGACGGGGCGCTTCAGGGNGCGCGGCGCGGGGCGGCGCTGACNCAGCGGCTGCTGGCTTTTGCCAGGCAGCAGGATCTGCAGGTCAAGCCCGTCGATCTGGCCGAGCTGGTCTCCGGCATGAANGACCTGTTGCGGCGCTCGGTCGGATCCTCGATCAGCATCGAAACCATGCTGCCGACGACCCTGCCGCCGGCGCTGGTCGATGCGAACCAGCTCGAATTGGCGCTGCTCAACCTTGCGGTCAACGCCCGTGATGCGATGCCGGATGGGGGGACGCTGTCTATTTCGCTGCGCCAGGAACAGGTTGGCGGCAATAACGGCGATCTCGGCGAGGGGACCTATCTGGTGTTGGCGGTGGCCGACAGCGGCACCGGCATGGACGCGGAGACGCTGAAGAAGGCGGTCGATCCGTTTTTCTCGACCAAGGAGATCGGAAAGGGCACGGGTCTCGGCTTGTCGATGATCCACGGGCTTGCGGTCCAACTCAACGGCGCACTTCTTCTGACAAGCGAGCTTGGGGTGGGGACAACAGCCGAATTGTGGCTCCCGGCCACCGAACGACGCCCAGAGCGGCCGGCCGAGGCGGAGCTGCCCGTCGCGCAAGCCGCATCCAGACTGAAGATCCTTCTGGTCGATGACGATGCCTTGATTGCGATGAGTTCGGTCGACATGCTTGAAGATCTCGGCCATGAGGTCATCGAAGCAAATTCAGGCTTGCAGGCGCTGGAGTTGATCAGGAGCGGTCAGCATTTCGACTTGATCATCACCGACTATTCGATGCCTGGTATGACCGGCGCACAGCTCGCTCAGGCCGCGCGGGACATTCATCCGGCGGTGCCGATCGTCCTGGCGACAGGTTACGCCGATCTTCCCGCCGGCACCGATATCGATCTTCCGAGATTGGGAAAGCCCTACAATCAGGCTCAACTTGCCAAGGAAATCGCCAAGGCGATGGCAGGCGAAACGGCTGCGACGCTCAGATCCGGCAGTGACGCAGCTGTCTTAGAGCCTCGCCTGTCCAAGGCCGACGATGTCAGCGATGAAATCGGCGATGGCGCCTGTGTCGTCTAGATCGAAGACCGGCAGGTTCGCATCCGTGACGGCGTGATCGGCGGCGATGGCGCAGATATGGGGATCGCTCGGCGCCAGCGGTTCACGATTGGCGGCCTCCAGGCGGCGGGCCTCGATCTTCGGGATCGGCTCGCGCTTGTAGCCTTCGATCAGCACCAGATCGCAGGGTGCGAGGCGGGCGAGGATTTCCTCGAACTCGGGTTCGGGGGCGCCGCGCAGCTCGTGCATGATGGCGTAGCGGGTGCCGGAGACGATGGTGACTTCATGGGCGCCGGCCTGGCGATGGCGATAACTGTCGGCTCCGACCTTGTCGATGTCGAAATCGTGATGGGCGTGCTTGATCGTCGAGATCCTGTAGCCGCGGCGGGTGAACTCCATCACCAGCCGGACCGCGAGCCCCGTCTTGCCTGAATTCTTCCAGCCGGCGATGCCGAAGATTTTCGGTGCGGTCATGCGTGAAGGGCCTCCAGCCAGCGTTCCGCCTCCACGAGATCGTCAGGCGTATTGATGTTGAAGAAGGGATCGAGCAGGCTGGCGCGGGTCGGATGCAGCGGGAACGCCACTTCCGTAACGTCATGCCGCAACAGGAAGTCGCGCACGCGGCGCTTCTCGTCGGTGGCGATCCAGGCTTCGAGATCAGCGGCCAGCGTCACCGGCCAGAGGCCGAAGACGGGATGGCTGCGGCCCTCGGAGGCGGCAATGGCGATCTGCGACGGGCGTTCGATCGCTGCGGCCAGCCGGGCGACGAGATCGGCCGGGAAGAACGGGCAATCTACCGAGACGGTGACGACATGGCTGATCGAGGGAAGGCCGGCGGCATAGACCATGGCCGCATGGATGCCGGCCATCGGCCCGGCCTTGCCGGGAAAACGGTCGGAAACGACAGGCACATCCTCGGCGGCGGCATCGGAGTTGACGGCAACGAGCAAGGTCTGTTGCGAGAGGCGGGTCAGCGCATGGCGGAGCAGGCTCTCGGTCCCGAGCATCACGCCCGCCTTGTCGCGGCCCATGCGCTGCGAGCGGCCGCCGGCCAGCACGACGCCTGCTATGTCGGATCTGTCCAGCGAGAATTCAGCCATCATCCTTCCTCAGCCATCATTTGTCTCAGCCATCATTTGTCTCAGACTGGCGCGCGCGGGGCGGATTCCTGCGCGATCGGCGATACGCGGCGCTTGGCCTCACGATAGAACGTATAGAGGCCGGAGGCGATGACGATCGCAGCGCCGATAAGCGTCCAGCTATCAGGCACTTCGGCGAAGAAGAAGATGCCGAGCAGGGAGGAGAAGATCAGGCTGGTATAGCGGAACGGCGCCACGAAGGAGATTTCGCCGGTGCGCATGGCAAGGATGACCGACTGGTAGCCGACGAGCACCAGCACCGAGGCGAGCGCCAGATGCCCGAGCGCGGTGGCGCTGACCGGTTGCCAGCCGCCGAGCACCGGGATCAGCAGCGCGCCGAAGAAGGAGGCAGACATGGCGGTGATGACGGTTATCATCAGCGAGGGAATTTCCGGGCTGATGCTCCGGGTGGCGAGATCGCGGCCGGCCGTCGTCAGCACCGCAGCGACGCAGAGGACGGCGGCGGGGGTGAATCCATCGGGGCCGGGACGGATGATGATCATCACGCCAATGAGGCCGACGAGGATCGCCGACCAGCGCCGCCAGCCGACCGGCTCGCCGAAGAAGAGCGCCGCACCGAAGGTGACGACCAAAGGCAGCGACTGCAGGATCGCCGAGGCATTGGCGATCGGCATCATGCCGAGCGCGGTGATATAGGTCACGGCGGAGAGCGTCTCGCAGATGATCCTGAAGATGATCATCGGCTGCAGCATGATGCGCCAGGAGCGCAGCGCGCCCATTTTCCAGGCAATCAGATAGACGAGCAGGCTGGTGAAGAGGCCGCGCAGAAACATGATCTCGCCGGCGTTCATATAGGCGATCACCGATTTGGACAGAGCGTCGCTTGCAGAAAAGCCGGCCATCGCCATGGTCATATAGATGGCGCCCTCAGTATTGCGTGACCGCGGCATGAAGAGATTCCCGTTACCTGTGCGCCCCTTTTAGTCGCGAAGATGCATCAAGGGAATCGGATGAATGTCACACCAGGCATAAATCGATGATGCGGTGCACAATGGCGCTGATGTCAACGCAGGCGTGTGGGCGGAAGTCCCGGCAAATCC
>Ga0055524_1001913_pt1 | contig 11264 bp, 9 predicted proteins | sample AraplaCol_mCL_r2_2_FD_55011 | JGI IMG/M metagenome (GOLD analysis project Ga0055524, IMG submission 55011) | Arabidopsis root microbial communities from North Carolina, USA - plate scrape MF_Col_mCL_r2 | ecosystem: Host-associated > Plants > Roots > Endosphere | place: USA: North Carolina...
CAGACTGTGCCGAAGCGCCGAGCCCGCCGAGCAAGCCTGTTCCGCCAAGCAGTTCTCTTGCGCCGGAGGGCAGGGCGGCCGCGATGTTGTCCTTTTGGCTCGCGAGCAGTCCGGCAATGCCATTGGCGCTGAGATCGCCGCCGCTCTGCCGGGCAAGGCCACCCAGCACGAGGGGAGCAAGCGTCGCCAGCAACGAACCGCTCGCCCGCGGGTCCATGCCGGAGATCCCGCCGATGGCGTTCGCAAGCGCACTGCCGTCCTTCTGCCCGAAGATTGACGAAATGATCTGTGACCCGTTCTGGCTAAGCGTCGCCTGATCGCCTCCCTGAAGCATCCCGATGAGACTGTCGAGCGATCCGCCCTGTTGACTGGCGGTATCGGCGATCTTCTGCGCCCCGCCCGGTTGCGCCGCGACACCCGTCAGTCCCGCCAGCACCGCGGGAATGGCGGCGCTGACGGCGCCCTGCACCTTGCTGCTGTCGAGCCCGAGCGCCGAAGCGATGCGTGCGATCATGTCAGGGGTAAGCATCTGCGCGATATACGAAACAAGATTGCTGGCCATTGGCTTTTCCTCCACGTTGATGTCGTCGGACATCGACGGCGCTCATGGAGCGGTCGTCCGACGGCGCGGCAATTGGCTGCAAGCAATTCGCGTTTATCTGATTGTCGGCCGCGAGGCGGGTTCCTCTGGAACCTTCGGCCCAAAAATATTAGCACTTGTGGATGTAAATGGCCAGTTCTCGGCAACTTGCGGAAACGGCAGAACGCGGTGCATTGAACACGCGCGCTAGTGCGCCAGCATGTTGAGCGGCCCGTGACCCGGCAGCCGAGGCAGGAGGGAAGAAGGCGGACCGTCGGCCGCAGGGCCGGTTTAAGGGTCGCGACGACAGCGCCGCAGGGTGCTTGCGGTCACGCGCGGGCCGGCCTGACCTTATGCCAGCACTCATAGTCTGATCCCCGGCCGCGAGGCCGGGGATCCCGTCGGTTTCGCATTACTTCTTCGGCGATTTCTCCGCCGGCGGCGGTGCCGCCTGCAGGTTGCCGAGAAGCGACGAGATCGCGTTTTCGCCGTTGAAGCCTGCTTCCTTCAGCAGTTGGTCGACGATCGGCTTGTTGGCCTGGTAGGACAGGAGCTGGCCCGCCAACCCGTCGCCAAGGCCGATGCCGTTTGCAGCACCGTCGCCGCCGCCGTTGCGGCCGAGCATGCCGCCGGTGTCGAAGATGCGGATGTCGGAGATCTTCTCGATCGGCTTGACCGCTTCTGCCAGCGCTTCGGGAATGATGCGGATGCGTTCGCGCAGGATCTCGAATTCAATGATGGCGGAGCTCAGCTTGTTGCGGGCTTCGTTGAGCAGCGCCTCGCTCTCGGCTGCGGCCTTGCCGGTTTCGAGCACGCCCTTCGCCTTGATGATCGCGGCGTCGGCCTCGGCGGTGGCAAGCGTCTTGATCGCATCGGCCTGGTCGAGGGCCGCCTGCTTTTCGGCTTCGGCGCCGACGGTCACGGCGGTCGCTTCGGTTTCGGCGTTCTTGCGGGCGTCGATGACGGCGATCTGGCGTTCGCGTTCAGCGATTTCCACGGCCTTTGCGGTTTCCACCTTTTCTTCCGCGGCAATGGCGAGCGCACGGGCGGTTTCAGCCTGGGCCTTCGCCTCGGACTCTTCCCGGCTCTTGTTGGCAACCGCTATGGCGCTTTCCTGCGAAACGATCTGCAGGTCGCGGCGGGCTTCCGTGTCGCGCTGCTGCACGGCGCGGGTGGCGTCGATGTTGGCGGTTTCACGCGCCTGCTTGGCAAGCGCCTCGCGTTCGGCGATCGCCTGCTCGGCGGCGATGCGAGCTTCTTCCTCGGCGCGCTTGGCCGCCTGTTCCTGCTGCGCGGTTTCGGCGCGGGTGGCGGCCGACTTGTTGGCGATGTCGCGTTCCTGGTTCAGCTCCGCCTCGCGCTTGGTGCGCTCGATCGTCAGCGATTGCTGGCGGGCTTCCAGATCCTTCTGGGCGATCGCGACTTCGGTATCGCGCACGATCTCGTTGCGCTCCTTCTTGCGGCCCTCGGTAATGCGGGTCAGCGCCGCAAGACCATGCGCGTCGAAGAAGTTGTTGGCGTTGAAGTGCTTGATATCCGTCTGGTCGAGGCGGGTCAGCGAGACCGATTCCAGCTCAAGACCGTTGGACTGCAGGTCGGCGCCGACAGCTTCCTGCACCGCCTTGACGAAATCCATGCGCTGTTCCTGCAGTGCGTCGAGGCTCATGGTGGCGGCGACCGAGCGCAGACCGTCGACGAACTTGGCCTCGATCAGCACGCGCAGCTGTTCGGCATCGTTGGTGCGGTCGCCGAGTGTCTGGGCTGCAAGCGCGATCGAGGAGGCATCGGGCTTCACGCGGACATAGAATTCCGCGCCGATATCGACGCGCATGCGGTCCTTGGTGATCAGCGCGTCGCCTTCGCCACGACGGACTTCAAGGCGCAGCGTCTTCAGGTTGACGCGGGCGATCGAGTGGAAGATCGGCAGCACGATGGAGCCGCCGTCGAGGACCACCTTCTGGCCGCCAAGGCCCGTGCGCACATAGGCTTCGTCGCGGCTCGAGCGGGTATAGAGCGATGCAAGAACAAAGCCGATGCCGAGGATCAGGACGATGCCGATGCCGGCCGGCACCAAGAGTTCATAAAACATGGTTGCTCCGTGAGACTTTAAGACGTGGAATTTTAAGGATTGGGCGGCGTCAGCAGGTCTGCCGGCGCCGATATCGCAATGAAAATGTTGGAAACGCGGTCGACGACGAGCACCTGCGCGCCGATGGCGATCGGTTGCTCGTTGCGGGCGGCGCGCGCGCGCAGCACATGCCAGTTGCCGTGGCGATCCTTGAGGCGGATGCGTCCCGGCAGGCCCTGGTCCAGTGGGCCGACGGTGACTTCGCCGCTGCGGCCGACGAAATCGCCGAGATCGACGGCATAGCTTTCGTCACGCGGCACGATCTTTGCCACCCATCGGGTCGACATCCGAACTGCGGGCAGCGAGACGGCGAGTGCCGGTAGCGCCGCGACAAGGGCAGGCAGCGGCGCCCACAGGGCCCCGGCCACCGCCTGGATGACAAAACCGATCATCGCGAAGAGGCCGAGGAAAAGCATCAGCAGCACGAGCAGCGGTACGCCGCCGACATTGAACCAGGACATCAGCCCGCCCAATGCGTTGTGGTCGTCCAGCCAGGCCTTGTCGATCGCCTCGCCCAGTGAGAAGCCGAGCAGCAGGCAGAGGAGCTCGATGCCGGTGAAGGCGGCCAACATCACCGCCGCAACCGCGAAGGGTAGGGTTTCCGGGGCGAGGAAGAACAGCATCGGCGTCAGTGCTGCTTTGCCTTGAGTGCGGCCAGTCTCGCCTCGATCGCCCGATCGCGATGCAGGCGGTCGAGTTCGTCCAGCTCGGCGCTGTTGCCGTGTTCTCCGCCCGGTACGCCCGTGGCGCGGGAGACGGCGGCAGCGGCGCGGGCGGCACCGTCCACCGGGCCGGGCTTCGCCAGGCCCGAAACCTTGCTCTCGGGGAACTGGGCGATGCTGCGCTTGAGATCGGCGAGCCGCGCCTCGGCCTCGCGGCGGGTGGCAAGCACCGCCTGCAGCGCCTGCTGGCCCTCTTCGAGATCGGTGCGGGCGCCGGCCAGCGCCTTGTCCAGCGCGGCGAGCTGCGATTCCAGGTCGATCTGGCGGGCGACGCCGGCCTTGGCAAGGTCTTCCCGGGCGGCAGAGATGGCGGTGCTGATCTTTTCGTCCAGCTTTTCGAGATCGGCGCCGATTTCGTCGCGGCGGCTGAGGATGCGATACTCCTCGGCGCGTGCCTGGCCGATATCGACCCGGGCCTCTTCAGCCGCCGCGTCGATTTCGCGGAGTGCCTGTTCGACGATCACGATCTTGTTGCTGCCTTCCGCCTTGTCGACGGCGGCATTGGCGAGACCGGCGATCAAGCGGCCCATACGGGATAGGATGCCTTCATTCGTCATCATTTTCTTCTCCGTTCGGTCGGAATGCGTGGTGACGCCAATGTGGATCTGATAGCCGCCGTGCTGTGCAACGAGCTGGGCGGCGAAGATATTCAGAGTGCCCGGCGAATAGCCGGCGACGTCGTATGGGATCGCGACGCGACCACGCACGGTGGCGACGGTCAGGTCCGACGGTCCCTTGATTGCGAAAAGCTTGTCGTCCAGCGGCAGCCTTTCGGCATTGGCCTGCTGTCCGCGGTTTGCCGCGAAGTCACGCAGTCCAAGCGTGACCATGCGCGCCGGAAGCCCGGTGCGCTCCCGGACCGTTTCGTAGGCAAGTTCATGCAACGTTACGAGATTGGCGCCCGCCTTTTCGCCGGCGAGTTCATCGAGCATCGCCAGCATGTCGGCGTAGGCAACGAAGGTTTCTTCCAGGGCGCGTCTGGCCTCCGCGTCCGGCGCGAGATCGTAGTACAAGATCGACGTGTGGTTGCCCTGAGCCATGAGCAATAACATAAAGCACCGCTTTCGTGCTTTCAAGGATTGGTTCAGGTTTAAGTTGCAATATTCTTCTGCTGAACGCGCGCAACGGTCGCGCGCCGGCAATGCGGGTTGCAGCGGGCGGAAGAGGGGCGCGTTGAAAGCGGACGATTGTCCGGCGGGTTCACTCCGCCGCGTTGTTGCGCAACCAGGTTTCCAGCGCGGCAATCACCGAGAGCCGCAGGCTTGCGCCCTTGGACAGGGCGCGGGTGAGGGACAGGTCGTCGCCGGCAAATCCCATCTCGGCCATGATGTCGTTCGCCCGCATCCGGCGGCGATTCATGATCGTGCGGATTTCGGCGATCGTTTCGGGGAGCAGGTAGCGACCGCTGGCAATCGCAAGGGGCGCTGCGAGCGGCGGATCGATATGAGCGTGTGGGGCAAGCCCGTCCGGGCCGCCATTGCTGCTCAGCCACTTGAGGAACGTTTCACGCTCGGTGGGGCTTGCCTTGGTCCAGGAATTCTTGAGCTTGTCGAGGCGCGTGCGCTCGTCCTTAAGCCCTGCCGCGATAAGCGCCTTGCGCAGCGACGGGATGCGGCCGGCGATCAGATCCGCATGGATGTCGGGAAAATCGAGTTTCAGGCGCTGCACGTCCGCGGTTTCGTCGCTCTTGGTTTTCTTCGACATGCTCATTCCCGCGTCGTTCGTCGGCGACATGCTCTAGCGTGCTCGTGCGCCCGGCGCGAGCGAAATAGGTCGCTATCCTCTATCCTTTGTCAGTCGACCCCGTTAGGGAGCGCATGGAGAATAACGCGACGCTGCGTGCTGTGCCCTTCGCCTGATGTCATGCATCCAGCTTTACGCAAGTCCCTTCGCCTATAGTCACCTCAATGGCCGGGATGTGACACGGCGAATGAAGGACAATGATATGTCAAACGATATCGAGCATTACCGCGACCCATCCGACAAGATGGTTGCCCTCTATCTCGCGAACAATGACGGCGACGAACTGACCGATGTCTTGGTCGCCGCGCTTGAAGATGCCTTCCGCATCCTCCGTGACGAGATCTCCGGCGAAACGATGCATTGAGCGGAGCGCGTCTCCTCCACGAACTATTTTTCGAACGTAATCCACCATCGGTTGCGAATCGAATCAGGGATGTCCTGTTCTGACCGGGTTCCAATCGGCGACGCGTCGGATGTCGGGAGAGTTCGCGGCCACGTATCGCTTGTGCTAGGGGAGGCGCACAAGCATGACATTTTCTATCTGGCATACGGTCATAACGCTGCTGATTACCGGCGTACCGGTCTGGCTGATCCTTCGGGCCTCGAAGCGCTCACGCTAAAGCGCGTCGCAGATCAAGTCTGCTTCATCGCATATCGCTGTCGCAAAATCGGCGCGCACATCGCTCGGCGGCGCATCAAGGCGCGAGCGATTGGCCATAGAGAACAAGGCGTTGCGGGGTTCCGATTTCAACGGGATCCATGCCCGCTTGATGTCCTTACCGACGACGACTGCCGAACCGGCCTGCTTGCAGGCCGGTGTTTCATTCGATGACCATCGGGCGCGCCGTTCAAGCTTCCTGAAGCAGCGCCTCGGCTGAAAGGGCTGACGCCAGTACGGTCGCATCGGTTCCGTTTCTCCCAACCAGCATCAGTCCGGCCGGCCGCACAAGGCCCGGCATCGGCAGGGTGATAGCGGTGAGATCGAACTGGTTGGCGACCTGGCAGTTGCGCAGCAGCAGGCTCTCCACGCGGTCGTATTCCGCCGCATCGATGTCGACGCTTGCGATGGACACGGCCGCAATCGGCGTCGTCGGCAGTGCAATGAGATCGTAGGGCGAGAGCCGCTCGTCCATGGCGGCGGCGAGCGCATGCCGGGTTTGCAGCAGGGCCGAGATCGCTGCGTCGGGCACCAAAAGGCGGCGGCGAAGCGAGAACTTGACCCTTTCGTCGACTGGGGCGGCCGCATCACCCAGCCATCCGGCGTGGATACGGCTTGCCTCCAGGCCCGCAATCGAGCCGATCCGCGTCGCTTGGCCGAGCTTCTCGATCAAGTCATCGATGGTGCAGTCGACGATCTTGGCACCCGCTTTGGCCAGGCGGTCGAGGCTTGCCGCGAAGGCGTCGGCGACTTCGAGGGAGAGGTCTTCAAACAGCCTGCCACGGGGGATGCCGATACGAAGACCTGCGACAGGGCGGGCGACAAGCGGCCTTGGCTGCTCGCCGGCCATCACAGCATCGGTCGCTGCACAATCGGCCACGGTCCGGGCGAGCGGTCCGAGCGAATCCAGAACCGGCGAGAGCGGAAAGGCGCCATCGAGCGGGATGCGGCTGGCTGTCGGCTTGAAGCCGACAATGCCGTTCAGCGCCGCGGGGATGCGGATCGAGCCACCGGTATCTGAACCGATGGCAATATCACAGGTGCCTTCTGCTGCCGACACGCCAGCGCCCGAGGATGAACCGCCGGGGATCAGGCTTTCGTCGGTGGCGTTGCCGGGTACCGGGTAGTGTGGATTGAGGCCGACGGCCGTAAACGCGAATTCGGTCATATGCGTCTTGCCGATAATGACCGCACCGGCAGCACGCAGCCGCTGGACAACGAGCGCGTCTTTTTGGGCCGGCGGCGCGTCGCGGCGGATGATGGAGCCGGCAAGCGTCGGTTCGCCGGCGATATCCAACAGGTCCTTGATTGAAAAGATCTTGCCGTCGAGCGGCCCAAGGCCGTCCCCCGCCTGCCGGCGGCGGTCGGCCGCGTCTGCCTCGCTCCGCGCGCTCTCTTGGTAGAGACGGACAAAAGCCTTTTCCTCGCGCCGACGATTGTTGAGCCGGCTCATGATCTGTTCCAGGCGGTCGCGGACGGAGACGTTGGCGGCATGGGACACGATGATCACCTGTCGATTTGTGTGGCCACCGAACGGGGGCAGGAGGCGGGTTCGTTGCCCGGATTCACCAAGGCTAACGCTGATCGCCTTTGATAACAGCATTGGCGGCGTTTGCCATCGTCCCATTGTCGCCGCGGCCAGCTCCGGCCTTCACCGAACTGTCGCCAAACCGTTCAAATAGTTTCATGCGCCTGTTACGTCGCTGACACCCAGATGACCAAAGGTCCGGCACGCGCGGTGGCGCTGCCGAATCGGAGGTCTGTTTGGCCGATATCCTCAAGACGCTTTCGAGGCGTTCTTTCCTGCTTTCCGCCGGTGCCGCGGGCTTCGTGGCCTCATCCGGTCTTGCGACACCCTTTTATGCACGCGGCTACGGCCGGCCGGAATTTATTCACGGCGTGCAATCGGGCGATGTCGATACGTCCTCCGGCATGATCTGGACACGGGTGGATCGCCCGTCGAAGGTGTCGGTCGAATACTCGACCACCGAGAGCTTCTCCAACCCCCTTCGCCTTGCCGATCTGACGGCGACGCCGCAGACGGATTGCGCGATCAAATGTTCGCTCGACGGGCTGCTGCCGGACCAGGATATCTTCTACCGCTTCACCGCCACGGATCTCTACGACGTCAACCGCGTCTCCGCGCCGGTCACCGGCCGGTTTCGCACCGCCCCCTTGCGCAAGCGCTCGATCCGCTTCGTCTGGTCCGGCGACACGGCCGGGCAGGGCTGGGGCATTGATGATGTCGGCATGAAGACCTATTCGACCATGCGCCAGCACGAGCCGGACTTCTTCATTCATTCCGGTGACACGATCTATGCCGATAACCCGATCCCTGACGAGATAGCGCTACGTGATGGCGGTGTCTGGAAGAACCGCGTGGTGACGCATGAGAAGCGTGACGTGGCGCGGACGCTGGAAGAATATCGCGGGCAATGGAAATACAATCTGCTCGACGAGCATGTGCGGCAACTCAACGCCGTGTGCCCCACTTTCTATCAATGGGACGACCACGAGGTGCTGAACAACTGGTCGGCCTCGACCGACCTGCGCGACGACGCGCGCTATCCGGAAAAGGATGTTGCCGTCTATGCCGAGCGGGCGGCGCGGGCGTTCCACGAGATGACGCCGATCCGCATGCCGGCAACGCAGCCCGGCCGCATCTTCCGCAAGATCGGCTATGGTCCGTTGCTCGACGTGTTCTTCGTTGACCTCAGATCCTATCGCGGCGCCAACCAGGGAGAAGACGGCGGCGGCGCCCTGTTCGGCTGGCGGCAGGTCGACTGGCTTAAGCGCGAACTTGCTGCCTCGCGGGCCACCTGGAAGGTGATCGCCTGCGACATGCCGATCGGTCTCGTCGTCTGGGACGATTACACCAACCGGCGCGGCTCGGACGCGATCGCCAATGGCGACAACGGTCCGCCCGCGGGGCGCGAACGCGAATTTGCCGATCTCCTGCGCTTCGTCCGCGACAACGGCATCGACAACCTCGTCTGGCTGACGGCGGACGTGCACTACACCGCCGCGCATCACTACGATCCGGGGCGCGGCGCATTCAAGGATTTCACGCCGTTCTGGGAGTTCGTGTCCGGTCCACTGCATTCCGGCACCTATGGGCCGAAGGAGCTCGACATGACCTTCGGGCCGGAGGTTCGCTTCATCAAGGCATCCGGCGGCGGCATCGACCAGAACCTGCCGCCATCGGCTGGTCTGCAGTTTTTCGGCATCGTCGATATCAACGGCCAGACGCAGCAGATGACGGTGCGGCTGATGGACCGGCAGGACCAGGAACTCTGGCGCGTGACGCTCGATCCGGCCGCAATTGCATGAGGAATTCGGTCGCGGCCAACAGCTTTGCAAACGGTGTTCGTGAGACCCCTGACGAGTGCAAACCCATGGCCTACCGGCATTTGAACACGACGCTCATGCGCGCGCCCCCCTTTCGCAATCGCAAAAAAACCTGTATGAGCGCGACCATTGAAAAAGCGGCGTGGCCCATCGGGGCTTGCCCTGAACCTTCCGAGACGAAAAATGAGCATTCGTAACATCGCGATTATCGCGCACGTCGACCATGGGAAAACGACCCTTGTTGACGAGCTCCTGAAGCAGTCGGGCTCGTTCCGCGAAAACCAGCGCGTTGCCGAACGCGTCATGGACTCCAACGACATCGAAAAAGAACGCGGCATCACCATCCTCGCCAAGGCGACTTCGGTCGAGTGGAAGGGCGTGCGCATCAACATCGTCGACACCCCCGGCCACGCCGACTTCGGCGGTGAAGTCGAGCGCATCCTGTCGATGGTGGACGGTGCCATCGTTCTCGTCGACGCTTCCGAAGGCCCGATGCCGCAGACGAAGTTCGTCGTCGGCAAGGCGCTGAAGGTCGGCCTGAAGCCGATCGTCGCGATCAACAAGATCGACCGTCCGGACGGTCGCCACGAAGAAGTCATCAACGAAGTCTTCGACCTCTTNGCCAACCTCGACGCCTCCGACGAGCAGCTCGACTTCCCGATCCTCTACGGNTCGGGCCGCGATGGCTGGATGAACGTCAACCCGGAAGGTCCGAAGGACCAGGGCATGGCGCCGCTNCTCGACCTNGTGCTGCAGCACGTNCCGGAGCCGACGGTTGCCGAAGGCCCGTTCCGCATGATCGGCACGATNCTCGAAGCCAACCCCTTCCTCGGCCGCATCATCACCGGTCGCGTTCACTCGGGCACCGTCAAGCCGAACCAGGCCGTCAAGGTTCTCGGCCAGGATGGCAAGCTGCTTGAAACCGGCCGTATCTCGAAGATCCTCGCCTTCCGCGGCATCGAGCGTCAGCCGATCGAAGAAGCGCAGGCAGGCGACATCGTTGCGATCGCCGGCCTTACCAAGGGCACCGTCGCCGACACCTTCTGCGATCCGTCGGTCGCCGAAGCGCTGACCGCGCAGCCGATCGACCCGCCGACCGTCACCATGTCCTTCATCGTCAACGACAGCCCGCTTGCCGGCACCGAAGGCGACAAGGTCACGAGCCGAGTCATCCGCGACCGCCTGTTCAAGGAAGCCGAAGGCAACGTTGCGCTGAAGATCGAAGAATCCTCGGAAAAGGACTCCTTCTTCGTATCGGGCCGCGGCGAACTGCAGCTTGCGGTTCTCATCGAAACCATGCGTCGTGAAGGCTTCGAGCTTGCCGTTTCGCGTCCGCGCGTTGTCATGCACAAGGATGACAACGGCCAGATGCTCGAGCCGATCGAAGAAGTCGTGATCGACGTCGACGAAGAGCATTCGGGCGTCGTCGTGCAGAAGATGTCCGAGCGCAAGGCCGAGATGGTCGAACTGCGTCCGTCTGGCGGCAATCGCGTCCGTCTGGTGTTCTTCGCTCCGACCCGCGGCCTCATCGGCTACCAGTCGGAACTTTTGACCGACACCCGCGGCACGGCGATCATGAACCGCCTGTTCCACGCCTACCAGCCCTACAAGGGCGAGATCGGTGGTCGCGTCAACGGCGTTCTGCTTTCGAACGACGCCGGTGAATCGGTTGCCTACGCGATGTTCAACCTGGAAGACCGCGGCCCGATGATCATCGACGCCGGCGAGAAGGTCTATGCCGGCATGATCATCGGCATCCACACCCGCGACAACGATCTCGAAGTGAACGTGCTCAAGGGCAAGAAACTCACCAACATGCGCGCCGCCGGCAAGGACGAAGCTGTTCGCCTGACGCCGCCGATCCGCATGACGCTCGAGCGCGCGCTCTCCTGGATCCAGGACGACGAGCTGGTCGAAGTGACGCCGAAGTCGATCCGTCTGCGCAAGCTGCACCTCGACCCGAACGATCGCAAGCGCTTCGAAAAGGCCCGCACGGCTGGCGCTGCCTGATCGATCCTGATCGATCCTACGACTTTCAGAAAAACCCCGGAGCGATCCGGGGTTTTTTGCTGTGTGTGCCACCGA
>Ga0055524_1001919_pt1 | contig 11226 bp, 6 predicted proteins | sample AraplaCol_mCL_r2_2_FD_55011 | JGI IMG/M metagenome (GOLD analysis project Ga0055524, IMG submission 55011) | Arabidopsis root microbial communities from North Carolina, USA - plate scrape MF_Col_mCL_r2 | ecosystem: Host-associated > Plants > Roots > Endosphere | place: USA: North Carolina...
CTGATCGCCACCGGTTCCGAAGTGGAACTGGCCATGAAAGCCGCTGCCGAACTGAAGGCAGCCGGCACCCCGGTACGCGTGGTTTCCATGCCGTCGACCGACGTGTTCGACCGCCAGGACGCGGCCTACAAGGCATCCGTGCTGACCAAGGGCCTGCCACGCGTGGCGATTGAAGCAGGCGTCACCGCATTCTGGTACAAGTATGTTGGCCTGGAAGGCGCGGTAGTCGGTATCGACACCTTCGGCGAATCCGCACCGGCCGGCGTGCTGTTCAAGCACTTCGGCTTCACCGTCGACAATGTCGTGGCAAAAGTCAAAGCAGTCATCTAATTTCTATCATCAGGAGTAAACAGCATGACGATCAAAGTAGCAATCAACGGTTATGGCCGTATCGGCCGCAATGTCCTGCGCGCTTTCTACGAAGGCGGCAAAAAGCAGGACATCCAGATCGTGGCGATTAACGACCTGGGCAACGCCGAGTCGAACGCCCACCTGACCCGCTACGACACCGCCCACGGCAAGTTCCCAGGCACCGTCACGGTGGAAGGCGACAACATGATCGTGAACGGCGACAAGATCCGCGTGTTCGCACAGCGCAACCCGGCTGAAATCCCATGGGGCGAGCTGGGCGTGGACGTGGTGCTGGAGTGCACCGGCTTCTTCACCACCAAGGAAAAAGCNTCGGCCCACCTGAAAGGCGGCGCCAAGAAAGTGATCATCTCCGCACCAGGCGGCAANGACGTTGACGCGACCGTCGTGTACGGCGTGAACCACGGCGTGCTGAANGCTTCGGACACCGTGATCTCGAACGCATCCTGCACCACCAACTGCCTGGCCCCGCTGGTCAAGCCNCTGAACGACGCCATNGGCCTGGAAACCGGCCTGATGACCACCGTGCACGCTTACACCAACGACCAGGTNCTGACCGACGTGATGCACGAAGACCTGCGCCGCGCCCGTTCCGCCACCCAGTCCATGATCCCGACCAAGACCGGCGCCGCTGCCGCTGTTGGCCTGGTGCTGCCTGAACTGAACGGCAAGCTGGACGGCTACGCGATCCGCGTTCCGACCATCAACGTGTCGATCGTCGACCTGTCCTTCATCGCCAAGCGCGACACCACCGTTGAAGAAATCAACAAGATCATGAAGGAAGCATCGGAAGGCGCACTGAAAGGCGTGCTGACCTACCAGACCGAGCCTCTGGTNTCCGTGGACTTCAACCACAACCCAGCCTCGTCGAACTTCGACGCCACCCTGACCAAGGTGTCGGGCAAGCTGGTCAANGTATCGTCCTGGTACGACAACGANTGGGGCTTCAGCAACCGCATGCTGGACACCACNGTNGCCCTGATGANCGCCAAGTAATTCCTCGCTTCAGCCACAAGAAAGCGCCCACCCGGGCGCTTTTTTTTATCCCGCGAGGCGGGCCAGGCGCCGGGCTTCTTCGCGCACGGCGTCGCGCAGTTCTTCCGGGCCTTCGATGGTGAAGTCGAAGTTGAAAGAGGCCAGCATGCGCGCAAACCAGCTGTAGCTGGTCGTGGTTGTCTGCAGCCGCACGCCGCCTTCCACCTCGGCCAGCGGCCCGATATAGCGTCCCACTTCGCGGGCGGCACAGGCCAGGTCCGTGTGCAGCAGCACTTGTACCGGCAGGGGCCGCGGCAAGGTTGCCATGGCGTGCTGCAACTGGGCAGCGGCGTCGAAGCTGTCGGGCTTGTCGAATACGGCGCCGGTCTCGCTCACTTCCGCAATGCGGTCCAGCCGGAACGAACGGATCGCCAGCCGCAGCCGGCACATTCCCACCACATACCAGCGCGTGTGGCTGAACACCAGCCCGTACGGATCGAACTCGCGCTGCATTGCTTCGCCGTCTTGCGGCGTATAGCGGAAGCGCACCCTGTGCTGGGTTTGCGCGGCCAGGGCCAGGGCCGTCAGTTCGCCGGTCAGGGCAGGGCGCGCGGCACCGGAATAGGTCCAGCGCTGTTCGGGCGTGTCGAGCACCGCGGTTTCGCGCAGGGCCTGGACGCTGCCTTGCAGCGAGGGGGGCATCACGCGTTCCAGCTTGGCCTGTGCGCTCGCCACGGAGGGCGCGGTATCGGCCAGGCGCAACGAGCGCACCGCCATCAGGCCCAGCGCCACGGCCGAAGCCTCGTCGTTGGTGAACATCAGCGGCGGCAGCTTGAAGCCCGGCACCAGCATATAGCCGCCATAACGGCCACGTTCGGCCGTAATCGGAATGCCCAGTTCTTCCAGCATGGCGATGTAGCGGCGCAGCGTGCGGCGGTCGATGCCGAGGCGTTCGGACATGTCGGCGCCGGAAATCTGCCGCTGGCTCTGCAGCAGTTCGAGGATGGAGAGGGCTTTGATCGCGGGTTTCGACATGATGTGGCAATCATTGCACGAAATCAGGGCGAATATTGTCCTATATTGGTCAGACAATGCCTCATCCCCCAACAAGAACAATGAGGCAAGTAAATGGAAACCATCCTGTACCACGGCGCACCGCAGGGCTGTGCATTCGGCGTGATCGTCGCTCTTGAATGGCTGTGCCGGCCGTACCGGCTGGTGCAGGTCGACCTGCCGGGCTTGCCGGTCCCGGTGATGCAGGCGGGCGGCCAGCTGCTGCGCGATTGCCGCAGCATCCTGCGCCATATCGGCCGGCAAAAGCGTTATCTGCTGGGCTACCGTGCCGGCACGGCGGAGGCGCGCAAGCTCGACACGTTGCTGGATTACCTGCACGAAGGGTTCGATGGCGGTCCGGCGCGCATGGCGCTGGCCTGTGCCGCGCTGGACGAAGTACTGGCCAGCCAGGAGTGGATCGACGGCAGCAAGCGCACCGTAGCAGATGCCTGCCTGGTGGCGGTGGTGCGTTGGGCGCAGCGCGAGGCGGGACTGGAGCTGGCGGCGTATCCGGCATTGCGGCGCCATGTGGCGGAGCTGCATGCTGACCCGGCGGTCTTCTTTGCAGATGCGATTGAAACGCAGCGGCCAGCCGTAAGCAGCGGCCGCTACCTGGGCAGCGCATCAGCCGATGCACTGCCCATGGCTGCCTGATCAGAAGAAGCGGTACTCTGCCGTCAGGCGGATGCGGCGGCCAGCCACGTCATCCAGGTTTTGCGGGACGATGCCGCCGCCATCGCGGTTGACTGCCTTCAGGTCAAGCGGCGGACGCTGGTCGAACAGGTTGCGGATATTCACCGACAACGTCAGGTTCTTGATGCCGTTATAGGCGAAGTTGTAGTCCCAGCGCACTTCGGAACCGACACGGCATACCCCCGAACCCCATTCGTTCGCTTCGCAAGCCTCCTTGGTGTACTCCTCGTCGAAATAGTCACCCTGCAACTTTTGCGGGCTGAAATACACCGCGCGCAAGCTGTTGGTGTAGGCGCCGGTGGTCAGCGCAGCCATCAGGTTGGCGGTGAATTTGGAGTAGCCATAGCGGCCCGCCAGGTTGTCACCCCAGCTGCCGCCGTTGCGCGTGGGTGCGAAGTTGCGCAAGTCGATCAGGTAGGTGGCATTGCCGTTGATGTCGAGGCGGCCGACCGGCACCGTGAAGCGCGAAGCAAGGCCCAGATCGACGCCGCTGGTCTTGGTTTTCGACACGTTCTCGAACATGCCGTTGGTGGAGGCCAGCGGACCCGCGGTCACACCGTAGGTCGCGCGTTCGGCGGCGCTGAAGGTCGTATCCTGCGCGAGGGGAAGGCGGGTAATCGTGCCCGCTGGCAGGGAGTCTTCCGCCGACAACAGCTCGGAGGTGTTCTTCAAGCCGATCTCGTTCTTGCGCTCGATGCGGAAATAGTCGAGCGCAACCGAGGTGCCTTTTACCGGCTCCAGCACGAAGCCCAGAGTGGCGCTGTGCGAGGTTTCCGGCTTCAGGTTCGGGTTGTTGCGCACGATGGACGCCACGCCGGCCGCGCATTCATTNCCTTCCACCGTGTCGGCGCGCGCCAGCAACAGTGCAACATTGGGATCGCTAGGCGGCAGCGCGTCGGCTTGGGTGCGCAAATCGTTGGCCAGGGCTTGNGCCTGGTCGCAGCGTTTCGGATCGGTGACGCCGTTATCGAAGGCGAACTTGCTCGATTGTGCGCTCTCGGTCAGGTTTGGTGCGCGGAAGCCGGATTCCACGGTCGCTCGCAGCAGGAAGGATTCCGCGGCTTGCCAGCGTGCCGCCAGCTTCGGCGAGAAGCGCCCTGCAAAGCCAGGGAATTTGTCGTAGCGCGCGGCGCCGATCAGTTCAAGCTTTTCCAGTACCGGCANGCTGACCTCGGCAAACAGCGATTCATTGGTGCGGCTGGCATTGGCCGCCGAAGCACCATTGCTGACGATATCGCCCGCCAGCAAGTTGGCNGTCGGCATGATGCGGATTTTTTCATGCCGTACGTCGCCGCCTACTGCGACACTGACCGGGCGATTGCCGATGCTGCCGACCTGGCCGTTAGCTTTCAGGTCGATGAAGGTCTGGGTGATCTTGCCGTCATAGCCGTTTTCCGGGAACAACTTGGCGATTACGTCGGGCGAGTTCATCTGGCCCAGCTTGTAGTCGCGGTTGAAGAAGTCCGGGTCAGGGAAGAGAGCGGGGTCGCGGTCTTCGCCGATCACCTGCCTGAAACCGCTGACGCTGAAGAAGCCGCCGCGGCTGCGGTCCTTGGTCTTGCCGCCCATCACGCCCACTGCGCCCTCCCAATCCCATTTATTCGGCAGCGTGCCTTTGATGCCGGTCAGCGCGCGGTATTGGTCGCTGGTCGACTTGCGGTAGGACGGGTCGTCGGCAAAGCGGTAGCGCAGTTCAAGTTCTTCGCCGCTGCTGTTGAGCGGATGGGTGGCCGGCAGGCCGCGATAGAAGAAGCTGCGTTGCTGGCCTGAACTCGGGTCACCCCAAACGGCGACCGGATTGGTCGAGCCATAGGTGGCGAAGGCGCCGCCGTAGTCGGTCGTGGTGTGCGAGTACAGGACTTCGGCAAACCCTTCGGTGCTCTCATTGATCTTGAAGCGGCCGGAAATCAGGCTGTTGACGCGTTCGGCCCCCGGTTGCGCCTGGAAGCGGCTGAAGCGGTCATAGACGCACAGGCCGCCGGCATTCAGGGTCGAGCAGCCTGGCAGCGGGCCTTGGCCGATCAGGTTGCCGGGAAAACTGAAGGTGGATGGCAAGCCGCGGTTGCCGAACATCTGGCCGCTCTTCGGCGCCAGGGCGCCGAAGTAATTGCCGTAGGTCGGGTTGATATCGTCCACCACTTCGCGCCAGAACACGCCGTTGCGCTTGTAGTACTCGACGTTGGCCAGGATATTGAAGCGGTCGGTGTCGAGATCGCCCATGCCACCGGTCACGCTGACGGTGCCGTTGCGGATCATCTGCTGCTCCACGGAGCGGGTGAAGCTGCCGCTTGCCGTCAGGCCTCTGAAGTCGGAACGGGTGATCACGTTGANCACGCCGGCCACAGCGTCGGAACCGTAAATGGCGGAACCGCCGTTGCGCAGAATTTCGACGCGCTCCACCGCGTCAAGCGGCAGCGAGTCCAGGTTGGTGAATACTTCGTTGTAGTCGGCCAGCGGATAAGGCGCNACGCGGCGCGAGTTNAGCAGCACCAGGGTCGACTGCTTGCCGAGGGCACGCAGCGACACGGACGAGGCGCCGCCGGCAAAGGAGTTGCTGCCGCCGGCATCGGTCAGGGCCGAGCGGTCGGACGAGGTCAGGGTGTCCATCAGCTCTTTGACCGAACTGACGCCGAGGCGTTTGATGTCCTGCTGACGGATGACTTGCACCGGTTGCGAGGTTTCGGACTNGATGCGTGCGATGTTCGAGCCGGTCACGATGACTTTCGGGATCGGCTTGTCGCTAGCTTCCTGGGCCAGCAGGAAAGGCGATACAGGCAGTGTCAAAGCTACTGCGATGACACTGCGNTTAGGCAGGATTCGCTTCACTATTTGTTCTCCCTTTGTTGTCACGCATGAGAGTCGTGTTTTTGCACGACCCGTTGGCTACAATCTAGTAATACAAAGTTATTGGATCAATAACTTTGTCGGGAAAACAGCGAGTTTGCGGCGATTTCGGGCTTAAGGCGTGGCGTGGAAAATACGTTCCCACAGTTCGCGTACGTATTTGGCGTGCTGTGCCGCCTTCTCCTGCGGCACGCGCGACTGGTCCTGGCCTTGCAGGCGCAACTGGTGCTGCCATTTGCGCATGTCGCGGTAGGCGTCGGCCACCGAGCCTGCCAGCGTGGCGTCGACCAGGCCCAACTGGCCGGCCAGGTGAAGCAGGGCGATGTTGCCGATGTTGCCGGTCAGCTCGCTGTACTGTGCGGCGTGCTGCAAGACCAGGTATTGCACGATGAATTCGATATCGATCATGCCGCCCTCATCCTGCTTGAGGTCGAACAGTTCGCTGCGGTTGGGGCGGGCGTCGCGCATCCTTTGGCGCATGGCCAGCACCTCCTGTTTCAGGGCGGCCGCATCGGGGCGTTGCTGGCGCAGCACCTGGCAGCGGATCTGTTCGAAGCGCTGGCCGATGGCGGCATCGCCGGCGCAGAAACGGGCGCGCGTCAGGGCCTGGTGCTCCCACAGCCAGGCCGAGGCCTGCTGGTATTTCTCGAACGAACCGACGCTGGACACCAGCATGCCGCTGGCGCCATCGGGCCGCAGGGCGGTATCGATGTCGAACAGGATGCCGGCCGGGGTGTGCGAGGTCATCCAGGTGATGAAGCGCTGCGCCAGCTTGGCATACAGGCCCGGCGCATCCTGGTCGTCGTCGTCGAACAGGAAGATCACGTCGAGGTCGGAGACATAGCCCAGCTCCTTGCCGCCCAGCTTGCCGTACGCAATGACCGCGAACTTCGGCACGTCCAGATGGCGCTTGGCGACCGTCTGCCAGGCCGCTTTCACCACCGCTGCCACGATCACGTCGGCCAGGGCGGACAGGTGGTCGGCCAGCTTTTCCACCGTCAGCGAGCCGGCCAGGTCTTGCGCCAGCAGGTGGAACAGCTGCGCATGGTGCACTTCGCGCAGGATGTCGAGCTGGCGTTCGGTGTCGCCGGGCGCGGTGGCCAGCTGGCGTTCCAGTTCGGCCGCGGCGGCGACCGGGTCGAAAGTGGCGCTGAGGATGCGGTCATCCAGCAGTTCATCGAGCAGGATCGGGTGCTGGGTCAGGAATTTGGCGGCCCAGCCGCTGGCATGCATCATGGTGATCACGCGTTCCAGCGTGTGCGGGTATTCGGTCAGCAGCGACAGGTAGGACGAGCGGCGCGAGATCGCTTCCAGGAAGTCGAGCAGGCGGCCCAGGGTACCGAGCTGGCTGCCGGCACTGTTGCGCTCGGCGGCGCGGGCGATCTGGGGCAGGGCGGCGTTGACCAGGGCTACCAGGCGCTGGCGGCTGGCGTCGGGCAGGGTGGCCAGCTTGGGCGCCTGCCAGGTGGCGATCAGGCGCTGGGCGGCGGCGGCCGGGTCTTCGTAGCCGAGGCTGGCAAAACGCGCTTCGATCGCTTCGCGGTTGTCGGGGTCGGCGCACTCATTGCTGGTAGCCGGATCGACATCTTCGCTGCCGTTGCCGCTTTTATCGGCGAAGATGGCGTCAAATTGCTCGGCGACGTACTGGCGGTGGGCGTCCATCCCGGCCAGCAGGGTGGCCACGTCGGGCAGGCCCATCATTTGCGCCACGGCCAGCCGGTCGGCTTCGTTCGGCGGCAGGGTGTGGGTCTGGGCGTCGTCGATGTACTGCAGGCGGTGCTCGAGGTTGCGCAGGAAGGTATAGGCGTCCATCAGGCGCGCCACCACGTCGGCGCCCAGCAAGCCTTTTTCCGGCAGCTGGCGCAAGGTGCCGCGCGTGGAGCGGCCGCGCAGCTCAGGATCGCGCCCGCCGCGGATCAGCTGGAAAACCTGGGCCAGGAATTCGATTTCGCGGATGCCGCCGCGGCCCAGCTTGACGTTATGGCTGCGCTCCGGATGCAGCCTTTCCTGGCGCGCCACTTCGGCGCGGATCTGGGCGTGCATGGAGCGGATGGCGTCAATCACACCGAAATCGAGATAGCGGCGGAAGCAGAACGGGCGCACGATGGCGTCCAGCGCCGCGATGTCCTGGGCGCGGCCGGTGACGGCGCGCGCCTTGACCCAGGCATAGCGTTCCCATTCGCGGCCCTGCACGATCAGGTAGTTTTCCACCATGCCCAGGCTGGCCGCCAGCGGGCCGGAGGCGCCGTTCGGGCGCAAGGCCATGTCGACGCGGAAGGTAAAGCCGTCTTCCGTGATCTCCGCAATGGCGGCAATCAGCTGCTTGCCGAGGCGGACAAAGTATTCATGGTTGGACAGCTGGCGCTGGCCGGGGCCGGCCGCGGTTTCGCCATCTTCCGGGTAGACGAAGATCAGGTCGATGTCGGACGACACGTTCAGCTCGCCGCCGCCGCCTTTGCCCATCGACAGCACCATCATTTGCTGCTCGGCGCCCGATTCGGCGCCGATCGGCGCACCGTGGGCCGCCCGCATGCCGGCATCGAGCTCGGCCAGATGGCTCTGGATCACGAAATCGGCCAGCCGCGTCATGGTGGTCACCACTTCGTCCAGGTCGGCCTTGCCTTCCAGGTCGCGCCGGATCAGGGTGGCCAGCACCAGGTTGCGCAGGCGGCGCATGCCGCGCGCCAGGGGCAGCCCGCCCTGTTCGCTTGCCAAAACCTCGGCAAAGTTCAGCGAGGCAAGCGATAATTGCGCTAGAGCATCTATTTTGGCCTGGCGGGAGGGATCGGCAGCCAGCCAGCGCTGGTAAAAGCGGGAAGCGGAAACGAGTGCGGAAGTGCTCATTGACAGTTGTTAGAGAGTGTAAAAAGCCAGCAAAACCGTGCCTATTGGAACATAGTTTAACGGGGCGGTGCGGTAAAATGCTGTATTGATAAGGGCCTGGCTTGAGCGTATTGAAGGACAACCTGGTGGAGCAGATCGAGGCAGTCGAGGCCCCGCTCAAGGAGCGTTGGCATCGCCTGCAGGCCGCCTATCGCTTCTGGAACCTGGCCACCCACCATGTCCTCGGCTTCACCATCAAGCTGGCGTTGCTGCTGTATTTTGCCTTTACCATCCTGTTCCTGGCCCTGCGCTGGGTCATTTTGCCGAATATCGACCACTACAAGGGCGATATCGAGCGCCTGGCCAGCCAGGCAGTCGGCAATCCCGTCGTCATCGACCGCGTCTACGCTTCCTGGAAGGGCCTGCGCCCGCAACTGATTCTGGGCGATGTGGTCATGCGCGATGCGCGCGGCCAGCAGGCCCTGCACCTGCCGAGCGTGTCGGCCACGCTATCGTGGTGGAGCGTGCCGGCCGGCGGCCTGCGCTTTGAATCGCTGGAATTCCACCGCCCGGAAGTCGACGTGCGGCGCGAAGCCGATGGCAAGCTGTACGCCGCCGGCATCTACATCGACCTGGAAAAGAAGGGCGATGGCAAGAGCGCCGACTGGCTGCTGTCGCAACGCGAAGTGGTGGTGCGCGATGGCCGCATCGTGTGGACCGATATGCAGCGCGGCAGTGCGCCGCTGCAGCTTGAAAACGTCACCGCCCTGATGCTGAACAAGTGGCGGCGCCACCAGTTTGCCTTCAAGGCGACGCCGCCGGCTGCGATGGCGGCGCCGCTCGACGTGCGCGCCGATTTCAGCCACCAGCCGTTTTCCCGCATTTCCGACGTCAAGCACTGGAAGGGCGAGCTGTATGCGGAACTGCGCCGTGCCGACCTGGCGGGCTGGAAGCCTTACCTGCCGGGCAAGCTGGACGTCCAGTCCGCCAGCGGTGGCGTGCGCGCCTGGCTCAGCATCGACAATGCGCGCCCGGCCGCCATCACCGCCGATGTGGCGCTGGACAATGTCGTGGCCACATTGGGCAAGGACTTGCCGCAACTGGACGTCGCTTCCTTGCGCGGCCGCGTGACGGCGAGCGAAGAACATGCCGCCACCCTGGTGCCCACGCCCGGCACGCCAGCGGCCATCACGCGCACGCTGGAACTGAAGGATGTGACGCTGCGCACGCGCGACGGCGTTGAACTGGCGCCGACCACCGCCTCGGCGCGCCAGGTGACGGCGGCCAACCAGCCGGCCTGGACCGAGGTGAAAGCTGCCGCGCTGGACCTGAAGATCCTGTCCGAACTGGCAACCCGCCTGCCGTTGCCGCAAGTGCAGCGCGACCTGCTGGCGGAAGCTGCGCCGCGCGGCCGCGTGCGCAACCTGGTGGCCGGCTGGCGCGGCTCGCTGTCGGCAGCCAGTGACTACAAGCTGGCGGCCGATTTCGATGCGCTGGGCATGGAAGCGCTGGCGGCGCGCCCTGCCGTCCCGCGTTCGGCCAAGGCGCTGCCGATGCCGGCGCTGCCGAACATTCCCGGCTTCGAAAAACTGAGCGGCCATGTGGAAGCCGGAGAGCAGGGCGGCAGCGTGGCCCTCGATGCGCCGGGCTTCACGCTGGCGATGCCGGCCTGGTTCGATGACGAACCGATGGCGTTCGAGCAGTTCAGGCTGAATGGCAGCTGGTCGCTGGCGGACGCCAGGCAACTGGCAGTCAAGCTGGAACAACTGGACCTGGTACAGGACGGCATGAAGCTGAAGCTGGCCGGCAGCCACACGCTGCCGCGCGGCCAGGGCGCCAAGGGCCCGGGCGTGTCCGACTTCAGCGGCAGCATCGATGATTTCACCATCAACCGCATCGGCCGCTACCTGCCGAAGCAGACGCCGGAACATACCCGCCGCTGGCTGGCAGGTGCGCTGGAAGACGGCATGCTGCGCGAGACCACGCTGCGCCTGCGCGGCGACCTGGCGCATTTCCCGTTCAAGGATGGCTCGCCGGACAAGGCCAAGGGAGAATTCCGCGTGGCTGGACGCATCGTGGACGGACGCCTCAATTACGAACCCGGCTACTTCGCCAAGGATGGCAAGACGCCGGTGTGGCCGCTGGCGGAAAAGATCCGCGGCAGCATCGTGTTCGACCGTGCGCGCATGGAGATCAAGGCGGAGACTGCACGCACCCTGGGCGTTGCGCTGTCCAATGTGAAGGCGGTGATTCCCGACTGGGCACGCATGACAGCATGCTCGACATCGACGGCACTGCCGCCGGCGCGATGCAGGACTTCCTGAAGTACGTGACTGCCAGCCCGGTGCTGGAATGGATCGGCCATTTCACCGACGAAACCACGGCCAGCGGCAATGCGAAACTGGCGCTCAGCCTGCACTTGCCGCTGTCGCACATCATCGACGCCAAGGTGCAGGGCGCCCTGCAATT
>Ga0055524_1001927_pt1 | contig 11190 bp, 9 predicted proteins | sample AraplaCol_mCL_r2_2_FD_55011 | JGI IMG/M metagenome (GOLD analysis project Ga0055524, IMG submission 55011) | Arabidopsis root microbial communities from North Carolina, USA - plate scrape MF_Col_mCL_r2 | ecosystem: Host-associated > Plants > Roots > Endosphere | place: USA: North Carolina...
CGCTGTCAAACTACCGTCACATCCAATTATCGGGAGAAGCACGGAACCTAACGCGCTCTTTGGTGTTTTCTTCCCCATTGAAGGAAAGGAGACAGATATGGCCGCCAATACCGACGATCTCAGAACTTCCGTCAGCAAGGACATCGCCGCACTCCAGCAGGAGGTTTCCCGCCTGCAGAAGATGATTTCAGCACAGGGCGCCGAAGCCTATTATGAAGTGCGAGACCGAGCCGGCAAGGCTTACGAAGATGCGCTCCCGCGCGCCAAGAGCGCCGTTGCGCAGATCAGGGCAGAAGGAGCAGCGGTAGCAGGCACTGCTCGCGAACATCCAGCGGCAACGACGACAGCGCTTCTGGTTGCCGGCGCGATCGGCTTCCTGGCAGGTTATATGTTGTCAGGCGCCTCGCAGCCCGAGCCGCGTCACTGGTGGCGTTGAACCACAAGCTTCCGCTCCTGTATTTTACGCATCCTGCAGATCCAATTTTTGCAGGATGCGTAGACACTTATGTCTTAGAAAAACCAATTTTTAGTGTGATCGATAGGAGCATAAAAATGAAGGGAGGACATTATGGACAACAAGAGAGAGAAGCTGATCGTTGAAGTCAGCGTCGACGCCAGCGATGGACGTCGCGCAGTCGGCATCATGAACATGCGCCAGGCGCTCGATCTGCCCGAAATGCCGAGCCTCTCCTATACTCATCCGGACCCTGCCAAGGCCGCAGCCGGCATTGTGATGAACCGGCAGGAACTCGCCGGTTTCATGGCCTGCGCTTGAGGCGTTAGAAAAAATCTCCTGCCCACTGCGCTTTTCCCAAAGCGTCGATGGTTAGTTTTGGCATCCGAAATCCTCTACTCCCCAGAATTTCGAGCACCATTGCTGGCATCCATGCGTAGTTCATGCAAAGAACGGCTTTCGCAATCGCATCAGGGATAGCGAAGTGAAAGGCCGGCGATCACCGCAGAAAACACACGAACGCAGCAGGTCCCAGGCCGAACCGGCCGGCAAGCGGGTCACGCTTCCACGTGCGCTCTCCAAACTTGGCTATTGTTCCCGCACCCAGGCAGAACGACTGATCGCGGAGGGCCGCGTCACGGTCGGTGATCGCATCGTCACGGATCCATCGGCGTGGGTCGATCTTTCGACCGCTCTTATAAAGGTCGATAAGAAAGAGATCGTCGCCGAGACCCGGATCTACCTGATGCTCAACAAACCACGCGGCCTTGTGACCACTCGTCATGATCCGGAAGGCCGCCCGACCGTCTATGACTGCCTGGCCGATTTCGATGTTCCCCACCTCTCTCCCGTCGGTCGGCTCGACAAGGCGAGCGAGGGGCTGCTGCTTTTTACGAACGACACGGAATTCGCCCAGGCACTGCTCGATCCAATCACCCACGTCTCGAAATCCTATCATGTGCAGATAGACCGGATCGCAGATGACGACATGCTGGCGGCAATGATGACAGGTCTTCGGCATGACGGCGAACTGCTGCGCGCTACCGCTGCCCGCAGGCTGCGCGAGGGCGACCGCAATTCCTGGATCGAGGTGGAATTGCAGGAGGGCCGCAACCGGCAGATCCGCCGGATGCTGGAAGCGCTCGATATCGCCTGCCTGCGGCTCGTGCGTGTCGCGATCGGTGGGCTGGGACTTGGCGACCTGCCGAAGGGATCGGTCAGGGCCTTGACTGAATCCGAACTGAAGGACCTTCGCCGGAAGCTCGGTAACGGCAAGGCAATACGGGATTGAGAATGAACGAGATGAAGCCCCATGATTTCTGGCAGGAGATCCATCCGCCGGGCAGCTTTGAAACAGGCGGCGACTTCACCTCCTTCTTTATAGCGGAACTGGAGGATGGCAGACAGTTGCGGCTGCCGATCCGGGTACTCTCGGATGGCGATCACGCGCTGGCCTCGCTGATTATCAACCAGGCAAGCTTTGCAGTACTGGACGCGCTCGCCGAAAACCTTGCAGCAAAGATAGAACCATCAGGCATCGATGTGGTTGCCGGTCTGCCGACACTTGGCCTGACACTCGCGGCGGCTGTCGCGCAGAAGCTCGGCCACAGCCGGTATGTGCCACTCGGCACCTCCCGCAAATTCTGGTATCGCGACGAACTGTCAGTCTCACTCTCATCGATCACCACGCCAGAACAACAGAAACGGCTCTATATAGATCCGCGCATGCTGCCTCTCCTGGAAGGACGCCGTGTCGCGCTGATCGATGACGTCATATCGAGCGGAACTTCGATCGCCGCAGGCCTTGATCTGCTCGGGAGCTGCAACGTCGAACCCATCGTCATTGGTGCGGCCATGCTGCAATCAGACCGCTGGCGCGCCAAGCTCGACGCCGCAGCCCCCCAATGGCAGGCGCGCACGAAAGGCGTTTTCACCACGCCCATCCTTGAGCGGACAGCCGAAGGAAAATGGCGCAGACCTGCCTGAGCGGCATCGAGCTCACATGTGAAGACCGATCATTCTTTCGTCTGAACGGGCTATACAGCACGAGACGAAGAGCTACATTCGGCATGTGATCGAAGACAGGAACCGCCGATGACGCTTGAGCAAGCAGCCCTCCTGATCCTGCTGGTGGCAATGCTCTTCCTGTTCTCCCTCGACCGCCTGCGCATGGAACTTATCGCGATCGGCGGATTGCTTGCTGGCTACGTGCTCGGCCTTTATCCCGCCGATGGCATCTTTGCCGGTTTCGCAAGCCCTGTCGTCATCACCGTGGTCGAAATCCTGCTGATCGTCCAGGTACTGGCGCGCACCAAACTCTTTGACAGCCTCGCCGAGCGCTTCGTGGCATCAGGTTTCTCGCATTTCGGGGTCATCACAGCTGTGTCTGCGCTGACCGGCATCATCTCTGTCTTCATGAATAACATCGGCGCCTTTGCGATCACCTTGCCATTGGCGCTCCGGCTCAGCACGCTCATGAGCATTCCGCGCCGGCAGCTCGTGATGCCGATCTCCTTCGCCGCCCTTCTCGGCGGTCTCGTCTCTTTGATCGGCACTCCCGCCAATCTTCTCGTCAGCGACGCGCTTGAAAAAGCCACCGGCCAAGGTTTCCGCTTCTTCGACTTCGCCTATGTCGGGCTTCCGGTCGCCATAGCAGGCATCATGCTGATCGCGCTGATCGTGCAGCGGTTGTTTGCAGAGCCGGACGAGACAACGGAAGCGCCAACTCCACCGATCCGCCGCATTGTCGTCGAACGCAGCATCCCCGAACATTCCTCGCTTATCGGCGCGACACTGGCCCAATGTCCCGAGCGCTTCGGCATTCAGCCGCACGCCCTGATCCGCGGCGGGACTTTCGTCTTTGGACCCCTCGAGCAATCTGTCATCCAGCCAAACGATATCCTGCTGGCGCAGGGCGCGGATTCGGCCTTCGCGGATCTGGCCGCCTCGCAGGCGCTTGTGGCAGACGCCCATCCACACGGACTGCAGCCGGATTTCACAAGCATCGAAGCCGTCGTCATGCCGGAAAGCACTGTCGTCGGCTCGCGCATCGCATCGCTGGAAGTCTTCCGCAATCGCGGGGTCACTGTTTCAGCATTGTCGATGCGGTCTCCTCGCATCGAGGGGCGTTTTGCGGATCTGCAGCTTTCGATCGGCGACATATTGGTACTGGATGGCCCGAAAGCGGCGGTCGCGGAAGCGCTTGAGGAGTGCGAATGCCTTCCGCTTGCCTCAACAGCGCCTCCTCCTGCCTCAACAGCCTCGTGGCGACCTTTTGCTATTTTTGCCTGCGGCGTTGCTGCCTCCGCTTTCGGTCTACGCCCCGACATCGCTCTTGCCTTCGTGCTCCTGGCACTTGCTCTCCCCGGCTATTTGAATATTCGCCATGCGATGGCGGATCTCAACTGGCCGATCATCATCATGTTGGCGGCAATGATTCCGATCGGTCAGGCAGTTGCCACGACAGGCATGGCCGAGACCATTGCAACCTGGCTTAGCCTTGTATTCCCCATCGTAAATCCGTTGTGGGGCATCGCACTCGTTTTGTTTCTCGCCATGGCGCTGACGCCCTTCGTCAACAACGCGACGGTTGCGATCGTGCTTGCACCAATTGCGCTGGAGTTTGCGCGCGCCGGTGAGCAACCGCCGCAGGCCTACCTGATCGCGGTGGCAGCCGGAGCATCGCAGGATTTCCTCACCCCCTTCGGCCATCACAACAATACTCTGTCGATGAGCATCGGCAGCTACCGCTTCCGCGATTTCCTACGCGCCGGCTGGCCGCTGACCCTCACTGGCTATATACTCACGCTCATTCTCGTCACCGTCTTCTGGCTTTGAACGAGCCTTTGCTTGACTTCCACAGCAATGAAACTAGAGCAGGGTCAGAGCATGCGGCGCAAAAGTGTGGAGCGGTTTTGCGATAACGACATGCGTAAAACAAAGACCTGAAGCGTGCGAAGCGGACCCCAATGATCGCGGCACGCTTTAGTCTCAGCCGATAGAAGGATAACCAGGCGTCGTGCGTATTCTCTCCGAAGCCCATTTCCCGGAACTGCCGAACTACTACCGCGGCAAGGTGCGTGAGAATTACGATCTTCCGGACGGCCGACGCATCATCATCAGCACCGATCGGCTGAGCGCTTTCGATCGCATCCTGACCTGCATTCCCTACAAGGGACAGGTGCTGACCGAGACAGCCCGATACTGGTTCGAGGCAACGAAGGACATCTGCCCCAATCACGTCCTCGACTATCCCGACCCGAATGTCGTCATCGGCAAACGGCTCGATATCCTTCCGGTCGAGATCGTCGTACGTGGCTATCTCGCCGGCACGACAGGCACTTCGATCCTGACACTTTATAAGAAGGGCGAGCGCGAGATGTATGGGATGCGCCTGCCCGACGGCATGCGCGACAATCAGATCCTTCCCGAGCCGGTCATCACGCCGACCAGCAAGGAATTCGACGGCGGGCATGATGAGCCGCTCACCCCGGCAGAGATTGTCAGCCGCGGATTGCTGACGAAGGAACAGTGGGAAACGCTGTCGAAATATGCGCTGGCGCTTTTTGCCCGTGGCCAGGAGATGGCGGCAAAGCGTGGCCTCATCCTCGTCGACACCAAATATGAATTCGGTACCGATAAGGACGGCAACATCATTCTCGCCGACGAGATCCACACGCCAGACAGCAGCCGCTATTGGGTGGCGGAAACCTATCCCACCGCTTTCGAAGCGGGCAAGCGGCCGGAAAGCTTCGACAAGGACTTCGTCCGCGCCTGGGTCGCCGAACGCTGCGACCCCTACAAGGATGCGATTCCGGAAATTCCTCTCGAGCTGATCGAGCAGACGTCGGCCGTCTATATCAAAGCCTATGAATGGATTACCGGGGAACGCTTCGTACCCGACGACCGTGGCGAAACGCCCGCGGCACGTGTCCGGGCAAATCTCGAGCCCTATTTTCCCTGAACCTTTGAAGCCGGAGTTGCAAGCCTGTTGCAGGCTTTCAACCAATCGCGCTAGCATCGGAAAAAAGGGGTGCCGGGCCAAGCCCGGCGGGGGACACATGGCACGCAGGCCCAGACGCAAGGCCGAAGAGACCAGGGAGGATATCCTCTCGATGGCGGATACGCTGTTTCGCCAGCGCGGCTTCGTCGCGGTTTCCATCGCCGATATCGCCTCGTCGCTGCACATGTCGCCAGCCAATGTCTTCAAGCATTTTCATTCGAAGGCGGTGCTCGTCGATGCGATCGCCGAACGTCATCTCGGCAATGCGACCGAGCGCTTCGCCGCCGTTGACACCAGCCTGCCGCCGAAGGAGCAGTTGCTAAGCTTCGTCCTGCGCCTGCTCGACAGCCATCTGCGGGATATCCAGCAGAACCCCTACATTTTCGAGATGGTGATCTCGACGATCGATGCCAAGCTCGATGCCGGCCAGCGCTATCGCGAACGGATAGAACAGAAGCTCGGCGAGATCATTCGTGAAGGCGTGGCCGAAGGCAACTACCATTGCGACAATACGGACATGGCAGCGCGCACCGTTGCAGATGTTCTGGCCTGTGTTCTGCATCCCATTCTCATTGCCAAGGACGACAAGAACACGCTTGTGCACCGTGCGGAAAAAATCGTGTGTTTCGTGGATGCCGCACTGCAAAATAAGCCTTGCTAAGTGACGATTGCTGAATTACGTCACTTCATAAAGCTTTTCTTAATATCGGATAACGGCACCTGTTACCGGATCAATCACCACGTTTATATAGAGCGGCGCCTCCAAGGGCCGGCGATTGAACCGCTACTGCCAACCGCACAGGAAATTCAGCATGACCAGGCGCGCCCTCATCGTAACCTCGACCCTCTTGCTTGTTATCGGTCTCGCCGCCTGCAACGAGGGCGGCAGCAAGCCCGCTGGCAATCCAGGCGCGGGCGGTGCTGCCCAGCAGGCTGCCCCGGTTGGTGTGGTCACGCTGAAAAAGGATACCTATCCGATCACCACAATCCTGCCCGGCCGCGCCGAGGCCTTCCAGGTGGCTGATATCCGCCCGCAGGTAAGCGGCATCATCCGTGAAATCGCGTTCAAGGAAGGCGGAGAAGTCAAGAAGGGCGATCTGCTCTACCAGATCGACGACGCCGCCTACCGCGCAACCGTTGAGCAGGCCCAGGCCGCGATTTCCAAAGCCGAGGCCGGCGTGCCAAGCGCCCANAGCAATTTCGACCGCTACCAGCGGCTGGTCGGCAGCGGCGCAACGCAGATCGAATTCGAAACCGCCCGAACAGCCCTTGCACAAGCGAATGCAGAAGTCGAAGCCGCAAAGGCGGCGTTGACCGCAGCGCAGATCGATCTCGATCATACGAAGATCACAGCCCCCTTCGACGGCGTCATCGACCAGACCGCCTACAACATCGGCAACGTCGTTGCGGCCAACCAGACGACCGCNCTGACCACCATCCGCCAGCTCGATCCGATCTACATTTCGCTGACGGAATCGAGCACCAACCTGCTGAAATTGCGCGATGCGATCGCTGCCGGCGACGTCAAGGGCGAGGACAACAATGTCGCGTTCCGCCTGATCCTCGAAGACGGCCGCGAGTATAATCAGAAGGGCAAGCTCGACATGTCGAAGCAGGTTGTCAGCGAAACGACCGGCACCTTCATCATCCGTGTTGTTTTCCCGAACCCCGACCGCGTCGTCCTGCCCGGCATGTACGTACGCGCCACAGTCGAACTCGGTAACGAAACCGGATATTCCCTGCCGCAGCTTGCCACCACCCGTGACGCCAACGGCCGTTTGACCGCGCAGTTCATTTCCGCCGAGGGCAAGGTTGAGACCCGCGTGTTCGAGAATGCCTCGCCCTCCAACAATTCCTGGCTCGTGACCCAGGGTGTGAAGGATGGCGACCAGCTCATCGTCAGCGGTCTGCAGTCGATTGTATCAGGCATGCCGGTAAAACCGGTTCCAATGAAGATCAACGACAACGGCGTGGTTGTCCCTGCCGATCAGCCCGTGGCCGGAGGCGAACAGAAGCCCGCAGCAAAGTAATGCGCAGGCACTCCCGTATCGTCACCGTCCCAGCCGTACAGGAATAACCGATGGCCAAGTTTTTCATCCGACGACCGATCTTCGCCTGGGTCATTGCGATCACCATCATGCTCGCAGGTCTGCTCGCGATCTTCACGCTGTCGATCTCGCAATATCCTGATATTGCGCCGACAACGGTCCGCATCAACACCAGCTATCGCGGCGCGAGCGCCGAAACGGTCGAAAAATCGGTGACCACCATCATCGAAGACGGCATGACTGGTCTCGACGACCTCACTTACATGACCTCGACCTCGTCGACAGGCTCGGCCAGCATTTCGCTGACCTTCGGGACCAGCATCAATCCTGACATCGCGCAGGTACAGGTTCAAAACAAGCTGCAGCTCGTCCAGTCGCANTTGCCTGGCGACGTCATCGATGCCGGNATCAGCGTCACGCGCTCCACGTCGAGCATTCTNCTCGTCGGCTCGCTGGTCTCGACNGANGGCAAACGCACCTCCGTTGACCTCGGCAACATCATGTCGACCTCGATCGAGGACCAGATCCANCGCCTGGAAGGCGTAGGCAGCATCAACGTATTNGGCTCCGGCTACGCCATGCGTGTCTGGNTCGACCCGTTCAAACTGCAGAAGTTTCAGCTCACACCANGCGACGTGACCTCGGCTATCCAGGCCCAGAATACGCAGGTCTCCGTCGGCTCGCTTGGCGCCCAGCCTGCCGTCCCGGGCCAGCAGATCAACGTCACCATCACGGCACAGAGCCAGCTTACCACGGTCGCGGATTTCGAGCACATCATCCTGAAGGTCGAAAAGGACGGTTCGACAGTCCGCCTGAGCGATGTCGCCCGCGTCGAAATCGGGCAGGAGAGCTATGGCGGCAGCTCGCGCTATAATGGTCTGCCGTCGTCTGGTTTCGCCGTCAACCTTGCAATTGGCGCGAACGCCATCGATACCGCCGCCCGTGTCCGCACCGCGCTCGAAACGATCGGTCGTGGCCTGCCGGAAGGCGTCGAGATCACCTATCCCTACGACACGACCCCCTTCGTCGAGCTGTCGATCGAGAAGGTCGTGCACACACTGATCGAGGCGATCGTGCTCGTCTTCGTGGTGCTGCTCATCTTCCTGCAGAACCTGCGCGCGACGTTGATCCCGACCATTGCCGTACCCGTCGTGCTTCTCGGCACGTTCGGCGTCCTTGCGGCAACAGGCTATTCGATCAATACGCTGACGATGTTCGCCATGGTGCTGGCAATCGGCCTTCTCGTCGACGACGCCATCGTCGTCGTGGAAAACGTCGAACGCATCATGTCGGAGGAAAAGCTCTCACCGCTCGAAGCGACCGAGAAGTCGATGGGTGAAATTACCGGCGCCATCGTCGGCATCGCTCTCGTGCTGACCGCCGTTTTCATTCCCATGGCATTCTTCGGTGGCTCGACCGGCATCATCTATCGCCAGTTCTCCATCACCATCGTTTCGGCCATGCTGCTTTCGGCCCTCGTCGCCATCGTGCTGACGCCGGCGCTCTGCGCCACGATGCTGAAGCCGGTCAACGAGCACAAGAAGCATCGCATCGGCGATTGGTTCAACCGCAACTTCACCCGCTCGACCAACGGCTATGTCCGCACCATCGGCTACCTCTTGAAGCGCCCGATCCGCGTCATGCTGGTATTCCTGCTGGTCGGCGCCGGCTGCGCCTATCTCTTCGCGCGTCTCCCGAGTTCGTTCCTTCCGCAAGAAGACCAGGGCGTGCTTTTGACCATCGTCACCACGCCCCCTGGCTCGACCACGCAGCAGACGCAGGCTGTCGTTGAAAAAGTCGAAAAATACTTCCGCGAAAACGAGAAGGATGCGGTGGATTCCGTATTCGGCGCGCTCGGTTTCGGCTTTAACGGTTCCGGCCAGAACAGCGCCATCGTCTTCACCAAGCTCAAGGATTTCTCACTGCGCACCGATCACAATCTCAGTGCTCAGTCGGTGGTCAACCGGGCCCTCAAGAACTTCTTCACGATCCGCGAGGCGCAGGTCTTCGCGCTGCTGCCGCCGGCGATCCAGGGTCTTGGCGTCTCGAGCGGCTTCTCCATGTATCTGGTGGACACCGGCGGCCATGGCAATCAAGCCCTGACGGCTGCATCCAAGCGGCTCATCCAGATGGCCGGCGCCACCGGCAAGGTCGTCGCGCTGCGCTCGAACAACAAGGAAGTCGAGCCGCAGATGAAAATCCTGATCGATCAGGAGAAGATCGGCGCGATGGGTGTCGACCTCGCCTCGGTCAACTCCATGCTGTCGATCATCTTCACTGGCCGCGATGTCAACGACTTCACGCTGAACGGCGAAATCAAGCCGGTCTACGTGCAGGGCGACGCTCCCTTCCGCATGCAGCCGACCGATCTGAACCACTGGTATGCCCGCAACAACGCTGGCGAGATGGTGCCTTTCTCCGCCTTCACGACGACCCAATGGGTAGATGGCGCGCCCTCGCTCGCCCGGTTCAATGCTGTCAGCGCCATCCCGCTCGACGGTGCGGCAGCCCCTGGCGTCTCATCGGGTGAAGCCATGAACGAGATGGAAGCCCTGACCGAACAGCTCGGCGGCGGCTACACGGTCGCCTGGCAGGGCATCTCCTATCAGGAGCGGCTCTCGGGCTCGCAGGCCCCGATGCTTTACGCGATTTCGGTTCTCGTCGTCTTCCTCTGCCTTGCTGCCCTCTACGAGAGCTGGTCGATCCCGTTCTCGGTCATCATGGCCGTGCCGGTCGGCGTGCTCGGCGCACTTGCCGCAGCAACGCTCTTCGGGCAGGCGAACGACGTCTATTTCAAGGTGGGCCTGCTCACGACCATCGGCCTTGCCGCCAAGAACGCGATTTTGATCGTGGAATTCGCGAAGGACCGGACGGAGACGGGCTTGGGGCTCTTCGAGGCGACGCTGGAAGCAGCAAGGCTGCGCCTGCGCCCGATCATCATGACATCTCTGGCTTTCATTCTCGGCGTCGTGCCTTTGGCCATCGCTACGGGCGCGGGTTCCGCTGCCCAGAACGCGATCGGTATCGGCGTGCTCGGAGGGATGCTTTCGGCGACGGTACTCGGCATTTTCTTCGTGCCTTCCTTCTTCGTCGTGATCCGCCGCATCTTTGCCACACGGCAAAAAAATGAGGCGGGAGTGTGATATAAATGCACTGTGAGAAAGCTTTCCGGATTGCTACATTGCGCGCGGACTGCTTCGGCATGTGTTTAGCGTAAGGATCGAGGCGCGTCGGGCCGATAGTGAAGCATGACGCTTCGGACAAGAATTGACTTGCTCGAGTTACAGGATGAAATGCATGGTATCTCTTCGTTATGCCACACCGGCGCTATTGTTATTGCTGTCGGGCTGTGTAGTAGGCCCTGATCACGTACCTCCGGAAATGGCGCTTCCTGGAAAATTCAGTGAAGGTGGCAAAAAGAGCATCGGCGACGTCGCTACCACGGCCTGGTGGACCGCCTATAACGACCGCAAACTCGACAGCCTTGTCCAGACCGGCCTTAGCCAGAACCTGACGATCCAACAGGCGCTCGAGCGCATCAATTCCGCATCCGCCAACGTGACCATCGCTGGCGCCGGTTCATTGCCTGCTCTCGATGTTGGCGCTTCTCACACCGTCAGCGGCGAGACCGGCGAGTTGCGTACCCAGTTCAACACCCGCAACACCAGCGCCGGACAGCTTTCCCT
>Ga0055524_1001929_pt1 | contig 11171 bp, 9 predicted proteins | sample AraplaCol_mCL_r2_2_FD_55011 | JGI IMG/M metagenome (GOLD analysis project Ga0055524, IMG submission 55011) | Arabidopsis root microbial communities from North Carolina, USA - plate scrape MF_Col_mCL_r2 | ecosystem: Host-associated > Plants > Roots > Endosphere | place: USA: North Carolina...
GTTTACTTAGTTGGATTGATGGGGGCGGGCAAGACGACCATTGGTCGCCAGCTCGCCCGCAAGCTGGGCTTGCGGTTTGTCGATTCCGATCATGAAATCGAAAGCCGCACCGGGGCCTCGATCCCGTGGATTTTCGAGATCGAAGGCGAACCAGCCTTTCGCCGGCGCGAAGCGGAAGTGATCCGCGAGCTGACCGGCCAGCAAGGTATCGTGCTGGCCACCGGCGGCGGCGCCATCCTCAATGAAGCGAGCCGCGCCCTGCTGCAGGAACGCGGCACCGTCATCTACCTGCGGGCATCGATCAACTCGATCCTGGCGCGCACCGCGCACGACAAGAACCGGCCCCTGCTGCAGACGGCCGATCCCCGCAAGAAACTCGAAGAACTGCTGGCGCAGCGCGAGCCGCTGTACATGGAAATGGCCGACCTGGTCATCGACACCGGCCGCCCCAACGTACAATCGATGGTGCAGAACATCATCAACCAGCTCGATGCGCTGGCCTGCCAGGCCGCACCGAACTGCGTGACCAAAGCCCAACCCGCCATGAACGAACAAACCAATATCCTGCTCAACGTCGACCTGGCCGAGCGCAGCTACCCGATCGCCATCGGCCCTGCGTTGCTGGACGATGCCAGCCTGCTGGCCAAATACGTGGGCGGCAAAAAAGTCGCCATCGTTTCCAACGACACCGTGGCGCCGCTGTACCTGGAGCGCGTGCGCGCCCCGCTGGCCGCTGCCGGCAAGGAAGTGATCGAAGTGGTGCTGCCCGACGGCGAAGAACACAAGCACTGGGAATCGCTGATGAAGGTGTTCGATGCGCTGCTGGCCAACAAGGCCGACCGCAAGACCACCCTGGTGGCCCTGGGCGGCGGCGTAATCGGCGACATGACCGGCTATGCGGCTGCGTCGTATATGCGCGGGGTGGACTTCGTGCAGGTGCCGACCACCTTGCTGTCGCAGGTCGATTCTTCAGTGGGCGGCAAGACCGGCATCAACCACCCGCTGGGCAAGAACATGATCGGCGCCTTCTACCAGCCGAAGGCGGTCATTGCCGATACCACCACCCTGGAAACGCTGCCGGTGCGCGAACTGTCGGCCGGCCTGGCGGAAGTGATCAAGTACGGCTGCATCATCGACGTGCCGTTTTTCGAATGGATCGAGGCCAACATGGGACTGCTGATGGCGCGCGACAAGTGCGCGCTGGCGTATGCCATAGCCCGTTCCTGCGAAATCAAGGCCGACGTGGTGCGCCAGGATGAGCGTGAAGGCGGCCTGCGCGCGATCCTGAATTTCGGCCACACCTTCGGCCACGCCATCGAAGCCGGCATGGGCTACGGCGCCTGGCTGCATGGCGAGGCGGTCGGCTGCGGCATGGTGATGGCAGCCGACCTGTCGCAGCGGCTGGGCTTCATCGACTGCGCCACGGTGGAACGCATCCGCGACCTGGTCGCGGCAGCCGGCCTGCCGATCGCGGCCCCTGACCTGGGCACCGAACGCTGGCTGGAACTGATGGAAGTGGACAAGAAGAACGAGGGCGGGGCAATCAAGTTCATCCTGCTCGACCCGCTGGGCAAGGCCCGCATCACGACGGCGCCGCAAGACCTGCTGCTGCAAACCCTGGCTGCCTGCACGGAATAATATGGAAGAAACGCTCGCCCCCTACGCAGCACATTCTGACAAGGGGCGCGGCCGCCGCTTCCCCGAAACGCCGCACGCCTCGCGCTCGCAATTCCAGCGCGACCGCGACCGCATCATCCATTCGACCGCCTTCCGCCGGCTCGAATACAAGACCCAGGTCTTCCTCAACCACGAAGGAGACCTGTTCCGCACCCGCCTGACGCACAGCCTGGAAGTGGCCCAGATCGGCCGCTCGCTGGCGCGCAACCTGCGCCTGAACGAGGACCTGGTGGAAGCCATCGCGCTGGCGCACGACCTTGGCCACACCCCGTTCGGCCATGTGGGGCAGGATGTGCTGCACGAATGCATGAAGGAGCACGGCGGCTTCGAGCACAACCTGCAAAGCCTGCGCGTGGTGGACCTGCTGGAAGAGCAGTATGGCGCCTTCGACGGCCTGAACCTGATGTTCGAGACGCGCGAAGGCATCCTGAAGCACTGTTCCGTCAACAACGCGCGCCTGCTGGGCGACGTGGCGCAGCGCTTCCTCGACAAGACGCAGCCTTCGCTGGAAGCGCAACTGACCAACCTGGCCGACGAGATCGCCTACAACAGCCATGACATCGACGATGGCTTGCGCTCCGGCCTGATCTCCATTGCGCAACTGGAGGAAGTGGATTTCTTCGGCCGCCTGTGGCGCGAAGTGCAGGCGGCTCATCCCGGCCTGGCCGGCCGCCGCGCGATCTACGAAACCCTGCGCCGCCTGATCACGGCGCTGGCCGATGACCTGATCGCCACTTCGCAAGAGCGCATCGCCGCCCACGGCCCGCAAAGCATGGACGACGTGCGCGCCGCGCCGCCGCTGATCCGCTTCTCCGACCAGATGCGCAAGGACGCTACGCGAGCTCAAGCGCTTCCTGCACGAGAACCTGTACCGCCATTACAAGGTGAACCGCATGCGCCTGAAGGCCAGCCGCATGGTACGCGAGCTGTACGAAGCGTTCACCGCCGACCCGTCGCTGCTGCCGCCCGATTACCGCACCGGGCGCGGCGATGCGAGCGGCCAGGCGCGCCGCGTTGCCGACTACATTGCCGGCATGACCGACCGCTATGCCATCGCCGAGCACCGCCGCATTTATTCGTTGGAAAACCTCTAGTCTTGCATCGGCGCTTGCAGCAGGTTAATCTTCTGGCAATTCCAACTTGCCAGAAGTATCATGACCGACACTACCGCGATCGCAGGCGCCAGCCCGCAACTCAGCAAACACCGCATTGAGGCCCTGGTCGACGGCATTTTCGCCGTCGCCATGACGCTGCTCGTCATCGAATTGAAACTGCCCGAGCATGTGCAGGCCACCAGCAGCGCCGAATTGCTGCATGTACTGGGCGAACTGGCGCCGACCTTCTTCTCCTGGCTGGTCAGCTTCCTGGTGCTGGCGATCTTCTGGGTCGGCAACCACCGCCTGTACAGCTACGTGCGCCACGTCGACGGGGCTTTGCTGTGCTACACCATCCTGATGCTGGCCGGGGCCAGCCTGCTGCCGTTCGCGTCCGCCGTGAATGGCCGCTTCCTGTCGCAGCTCGCGCAGTCGGTGTATGCGGTGGTGATGACCCTGATGGCGATCGGTTCGCTGCTGGTGGCCACGCGCATCTATCGCCATCCGGAACTGTGCTCGCATCCGATGGATAAGGCGACCTATGCTGGCGTCTGCATCCGCCAGGGGACGTTGGTGGTGATTGCCGCGCTGACGGTAGTCCTGGCCGGCGTGCTGCCAGGCGCAGCCAACTTTGCCTTCCTGCTGCTGGTCCTCGGCCGTCCATTGAGCAAACTCCTGACGCGCCGCCTGCACTAAGTTTGCGCGGGCTCAAGTCGAATCGCGCTTGGGCCTGCTTGAAAGAGTGGCGCCCCAGGACGATGATGGGACTTGGGAGGCATCGATGATCGAGGAACAGGAAAAGCCGGGCCTGGAACATGAACGACGCTTTGCTGCACTTGAGCAAAACGTCGCCGTCATCATGTCCAACTACGCGACGAAAGAAGACCTTGCGAAGTTGGAAATACAGTTGGCGCGTATGGGCACGCAAATGGCGCATATGGAAACGCGCCTGATCAAATGGGTNGTCGGTGCGATGGCCGCAAGCATAGTCAGCGTGATCGGGACAGCATTGAGCGTCGCCAAGCTGTTCATTTCCTGAGTGCGGTCAGAACATGCGCGCCTGGNCGCGTTCGCCGAGCAGGTCGAGCAGGAGTTTCTTGATCGGGGCGGGCAGGGCAGCGTCGGGGATGGCGGCAGCATCGAGCCACACGTAGCGGCCTTCGCCGGCCAATGCCGCGCGGCTGGCAAGCGTCACCAGCAATGGATGGATGTGCAGCTTGTAGTGCGTGAAGACGTGCATAACCGGCAGCAGGCGCTCCAGCGACTCCATCGGACCGAAGGGATGCACGGCCGCTGCCACGGCGCCATCGTCAGGCGTATCGGCTTCGGCGAGGTGGCCCGCCAGTTCGGGCAGCGACAGCAGGCCGCCCCAGATGCCGCTTGCGGGGCGCTGTTCCAGCAGCACCTGGCCGCGATCGACGACCAGCAGCATGTGCGCCGACTTTTCCGGCGTGGCCTTCTTGGGCTTGCGCACCGGCAGTTCGGCGGTGCGGCCGGTGGCGAAAGCCACGCAGCGCGCCTGCATCGGGCAGCGTTCGCAGGATGGGCTGCTGCGGGTGCATAGCGTTGCCCCCATGTCCATCAAACCCTGCGTATAGGCTTCGATGCCCTCGGCCGGCGCCAGCGCTTCAGCGCGGGCCCACATGGCTTCTTCGGTCTTGCGTTCGCCGGGATAGGTATCGATGCCGAACACGCGCGCGAACACGCGCTTCACATTGCCATCCATGATGGCGGCGCGGCGGCCGGCGGAAAATGCCGCGATGGCGGCTGCGGTGGAGCGCCCGATGCCTGGCAGCTCGGCCAGCAAAGCCGGATCGGAAGGGAATACGCCGCCATATTCCGCCACCACGCGCTGCGCGCACTTGTGCAGGTTGCGGGCGCGGGTGTAGTAGCCCAGGCCGGCCCACTGTGCCATTACGTCTTCAACGGGAGCGGCGGCCAGTGAAGCGAGGGTAGGGAAGCGCTCCAGGAAGCGCGCGTAATAACCCAGCACCGCCGACACCTGCGTCTGCTGCAGCATGATTTCGGACAGCCACACCAGGTAGGCATCGCGGGTGTTCTGCCACGGCAGGTCGTGGCGTCCATATTCCTTTTGCCACGCAACCAGCGTGGCGGAAAAGCTCGGGTCTTCGTACTGCAATTACGCCGCTGCCTCCAGCACGACATGCTCGGCCGAGATGGCGTCGCTGATGGCGGCGGCCAGCGCGGNCAGCTTGGCCTTTTGCGCCTCCAGTTCGGCCTGGGTGGCTTCGAAGGCCTCGATCTTCTGCTCCAGCGTATCGGTCGCGTCGTGGATGCGGGCGATCGATTGCTGGCGGTGCTTCAGCTGTTCCTTGTGCTGGCGGATCTGCGCTTCCAGCGGCGCCATGATCACCTTCAGCCAGGCATCGGTATCGGCATTGGCGGCCTTGAAGCAGCGCTTGACGGCCGAGGCCACGGAATCGAAGAANCGCTCCATCAGCACCACGCGCGAGGTGGTCAGCATGACTGCCGTGCCGAACTGCTTTTCGTAGATGCCGTACGCTTCGTTGATTTCGTCGCGATACTTGGCCAGCGAGAAGGACATCGGCATCGGCAGCGTCAGGCCGTGCTCCGCCGAGAACTTCTTGTACATGGTTTCCATCATGCTGCGGATTTCTTCGATCTTGCGCTCCGACTCATCCAGGTTGGCATGGATGCTGTCGAAGTACACCTTGATCGCATCGCGCAGGCCGGTGGTGAAGCGGCTGTTCTGCATTTCCGAACGCGCCTTGACCAGGTTGTCGCGCAGGATGCCCATGCCCAGGCTGGAATACAGCTCGGTGGACAGGCGGGTGAACACCGCGCGCGTGGCTTGCAGCTTGAACAGGCTTTCGTCGAACTCCTTCTTTTCCGCCTCGACGCGGCGCGCCATGTGGGCGATCACCGACTGGTTCTTGCCGCGCAGGCCCTTCAGCTCCAGCAGTTGCTCGACGATGCCGCGCGTCTTGGCCGACAGCGCCGCGTACTGGGCGCCGCTCAGCGCCGCCAGGTCATCGCCCAGGCGGCGGCGGATGATGTCCTTGCGGGCCGGGATCAGCTCGTTGAACAGCGCGCTTTCCAGCTGCTTCATGCGGCTCTTGTGCACCAGTTCATGGTCGCCGGTGATCTTGCCCAGCAGCGCTTTCTGCGCCGAAACGGGGAATACCTGGCGTGTGTCGAGGCCCAGCATGTGGGCGGCGTGTTCGCGCTGGCGTGCGATGGCCGCTTCGATTTCTTCTTCGGTGCGCAGCGGATCCCACATGGAATCGATCTTGTTCAGCACCACCATGCGGCCGGCGCCGTTGCCGATGTGGGTGCGCCACACTTCGATGTCGCTCTTGGTGACGCCGGTATCGGCGGCCAGGATGAACAGCACCGCATGGGCATGCGGGATCATGTTCAGCGTCAGTTCCGGTTCGGTACCGATCGCGTTCAGGCCCGGCGTGTCGAGGATCACCAGGCCCTGCTTCAGCAGCGGGTGCGGGAAGTTGATGATGGCGTGGCGCCACTGCGAAATCTCGACCAGGCCGTTGTTGTCCAGCGTGGCGCCCATGTCGGGGTCGTTCTCGTCGTACAGGCCGTAGCGCTTGGCTTCTTCCACCGGCACATGACGGGTCAGGCTGACTTGCTTGAACACTTCCTGCATGTGTTCCGGCGAATCGAGCTGCAGCGGCAGCACGGTCCAGGCATGCGGATCGTCGCGGTAATCGCTGGTCGACAGGTTTTCGGCGCGCGTTTCGATCGGCAGCAGGCGGATGCAGGCCGGATAGGCGGCGTCGTACATCAGCTCGGTAGGACACATGGTGGTGCGGCCGGCTGCCGATGGCAGGATGCGTTGGCCGAAGTCGGCAAAGAAGATCGAATTGATCAGTTCNGATTTACCGCGCGAAAATTCTGCGACGAAAGCCACCGACAGCTTGTCGTCGGCCAGCTTGGACAGTGTGAGCGCCAGGCGCTGTTCAGTCGCGGCGTCGGCCAGGTCGGCCTGCACGACCCAGTCACGGTAGTTTGCGACGGCGCCAATGACGCCCTGGCGCCATTGGCTGTATTGTTCGAGGTCCCTTACCATTCTGCTCTCGTTATTTCTGGCAATTTACACAATAAAAAGTAGATCGTTGGCCCTGCTTGATCTGGCGCACAGGCGCGCCGCATAAGCGGCAGGGCACACCAGCACGATCATAGACGAAATATGTCTGTTGGAAATACCCTGATTGCCCATTTACCCCGATAAAGTCGCGCAAAGTGCTGCCTCCTTGCACAATTGCCTCGGCCAGCACGTCGCGGATGGCCTGGGCCAGGCGGTCGTAGCGCGCCGCGCTGATGCGGTTGGCGGCGGTTTTCGGGTTGATCCCGGCACGAAACAGGCTTTCAGAGCAGTAGATATTGCCCACGCCGACCACGATATCGCCGGCCATCAGCACTTGCTTGATGGCTGCGCTGCGGCTGCGGGTCTGCTCGAACAGCAGCTTGCCGGTGAATTCGGGGCCGAGCGGCTCGACGCCCAGGCCGCGCAGCAGCAAATGTTCTTCCAGTTCGCCTTCTTCTGCCGCATGCCACAGCACGGCGCCAAAGCGGCGCGGGTCGGTCAGGCGCAGTACATGCTTGCCATCCGCGCCTTCCACCATCATGTCGAAATGATCATGCTTTTCCGGTGGAATGCCGGTTGGCAGCACGCGCAGGTGGCCGCTCATGCCAAGGTGGATGATCAGCGTGCCATGCTCGAATTGCAGTAGCAGGTACTTGCCGCGGCGGCCGGTCGACACGATGCGGCGGCCTGCCAGCAGGGCCGGCAAGTCGTCCGGGAACGGCCAGCGCAAGCCGTCGCGGCGCAGCTCGACATCGCGCACGATACGGCCTTCGATATGGGGTGCGACACCGCGCCGGGTGACTTCTACTTCTGGTAATTCAGGCATGAGGGTGGTTTCGTGCAGGTTGGCGTAGAATCAAGTCTTGAGCCCGATTTGCAGGATCTTCCTTTGAAAAACGCATTCGCCATTGTAACCCTGTCGGCCCTCGTGTCCGCCTGCGCAGTCGTGCCGCCGGAACGGGCTGCGCCAGAACCTGCAACGCCCACCGTCACGCCGCCGGCCGCGGCCGCCGAGGCCGTTGCCAAGGCTGCTGCGCCCGACGAAAAACTGCCCAATGTCGAACTGACCAGCGACTTGTTCTACAAGCTGACCAAGGCCGAACTCGATTTCAAGCGCGGCCAGTGGCAAAGCGCTTACGTGACGATGATGGTGCTGGCGCAGCAGACGCGCGACCCGCGCCTGGCGCGCCGGGCGTCGGAAATGGCGTTGTCGGCCAAGCAGGGCAACGAAGCCCTGGCGGCGATCCGCCTGTGGCGCGAACTGGCGCCCGAATCCGACGAGGCGGCCCAATACTTCCTCGGGTTTGCCGTCCTCGGCGATGATTTGAGCGAAGCGGAAAGCCTGTTCGCGCAGCGCCTGAAGGCCGCGCCGCCGACGGGCCGTCCGCTGCTGATGTTCCAGATGCAGCAATTCCTGCTGCGCGCGAAAGACAAGGCTGCCGCCTTCGGGCTGATGGAGCGCGTCCTGCAGCCCTACCTGAATACGCAGGAAGCCCACCTGGTGCTGGCGCAAGGCGCCAATGCCGCCAGCGATGCCGAGCGTGCCCGTGCCGAAGCGAAGAAAGCGGTGGCGATCAAGCCCGATTCCGAACTGGCGACGCTGACCATGGCGCAAATGCTGGGCGAACTGGATGGCGCGCAAAAGCTGTTNGCCGACTTCCTGCAGAAATATCCGGCCGCGCGCGAAGTGCGCTCGGCCTACGCCCGCCTGCTGGTGGAGCAAAAGCAGTACGACCAGGCGCGCGAACAATTCCTGCTGCTGCTGAAAGAGCAGCCGGACAATCCAGGCACCCTGTACGCGCTCGGCATCATGGCGCTGCAGGGCCAGGACAGCAAGGCCGCGGAGGGCTATTTCAAGCGTTATGTGGAAGTGCTGGAAGCGCAGCCCGATCCTGAGCGCGACCCGAACAAGGCGCTGATGCTGCTGGCCCAGATCGCCGAAGAAAAAGGCGACCTCGATGGCGCATTGGCCTGGCTGGACAAGATCGACGGCGACGATGCCCGCACCACCCTGGCGGCCCGCCTGAAGCGCGCCCACATCACGGCACGCAAGGGCGATGTCGACGGCGCGCGCGCCCAGTTGAAGGACATCACGCCGGCCGACCAGGCCGAGCAGGTGCAGATCCTGCAGACCGAAGGCCAGCTGCTGCGCGATTCCGGCCGCGCGGCGGAAGCGTTCAAGACGCTGCAAGACGGCGTGCTGCGTTTCCCGAACAGTCCAGACCTGATGTACGACTACGCGCTGGCAGCGGAAAAGCTGGGCAAGGTCGAGGCGATGGAAACGGCGCTGCGCAAGGTGATTGAATCGGTGCCCGACAACCATCACGCCTACAATGCGCTGGGCTATTCCCTGGCCGACCGCAATGTGCGCCTGGATGAAGCCTATGAGCTGATCGACAAGGCGCTGAAGATGGCGCCGGGCGACCCTTACATCATGGACAGCATGGGCTGGGTCTTGTTCCGCATGGGCAAACTGAAGGAAGCCGAGCAATCGCTGCGCCAGGCTTATGCGCTGCGCAGCGACGCCGAAATCGCCGTGCACCTGGGCGAAGTGCTGTGGAAGCAGGGCGACAAGGCTGGCGCCACCAGGCTGTGGCGCGAAGCCCGCGACAAGGATCCGAAAAACGACGCGCTGCGCAGCACGCTGGCGCGCCTCAACGCAGGAATTTAATGAGCTTCAAGACATTCGCCGCCATCGCCGGCGCGGCCGCCATCCTGTGCGGCTGCGCCACCACGCCTTCCGTGCCGCCCTCCAGCGCCTTCGTGGCGCCTTATGCCGACAGCATCGCCTTGTCGGGACGCCTGAACGTGCGCTACCTGAAGGACGACAAGCAGGAATCGACCACCGTCAATTTCGACTGGAAGCAAGATGCGCAGAACACCGACGTCGCCTTGTTCAATCCTTTCGGCAGCAAGGTTGCCACGATCAGCGTGACGCCGCAGGGGGCGACGCTGAACCAGGGCGGCAACAAGCCGCCGCTGACGGCGCCCAGCGTCGACGCTTTGAGCGCCCGTGCGCTGGGCTGGGCGTTGCCGGTGGCCGGGCTGCGCGGCTGGCTGCAAGGCCATGCCACCGCGGCCGATGGCAAGCCGTGGTCGGCAAGCCCTGCCAATAATCAAGTGACCACGCGCGAAGGCTGGCGCCTGCAATACAGCGAATGGCAGCCCGGCAGTACGCCGCCGCGCCCGAAACTGATCGATGCCGAACATCCGGGCGGGGGCGACGTGCAGCAAATGGCCTTGCGCATCGTGATCGCTGAGTGAAAATGAAAAGCCTGTTGAACTGCCCGGCCCCGGCCAAGCTGAACCTGTTCCTGCATGTGAATGGCCGCCGCGCCGACGGCTACCATTTGCTGCAATCGGTGTTCCAGATCATCGACCGCAGCGATACCCTGCATTTCTCGCTGCGCGAAGACGGCGAACTGCACCGCACGAACGATATCCCCGGCGTTCCCGCCGAGCAGGACCTGGTAATCCGCGCCGCCCGCATCTTGCAGGCGGAAGTGTTGCGCCGCACGGGCGCTTTGCCGCCCGGCGTGAATATCACCATCGACAAGATCCTGCCCATGGGCGGCGGCTTGGGCGGCGGTTCCTCCGATGCGGCTACCACCTTCATGGCGCTGAACAAGCTATGGGGCGCGGGACTCACGCGCGAGGAATTGATGGCGCTGGCCTTGCCCCTGGGCGCCGACGTGCCGTTCTTTATCTTTGGCCAGACCGGCTTTGCCGAAGGCGTCGGGGAGGAACTGCAGGCGGTCGATGCGCCCGACTGTTGGTATGTTGTCATCGAGCCTGGCGTGGCTTGCCCGACAGCGCAAATTTTTACCTCCGAGCATTTGACAAGGGATACTCCGCCCGTTAAGATGTCGGACTTTTCCAGCTACCACGCAAATCGACAAGATCTGCGGCAGTTTGGGAAGAACGATTTGCAACAAGTGGCGTGCCGCTTATTCCCGCAAGTAGCAGAAGCGGTAGAATGGCTGGGCGCTTACGGTGACGCCAGGATGACTGGCTCCGGAGCTTGTGTGTTCGTCGCAGTCCAACGCGAAGAACAGGCCGATGCGGTGCTTGCGAAAGTGCCAGCCGCCTGGACCGGATGGAAAGCGAAGGCGCTGAAACAGCATCCGATCATCGCAAAGTTGTGAAGCGTAAAAAGATTTGGTTTTTCGTGAAATAGGCTATATAATGTCGGCCTACTGACGAAAGACAGTCAGTTAAGAGTAGGGGAATCGCCAAGCTGGTTAAGGCACCGGATTTTGATTCCGGCATACCAAGGTTCGAATCCTTGTTCCCCTGCCACCGTTTTCCCTGGG
>Ga0055524_1001952_pt1 | contig 11083 bp, 11 predicted proteins | sample AraplaCol_mCL_r2_2_FD_55011 | JGI IMG/M metagenome (GOLD analysis project Ga0055524, IMG submission 55011) | Arabidopsis root microbial communities from North Carolina, USA - plate scrape MF_Col_mCL_r2 | ecosystem: Host-associated > Plants > Roots > Endosphere | place: USA: North Carolina...
GGCCTCCGGCGTGAGGCCCGGGGGCCAGGCCGTCCAGGCCGTCCTGGGCGGTTCCTACTGCCAGACGCGCGTGGCGCCAGCCCAGCGCGCCGCGGCCGACGTATGCATGAGCATGCAGTCCGCCTCGGTCATGGCGCTTGTGTTGGCGGTGGCGTCGGTGCCGTCGACGGCGGCGCCGCACAGCACGGCGGTGACCAGCGTCTTGATATCGCCACGGCCGGTGTGGGCCAGCGCGGCCAGACGCTCGTGCCCGTCGAGCACGATCAGGCTGTCGCCGGCCTGCGGGCGCAACTCCAGTGAATAGAGGTGATCGCATTCGCAGCGCATGGCACCACCGGCCACGGCCACCACGATTGCGCTGGGCAGGGCCAGGTCGCAATCGCGCACGGTGTCGCGCAGGCGGTCCAGGTGGGCCTGCGCGCGATAGTCGCGCGCCGAGTGCGCCGGTTCCGGGCCGTTGGAGAGCGCCATCAACTCGTTTGCCGATACCACGAGCGTGTACGCCTGCAGTGCCGTGCGATACGTGGCCACCACGGCGCGAAGCCGGTGCACCCCGTTATTGACGCTGGCCGGCCCNTGCGGGGCCNTTGCCTGGATCTTGCTCATGCTGTCTCCTTGTCCCCTGTCAGACCGGTCCGGCGCGGNGCCGTGTCCTGGCTCAGTCGCGCAGCAGTTGCTTGGCGATGATCAGTTGCTGGATCTGCGTGGTGCCTTCGTACAGGCGCAGCAGGCGCACGTCGCGGTAGAAGCGTTCCGCCTTGTATTCGGCGATGTAGCCGGCGCCGCCATGGATCTGCACCGCGCGGTCGGCCACGCGGCCCACCATTTCGGTACAGAACATCTTCGTGCACGAGGCCAGCATGCTGACTTCGGGGTCGCTCTGGCCCGCCGGCTTGGCGTCGTAGCGCTGCGCGCAGTCGCGCACCATCGACAGGCCCGCGTACAGTTCGGCCTGGCTGTCCGCCAGCATGGCCTGGATCAGCTGGAAGTCGCCGATGGGTTTGCCGAACTGCTTGCGCTCCTTGGCGTAGGCCACGGCGTCGGTAATCAGGCGATGCGCCATGCCGCAAGCCAGCGCCGAGATATGCAGGCGGCCGCGGTCCAGCACCTTCATGGCCGTCTTGAAACCCACGCCCGGCACGCCGCCGATGATGTTTGCCGCCGGCACGCGCACGTTTTCGAGCACCACGTCGCACGTCTTGGTGCCGCGCTGGCCCATCTTCTTGTCCGGCTTGCCCAGCGAGATGCCCGGGGTATCGGCCGGCACGATGAACGACGAAATACCNGACGCGCCCTGGCCACCGGTGCGGGCCATCAGCGTGAACGCGCCGGCGCGCGGGGCGTTGGTAATGAAGCGCTTGGTGCCGTTGATGACGTAGTGGTCGCCGTCCAGCTCGGCGCGCGTCTGCAGCGAGGCAGCGTCGGAACCGGCATTCGGCTCGGTCAGCGCGAACGAGATCACCAGCTCCCCGCTGGCAATCTTCGGCAGGTACGTCTGCTTCTGCTCCTCGGTGCCATCCATCAGGATGCCCTGCGAGCCGATGCCGACGTTGGTGCCGAACACCGAGCGGAAGGCAAACGCGGTGTGGCCCAGGTCATAAACCACATCGCATTCCTGCGACATCGACAGGCCGATGCCACCGTAGTTTTCCGGAATGGAGATGCCGAACAGGCCCATCTCCTTCATGTCGGCCACGATGTCGGCCGGCACGTCGTCGATTTCCTCGAGCGTATCCTCCGCCGGCTTCAGGCGGTCATCGATGAAACGCTGCACCGAAGCGCGCAGCAGGGAAAAGGATTCGGCGTCGAGAGCCATGGCAGTCTCCGGGTAAGTCGTTGCAACACAATGGCCGCCAATGGTACGCCGACCATCGATTTTGACAATCCACGCCAACTTGGACAGAACCGCCAATTATTTTTGACAATTGGCCGTCAGTCAGTCGGTTGAGATCTAGTAATCACATTTCTTGCGAGACAGTGTTTCGCGCGTGTAGCCATGGGCCACCCGCAATTGATGCTCGATGGCATCGGCCTGGTCCAGGCACGCGAACACCAGGTCGTCGCGGAATTTCTGCGTCACGCCCTTGAGCCGGGGCGCCTCGTACGAAGTCTGGCGGGCGCGGCAGCGCAGGAAGAGCAGCGTCTCCTCAGACGCCGTGCGCAACTGGGCCGCATTGACCCGCTGGCATTGCACGAGGTCCTGCTCCTCGCCGGCGGCGGGCGCTGGCCACAATATCGCCGCCAGGGTCATGCCGGCCGCCAGCGCCACGACGAACGAAACCGACAGGACGCGCATGGCGGGCATGGCGGAGCCGGAGGGCCGATCCTGACGATCAGGACGATGGGGCCGGGCGGAGAAGTATCGCAATGCAGGCATCGACAAGGGAATTGAAAGGCGTGGTNTCCAGAATCGGCCCGCATCATTGCGCAGGGCCGGGGCTCACGCAAGTTATCCGGGCGCCCCGCCGCGAGCCAGTGAAATTTTTCGTGCCGCCAGGCAGCATTTCAGAAAAACACTTTCCATGCAGCCAGACAATGCGGCGCGAAGCCGTAATTGACAAGGCCTCTGTAATACTGCGCGGGAACAATACGGCCCGGCCCCCTTGGGGCAACCCGCGATTCCGGGTTACGCTCCGCCGGAAACGGGTTCCGACATGCGCCGGNTGAACGGCCACATCCCGGCCCGNCCCATTCAGCGGCCAGCGCGCCGCCAAGTATAGAAGGTCCTATGACAGACATCGCCCCCGCCGCCGCCACTGGCACGCCGCCATCCCCCGAGGAAACCAGGAAACGCGTCTTCGCCATCGTTGCCGCATCGTCCGGCAATCTGGTGGAGTGGTTCGATTTCTATATCTANGCGTTCTGCGCGATCTACTTCGCGCCGGCGTTCTTCCCGAAGGGCGACCCCACCGCGCANCTGCTGAACACCGCCGGTGTGTTTGCCGCCGGNTTCCTGATGCGCCCGATTGGCGGCTGGCTGTTCGGCCGCATCGCCGACCGCAACGGCCGCAAGAACTCGCTGCTGATCTCGGTGGTCATGATGTGTTTCGGCTCGCTGCTGATCGCGTGCCTGCCCACCTACGACGCCATCGGCAACTGGGCCCCGGCGCTGCTGTTGCTGGCGCGTCTGCTGCAAGGCCTGTCGGTGGGCGGCGAGTATGGCACCACCGCCACCTACATGAGCGAGGTAGCGCTGAAGGGCCGGCGCGGCTTCTTCTCGTCGTTCCAGTACGTGACGCTGATCGGTGGCCAGCTGCTGGCCGTGCTGGTGGTGGTGATCCTGGAGCAGTTGCTGACCGAAGCCGANCTGAAGGCCTATGGCTGGCGCATTCCGTTCGTGGTGGGCGCCATCACGGCGGTGGTGGCGCTGCTGCTGCGCCGCACGCTCCACGAAACCACCACGGCACAGCAGCGCAACAGCAAGGAAGCGGGCAGCGTGGCCGAGATCTTCCGCCATCACAAGGCCGCGTTCTTCACGGTGCTGGGCTACACGGCCGGCGGCTCGCTGATCTTCTACACCTTCACCACGTACATGCAGAAGTTCCTGGTCAACACGGCGCACCTGCCGATCAAGACCACCAGCTATGTGATGACGGCCTGCCTGTTCCTCTACATGTGCATGCAGCCGTTCTTCGGCGCGCTGTCAGACCGCATTGGCCGCCGCACCAACATGCTGCTGTTCGGCGCGCTGGGCGCGCTGGCCACGGTGCCGATCCTGACGGCGCTGAAGACGGTGTCCAGCCCCGAGATGGCCGGCCTGCTGATCTGCGTGGCNCTGGCCATCGTGAGCTTCTANACNTCGATCAGCGGCATCGTGAAGGCCGAGATGTTCCCGCCCGAAGTGCGCGCGCTGGGCGTGGGCCTGGCNTACGCCGTGGCCAACGCGCTGTTCGGCGGCACGGCCGAATACGTGGCGCTGGGCCTGAAGTCGATGGGCCACGAGAACACGTTCTATTGGTATGTCACCGGCATGATGGTCATCGCCTTCCTGGTCAGCCTGCGGCTGCCGCGCCAGGCGAAGTACCTGCATCACGAGCACTGAGCCGTGCGCCGGCCGGCAGACCAGCAGGCCGGCCACCACACTCGGCCATGGCGTACGCTCATGGCACACTGAGGGGCCTTCGGGCCCCTTTTTTCTTTCCGCGCCAGCTTCGCCATGGATCTCAACGCCCTGCGCCTGTTCGTCGATATCGTCGACGCGGGCAACCTCAGCGCCGCCGCGCGCAAGCTCAAGATGACGCGCGCCAATGTCAGCTACCACCTCAAGGCGCTGGAGGAGGAACTGGGCGTGCAACTGCTGCGCCGGACCACGCGCCATGTGGAACCCACGCCCGTGGGCGCGGGCCTCTACGAGCATGGCCGCAACATCCTCGGCGAAGTGGCCGCCGCCAATGCGCTGATCAGCAGCATGGGCAAGAGCCTGCAGGGCCATGTGCGGCTGTCGGTACCAACAGGCCTGGGGCACGCCATGCTGTCGCCGCTGCTGGTGCAGTTCAAGCAGCGCTATCCCGACATCACGCTCGACGTGGTATTCGACAACCGCATCCACAACCTCGTCTCCGAGGATGTGGAGGTGGCGCTGCGCATCATCTCCACACCGCCTGATTCGGTGGTGGCCACCGAGATCGGCGTGGTCGACTGGGTGGTCTGCGCGGCACCGTCCTACCTGGCGGGCCGCACGGCGCCCGGCGTGCTGGCCGACCTCACCGGCCACAGCATCGTGTGCGCCTCGCCAATCGGACAGAAGCTCAAGGCGTCGGGCACGCGCGAAGACAGCAACGGCGGCGGCGAGCGCGAACAGGTCGTGCTGGAACCGACGCTGAGTTCCGAGAACTTCGCATTCCTGAAGGACGCCGTGGTGAGCGGCCTGGGCATCGGCATCTTTCCGCTCTACGCGGTGGGCCATGACCTCGATGCCGGCACGCTGGTGCCGCTGCTGGCCAACTACCGCATCAGCGTGTTCGGCAGCCGGCTCTACATGCTGACGATGCCCAACCGGTACCAGACCATGGCCACGCGCTACCTGCTCACCTTCCTGAAGACCGAACTGCAGGCAATCTGGCCCCGCATGCGCGCCGGCAGTGCCTATAGTGAGAACACTCAGGACTAGACCGCGCAATTGCGCGGGGAGGCAGACGATCATGGCAATGGCAGGCACCCTGGCTGGCCGGCTCAGCCGCATGAACAGCAAGTTCGACATCATTCGCCACCCATACAGTCTCAGCAGCATGGCCACCGCGCACGCTGCCCACGTACCGGGCCACCGCCTGGCCAAGACGCTGCTGCTCGAGGACGACGGCGGCTACGTGGCCGTGGTGATTCCCTCGAATCACCACCTGCAGCTATCCGCCATCTGCGACATGACGGGCCGCAAGCTCGTACTGGCGCACGAGGACGAGATCCGCGAAGTGTTCAAGGATTGCGATCTCGGCGCCATCCCGCCGTGCGGCATGTCGTACGGCATGGAGACCTACGTGGATGAAAGCCTGTTCGACGAACCCGAAGTCTGGTTCGAGGCCGGCGACCACCTGGAACTCGTGCACATGGACCGCGACCAGTTCATGATGCTGATGGAAGACGCACGACGTGGCCGCTTCTCGCATCGCATGATGTAGCGCGGCGCCCGTCGCTCCCGCCCGGTTCACGCCCCTGGCAGCGTCGCCCCCACGGCGACGCTGTCGTCTTTCAGGTCCACGCCGGAGCGGCCCAGCGCCGCCGCGCCGCGCAGCAGGTACACCAGCCGGTCAGCGGCGGCCGCGTAGGCCAGCCCTTCGGGCCGCACGTTCGAGATGCAGTTGCGCTGGGCGTCGGTACGCCCCACGCGCGGATCGTAGGTGAGATAGATGCCAAGGCTGTCCGGCGAACTGAGCCCGGCCGCTCGCCAATCAGCATCACCACCTGCCGCGCCCGCACGCGCTCGCCGATCTCGTCGCCCAGCGCCACGCGCGCCTGCCGCGCGATCACCACCGGCCCCACATGCCATTGCCGCAGCCGCGCCAGCACCGCCTGCAGCAACGGCACGGCATGCCGTTGCGCGGCCAGCGCCGAGAGGCCGTCGGCGATCACGAACACCACGTCCCACGTGCGCGCCTCGGGCGCAAGCTTCGTGCGGCTCTCGTCGTCGAGCCGGCGGCCCAGGTCGGGGCGCCGCAGGTACTGGTGGCGATCCTGCGCGGCGCTGTGCACGTGCACCGTGGCCAGCCCGGCCTCGCGCAGGGTCGCGTCGATGGCCTGGGCGTCGAGCGGCAGATGCACGGCGTCACGCGCCTGCGCATGCGCCAGGCCGAAGGCCAGCACGGCGTGNGTCGTCTGGGCATGGCCGGTGCGGCCGATGGCCACGCGCGCGCGGGTGAACTNGCGCAGGCGCTGCCAGGGGTCGGGCGCGNCCTGGGGAGAGGCGGCAGAGGCGGCAGAGGCGGGAGCGGTGGGGGCGGACTGCGGGTCCCCCNGCGGCCCGGCGGGCACGGAGNAAGACACGNGTTTGGCGGGCGGCTTCGGCATCTCGGTCTCCCCGGCTCAGAGCGATTCGGCCATTGCCAGCAGCGGCACGCGCGCCGACGGCGNCAGCAGCCGTCCGGCGTCGTCNAGCATGCCCATGGCCTGCAGCCACGCCTCGAACTCCGGCGCGGGCCGCAGGCCCAGCACCTCGCGCAGGTACAGCGCATCGTGGAACGACGTGCTCTGGTAGTTCAGCATGATGTCGTCGGCGCCGGGCACGCCCATGATGAAGTTGATGCCGGCCACNCCGAACAGCGTCAGCAGCGTGTCCATATCGTCCTGGTCGGCCTCGGCATGGTTCGTGTAGCAGACGTCGCAGCCCATCGGCACGCCCAGCAGCTTGCCGCAGAAATGGTCTTCCAGCCCCGCGCGGATGATCTGCTTGCCGTCGTACAGGTATTCCGGCCCGATGAACCCCACCACCGTGTTCACCAGCAGCGGCTCGAAGCGCCGCGCCACCGCGTAGGCGCGCGCCTCCATCGTCTGCTGGTCCACGCCGTGGTGGGCGCCGGCGGACAGCGCGCTGCCCTGCCCGGTCTCGAAGTACATGACGTTGTTGCCCACCGTGCCGCGCCGCAGCGAGAGCGCCGCCTGCCGGGCTTCGTCGAGCAGCGCCAGCGAGATGCCGAACGCCTCGTTGGCGGCCTGGCTGCCGGCGATCGACTGGAACACGAGGTCCACCGGCGCGCCCTGCGCCATCGCGCGCAACGTGTGGGTGACGTGGGTCAGCACGCACGATTGCGTCGGCACGTCGTGGCGGGCGCGGATCTCGTCGATCAGTTGCAGCAGCGTCACGATGGCGCCGAGGTTGTCGCTGGCCGGGTTGACGCCGATGGTGGCATCGCCGCAGCCATAGAGCAGCCCGTCGAGAATCGATGCCGCGATGCCGCGCGGATCGTCGGTGGGATGGTTGGGCTGCAGCCGCACCGCCAGCCGGCCCGGCAGCCCGATGGTGCTACGAAAGCGCGTGACCACGCGGCACTTGCGCGCCACCGCCACCAGGTCCTGGTTGCGCATCAGCTTGCTCACGGCGGCCGCCATCTCGGGGGTGATGCCGGGCGCCACCCGGGCCAGCGTGGCCGTATCGGTGTCATGGCGCAGCAGCCAGTTGCGGAAGTCGCCCACGGTCAGGCTGGCGATCTCGGCAAACGCCCGCGCGTCATGGGTGTCGACGATCAGCCGCGTAACCTCGTCGTCCTCGTAGGGCACCAGCGCCTCGTTCAGGCAACGCGCCAGCGGCATGTCGGCCAGCGCCATGCGGGCGGCCATGCGCTCCTCCTCGCTGGCGGCCGCCACGCCGGCCAGCGCATCGCCGGAGCGCGCTGGGCTGGCGCGGGCCAGCAGCGTGCGCAAATCGGCAAAGACATGCCGGCGGGTGCCGACGGTATGGGTGAAGGCCATGAAGTCTCCTGGCGGGGGCTTGCCTGCTGCCCAATATAGGCCACCTCGCCGATGCAAGTATCGCTCCGGGCATGTCGGCCCGCGGTTGACTTGCCATTGTTACGCCGCACATCGACAATCCGCCTACCCATTCCATCCTTACAGTGCTCAGCGAGACATGACGCAGCTGGAAACACCGGAAGATCGCGCCGCGAACGGCGCCGCCCCGCTCCCGACAACCCCCACGCCCCCAACCGCCCCCTGCGCGCCGCCGCCGCGCTGGTTCAACGTTACCGTGGCGTCCTTCGTGCTGATGGGCGGCACGCTGCTGCTGGTCATGCACGCCAACCTGGTGGCGGCGCTGCTGGCGGGGCTGCTGCTGTATTCGCTGGTCGACGTGCTGGCGCCGCGCCTGACCCATTCCCGCCGCGATGCCCTGGCCGTGGCCATCCTGTCGGCCATCATCCTGATGGCGCTGACCGGCGGCATCTGGGCGCTGGTGCACTACCTGAACGTGGACAGCGCCACCGTGGAGCGCCTGCTCGACCACGCCGCCGACATCATCGACCAGTCACGCACGCAGTTGCCCACCTGGATCAACGAGTACCTGCCCAGCGGCACCGAGGAACTGGTGACCACGCTGCTGGCGGCCATGCGCGAGCATGCGCAGATGGCCCAGCGCCTGGGCACCGACATCCTGCGCACGCTGCTGCATATCCTGCTGGGGCTGATCATCGGCGCCATGGTGGCGTTGTACCGCGCCATCGCGCGCCCGAACCGCCGCCCGCTGGCCACGGCGCTGATCCAGCGCGCCCGCACGCTGCAGCAGTCGTTTGCCCAGTTCATCTTCGCGCAGATCCAGATCTCGTCGATCAACACGGCGCTGACGGCCATCTACCTGCTGCTGGTGCTGCCCCTGTTCCAACAGCACCTGCCGCTCTCCAAGACGCTGGTGGCCATCACCTTCGTGGCCGGCCTGCTGCCGGTGCTGGGCAACCTGATCTCGAATACGGCCATCGTCATTGCGTCGCTGTCGGTCTCGCTGCCCATCGCGGTGGTGTCGCTGATCTTCCTCGTGGTGATCCACAAGCTCGAATACTTCCTGAACGCGCGCATCATCGGCGCGCGTATACAGGCGGCGGCGTGGGAGTTGCTAACGGTGATGCTGGTGATGGAAACGCTCTACGGCATTCCCGGCGTGATCGCCGGGCCCATCTTCTACGCCTACGTGAAGCGCGAGCTGTCGGCCGCCGAACTGGTCTAGGCCGGCGGCCAACTCACTGATTCCATTGGAAAGTCGTACGCAGCAATTGGTACGACCAATATTGGAGGCGCCNGCCTGGGCGCGTCCGCCCGNGCCTTCGTCAGGCGTCCTCGCNGTCCACCTTGCTGCGCACGAAGTCGATATGCGTCTGCATGGCCGTGCGGGCCTCTTCCGGNCGGCGCGCCAGGATGGCCTCGCACAGCGTGCGGTGCTGGAGCAGCAACAGGTCCGACGAGCCGGCATCGGCCTCGCGCAGGCCCGTGCCGTTGATGGTGATGTGCTCGCGCAGCATGCCGATCACGCTGGTATGCAGGTGCAGGAACATCGTGTTGTGTGACGCCTGCGCAATGGCGTCGTGCAGCCTGGCATCGGCATCGGCCTCGCCGGCCTTGTCGTCGGTCTTGCGCGCGTGCTCCAACTCCTTGAGCAATGCACGTATACGCTTGAGGTCCGCAGCGTCGGCGCGCAGTGCGGCAAAGTAGGCCGTGGCGCCTTCGAGCACACGCCGGAACTCCAGGATGTCGTCGCGCAAGGCCGGATGGTCCGCTACGAGTTGCCCCCAGGGCGAGGCAATGCCGGTCCGCAGCTGATCGGTAACGTAGACGCCGGCGCCGCGCCGGCTGTGCAGCAGGCCCCGCGCCGCCAGGCGCTGAATCGCTTCCCGGATGGTGTTGCGCGCTACCGCGTACTGCTCCGCCAGCACGCGCTCGGCGGGCAGCCGCGTGCCCACCGGCCATGTGCCGTCGAGCAGCGCCGTCTCCATCCTGCGCATGATGTCTTCCACGCGGTTGCGCGCGCTGCCCCCCATCTGAACCCTTTCTTTTCCTGACCTGCGCCGAATTGGTCCAACCAATTTGTGCTTCGGCGCGAGAGCGGGAATTATGCGCCGAAAAACGCCGCAGCGCGTGCCAAGCGGCGCCGCCATACCGGAGGCAGACAATGCAACCCAGGCAGTACCCCCCCACCCGTTCCACCCGCCCCACCCAGGTGTACCTGTTCGGCACCTGTCTGGTCGACCTGTTCGTCCCGCAAGCCGGCCTCGACGCCGTGCGCCTGCTGGAACGCGAAGGGTTGACCGTTCACTTTCCGCGCGGCCAGAGCTGCTGCGGCCAGCCGGCCTACAGCAGCGGCAATCCCGAGCAAGCCCGCAAGGTGGCCCGCGCCCAGCTGGAACTGTTCCGCGAGCCATGGCCGGTCGTGGTGCCGTCCGGCTCGTGCGGCGGCATGATGCGCCACCACTGGCCGACGCTGTTCGTCGACGACCCCGAGGCCGCCGCACTGGCCGCAGACATCGCCAGCCGCGTCTACGAACTGACCGAATTCCTGCTGCATGTGCTGCACGTGCGCTTCGACGATCTGCCGGCTGGCGATCACGAACGCGTGGTGCTGCATACGTCGTGCGCGGCCCGCCGCGAGATGGGCACGCGCAGCCACGGCGTGGCAATGGTCGACGCGCTGCCCGGTGTGACGCGCGTGGAACATGAGCGCGAGTCGGAGTGCTGCGGCTTTGGCGGCACGTTCTCGCTCAAGCACGCCGATATCTCGGGCGCCATGGTGCGCGACAAGGTGGCCGCCGCCTGCGCCACCGGCTGCGACCGGCTAGTATCGGCCGACTGCGGCTGCCTGCTCAACATCGGCCACGCTGCGGCCCATGCCGGCGCGCCGCTGCCCGTGGAACATCTGGCGTCGTTCCTCTGGCGCCGCACCGGAGGTGCCGCATGACGACCATGAGCGCCCGCGACCGCATGCTGGGCCGCCTGCGTGCCGCCGTGCCCACTTCCGGCGCCACGCTCGGGGCCGATACCGAAGCCCTGGACCAGCGTATCGATCAGCACTTCGACACCCGCCGTGGCCAGCGCCCGACCATCGCGGCCATGGTCGAAGCCATGCAGACCGCGCTGACCGCCTCGCATGCCGAAGTGGTGTGCATGGACGCCGCGA
>Ga0055524_1001958_pt1 | contig 11073 bp, 11 predicted proteins | sample AraplaCol_mCL_r2_2_FD_55011 | JGI IMG/M metagenome (GOLD analysis project Ga0055524, IMG submission 55011) | Arabidopsis root microbial communities from North Carolina, USA - plate scrape MF_Col_mCL_r2 | ecosystem: Host-associated > Plants > Roots > Endosphere | place: USA: North Carolina...
CGCGCCAGCTTCAGGTGCTGGTACCCGAAAGGGTGTGGAGGTTCGAGTCCTCTTCTGGGCACCATTCCATTCTTGATCGCTACCAAGATCAAGGAGTTAAGCCTTTTCAGATAGGTTGCGCATTTGATGCCTTGTAACAAAGGCGAATCACGATGCGCTTAGGGCTTGGCCGCTAGATAGCTCCCAAGAACGCGCCGAAATCCTCAATTCCAGAATGCATATCCTGCCGCTCTGGAGAGCTGCCCTCCATTGACTCCCTCATCCCCAAATGCGAACATAAAGCGAACAAAATGGAGTCTTGCCGATGATCCGATACGCCGCATCCGCTGACAGCCGCCCTGAGCCTCCACAGGCCCGCGTGGTGTCAGCCGCCAAGCCGGCCCTTGAAATGCGATCCCTCACGCCGATCATTGATGCAGCGGTTACCGCACCTGCGGCCGGTCTGCTACCGCCCAGCCCCGAGTCAGACGAGATCGGCTCCGACACTCGACCGAAAACCCCCAAGCCGCCGCGCCGTGCGGCAACAAAACGCAAGCCTAAGGTCGAAGCGGACGNCACTTCGCTCCAGCTTAGTTTAGATNCCTAGTCCCATGTTGCCGATGCCGGAAGCGCCGGCGCTGGAAACCTCGCGGTTGCGAACTCAAGCCGCGACCCGAGGGCGAACCGCCCTCTTTTGATCTGTCGGAAATCATCAAGCCCGACAGGACATTCGCACCGCGATCATGGGAACTCCCACCATAATCTATAGAGCACTTCGGAATCCCGAAATTGGTTGCCGGATTGAAATTATTGAATATTTTCTCACGGCGAGACCGCTGAAAATGCCACGAATTTCGGAATCCCGAAGCGGGGGAATTTCGGGAATCCGAAGTGGGATTTTTTCTTGGTGCGAGGCGCCAGCCTCTGTCGGCAACCATCGGCCATCGGTATCCAGCACCGTCCTATCGGGATCAGTCGCTTCTGTTCGGATCAACTGCGCCTGCTTGGCGCCCTTCGTAAAGCGGAAGGATGCACCTTCGGCACTCGGGAGACGCTCGAACGGCGGAGAGCGCAGTCTACGAACCAGGGATGCGAGGGCCGTTTCCCTTATCGGGCGATTCGCTGTAGCGGCATCCGGATAGGCATCAGCGCGGCTTCGACCAACGCATGGCGGCGTGGTTCCGGCTTTTCAGGCGGCCATGTGGGGCGTCGTCTTCCCGCTGTCGGGAATAACGGTCAAAACGCCCAGGCCGGCTTCTCTGGCGGCGCTGAGGAGCAATTCCCTCAGCTCGCCCGTCTCGATCTGCCCGGTGATGGCATCGGCGCAGGCCTTTACGGCCACGACGTATTCCTCTCCATCTTCAAACGGCCAGTCCATCATCAGAACTTCGGCTGCGTCCCGGATCGTCCTGACGATCTTGTACTTTTGCCGGCCGCCGAGAAAGAGAACAAGAGGCGCAAAATCCGCCGATGTGTTCCATTGCATGGCATTTTCTCCCTGAGAGTTAGAATATTAGTAACAATGCAAGAAGAATGCCAGTGGAGGCGGAGGCGGTTTTTAGAGGTTTTGCGCGCCAGTCGCCGGGATCATCGGCAGAGGCCGCGCATTCGCGGCCTTTGGCTTCACAACCAGGACATCTAATAAGGAGCTTTCGGCCCTGCCCGGCAGCACCCGCGAGTTGGCCGAGAACGTCAACGCCTGGAGTATTCCGAAGCGGGCGATCAACCCGTCGAGCTATCACGACATGAGCGAGGCCGATATCGAGCGAATGGCGGCGATGCTGATCGATCTTGCGTCGACGCGGATCTGACACAACGGCACGACATTGCCGCCCGAGGAGATCCCCTCAGCGCACTGGCTGATAATGGCCGCGCAGCGGCACCTTGTCGTCCATCGAGATGAAGCCGTCGCGTTCGCAGACATACATCAGCGTTGGCATGCCGCCCGAACGGAAGATCTCATCATAACGGCGGCGGACCTGAACGGTTTCGGTGCGGCAATTATACGATTCTTCCTCCTTCTTCTCCGGCTGCGCCTTGACGCCGGGAAGACCCTTGTAGGGATAGAGGGGTTGAACGCCGGAATCGACGGATTTCGTCCAGTCGACGGCAGAGGCGGATGCCGGGGCGAGGCTCGACACGGCAACGAGCGATATCAGAATCATCAAAAGCCGCACGGAGCTCTCCTGCCGACTATGGGCGCTCTCCAGATGTAGGAAAACCGAAGACCGTCATCAAGCGGCCGAAGCCGGCGACTTCCTGAAATAACTTCTGATGACGGGATGGCCGAAGAGGCCGGCAAGGATGGCAAACCCGGCACCGACGACGAAACCGGCGAGAAAACCGCCGATGATGCCGGCAACCAGCAGGATCATCTTCCCCGGACCATCGGCCTTAACAGGCGGCTCGGCCGGCGAGATGACGCGAATGTTACTCTGGCTGAGGTTCTGCTCCTCGCTCGTCTGGCTGGAGCGTTTCAGAACCGTCTCGTAGATATCGCGCGCCGCAGTCGCCTTGCGCTGCAATTCGTTCAATTCCACCTGCTTGTCCGAGGTACTCGCCTGCAGCGCCTTCTGCACCGCAAGTTCCTTGGCGATGCTGTCTTCGGCGGCCTTTGCCTGCTCGTATTCACCCCGTGCCGAGGTGGCGAGCCGCTGCAATTCGCCCTTGATTTCGCCTGATATGCTCTGGAGCGAGGAGCGGGCCGCCTGCAGGCGCGGATGACGCGTGCCCATCTGGCTTTCGAGGCTGCCGACGGCGGCCGCCTGGGTGGCATATTGCTGACGCAGGCTGACGAGCGGCGAGGTGACGCCGCCTTCCGTCTGGTTGCCGGCGACGATGTCCTCGACGCGGAGATTGGCGACGGCATCGGCGCGCGCTTTCGCCTGGATGGTCTTTTCCTGTGCCGTCACCAGCATCGTGTTCAACGAGACGAGCCGCTGATCGGAAATCAGATTGCCCTCGGTCGCAGCCATGTCGTTGTCGGCGCGGAAGGTTTCGACGGCCTGCTCGGCTTCCAGCACCTTCTGGCGCAGATCGTCGAGGCGTCCGTCGAGCGTCGAGGAGGTGTTTTCGTAAATGCCGTTCGAGGCGTTGTTCTCCTCCTCGGTGAAGGCGGTGACGACCTGGTTGGCAAGCCTTGCGGATTTTTCCGGATCATTCGTCGTGGCGGCAAGCGTGACGACATAGGTGCTGGCCTGGCGGGTGATCACAAGTGCTTTCTGCAGGGCGCCGATCACGGCGGCGCCATCGGTGCGGCCGCCGGTGAATTCCGGATCCTGGTCGAGCTTCATCGTCTCGACGACGCGGCGCAGCACATTGCCCGAGGTCAGGATCTGCACCTGGCTGTCGATCAGAGTCGAGATCATTTCCGGCGAGGGTCCGGAGGATTGCGCGCCGGCATCGGCAAGGCCGATCTGGCGCGGATCGAAATAGAGGCTGCTGACGGCGGTGAATTTCTGAGCGATCCGTGGTGCCACCACAGCGCCGGCAGCCGCGCCGAGCAGCGCCAGACCCAGCACGACCAGCCGCCGGCTCCAGATCGCGGCGATGCTGGAGCGGAGGTCGAGAAGCGGTGCGGCAGGTGCGGAGGCTGCGTTCGACGGCGCGTCGACGACGGGCTCTCTTGCCGGCGGAGGCGGAGGCGCCGGACGCTCATATTGACGGCTTTCCGCCATGCTTGCCGGTGGCACGAAAGGGGGTGGGGTCGGTTCAGGCGCCGGACGGGCGTAATCATCCGGGCGGACGACAGGACTGCGCATGCGTACGCCTTCCGGCGCAGTCTGAGGCGGCTCATAACTGCGCCAGCCAGGGAGCCGGCTTACCCTGTTCCTGTCATACTGGTTCATACGCGCACTCGTGTCCCGCCCAGCGTGAAAGACTGAAGCCGAGGTGCCGAGACTTTAGAAATTCTTAGCTAACGGACCGTTAAAATAATCTGGAGCGACGCCGATGTTGCGATTTTCCGCGATTGCGAGGATGCCATGAGGACGACACGACATCTGACAGCGCTGCTGCTTGCGGCGGCTCTCGTCCCGTCGCCGGCCCTTGCGGCCGGGGCGCCCTGCTACCGCGGCGTCAATCTTTCCGGCGGTGAATATGGCGAGCGCGGCGGTACCTACGGCACCAACTACACCTATCCCAGTGAAGAGACGATCGGCTATTTCGCCGAAAAGGGCATGACGATCATCCGGCTGCCCTTCCGCTGGGAACGGCTGCAGCCCGCACTCGGCGGGCGGCTCGACGAGGACGAGCTCCAGCGGATCAAAGGCACGATCGGCCTGATCCGCAAGCGCGGCATGGCCGTTCTGCTCGACCCGCATAATTTCGGTTATTACGACAAGACCCAGGTCGGCACGGCGCCGGCNACGGATGCCGCCTTCGGTGACTTCTGGGCAAGGCTCGCCGTCGAATTCGCCAANCAGGAGGGCATTGTCTTCGGCCTGATGAACGAACCGCACGACATCAAGGCGACGGACTGGCTNGATGCGGCCAATGCCGCGATCCGCAGTATCCGCGCGGTCGGCGCGCGCAACCTCATCCTGGTGCCNGGCACNGCATGGAGCGGCGCGGCAAGCTGGGAGAAGGACGTGATCGGCGGCGCCAACGGCACTGTGATGCTCGGCGTGCGCGATCCGCTGGATTTCTACGCCTATGAGGTCCACCAGTATCTCGACGCCGATTCCTCCGGAACCCATCCGACCTGCGAAGGTGCCGATGCCGCAGTCGAGGCGATCGCCGGGGTCACCGCCTGGCTGAAGCGGAACCACAAACGCGGCTTTCTCGGCGAATTCGGCGCCTCCGCCGACAAGGACTGCATGAGCGGGCTGACCGAAATCTATGCCACCATGACAGGTAATGGCGACGTCTGGCTCGGCTGGTCCTATTGGGCGGCGGGCGATTGGTGGCCCGCGAACGAGCCGTTCAACGTCCAGCCGCGAAAGGGCCCCGCGCGGCCGCAGATGCGGCTTCTCGCCCAATCGGCAAAAGCCGATGCCGGCACTTGTTCCGCCGTCAAGCCTGTGGGGAATTGACCATGGCGGTCGTCGACCAGAAGGCAGCGCCTTTTACTGCCGCCGGCAACCGGCTCGATGCTGCCGGGGCGGCGTCGCGCACCGATTACCTGGTGCTCTGGCTCGGCCTGCTCTCGGTGCTCTACAACGGCATTCTCGCCTTCATCAACCACAACATCATGCCGCTGTCGTTGACGCATGTCGCTGCCAGCGAAGGCCTGATCATGGCGAGCGCCATCATCTACATCCTGCACAAGGGGATCTACGAAACCGACCTGNCAGCCTTCCTGTTCCTGCTGTTCACGCTCGTGGTGACCATCTATGTCAGCGTCCTCAACCGCATGCTGTTCATCGATCATTTCCGCAACGTGCTGATCATCTTCTGCTTCACCGGGCTCGGCGGCTGGAGCAACGAAAGGACGATGAAGCTCGTCTTTCGCTGGGCAAGCCTCGTCGTCATGATTTTCCTGATTTTCGAGATCGTCAGCGTGCCGTTCTATGTCAGCATCGTCCATCCGTCCGACTATTTCGCCAATACGCGCGGGCTGCTGCCGCTGAGCTACAACACGACAGGNCTTTTCCAGAATGCGCTCGGCTTTCCNGAACGCTTCTCCTTCGGCATCATNGACCATCGTTCCTCCTCGATCTTCCTCGAACAGGTGTCGCTGGCCAATTTCTGCGGGGTGATCGCGGTCTACCTGATTTCGATGTGGGAGAGGCTTGGCCGCTGGGACCGGTTGCTGATGATCAGCACGGCAGTCCTGATCCTGGTGACGAACGACACGCGCACGATGCTGATCTTCTGCTTTGCCTGCATCGTCGGCTATTTCGTCTTTCCGAAGATCCCGAAGAATTTCAATCTGGCGCTGATGCCGCTGATCGTCGCCGCGGGCTTCCTCGTCTACGTGCTGAAACCCAACGCGACCGGCGACAATTTCACCGGCCGCATCAACCTGACGATGAAGAAGATCATGGAACTCGATCCGCTCGCCATCCTCGGACTTTCGGTCGACCGGGTCGCCGAGTTCGCCGATAGCGGTTATGTCTACCTGATCTATGCCGCGACGATCTTCGGCGTCATCGCCCTGTGGCTGTTCGTCTGCCTCTTTCCCGCCGGACGCACGGCGGCGCAGCGGCGCTGCGCCCATTCACTTTCTCTTTTCATTTTTCTGAATATGATGATCGGGGGAACCGCAGTCTTTTCGATGAAGATCGCCGGTCTCCTGTGGTTCGTCGTCGGATATATGCGTTTCCACGACAACCCGCGCATCCGGCAGGGTCGTCCGACAAATGTATTGAGTTGACCGCAGCGGCGCGGCTGAGACCGGCGCCCGCGCGAGCCCTAGAACAGGATGATTTTAGGCCGGATTGGCCTAAAATCTGAATCCTGTTCTAAATCAAAGAAATAGAGCATGATGTCGTCCGAAAACCGCCCACACTTTTCGGCATCATGCTAGGGAGCAAGACGCTCGATGCTTGTCCAGCTTCAATATCTGCGCGCCATCGCGGCGCTGATGGTGGTCTATTTCCATGCGATATTGCAGCTCGCCAAGGTCAATCCGGCCGTCGACGCCACCGCCTTCATCTATGGCGAAACCGGCGTCGATATCTTCTTCGTTTTAAGTGGTTTCGTGATGTGGCTGACGACGAGCGGTCGCGCAATGAGCCCGATCGATTTCGCCCGCCGGCGCATCAGAAGGATCGTGCCGCTCTACTGGCTGGCGACATTGTTTTCGGCCGCGGTGGCGCTGGTGGCCCCGTCATTGCTGAAATCGACGGTGTTCGACCTGCCGCACCTCGTCGCCTCACTGTTCTTCCTGCCATGGAGCAATCCCGCCGATCCCAGCACGATCACTCCAGTCGTCGTTCCGGGCTGGACGCTGAATTACGAGATGTTCTTCTATTTCGTGTTCGCGCTGCTGCTGCCGCTTTCGGAAGTCCGCCGCATCCCGGCGATGTTTGCCGTCTTTACCGTCATTCTGGTGGCCTGCCGGCTGCTGCCGGAATCGACGGTGACCCGGTTCTACGGCGAGCCGATCATCCTGGAATTTCTCGCCGGTGTCGTGCTCGCCTGGCTCTATGGGCAGAAGATGCTTCTGCCGAACCGCTGGGCTTGGGCGGCACTCGCCATGGGCTTTGCGTTTCTCTTCATCAACGAGGCGCTGATGCAGCCGGAAAGCCGGTTCTATGCCTGGGGAATCCCGGCGATCTTCATCATTTACGGCGCCGTCTCCATCGATTTTTCCAGGCTGCCGGTCCTGGGATGGCTGAACTATCTCGGCGACTGCTCCTACAGCATCTATATCACCCACGCCTTCACGCTCGCCTTCTTGAGGGTGGCAGCAGATCGCCTGCCGATCGGCATCCTGCAGCAGCCGGTGCTCTTCGTGATCCTCTCATTGGTGCTCTCGTCGATCGGCGGCGCGATCATCCATGAAATCACCACGCCGCGCCGGAAAGCGGCCGTGGCGAGCCGCCCGCCGGCCTAACGCGCATCGATTCTGTCAGATTCGTTTGCCGCGCTTTAGCGCTGTTTCCGTACCGAAGGCGAGAATACGCATCCAAGCGGCGCTGACGGTACAGTTTTTTGCGCAACTTCTCCTAAGCTTCAGACTTGGCAATGAGAGAACTTGCAGAAGCGTGATGGTTTCTCTTGCAATTTGTCGCAGGAATGAAAGCGCGCCGGCCTATTCGCGGCACAGGCTTTGATCTAAGCACGGCTGCGGCCTTGAAGAAGGAAGAGGGAGAGACATGAGAAACTATGTATTGACGGTATCCTGCAAATCGACGCGCGGCATCGTTGCGGCGATTTCGAGCTATCTGGCGGAGAAGGGCTGCAACATCATCGACAGCTCGCAGTTCGACGATCTCGATACCGGCAAGTTCTTCATGCGCGTCAGCTTCATTTCGGAAGAAGGGCTTTCGGGGCCGATATCGGCGCCGGTTTTACAGCCGTCGCCGCGCCCTTCGAGATGGATTACGAGTTTCACGACAGCGAGAAGCGCATGAAGGTGCTGCTGATGGTGTCGCGCTTCGGCCATTGTCTCAACGACCTGCTCTACCGCTGGAAGATCGGCGCGCTGCCGATCGACATCGTCGGCGTCGTCTCCAACCATTTCGACTACCAGAAGGTCGTGGTCAACCACGACATCCCCTTCCACCATATTCCGGTCACCAAGGCCAACAAGGTGCAGGCCGAGGCCCGGATCATGGAGGTGGCCGAGCAGACCGGCACCGAACTGATCGTGCTCGCCCGCTACATGCAGATCCTGTCGGACGAGATGTGCCAGAAGATGTCCGGCCGGATCATCAACATCCATCATTCCTTCCTGCCGAGCTTCAAGGGCGCCAATCCCTACAAGCAGGCCTATGGCCGCGGCGTCAAGCTGATCGGGGCGACGGCGCATTACGTCACCGCCGATCTCGACGAAGGCCCGATCATCGAGCAGGACACGGCGCGCATCACCCATGCGCAGTCGCCCGACGATTATGTCTCGATCGGCCGCGACGTCGAAAGTCAGGTGCTGGCGCGCGCCATCCACGCCCATATCCATCACCGCACCTTCATCAACGGCAACCGCACCGTGGTCTTCCCGGCAAGCCCCGGCAGCTACGCCTCCGAACGCATGGGTTGAGAGAGACGGCCATCGGCGGCAGCACGCAGTCGCATCGGTCATGCAGGACGTTAAAGCTGCGGCGAGTGTCGCCGAAAGTTTGGGAAATGCATGCCGGGCGGGCTTGCCACGGCGCGAAAGACTTATATAGTCAGGAAATAAATATTCCGTAGAGGAAATAAGAGGGAACGGAAATGGCTTTATCATGGCGTTTCTCCGTCTTGGCGGATCGGCATCGCGCTCTGGGATCGAAGCTCGAGGACTGGAGCGGCATGGGAACCGCCTGGACCTACGACAAGGACATGTCGGAAGAACATGTCGCCGTTCGCACCAAGGCCGGCATCATGGATGTCTCGGGCCTGAAGAAAGTGCACCTGGTCGGCCCGCACGCCATCGCCGTGCTCGACTACATCACCACCCGCGACCTGACGAAGATCTATCCCGGCCGCTCGGTCTATGCGACCATGCTGAACGAGCGCGGCCACTTCACCGACGACTGCATCGTCTATCGCACCGGCCCGAATTCCTGGATGCTGGTGCATGGCTCCGGCTCCGGCCACGAGGAAGTCGTCCGCCAGGCGGCAGGCCGCAATTGCGCCGTGCTCTTCGACGACGACCTGCATGACCTGTCGCTGCAGGGTCCGCTCGCGGTCGACTATCTCGCCAAATACGTGCCCGGCATCCGCGACCTCAAATATTTCCACCACATGCAGACGACGCTATTCGGCGCGCCGGTGATGATCTCNCGCACCGGCTATACCGGCGAGCGCGGCTACGAGATCTTCGTGCGCGGCCANGACGCCGTGATGGTCTGGGACCGGATTGTCGAGGAAGGCAAGGAGATGGGCATCATCCCCTGCTGCTTCTCGGTTCTCGACATGCTGCGCGTCGAAAGCTATCTGCTCTTCTACCCCTACGACAATTCGCAGATGTATCCCTTCGCCGATCAGCCGCCCGGCGACAGCCTCTGGGAACTCGGCCTCGACTTTACCGTCAGCCCCGGCAAGACGGGCTTTCGCGGCGCCGAGGAACATGCCCGCCTCAAGGGTAGGGAACGCTTCAAGATCTTCGGCATGCTGATCGATGCCGACGGACCGGCCGATCTCGGCGACGAGGTCTTTGCCGACGGCAAGAAGGTCGGCGTCATCACCTGCCCGAGCTATTCGTCGCTGACGAAGAAATCCATGGCGATCGCCCGTCTCGACGTTGACAAGGCGGTGCATGGGACGAAACTCGAAGTCCGCGGCAAGACCCTCAAGGCGGGCGCCACCGCCCATACGCTTCCCTTCGACGATCCGGAGAAGAAGAAGAGGACTGCCGTAGGTTAAGGAGCACGCGAATGCTCGTTGCAGGCATCAAGAGCCGACCAGTCTACACGGGACTGACNATCCAGCCCAACGCCCGGCGGCACATTTTCGCGNTCGAAGGGGAGGGCGCCAAGGCTCTCCTNGATCAGCAGCCGGCGCTTGACGACACGGCGCTTTCCCGCAGCGAAATCCTCTATGTCGCCCGCGGCTCGCAAGGGTCCGGCCTGGACGAGGCGCTGCGCCGCCTCGGCGCCGACATGTTCTTCACCGCCCCGACCATCGCAACGCTGCTCTTCCGGTTGAAAGGCTCGCTCGCCACCGCCCATATGGGCACGCGGCTTTATATCTCGGGCACCGAAGGCTTCATCGGTCAGGCGATGCTCTTGGCGCTCGAATACGGCATGGACCATGCCTCCGTCATCACCGAGCATCGCGGCTCGCTGGCCCGACGCGTGCAATGCGTCCATTGCAAGGGCATCACCGACGACGTCACCACCAGCCCCTTTGCCTGCAGCCATTGCGGGCTCCCGCTTCTGGTGCGCGACCATTATTCACGCCGGCTTGCGGCCTTCCAGGGCGTCAATATCGATGCCGAAGAGCCCGGCAGCGCGCCTGATCCGGAGGAGTTGTTCCTTTGAGCGGTGGTACTGAAATTCCTGTCCGCGTGGCGCGGATCACGCCGATCGCCGATCGCGTCAAGCGCTTTCGCTTCGAGCGCCTGGACGGCAAGCCGATGCCCTATTTCTCCGGCGGCGCGCATGTCATCGTCTCGATGAACGATGGCGGCCACATGCGCCGCAACGCCTATTCGCTGATGTCGCCGCCGCATGACTGCACAGCCTATGAGATCAGCGTGCTGCATGTCGAGGATTCACGCGGCGGCTCCACCTTCATGCATGAGAAGGTCAGCGAAGGCGACGAACTGAAGGTCAGCTATCCCGTCAACCTGTTCCAGCCGGACTGGCGCGGGCGCAAGCATCTCCTGATCGCCGGCGGCATCGGCATCACCCCCTTCATCGCGATGATGGAACAGTTTTCCCGCGAAGGCGCCAATTTCGAGCTGCACTACGCCATCCGCACGCGTGACCGCGGCGCCTATTGGCGGGAACTGCTGGAGCGCTACGGCGGGCATCGCATCAAGATCTATTGCGACGCCGAAGG
>Ga0055524_1001965_pt1 | contig 11032 bp, 9 predicted proteins | sample AraplaCol_mCL_r2_2_FD_55011 | JGI IMG/M metagenome (GOLD analysis project Ga0055524, IMG submission 55011) | Arabidopsis root microbial communities from North Carolina, USA - plate scrape MF_Col_mCL_r2 | ecosystem: Host-associated > Plants > Roots > Endosphere | place: USA: North Carolina...
ATTCACCCGCGAAGAGCAGGACAACTTCGCCATCGAATCCGTGAAGCGCGCACAGGCCGCGCAGCAATCGGGCGCCTTCAACTGGGAAATCGCCCCAGTGACCGTGTCCACCCGCGCCGGCGACGTCGTCATCGAAAAAGACGAAGGCCCGCTGAAAGCCAAAGTTGAAAAGATCCCTGCGCTGAAGCCAGCGTTCGCCAAAGACGGCACCATCACCGCCGCATCGTCCTCGTCGATCAACGACGGCGCCGCTGCACTGGTCATGATGCGCGAATCCACCGCCAAGAAGCTGGGCGCCAACGTGATCGCCAAGGTCACCGGCCACGCCACCAACTCCCTGGTGCCGGAACAATTCACCACCGCCCCGGTTGGCGCGATCCAGAAGCTGCTGAACAAGACCGGCTGGAAAGTCAGCGACGTTGACCTGTTCGAAATCAACGAAGCCTTCGCCGTGGTGCCAATGGCCGCCATGCACGACCTGGACATCCCGCACAGCAAAGTGAACGTGCACGGCGGCGCGTGCGCCCTGGGCCACCCGATCGGCGCCACCGGCGCGCGCATCATCACCACCCTGATCGGCGCACTGAAAGCCAAAGGCGGCAAGAAGGGCGTAGCAGCACTGTGCATCGGCGGCGGCGAAGCCACCGCGATGGGCATCGAGCTGGTATAAGCACGATGGCGCTGGCACTCATCATCGGCGCCTCGCGCGGCATCGGCCTGGAACTGGTACGCCAGTACCTGGCCGACGGCTGGCGCGTGATCGCCACGGCACGCAAGAAAGAAGACGTTGAAATGCTGGCCGCGATGGGTGCCGAAGCCCACAAGCTGGACGTGAACAATGTGGAAGCCGTCGCAGGCCTGGGCTGGAAACTCGATGGCGAAGAGCCCGACGTCGCCATCCTGAACGCCGGCATCTACGGCCCGCGCACGGAAGGCTTCCCAATGCAAACCGATTTCGACGCCGTCATGCACACCAATGTGCTGGCGGCGATGCGCCTCTTGCCGATCATCGCCCCGCTGGTCAGTGCGGCGCACGGCAAGCTGGCCGTGATGTCATCGCGCATGGGCTCCCTGAGCGAGCGCAACGGTCACCACGGCTCGTTGTACCGCGCCAGCAAAGCCGCGCTGAACTCCGTGCTGATCGACACCGCGCACCAACACGCCGGAGCGACCTGCATCGCCCTGCACCCGGGCTGGGTCCGCACCGACATGGGCGGCGCCGGCGCCACGCTGGCAGTGGAAGACAGCGCCCGCGGCCTGCGCCGCGTGCTGGCCGACCTGCCCGCATCCGAACAACCCGTCTACCGAGACTACGACGGCACTCATATCGGCTGGTAAATAAATGTCCACTTCGGGGTCAGGAACAGAAGTGGACAAAAGTTGCCGCAAAGAGAAAGATAACAATGATCCTCAACGAACAACACGAAATGATCCGCGACGCGCTGCGCGCTTTTTCGCAAGAGCGCCTGGCGCCCAACGCTGCGCGCTGGGACAAGGAACACCACTTCCCGAAAGAAGAGCTGAAAGAGCTGGCGGCGCTGGGCGCCTTCGGCGTGGCCGTGCCTGAGGAACTGGGCGGCGCGGGCCTGGATTATGTATCGCTGGCCCTGGTGCTGGAAGAAATCGCAGCCGGCGACGGCGGCACCTCCACCGTCATCTCCGTGAACAACTGCCCGGTATGCAGCATCGGCATGATGTACGCCAACGAGCAGCAAAAGCAGCAATGGCTGCGCCCACTGGCGCAAGGTGAAATGCTGGGCGCCTTCGCCCTGACTGAGCCGCACACCGGCAGCGATGCCGCCGCCCTGCGCACCACCGCCATCCTGGATGGCAGCGAGTACGTCATTAACGGCACCAAACAGTTCATCACCTCCGGCAAGCACGCCGACGTGGCGATCGTGTTCGCAGTGACCGACAAGGCGGCCGGCAAGAAGGGCATCAGCGCCTTCTGGGTGCCGACCAACACGCCAGGCTATATCGTGGCCGGCATCGAACACAAGATGGGCCAGCACTCGTCCGACACCGCGCAGATCCTGTTTGAAAACTGCCGCGTGCCGGCGGCAAACATGATCGGCGAACCAGGCCAAGGCTACAAGATCGCCCTGTCCGGCCTGGAAGGCGGCCGTATCGGCATCGCCTCGCAATCGGTGGGCATGGCACGCTCGGCGTTTGAAGCAGCGCTGAAATACGCACGCGAACGCGAATCCTTCGGCAAGCCGATCTTCGAGCACCAGTCGGTGCAGTTCAAGCTGTCGGAAATGGCGATGCAGCTGGAAGCAGCACGCCAATTGATCTGGCATGCCGCCTCGCTGAAAGACGCCGGCCAGCCATGCCTGAAAGAGGCCGCCATGGCCAAGCTGTTCGCCTCTGAAATGGCGGAACGCGTCTGCTCCGACGCGATCCAGACCCACGGCGGCTATGGCTACACCTCCGACTTCCCGGTAGAGCGCATCTACCGCGACGTACGCGTGTGCCAGATCTACGAAGGCACCAGCGACATCCAGAAACTGCTGATCGCGCGCGCGCTGTAAGCGCTTCAGGTGACGCTGCACCTCGGCGGCGTCACCTCTAATCCTCCACACCTCGCTCCTGGTCTGCATTACGCATCCCCCGGCAACCAATTGCCGAAATTCAACAAAACTCACTGTTGGGCGAAATATTCTTTCGTCTGTTTGTATCGCTTTGTCGGTTTTTAAGTGCAAATGTGCCATCAGGTTGCAGGTCTTATAGAATGTCCGGCACAAGGAGAAAGACATGGTTCAAGTGATGTTGGTGGAAGACGATGCACGCCTGGCCGAACTGGTCGTGGAGTACCTGGCGGGCTACGAGTTCAAGGTGGATGTGGTGCCGCGTGGCGATGAGGCGCTGGCGCGCTTCCGTGCGACCAATCCCGACGTCGTAGTGCTGGACCTGATGCTGCCGGGAATGGATGGCATGAAGGTGAGCCAGCAGATCCGCGAAGTAAGCGACGTGCCTATCCTGATCATGACAGCGCGTGAGGATTCTTACGACGAGGTGTCGCTGCTGGAACAAGGGGCGGATGACTTTATCAATAAGCCCGTGCAGCCGCGTGTGCTGCTGGCGCGTCTGCGTGCGCTACTGCGCCGCCGCCAGGGCAAGTCGGAGGCGGATCAGCTGATCTTCGGCCAGCTGGCGATTGCCACCAGCGACCGGTCGGTTAGCTGGAAAGGGCAGCATTGCGCGCTGTCCAATACTGAATACAAGCTGTTACTGGTGCTGGCGGAGTCGGCGGGGACTGTGTTGTCACGCGATGCGCTGTTGAAGACGATGCGTGGGATCGAGTTTGATGGGCTGGATCGGTCTATTGATAATTCGATCTCCAAACTGCGCCGCAAGTTTGACGACGTAGATGGGGAGAAGATCAAGACCGTTTGGGGCGAGGGGTACCTGTTCTCGCCGTCGGCTTGGAATTAAACCACTGAAACCGGGAAACCAGGGTACGGCCCGGGGGCCGGACCCTGCTGGACCCTGCCGGACCTGCCTATTCAAATAGCGGGGCGATTGCCAGCGGGGTGTTTTGGCTGACTACCTGGCCTTGAGCTGACCAGTCGGTGAAGCGGTAGGTGGCGGTGCGGTAGGCGCCGAATGCTTCGCCCTCGAAGGCTGGGCCGTCCACGACCGGCAACGGAGCTTCGCGTTGGCCGTACTTGGCTTGCACCAGGGCGTCGGCGCGGTTGCCGAAGACGAAGCGGACGCCGGAGCATTTCTTGTATCCGTATGAGGTGTCGACATAACGCTGGTAGGCCAGCGCTTGTTCACATGCGGCGCGCAGGTCGGCGGATTCGTATATGCCGTCGTTGCGGCTCAGGATCGTTACCCGAGGTACGAAACGGTAGCTGGCCATGCGCCGGTTCAGCGCCAGCACGGCGTTGTCGTCATAGGCCGCCTTCAGCAGCGGGAAGATGGCTCGGCCGGTGGCATCCAGCGGCAAATTCAATTGCGTGTTCTTGCCCGTCAGCGTCAGGTGAAGACCTTCCAGCGTTGCCGACGAGTCGCGCGGGCTCACCTCGTAATGGATCTGCAGGAAGTTCTTCGGCTTGCCGTATTTGGCAAACACCACCATCTGGCGATATGCGTCGCGATAGCTGACCCACTCCTCCTGCGCCTGGACGGCACAAGTCACCACGACCAGGCACAGGGCCGGCAGTGTGGTGCGGAGTAAGGTCAAAGTCTTCATCAGAATCGGTAAGCCAGTGCAGTAGATACGGAATAGTTGGTGGCCCGCTCAACCAGCGGGCTGTCTTTTGCGTCGCCTACCAGGCGGTTGACAGTCGCGCCGGATGTCAGGATCCAATTCGGGCTCAGCGCCCAGTTCCAGCGCACGCCTGCGCGCACTTCCTGGACGCCGGCGCCGGGACGGTAATAGCTCTTGGTGTTGGCGCGTTCGGCTTCTTCTTGGGTGACGCCGAACCAGGTCTCGTTATAAGCGCGGTTAACCACGGAAACGCCGGCCGAGAGCACGACGGTGTGGTGTGGCACCACGTCTTCCATCATGTACTGCACGGCAGTGTGCAGGCGCGCACCATTATGTTCACGGCCGCTGCCGTAGAACAGAGTATTGGTCAGGCGCAGCTTGGGCGACAGGTAGTAGTTGAAGAAGCCGCCCGGCAAAATGCGGCGCTTGATCACGTCCATGTGCCCCAGCCGATTGTCATCTACGTCTGCATTCTCCGGTGCGAAGCCGACTGGCTTGGTAGTCTGGAAGGCACGCGAGCCAGCGCCATCGCTGACACCACCGGCGCCAAACGACAGGCCATCCTGATCACGACGCGGGGACAGTGTCAGCATCGGGCCGAATTCCATTGCCGGTGATTGCGACAGGTGCCAGCCAAGCGAAGTGCCCGACACAAAGATTCCATTGCTCCATTGGACTTGCACTACCGGCAGCGGCCGGATGCGGTTGTCATCCGAACCGTCGTAGCGCGGAATGGACTGAGCGCCCACGCCAATATACATATCCCGGCTGCCGTCAGGCATCGGGTTAGTAGCCGGGGTCTGCGCTGCTACAGAGCTGCAGGCGCCGGCAATGGCGAGAAACAAGTACTGTCGCATATTGAAAGTCTTACGGTTCGGAATGGCGGATATTGTAATTGCAATACCTTCCAAAGCCGCTAAAACGCTCAGCTCCCAGGCAAAATCCGTTGTGAATTGCGCAAAGTGATAGCGTAATCATAGAGAAATGGGCTAAAAAAATCCGCCCAGAGCTGTACGCTTTTTGTCGGAAATTTGTACAGCAGTTCCCGCAAGTGATTGTTTCCAATACAATGCGCGTTGATGAATCGCCTGTTCTTCCGCTTTTTTATACTGGTGATGCTGTCCATCAGTGCGGCGGCATTCATCGTCTATTTCGCGATCAATCGCCTGTTTGGCGATCCGCTGGATTCCATCGCGCGGCGACAAGCCTCGGCACAAATCTTCCTTCTTGAGCAGTACATTGACCAGGCACCGGCTGACGAATGGCTGGACCGGCTGAACCGCGTGCGCGAGGTATCTGGCGTGCGCTTTGAGCTGGTGCCACTGTCCGAGGTGCGCAAGCAGATTGCCGGCGCGGATATAGCCGGCTTTGAACGCGGCGGCGTGGTACTGGACATCGGCCGCAAGTCCTTCTACCGGCGCGTCGATTTGTTGGGCGAACGCTACATCGGCAGCAATGACGAGGCCCTGGTGGCGCAGGACCTGCCGATTGATATCAGCTTTGCACTGTCGATGGAGGCGGTGCGCTACCTGATTGTCGCGCTGGTGCTGCTGATTCCTATCGCAGCCTGGTCACGTTCGCACTGGCAGGGATTGCAGCAGCTGTCCGACGTGGCGGACCGCTTCGGCGGCGGCGAGCTGGGCGCACGCGCGCATATGGAGCCGGAAGACAGCATCTATCCTCTCGCCGAGCGTATCAACCACATGGCCGACCGTATCGAGCGCCTGCTCGACTCGCAGCGCAACCTGCTGCATTCCGTGGGCCATGAAATCCGCACGCCGATCGCACGGCTGGAGTTCGCGCTGGAACTGCTGCGCGATGTGGCGGAAAACCCGGCCCTCGACAAGCGCATCAACGCCATGGAAGGCGACCTGCGCGAGCTGAAAGAGCTGGTCAACGAGTTGCTGGGCATGACGCGCCTGGATGCCGAGCCTCACCTGCAGCGCAAGCCGATCGACCTGGCTTCGGCGCTGGCGCATTGCAGCGAGACCCTGCCGCCGTCCGAAGGCATGGTGCTGGAAATGGAACTTGGCGCCGACCTGGGCAAGGTCGGCGGCGACCAGCGCTTGCTGGAACGCGCGGTTGGCAACCTGCTGCGCAATGCGCTTAAGTACGGCACGCGTACTGTGCGGCTGTCTGCGGTGCGCATGGGCGGCGTGGTGCAGGTGGTGGTGGAAGACGACGGTCCCGGCATTCCATACGCCGAGCGTGAACGTATTTTTGAACCGTTCTACCGCCTGGACCGCAGCCGCGACCGCAACACGGGCGGCTTCGGTCTGGGCTTATCCATTGCGCGCAAGGCGGTGGAGCTGCATGGCGGCACGCTATCAGTTGGCGCGTCCGTGCTCGGCGGGGCCCGCTTCACGATCACGCTGCCAGCCTAACAGGCAGTCTTGGTTTGCAGGCGATGCGGAGGCTTGTTCTCCTCACCGCGGCCGATTCGTTCAAACTCCGAGATGACCTGGGCGCCAAAAAGCAGCAAGGTGGCGCCGATTTCCAGGCTGAACATGACCACGATGGCAGTCGTCATCGAGCCGTACACCACGTTTACCTGCGACAAGGTCGAGAAATACCAGACCAGCACATGTCGCGCCACTTCCCACAGCGCGGTGGCGGTAGCGCCGCCAATCAGGGCGTGGGACAGGGACAGGCGGCCGACCGGCATCACCAGGTAGATCGAGCTCAGCATGAGCACTTCCCCTGCCAGTCCAAGCAGGTAGAGCAGCACACCGGACAGGCCGTGCAGGGACCATTCGTAGCCGAACAGGTAAACGCTTTCCCTGCCGATCACCTGCAGGCTGCCGGCGACCAGGGTCATCACCAATGCACCAATGCCAAGGAAGAGGATGTAGCAGTACGGCAGGACGGCCGACACCAGATAGTGCCGCCGCCGTACACTTGCGCGGTGCAGGAAGATGAAACACATGGCGTTTTCCAGCACCGAGAACGCCAGCGAGCTGAAGAACAGCATCACCAGGACGAGGGCCCAGCCAACCAGTTCGCGATGGTCGAGGAAATGGCCGACTTCCGCCACCACAGCCTTAGACTGGCCGGGGATCAACCACTCCAGATAGCGGCCGATGATTTGCAGCAGCTCCTGCTGAGGGATCACGTGGGAGAGCGCCACCACCACCAGCATTAGCAGCGGAACGATGGAGAGCAGCGAGTAATAGGCGACGGCGCCCGCCAGCAGCAAGCCCTGGTTGGCCTTGAAACCCTTCAGGCAGCGAAGAGCAAAACCCAGGGGATGCGCCAGCACAAAGGCAACCGCCCTGTGCTTGAGTATTCGCATCGCCCCATTCTACGCCGAAGTCTGTGGACGAGCCCGTGTCCCACCATGGGGTCACACCCGAAATGGGACACGAACACGGCCATAAGCCCGTTGAGCTTGTGTCTCATTTCGGGTGTGACCCCATGGTGGGACACGGGCTCTAGCGGGCGATGTCGAGGTAGCGCCAGTTGGTGAGCTCGACCGGGTGGCGTTTGTAGTTCTTCAGCCAGGGTTGCTGGATGTCGGCTGAGATGGGATGGATCAGCAGTACCCAGGGGTTGTAGGCGTGGATCAGCTGGTTCATCTCGCGGTAGAGGGCATTGCGCTCGGGACCGTCGCTGAGCTGGGTCGCTTTCTCGTAGCGGATGTTGTATTCCGGCAGGTTGAAGCGGGCGTAATTAGCGCGGCCGGCATTGGCGCCGTACAGCAGCTGGTAGAAGTTTTCTCCGTCGGGGAAGTCGGCGACCCAGTTGGTTTCGAACATCTGCACTTTGCCCAGGCGGCTGGCCTTGATGATCTCGGTCTTCTTGTCGGTCTTGAAGCTGACGCGGATGCCGAGGGCGTTCAGGTTCTTGCGCCATAGCTCGTCGCGCAGGCGGCCCACCATGGTCGGTTCGCTGTGCATCACCAGCGCCAGCGGCTGGCCGTTGGGCAGGGTGCGGTAGCCATCCTTGCCGACCTTGTAGCCAAAGCGGTCGAGCAGGGCCTTGGCCAGCTTGGGGTTGTAGCTGATCGGGCTGCGGTAGGCGGGATCGTAGCCGAGCACGTTCGGCGGCAGAGGGCTCTGCGCGGGGATGGCGAGACCTTTCTTGAGCAGGCTGATGTCTTCCGGGCCGTTATAGCCGAGGGCGATGGCGCGGCGCAGGGCGACCTTCTCTTTGCTGTAGCCGCCGATCACCGGGTCGTCCATGTTCATCCACATGTAATAGGTCTGCAGCACGGGGAAGGGGGACAGCACCATGCCGCGGTTGGCCAGCTCTTTTTTCAGCACCGGCTGGGATGACGCCGGGTCGAGCACCATGTCGCGCATGGACTCAGGCACCTGTTCGATATAGTCGAACTCGCCATTCAGGAAGCCCAGCACGCGGGACTGGTATTCCTCCATGATCTTGACTTCGACCTTGTCGACCATGGGCAGGTGCTTGCCTTGCCAAACCTGGTGGTAACCCTTGTTGGCGGCCATCGTGATCTTGTCGCTGCGCTTCCATTGTTCCATGACAAAGGGGCCGCTGCCGATGGGGTGGTTGCCGACCTGGCTGCCGTAGGCATCGACGACCTCTTTTGCGACCGCGCCGGTAGCCGGTAGGGCCAGGTAGAACAGCAGACTGGGGTCGGGTTCTTTGAGCGTCAGGCGCAGGGTGTATTTGTCGATGGCGCGCAGGTCCGCCAGTTTGCCTTCGAACATGAAGGCCCAGGGCGATTTCAGGGCGGGGTCGAGCAGGCGTTCAATGGCGAATCGGTAGTCCGCCGCTGTAACTTCGCGTTTTTTCCCGTTAAATGCAGGATCGTCGGCGAAGAACATGCCCGGCCGCACGTGCATGGTCCAGACTTTGCCGCTGGCGTCGCTGGTCGGCATCTCGCTCAGGCCGCTTGGTACCAATTTGACGGGGCGTGCTTCGTAGTCGTAGCGCAGCATGGGGTCGAACAGGTTTTCCAGCAGGCTCAGGCTGGCAATGTCGGATGCGACCGCCGGGTCGAGGCCAGTCTCGCCAGTAGAAAGGAAGGCGTGCAGGACTTTGTCGGCCGCCAGGGAGGCCGGCGCGGCGGCAGCGAGGGCGAGGGCGGCGGCGAGAACGCGAAGTCTATTCATGCGGCAGAGCATAAGCCAGGGGGCGACGATACGCCAGCTTATAACTTTTTTACCCTATACTTTCGCTGCAAAAACCATCACAAGAAGCGCATTCATGTCCCTTAATTACATCTGGTCCGGCTTTTTCCTCGTAGGCTTCGCCGCCGCCATCCTGCAATGGCTGTTCACGGGCGATACCGAGATCTTCAAGAAGGTCATTGATGGCACTTTCGACTCCGCCAAATCGGCCGTGATGGAAATCGCCCTGCCGCTGGCCGGCATCATGACGCTCTGGCTGGGGCTGATGAAAGTGGGGGAAGAGGCGGGCGCCATCGGCTGGCTCGCCAGGATCATTTCCCCCTTCTTCTCGCGCATCTTCCCGGAAGTACCGAAAGACCATCCGGCCACCGGCCATATGGTGATGAATTTCTCGGCCAACCTGCTGGGCCTGGACAACGCCGCCACGCCTTTCGGCCTGAAGGCGATGGAAAGCCTGCAAACGCTGAACCCGAACAAAGATACGGCCAGCAATGCGCAGATCATGTTCCTGGTGCTGCATACATCCGGCCTGACGCTGATCCCGCTGGCGATCATGGCGCAGCGCGCGATCCTCGGTGCGGCGGATCCTTCCGATATCTTCATCCCCTGCATCATCGCGACCTATGTGGCGACCATGGTCGGCATCATCACGGTCTCGATCCGCCAGCGCATCAACCTGTTCGACAAGGTGGTCCTGGGCTGGCTGGGTGGCATGACGGCTGCGATCGGCGGCTTGATCTACTATTTCACACAATACCTGACCCGCGACCAGATCGAGGTGGTATCCAAGGTGGCCAGTAACCTGATCCTGATCGCCATCATTTCCGCCTTCCTGCTCGGCGCACTGCGCAAGAAGGTCAATGTCTACGAGGCCTTTATCGAAGGCGCCAAGGGCGGCATCCAGACTTCCCTCACTGTGATCCCTTACCTGGTGGGCATGCTGGTGGCGATCAGCGTGATCCGCAATGCGGGCGTGCTGGGCATGATCATGGATGGCGCCACTTGGGTGCTGACCAAAATGGGCCTGGCAACCGACTTCGTGCCGTCCCTGCCAACGGCGCTGATGCGTCCATTCAGCGGCAGCGGCTCGCGCGCACTGATGATCGATGCCATGAAAACCTACGGACCGGATTCCTTCGTGGGCCGCCTGGCCTGCATGTTCCAGGGCTCGGCCGATACCACCTTCTACATCGTGGCCCTGTATTTCGGCTCGGTCGGCATTCGCAAAACGCGCTATGCGATTTCCTGCGGCCTGATCGCGGACTTTGCGGGTGTGCTGGCGGCAATTGCAGTAGCTTACGTCTTCTTCGGATAAGGATCTCCCAATGCGTCGACTCCTGCTTGCCTCATTGTTTGCCGCCATCGGCGCGTCCGCCCATGCTGCGCTGCCGGAAGCAATCGCCCGCCTTGCCGCCGAAAAAGGCATTCCGGAAGATGCCATCGGTGCGCTGGTGCTGCGCGGCGACCAGGTGCTGGTGTCGAACGAGGCTTCGCGTACCTTCGTGCCGGCATCGACGATGAAGCTGTTCACGACCATGGTGGGGCTGGAGGTGCTGGGTCCACAGTTTCGCGGCCGCACCGAGTTGCGCACACCCGGCACAGTATCGAACGGTGTACTGAAGGGCGACCTGGTGCTGCGCGGCGGCGCCGACGTCGACCTGACCGCCGACGCTTTCACACATATGCTGGAAAAGCTGCGCACCAGGGGCATCCATAA
>Ga0055524_1001977_pt1 | contig 10985 bp, 10 predicted proteins | sample AraplaCol_mCL_r2_2_FD_55011 | JGI IMG/M metagenome (GOLD analysis project Ga0055524, IMG submission 55011) | Arabidopsis root microbial communities from North Carolina, USA - plate scrape MF_Col_mCL_r2 | ecosystem: Host-associated > Plants > Roots > Endosphere | place: USA: North Carolina...
ATCCTCGGCATCACCAAGGCCTATACGACGCGCGTCGGCGAAGGTCCGTTCCCGACTGAGCTTACCGATGAAATCGGCCAGTTCCTCGGTGAAAAAGGTCATGAGTTCGGCACGGTCACGGGTCGCAAGCGTCGCTGCGGCTGGTTCGATGCGGCTCTGGTGCGCCAGTCGGTCGCCGCCAACGGCATCACCGGCATCGCGCTTACCAAGCTCGACGTTCTCGATGGTCTCGACGAACTGAAGATCTGCATCGGCTATACTCTGGATGGGCAGCAGATCGACCATCTGCCGGCAAGCCAGGCGCAGCAAGCTTCGGCAAAGCCAGTGTATGTTACGCTTGAAGGATGGAAAGAATCGACGGTTGGCGCGCGCAGCTGGGCAGATCTTCCGGCGCAAGCGATCAAGTATGTCCGCCAGGTGGAAGAACTGATCGGTGCACCGGTTGCTCTTCTTTCGACCAGCCCGGAGCGGGACGACACAATACTTGTGACGGACCCCTTTGAGGACTAGTGTCGGCGAACTGACATTGCGTCGTGATCGCAAAGACATACCTGGGCGTATGAGAAAGTACTAATGGCGGACTTTGTTGCAGTTATTCGCAGGACCGTTGACGGCCTGTCGGAAAACACACCTGAAATGCGGGACAGGGTATACGAGAAGGCGCGCGCGGCCGTGCGCCGCCAACTCGAAAACATGAACCCGCGTCCGTCGGACGACATGATCAATCGCCAGCTGGCGAAGCTCGAAAATGCGATCGCCGAGGTCGACAGCGAACATGCCGAGGCCCTGCCGGCGCTCGATGAGCCGGAGGTAGCCGAGGCGGAGACCGTCGAACCGGTTGCCTCGGACGCTGCCGTAGACGAGCCCGTTCCGGAACCGGAACCGGAACCGGAACCGGAAGCTCAGTCTGCGCCGGTTGCCGAAAGCGAACCGGTGGCTGTTGCCGAGCAGGTCGAACAGCCGGCCGCGGAACCGGAAAGCGCCGCCGAGCCCTACCACCATGTCGAGGCTTATGAGGAACCGACGCATGTCGTCGAGCCTCATGCTGAACTGGCCGAGGAAACTCCGGTCGAGCCGGTAGAATACGAACCGGTCGTTGAGCCTGCCGAAGCCGTTGCGGCGCCGCTGGACGAAAGTCCCGTCGTGGCTCAGCCGCAAGAAGACGCGCCAGCCTACGAAGCGCCCGAGTATTCGGAGCCGGTGGCAGAAACGCAGGACACATCGGAGCCTTCCCCGTCGGTCGAGGCGCTGCACCATGCCGCGCATGAGCCGGCCTGGGAGGAAGCGCCGGCGGCAAACGCCGAGCAGAAGCCGGCACTCTCGGAGTGGGACCTGCCCGAGTGGGAGACCGTTGGTCCGACTTCGACCGTCGCTCCGGTTGCCGAACACCTCAGCGACGAGCGTGCCGCCGAGGCCCACGAACCGGATAACGCGCCCGAGCTCCTGGGGATGCATCCGGTCGTCGAGCCGGACCAACATGCGCCTGAGGCGACGCCCAAGGCGGACCCGGTGCGCGGCTGGTCGTTCGACGACAATGACCCCTTCGCGGCGATCGAAGAGCGGCGGGCCGAGAAGACTTCCGAACCGGAGATCAGCGACTGGTCATGGCCGGTCGAAAAGCCTGTTCAGGCTACTGCCGCACCGGCGGCACAGAACCAGCAGGAACGCGCTGGTACCGCCTGGGATCATATCGACGACCTGCTCGGTTTCGAGGACGCGGCCAATGCTGCTGCGGCGGGAGCCGGAGCTGCGGCCGCAGCACGCGAGCCGGAACGGGCTGGCGAAGCAACCCCGGCGGCGCCGAGGCCGACATCTTACCGGGCCACGCCGAAGCCGTCGCGCTTCAGCATTAAGCGTCTCGCAATTGCGGGCGTCGCCCTGCTGGCGCTTGGCGGCGGCGGGTTTGCCTACTGGCAGAACCGCGAAGCCGGCAATGCCTGGATCTCCGGCATGGTGGCGTCGATAACCTCGGTGGTGTCAAACATCGGCGGAGCGCCGGCAGAACAAAGCACGCCGCCGCAGCCCGCTGGCGAAACCGCCACGCAGGAACCGGCTCCGCACGACGATACCGTCGCTCCGGACAACAGCTCGACCAAGTTCACGCAGCGCCTGATGGCGGACGGATCGGAGACCGACGACGGCCCGGCCAACCCAACCGGCGAGAGCGCGGCGCAGGAAGGCAAGTCCGTGGCGCCGCAGACCGAGGCAGGCAAGCCTGTCGAAGCGGCCGCCGGGCAGGGCGGCACGACCGGCCAGGCCGGAGCGCCGGCGACAGGACAGCCGTCGGGCCAGCCGAACCAGCCTGAAGTCGCGCTTGCGACCGGCGAGAAGATGTTCCTCTACGAGGAGCGCCTTGGCCAGTCTTCGCCCACGGCCGTTCCGGGGACCGTGGCATGGACGGTGAAGGAGGAGTCGCCTGGCGGCGACGCCAAGCCCGAACCGGCAATCCAGGCCCAGATCACCGTTCCCGACCGTGGCCTCACCGCGCTGATGACGATCAAGCGGAATGCGGATCCGTCGCTGCCGGCAAGTCACGTCATCGAATTCGTGTTCTCGCTGCCGTCGAACTTCGAAGGCGGCGCTATCGACAGCGTCCAGCGCGTATCGATGAAGCGGACCGAGCAGGACCGGGGAGACGCCTTGATCGCGGTTCCGGCCAAGATCACCGACGATTTCCACATGATCGCGCTGAACGATGCGACGGACGCCATCGGCAACAACACCGAACTGCTGCGCAGCCGCAGCTGGATCGATATTCCGCTCACCTATCGCAACGGCCGCCGCGCGCTGCTGACGCTTGAAAAGGGGCAGAGCGGTACGGATGCCTTCAACCAGGCGATGCGCGCCTGGTCGACGACGGGAACGGCTGCCGAAAGCAACAGCCAGTAAGCTCGATAAGAGCGGTAGATACAGAAAACCCGGCGGAAGCAACCGCCGGGTTTTTTGTTGGTTTTCGCGCTCTGTTGAAGTGCTGCAGTCGCCTCAGGCGCCTTCGACGACGCGCGAGGAATTGGCGCGCTCCAGTGCTGCCTTGCGCACGGCATCCTGAACCTTTTCGAAGGCGCGAACTTCGATCTGTCGGACGCGCTCGCGGCTGATGTCGAACTCGGCCGAAAGATCCTCAAGCGTCAGCGGATCTTCGGTCAGACGGCGTGCTTCGAAGATGCGACGCTCACGGTCGTTGAGCACCTTCATCGCGTTTGCCAGCAGCGCCCTGCGGCTTTCGAGCTCGTCCTGCTCGATCAGGATTTCTTCCTGGTTGTCGTGATCGTCGACGAGCCAGTCCTGCCATTGGCCGGAATCGCCCTCGCTCGCCTTGATCGGCGCATTGAGCGAGGCGTCGCCGGACAGGCGGCGGTTCATCGACACGACCTCGTCCTCGCTCACCTTGAGCGTGGTGGCGATTTCCTTGACCTGCTCCGGCTTCAGGTCACCCTCATCGAGTGCCTGGATCTTGCCCTTGAGGCGGCGCAGGTTGAAGAACAGCCGCTTCTGGTTGGCGGTCGTGCCCATCTTGACCAGCGACCACGAGCGCAGGATGTACTCCTGGATCGCGGCCTTGATCCACCACATTGCGTAGGTGGCGAGACGGAAGCCGCGATCGGGTTCGAACTTCTTCACGGCCTGCATCAGGCCGACGTTGCCCTCCGACACGACTTCGCCGATCGGCAGGCCGTAGCCGCGATAACCCATCGCGATCTTGGCGACGAGGCGAAGGTGGCTGGTGACGAGCTTGTGGGCCGCTTTGCGGTCGTCATGTTCCTGGTACCGCTTGGCGAGCATGTACTCTTCCTGCGGCTCCAGCATCGGGAACTTGCGAATTTCGTCGAGGTAACGATTGAGGCCGCCTTCTCCAGCGGCAATGGACGGCAAATTGTTTCGGGCCATATGAAGCACCCCCCTTTTTAGTCTCCGGCCTCCGGTCGGCAAGCCGGGCATGTGGGTCTTCGTCAAGACCCCACGAACGTAGAAAATAAGTACGGCGAAAGCATGATTCAAGGAGTCCGGTTCACAAGCATGTGACGCCGGAGCGACGGAAATGTCACGAATAGAGGCTCGCCTTAGATCGGAATTCTCTCGCCGGATTTCAAGGGGCGGTCACTCCCCGCTGCGCAGCGCGTCGATCAGCGCTGCCATGTCGGCCGGCATCGGTGCTTCGAAATGCATGGTCTCGCCGGTCGAAGGGTGTTCGAACTGCAGCATGAAGGCATGCAGCGCCTGGCGGTGAAACTGGTTGACGACGGTTTTGGCGGCCTCCGGCAGAAGGTTCGCCTTGGTTCTGAAGGCGGCGCCGTATTCGGGATCGCCGATCAGCGGGTGGCCGATATGAGCCATGTGCACGCGGATCTGGTGGGTCCGGCCCGTTTCCAGGTGGCATTCGATGGTCGAGGCGAGCGAGGTGCCGTCGGGCTTTTCGAGATAGCGCTCGACCACCTCGTAATGGGTAATCGCCTCGCGGGCGTCGTCGCTATCCTCGCGCTTGACCGCGCGCTTCGTCCGGTCGCCGGCGCGGCCGAGCGGCGCGTCGATCGTACCCTTCAGTTGCCGTGGCCGCCCCCAGACGACCGCCCGGTAGGCGCGCTCGAGCGGGCCGGTGCGGCCGTGGTCGGCAAACTGGTCCGAGAGATGGCGATGGGCCGCATCGTTCTTGGCGACGACCATGACGCCGCTCGTCTCCTTGTCGAGGCGATGGACGATGCCGGGGCGCTTGACGCCGCCGATGCCCGACAGGCTGCTGCCGCAATGGTGGATCAGGGCGTTGACCAGCGTGCCGGTCCAGTTGCCGGCGCCCGGATGCACGACAAGGCCGGCCGGCTTGCACAGCACGATCAGGTCGCTGTCCTCATAGAGCACGTCGAGGGGGATGTTCTCGCCCTTCGGCTCGGGATCTTCCGGCTCGGGCAGGTCGATCTCGAAAACGTCGCCCGGTTGTACCTTCTTTTTCGGTTCGCTCACCGGCCTGCCGTTGACCGACACCGCACCCTGTTCGATCAGGGCCTTGATGCGGTTGCGGGAGAATTCACCCGAAAGTGCGTCCGTCAGGAAGGAATCGAGCCGCCCTGCGGCATCCTCGCCCGCCGTCAGGACTTTCCTATTGGCCGTTGCTTGTTTAAAGGGGTCGTTCATTCCGCTAAAAATCCGAAAAAAGGCCAGCCATGACCGCAATCGAGCCCGACGACCAGGAAGACAAGCCGCTAGATCCGGCGATGGAAAATGTCCGCCGCAAGATGGTGAAGCTGCAGCTCGTCTCGGCCGGCGTCATGTTGGTCATGCTTATGGCTGTCCTTGGAACGATTGTCTACAAGCTGACACGCACGGATGAGAAAGCGCCGGCCCAGACGTCCGCTGCCGTCGTCCCGAGCGAGGCACCGCTCAACGCCGTTGCCGCGCTGCCCGCAGGCTTCACCGTGACGAATGTCGCGCTTTCGGGCTCGCAGGTGCTGTTCTACGGCAACCTGCCCGGCGCCGAGCCGCGCGCCATCGTCTTCGACATCGGCACCGGCCGCATCGTTGCGGATATTACCGTTCGGACGAACTGACGGCATGCCAGGCGCCCTCCCGCCCGTCTTGCGCATCGACGATCCCGCCGATCCCCGGATCGCCGGTTTCGTCTCGATCAAGGAGCGCGATCTGACGGGGCGGCAGGGTCGCTTCATCGCCGAAGGCACCGTGGTGCTGCGCATGCTGGCTGCCGCGCACGAGGCCGGCCGTGGCTTTGCGGCGGAGGCCCTCCTGCTTCTGGAAAACCGTCTGGAGGGCGTTGGCGACATTCTTCGGCGTTTCCCGCCTGACGTGCCGGTCTATGTGGCGAATGCGCAGGTGTTCGACGCGATCGCCGGCTTCAACATGCATCGCGGCGTGCTGGCACTGGGGCGCCGCGAAGGCGAGCCGGATCGCGACGCGCTGATCGCGTCGCTACCCGCGTCGAGCCTGGTGCTGGCGGCCTGCGGCATCTCCAACCACGACAATATGGGTGCGCTTTTCCGAAACGCCGCGGCCTTCGGGGTCGATGCGGTGCTGATGGACGAGACGAGCTGCGATCCGATGTACCGCAAGGCGATCCGCGTTTCCGTCGGTTCCGTGCTGACGGTGCCTTTTGCCCGCGAAGGGTCCGTTGCCGTCATGCTGCAGCAGCTGCAGGATGCGGGCTTTGCAATCTGGGGGCTGTCGCCGGCGGGAACGATCGACATCGGGGCGATCCCGGCGGCACAGCGCACGGCGCTTCTGATGGGGACCGAGGGCGAGGGGCTGCCGCAATCGGTGATGACGGCGATCCAGACGGCGCGCATCCGCCAGCGTCCTGGGCTCGACAGCCTCAATGTGTCGACCGCGGCGGGCATCGCATTGCACCAGGTGGCATTGATCAACGGCCGGATCTGACGGTTCGCACTGGTGTAAGGGCAGATGATTCCGACGGCTGCGCGCACTACTCGCGCGGCAAGATGTCCTTGACGCGCTTTGCCAGGCTTTTCCTGTTACCGGTGCCTTCTTCCTCGCCCGAGAGCAGGCCGAGGATGGGGGAGGCGGCGCCTTCGTTCGTCGCCGTCAGTGCGACCATGCCCGCGGCGATTGCTGCGACTTCATCACGAAGCGCCTCGTCATGGGATGCGGATTTGGAGTTGGTCAGGCGCTCCGAAAGGGCGGTGGCGCGATTGCGCAGGTCGTCGGCGGCGACGATGGAGCCGGGCTCCCCTCCTACGGATTGGGCCGGTTCCGCGGCGCCGTTGGCGGCCGGTTCGGATGCCGGTTTGCGGTCGCGGCGCAGGGGAAAGGCGACGCCCGCGGCGCGGAGAGCCTTGGCGGCGTCACGCATTTCCTGGTTGGTGTCCTTGACCTTGGCTTTCAATCTCTCGATTTCCCCGGCGCGCCTTTCGAGCGCGCTCTCGCGATCGGCGCTGGTCGCCATTTCGCGCGCAAGCTTGTCTTCCAACCGGTGCAGGCGGGTCCCGTCGCGCGACAGCCGGAGCTCCATTTCCTTTGCATGGGTGGTCTCGGTCTTCAAGTCGCTGCGCAGGGCTTCGCGCTCGTCGCGCAGCGTGGCAATCCGGCTCTTCAGATGCTCGACCTCGGTCTCGCGCGCAGCCAGATCGATCCGCAGATTGTCGGTCTGGGCCGCATCCTGGGCGAGCTGGGCGTCGCGCTTTCTGATCTCGTCAGCCTTGCCGGCGTTGTCCCGCTCGACGCTGTCGAGGGTCGCCTTCATGCGTTCCAGCCGCTGTTCGAACTGGCGGATGGCCGAGCGCATGTCTGCCGCCTCAACGTTCATGTCGGCCAGCTGGGCGTGCAGATCGGCGTTTTCGCCACTGAGGCGACGGGCTTCCTGCAAGCTCTTCTCATTTGTGAGCATCAGTGACACGCCCTTGTCCCGTTCGCGCTTCAGGGCCTGAAGCGTGCGGGCATTCTCGGCGGCAAAGGCGGCGCGGGCAGCATCCTTTTGCGCGCGCACCTCCTGAGGGCTGAGCGGCATCGTCGCTTTCAGCCGGTCCTCGGCGAAACGCACGATCCGGCGGTGGATCGCCGGTGCGACCAGGAGACCGATGATGATCGCCGTCAGAAAGCCCAGGGCAAAGAGAAGCGAGAATTGGATCACGAGCTGGCCGTTTCGAAACTGGACCGGAAACCGAACCGCCTGCCCGGCCACAAAGGGCACGGCAGGCGCTCCATCTTCCGCTTCCTTGCACTAAACATGACGTTTCGTGCGCTGCAAGTCTATGGTGCCGGATTTTGCGACAGGCAGGTCCGGCAACGGTCTTAGAAGGGATTCCAGGTGGGGGTCTGGGTCATCTTGAGGTAGCCGACATTGACGCCGAGGCGCGCGCCGATGCCGGTGCGGATCGGCACCACGACGATGTTCTCGTCGGTCAGCACCGTCATGCCGACGCCGGCAACCACATAGGCCGAGCCGGAGACGCCGCCGAAGCGCTTGTAGAGCGCCGGCACGCTCGGCAGATTGTAGACGAGCATCATCGCGCGGCTGCCCTGGCCACCCCAGTCGATGCCGAGCGACGGACCCTGCCAGAAGACGCTGTGCTGTCCGGCATTCTTGGTGTTGAGCTCGCCTTCGCCATAGGTGAGGCCGGCGATGAACGCGCCTGAGCCTTCCTGCCCGAGAATGTAGCCGTTCGGCAGGCCGTAGCGTTCAAAGGCACGTTCGACGACCTTGGCAAGGCCGCCCGAGGTTTCGCCGAAGAAGCCGTGACCGGCATCGACGATTTCCTGCATTGTGTATTGGCTGTTGTTGTTCGCCGACTGGGCGTGCGCAGCGGACAGGGCGCCGGCGACCAGAAACATCGTGGCCAGGACAACACGGCCAGCCGATGTGGCTGCCTTCATGATCTGATGCATCATATCCTCCGTCAGGCGCGAAAATTGCTCGCTTGCGGGTTTGCAGTGGCCGACAGTCAGATCACCGCTCGGCCAGTTGGGGTCTGGACCAATGCCATGCAATTTGAACTGATGGTCTTAACAATCGGTTTACCAAATGTGGTGTCATTATGTTCCACTGATGAACGGCTGCGCCGGGCAGCTCATGACTTGCGTCTTCACGCGTGAGGCTTTACCGGCGTGACCACGGCGCGTGCTCCAGGCGACGGCCGATGGCACCAAACAAGGAACTAAGATGGCAACGAATCCGAACCTGACATTGACGGGACCCGATCTGGCCGCGCTTCTGTGCAGCCGGGTTTGCCACGACATCATTTCCCCGGTCGGCGCCATCAACAACGGCCTGGAACTGCTCGACGAGGGCGGCGCCGATGCCGATGCGATGGACCTCATCCGTACGAGCGCGCTCAACGCCTCTGTCCGGCTGAAGTTTGCGCGCCTTGCCTTCGGTGCCTCGGGTTCGGTCGGCGCGTCGATCGACACCGGCGAAGCGGAAAAGGCCGCCAAGGATTTTGCCGCTGCCGAGAAGAAGACCGAGGTCAATTGGCACGGCCCGCGGGCGATCATCGCCAAGAACCGGGTCAAGCTGCTTCTGAACCTCTTCCTGATTGCCTACGGCGCCATTCCGCGCGGCGGCTCGATCGACGTGACGCTCGAAAATCCGGAATTCGACGCCGCGTTCACGCTCGTTGCGAAGGGCCGGATGATGCGGGTACCGCCGAGGCTGGTGGAACTCCTGTCCGGCACGCCGGAAGAGGCGGTCGATGCCCATTCGATCCAGCCCTATTACACCGTGCTTCTCGGCGAGGAGGCGCGCATGGAAATCGCCGTTACCTCGACCGGCGAGGAAATCATCTTTACGGCCAAAATGCAGCCTGAGGTTTAATTCGACGGCGCCACGTATTCCGATTTCTTGACTTCTCGACAGCCGCCGGGTGCCATCGCATCCGGCGGAAACGTATCTGCCATATGCGTTTCGATCTCGCTCGCATTCTGGAAAATTTAATGTTTTCAGCGTGTTGATCCCGCATGAAAAAGCTTCGTTAAGCAAACTCCGTAACGAAATCTTTCCCAAATTTGTATAGAGTTGTTTCAGGAATGCCGATACGCGTATAGGTAAGTGGCGAAGGGAGTTGGACATGCGACGTTTGATGATTGCCGACGGCTCGGATGTCGTGCGGAAAGTTGGAAAACGTATCCTCTCCGGCATGGGCTTCATGGTTTACGAGGCGTCGAACAGCCTCGAGGCGCTTGTGCGCTGCGAAGCGGAACTCCCGAACATCCTGATCATCGACGCGGGTCTCGAAGGCGCGCTCGAGCTCATCGGCAATATTCGCCGGTTGCCGAACGGCCCTTCGGTGCGGATCTATTACTGCGTCGTCGAGGCAGACCTGAAGAAGATGATGGCCGGCAAGCGCGCTGGCGCGGACGACTTCCTTCTGAAGCCTTTCGACCGCAAGATCCTGACCAGCGTTTTCGCGAGCCAGTCGATGGCGGCCTGAACCGCCTTATCCTGATCTGTTTGCAGCAAAATCAAGCCGTGGCGTTTGCCGCGGCTTTTTGTTGTGTGCGGAGCGGGCGAGCGGAACAGATTTTCGAGCGTCGGGGAAGGGGAGGGTGCAGGCGCGCGCAACCCTGGCATCCGCCGGACATTGCAGGACCGGCAAGCGTGGTCGTTTGCGCGCAAAACAAAACCCGCCTCATAGGCGGGTTTTGCGAAACTCTTGAATGTCGGGCCCGCATCATGCGGGGATCGGTGCAAGCCCTGGCGGGGAATCAGGCAGTTTCGGCGTATTCGGCACCATCCGGCTCGCGCAGCACATAGCCGCGGCCCCAGACGGTTTCGATGTAGTTGGCGCCGCCGGCGGCGTTTGCAAGCTTCTTGCGCAGCTTGCAGATGAAGACGTCGATGATCTTCAGTTCCGGCTCGTCCATGCCGCCGTAGAGGTGGTTCAGGAACATTTCCTTGGTGAGCGTCGTGCCCTTGCGCAGCGAGAGCAGCTCGAGCATCTGGTATTCCTTGCCGGTCAGGTGGACGCGCTGTCCGCCGACTTCAACCGTCTTGGCATCCAGGTTGACGATGAGCTCGCCGGTGGAGATGACCGACTGGGCGTGGCCCTTGGAGCGGCGGACGATCGCATGAATGCGAGCGACCAGTTCGTCCTTGTGGAACGGCTTGGTCATGTAGTCGTCTGCGCCGAAGCCCAGGCCGCGAACCTTGTCTTCGATGCCGGCCATACCCGAAAGAATCAGGATGGGTGTCTTCACCTTGGAAAGACGCAGCGTTCTCAAGACTTCGTAGCCGGACATGTCCGGCAGATTGAGGTCGAGAAGGATGATGTCATAGTCATAAAGTTTGCCGAGATCGACGCCTTCTTCACCGAGATCGGTGGTGTAGACGTTGAAACTCTCGGACTTGAGCATCAGCTCAATGCTCTGAGCCGTTGCACTGTCGTCTTCAATTAATAGAACCCGCATATTCTTCCCCTTTTCCGCCGCCCAAGGTTGTCGTGGCACCCTTACGCGATACGGATCCAGTCGTTGCCTGATTTGGAGGCTGCCACCAAATGGTTAACAAATTCTGATTCCCTCTGGCAAGG